>Ga0181521_10000826_pt1 | contig 38430 bp, 30 predicted proteins | sample PEATcosm2014_Bin_32_FD_119764 | JGI IMG/M metagenome (GOLD analysis project Ga0181521, IMG submission 119764) | Peatland microbial communities from MTU Mesocosm Facility, Houghton, MI, USA - PEATcosm2014_Bin02_60_metaG | ecosystem: Environmental > Terrestrial > Soil > Wetlands > Peat | place...
GCCGGAAATGCGCAAGTCAGGAGACCGGTCCTACGGCGTTCGCACTCGCTTTCACGTTCCGAGGGGAACGAAGGAGCCATCATGCAGAGCCTCGATTTCCCGGCCGCAATTTCCTGCCGTGGGATGCGACACGCCGTCGCAGCCATTCTCTTCGGCCTTCTTGCCAGCGTTAGTCAGGCCGCTTCTATCCGCGGCGTGGTCACCGATGCATCGGGCGCCAAGGTAACAGGCGCCAGCGTCTCTCTTGTCAGCAATGGGACGGTCGTGGCTTCGTCGGTCTCTTCGTCCGATGGCAGCTTCGAGCTCACGACGGGAAGCGCGGGCCGTTTCTTCCTCGTGGTTACAGCCAAGAGCTTTCGCCAGCTGCAGACACCGGATTTCTACGCCGGCCGGTTGGATTCAATCGAGCGCAATCTCGTGCTCGAGCCCGCCTGGGTGCGCGAGTCCATCGTGGTCACAGCCACCGGAGTGCCTACGCCGCAGCCGCAAACCAGCGAAGCGACGACGGTGTTGTCCACGGTCGATCTTGCGCTACGCACGGACCTCGCCAGCGTTTTGCGACTGATGCCGGGAACCGAAGTTGTGCAGACGGGGCAAATGGGCGCGCAAACTTCGCTGTTCGTGCGCGGCGGCGATTCCGACGACAACAAGATCCTTCTTGACGGAGTCGATGCCGGCGACCTGGGCAGCCAGTTTGATTTCGGCCCGTTGTCCACCACGGCGGTCGAGAGCGCGGAGGTTTATCGCGGGCCCGATTCGAGCCTTTACGGAGCGGGCGCGGACTCGAGCGTCGTGAATCTGACCACGCCTCACGGCACCACCAGCTTCCCTTCCCTGCTCTTTGAGGGCGACGCCGGAAACCTTTCCACCTCGCGCGAGCAACTCGAGGTGGCGGGCGCGCACAAGAAGCTCGATTACCTGGGCGCCTTCAGTTGGCTCGAAACCGCCAACAATCTGCCGAACGACGAGTATCACGTGGCCACGACGGCGGCCAATGTGGGCTGGGCGCTCAACAGCAATACGCAGATCCGCGCCACGATTCACTATGGAGTCGATGCTACCGGCGTTCCCAACGCGTGGGATTTCTATCACGTCGCCGATAACGCAACGCAGAAGGATCAGGACATTTTTCTTTCCGGCTCGATCAGCAACCAGACCACGGCCAGCATCAAGAACACCGTCCGCTACGGGCTCACGCGCAAGCGCGAACAGGAAACTCTTTGGACCCTGTCAGGCAATGATCAGAGCTACGTCGACTACTGCTACGGCCCAGGCACTCTCGGCAATGTTGTCACCATCGCCGGCGCCAACGGTTACTCAGCCACAGGCCAAGCTGCGCTGGATTGCGCGTCCACCAACACCGGGTATGTTTACAAGAGCCAGCTCGTCAATAATCGCGATCACGCAGGCTATCAGGGCGACATCACCATCACACCGCACTTGTCCGGTCTGGCCGCCTTCCAATATGAGGACGAGCGCGGCGCGGAACCGGGCAGCAGCTACTACACGCCGGTCGCGCGCACCAACTACTTCGTCCCCCTCGCGGTGCACGGCGACTTCAAGCAGCGTTTCTTCTACACGCTCGGCGGCAGCCTGGAGCATTATTCCCTCTTCGGTTTCCAGGCCTCGCCACGAGCCGGCCTGAATTATTACCTGCTTCGCCCGCGTAGCGGCGTTTTCAGCGGCACGCGCATTCTCTTCAACTTCGGCAAAGCGATCCGCGAGCCCAAGCTCACCGATCAGGACGATTCGCTCTACGACTTCCTCGAGAACAATGGCGCGCAATCCACAATTCAGTCGCTACACATCGGTCCGCTGGCCGCGCCTACCATGCGCACATTCGAGAGCGGAGTGGAACAGGCATTCCTGAGCCAGCACATCATTTTCAAGACCAGCTATTTTCATAATGAGTTTGGCAAGGAGATCGAATACGTCGGCCTGGATCTCATTCCCGAGCTTCTGCCCAACCTGACGCCCGCCCAGCAGGCCGCACTCGAAGGGATCCTGCAGGCGAACTTTGCGTATGAGCTGACAATCAACTCCGAAGCCTTTCGCGCCCAGGGCGTGGAGGCTTCGGTCGAAAGCGGAATCGGACGCAATCTTTTCCTGCGCGGCGGCTACACCTACCTCGACGCCGTGGTGCAGCGCTCCTTTACCAACGACGATCAGGCGTTGCTTGGTCCTATTCCAACCTTCGACGGCATTCCGGTCGGCCCTTATGCGCCGCTCGAGGGCGCTCGCCCGTTTCGCCGCGCGCCGCATACCGGCTACATCACAGCCACGTATGCCGCCAAGCGTCTGACTGGCGTCTTCACCTCCGCGTTTGCCAGCCGCTCCGATGACTCAACTTATCTTGAGGGCGAGGATGCGTTCGGCGGCAACAGTCTGCTTTTGCCCAACCGCAATCTGGATCACGGCTACGCCAAAGTCGATCTGGGCGGCAGTTTCCAGGTGCTGACCTGGATGGATATGTACGCTCAGGGTGAGAACTTGCTGAATAATCAGCACACAGCGCCAATCGGCTATCCCAGTCTGCCTTTTACGATCCGCACAGGCCTCCGTCTTCGCTGGGGCCCGGGAAGCAGCCGCTAAACGAACCGTCCAGCAGCATTCGTACCTCCCGAGTTACCGCTCTCCAACCCCCTCATCTCAGTGGGTGAGGGGGCAAGTCCGCCCCAAGAGCGATACCCATTTCCCCTGAATTCCTTCCTTTCTCGTTGGTTGTCGTCAGGTTTCAGCCCCCTTTTCCACAAAACTTCTCCGCAACAGCCTAACTTTGGGGCGGAAATCGCAGCACATTTTGCATTTCCCTCTTGGATTATCGGGTTCTCCTGTCCTACAATGACTTCTCCTGAGAGAAAGCTGTACCCCCGGGACTTCGATCGAGGGGTTCTTCAGTTTGCGCCGTTTACGCGACTGAAGCAAAAGAAATGGATGCAGCCAGGCGCAGCAATCACCCAATGAGCGATTGCGATAGGCCTTTCCAAAGCCAATGCGCTGATTTGCATCCTGGGCATTTGTGTTTCCGAAAGAAATTTTGGATACGCGTGAGGGCATGACAGCAGAGCTTCAATATTGGGCATCATTAAATCGATCTGTTCCACCCAGTCGTTGGGCGAAGCCGCGGACCCATCGCGGCGCAAAGAAGCAATCTCGCGTTTACGCACCATTTGCTCATCCTTCACATCCTTTTCATCAAAAACTTGTACGTTTGCAAGCTGAGAACATGGCAGCACCTTTGTTCGTTGAGACACCTCCGGTGTCTCCAGCGACTGTGAGTTCAAACGATGGTTTTCTCTCACCTGGCGCGCCAGCCACCGTGCAGCAGCATCGCATCGGCGGCGCAGCCTTTTGTTTACCTAGTTTTCTGTTGAACGCAAACCATTATTTTGGAGGGCAGTTATGAGATCCAATCGAATTCGCCTGGGCCTGTTCGCCTCGGCGCTGTTCATTCTTGCATTGTGTTTGAGCTCCGCCGTCCTGAAAGCTCAGACTTACACTGAGGGCGCAATTGCCGGTACGGTATTCGACCCGACCGGCGCAGTGGTACCGGGCGCGGCCGTGAGCATCGTCAACAACGGTACGAATGCCCAAATGAGCCTGAAATCCGACGCCAGCGGCTACTATAAAGCGCCGCAGATGGCGCCAGGTAATTACACCGTTACGGTGACGGCTGGCGGTTTTGAGACGTTCAAGGAAGTCAGCGTGATCGTCGTGGTCAACGAGGTGACGGAAGTAAGCCCGCACATGGTGACGGGCAGCGCGACCACGAACGTCGAAGTGACCGGCGAAGCTCCGGTTCTGAACTTCGAGTCGCCGGAAATCAGCTCCACGCTGAGCACCCACAATATTGAAGACCTGCCGTTGAACGGCGGCCGCTGGTCTGACATGACTCTGCTGACTCCGGGCGCAGTAGGCGATTCCAACGGTTTCGGCCTCATTGCCTTCCGCGGCATCAGCCCCATCCTCAACAACGTTGAGGTAGACGGCGCCGACGACAATCAGGCGTACTACTCTGAGGAGCGCGGCCGTACCCGTGAAGGCTACTCGACCTCGAAATATGCGATCGACGAGTTCACCGTCAACACCGGCGTCTACTCGGCCGAATACGGGCGCGCTGCCGGCGGCGTCATCAATGCCATTACCAAGACCGGCGGCAACACGATGCATGGCATCGCCTACTTTTCCGATCGTGATAACGATTGGGGCACGGTGAATCCCTTCACCACCACAGCCATCAATACCGGCACCTCGACCTCGCCTGTTTTCAGCTTCCCTTACTACAAGCCCAAGGACTGGCGCAAGGAGTGGGGATTCGACGCCGGCGGCGCCCTCAAGAAGGACAAGCTCTTCTGGTTCTATGGATTCAACCAATACGACCGCAACTTCCCCGGGACCGCCAAGGCTACCTCGCCCAGCACCTTCTTTACCCTCCCGGATGCGACCATCAACACCACGAACTACACCTGCAATCTCACGGGCTCCCACGCGGGCTACATTACCCCCGGTACCGGCATCGCCGCCGCCAGCACCATCGACCAGCAGGCCTGCGAATTGGCCGCGCGTATGGGCTACGCCAGCTACTCTGCCGGCGCCACGGCCTACGACACGCAGCTGGTGAACCTACTCTCGGACCTCGGCACTGTTCCCCGTCGCGGTTATGAGGAACTCAACACGCCCAAGCTCGACTGGCAGATCAACGAAAAGAATCACGTGAGCTTCCTCTACCACCGTCTGCGCTGGGATTCGCCCGGCGGCGTTCAGACCCAGGCCACCAACGACTATGCCATCGACACTTTCGGCATGGACTTCGTAAAGGTCGACTACGGCCTGACAAAGCTCGACAGCCAAATCACCAGCACCATCTCCAACGAAGTGCGCTATCAGTTCGGCCGCGAGTTGGATGACGAAAGTCAGCAGCCGGTCAGCAGTTACAGTAATTCGTATCTCCAGGGCTTCAACGGCGTGACCGCGGCCGGCGGCGGCCTTTCGCCCAACATCCCTGAAGTCTCGCTCGACACCCCTTCGTCGACCGGCTTTTATCTCGGTTCGCCGTACTACTCCTACCGCAAGGCGCTGCCAGACGAGCACAAGTGGCAGGTCGGCGATACTGCGGCCTGGATCCATGGCAACCACGACTTCAAATTTGGTGTCGACCTCGTCCACAATTACGACATCATGAACAACACCTACGAGGGCAATGGCTATTGGTCTTACAGCTATCTCACGAACTACTTTGCCGATGTCCTCAACGAGGCCAACGCCAAGGCCAACGGCGTCGGCGTGTGCAACATTGCCAGCTCGATTTCGGCTCCGGGCGGCACCACCACGAACTACACCGGCGAAGGCCCCTGCGGAACCCTGGTGCAAGGCTTCGGTCCGCCGGCATGGACCATCAACACCATGGACTATGGCTTCTTTGGCGAGGATCACTGGAAGATCACTCCGCGGCTGACCTTCGACCTGGGTCTCCGCTACGACTATGAGAGTCTGCCCGCCCCGTATTCGAACCTCATTACAACGTCCACTGCCACCCTGGGCACCAAGACCTACACCTTCACTCCGTATCTGGGTTCGTCAACAAACGGCATTTGCGGCACCGGCAATGCCAATCTCGCCGTGCCTTCCCAGACTTGCCCCACGTTGGCCGCCAACGCCAACCTCGCCAACCACCCGAGCGACAAGACCAACCTCGGTCCCCGCATCGGTATCGCCTACGATCCCTTCGGATCGGGCAGGACCACCGTCCGCATCGGTTACGGCCTCTACTTCGGCCGCGTGACCAACGGCGTGCTCCTCAACAATCTGCTCGATTCGGGCAGCTTTAACGGCCAGTTCACCTCCGCCACTATCGAGCCGAATACGTTCAACTCCACCGGCACAGCGTACACCTCAGCGAACCCTGCCACGCCGCTTTTCCCCAACCTCATCCCGAGTGGTGGCGGATCGGGTCCGACCAGCTACTTCTTTGGGCAAGGCTTCCGCAACCCCGAAGTGCATGAGTTTGACGCGGCGGTGCAGCAGGAAATCGGCCGTGGCACCATTTTCCAGCTCAGCTACATGGGCGCTCTCAGCCGCGAACTGCCCAACGCACTCAATATCAACCTGAATCCCAACCCCAACACGGCAACATCCGGATCCCCGAACGGCGTCAACACTGCGGTCGTTTACGTCTATGACCCCAGCAACGGGCAGAGCCCCATCCCGGGCGGCACGACCTACGATGTCCCCGTCTACAACGGCTACCTCAACGGCAACTTCGGCGCCGTCAACGAGCTGCTCTCGAACGTCAACGCCAGCTATAACGGCATGGTGGCGGAGATTGAGAACCGGAGCTCGAAGCTCATCCAGTTCGACGCCAACTACACTTGGTCGCACGCTCTGGACTGGGACCAGAACGAAACCACGACCACCCTCAGCAGCGGCTTTTTCGACCCCTACAACATCGACGGCTATTACAAGGGCGCCAACTACGGAAACTCGGCTTTCAATGTTGGCAACCGTGTCGTGGCCTACGCGCTTTTGAATTCGCCCACCGTCAACGCCCCCAACAACTTCCTGAAGGCGATTGCCAACGACTGGAGCTTTAACCCCGTCTTCCAGGGTCAGAACGGCCTGCCTTACTCGGCGACCATCGGCACTGGTTACCCCTCGTACTCCGCGAAGAACTCAAGCTGGAACGGAGCGGGCACCAATTACTGGGTCCCTTACATCGGGCGCAATACCTACGATCAGCCCCGCACGCTGGTCCTGGATATGCGTCTCGAAAAACAGTTCGCTATTCCGGTGCAGGACAAGTCTTACCATCTGCAGTTGATGGGCGAACTGTTCAACGTGGCCAACCATCCCAACATCACTGGCGTCAACACGACCGCATATAACATGTCCTCTAACTCAAGCGTCACCAGCACGTGCCCGATTCCTTCCGGAGGCACATTCGGCGCTATCTCGGGTCAAGCCCAGATCGAGTGCACCGTGATGCAATTTGTGCCCCAGGCCGCCAACGCGAACACGGCCGGACTATTTAACACGCGGAATGGCTTTGGCGCCGATACTACCGCCAACAGCAACTTTGCTTACAGCGTCCGCGAGCTGATGTTGACCATGCGGATTGAGTGGTAAACAAACCGTGGGGCTGACTGCCTCAAAAGCAAAGCGCGGCGGCTTCGGCCGCCGCGCCTTTTTGTCTCCGGTTGGCGGGAACATGCTTTCCCCTGCGACATTCCGTCCGTATACATCCGAAAGCAACAGTTCGATTAGGTTAAACTTACTTTGGTCACACGAAAACGATATTACTTTCGATACGTAAACAATCCGGTTCCTGTTGAAAACATGGATGTAATCACGTTACATTGAGTCACTCCTTGACGGTTTATTTGGGGGTTTCGTACTTATCGGGGCTCCCGAGGTGTATCTATGTTGTGTCCCAAGTGCCAATCTGCCGCTCTTTCCCTGGTGCCGGCAGAAGTCCGGCTCTACCGTAATAGCCCCCGTACGTTAAGTCACCCGCCCATGACACCCTCCCCCGACATCCGTGTTTGCCTGGATTGCGGCTGGTCGGAATTCGTCATCCCGCGTGCCTGGCTGTCCGCGGGTTGGTTACGTTCTCTGCGTCCGCAGCCCGCTGTCGCTGAAGCGGAAATGGTGACCCAGAGTGTGCCCGTCGTGGTGATGTAGCGCGATAAGAATTTGTGCACGCGGCCCTGAAGAAGGCTTCGCGTTCGGCGCGGACATCGAACGCCGGCGTGCAAGATTTGCTTATGCCTAAAAAAGGCCTCCAGCCGAAGCTGGAGGCCTTTTGCCTTTGCGCAGGCAGTTACCCGTCATCCGGTCGGCGAACTACAAAGGAACCTTATCGAGAGGTGAAATGAATCCGATACCGGGTACGTTGAGTTTGTGCAGGTCGGTATCGTTCGTAATGAACAAGTCCACTCCGAAATGTGCCGCGCACGCCAGTTGAATCGCATCTGCATTTCGCAACTTATGGGTCGCGCGCAGTGATGCGTAGCGCCAAGCGACCGACGCATCGAAGTTGACGATTTGGGCAGTTGTGCGGATGGCGCGATCATACTGTTCTATCAGGGAAGTCTGACCGAGTTTCGTGGGCCGGACAAGAACTTCGCCTAACGTCATGGCCGAAGTCACAATGCGGTCGCCGCGATCCATCATACGTTTGCGGATCGTGAGAGTCAGGCTGCGATTTGGTTCGATGCCCTCAAACATGTAGATGAAGACATTGGTGTCGAAGAAGATCTTGCTCAAATGTCTTCCCTCCGCAGGTTTTCGACATATTCGTCGGCATGTTCGTCGGCCCAAATGTGCTTTCCGGAGCCGATGAGGCGAATGAGGGGATCGTCGTCATAGTTCGGCGCTTGCGGCAACGGAGTTTTGCGGCTCCAATTCGCATACCAATCGAGCAAATAGTGGTAGCGCTGCGGGATCTCCTGAAGCCGTGGAAATAACTTGGAGGGCTTGCGCAATTGCAGCCGCGCAGGATGTGTGAGGTCTCCCGGCCGAAACAAGCGAAGGTTGCCGTCCGATGTTTCGAAGAGCATTCTGTACTTTCCGGAGGACGGCGGAAGATTCGCGACCAAATGCTGATCCAGATGCGCGTTGAGCGTCCCGCGCTCCACGCCCGCAGCCAAACCCTCCGCCTCCAGCCTCTCTAGAATTTCGCTTTTGCTGAAAGCAGCACGCGATGGATGGGTTTTCTGCAGCAGAGCGGCTGCAATCCAGATTCGATCCGCGATTCGGACCGTGTCCTGTGGTGTGATTTTCATTGAGTTCCATCCAACTTTCGTAATTCTGTTAAGACACTTTCCGACCGAGGTAACGAATTCTTGCTGGGCCCATTCTTTCTTCGGCTCACAGAGGTGCGGACCTTGGATCGTCCAGCCGGACCTTCGCGACATTGCCCTTAAAGTCGAAGACTCGCAGGCCCTTCTCGTACATCTTTTCCTCTTCGGTGTCCAGCCAAATCTGTGCGGCGTTACTGCAGCGCTTTGTTCCACAGACGACGCCGCTATTCGGATGGCCGACCGGATAATAAGCTCTTCCTGAATAGATCACGGTTGTGCGGTCGTGCTGAACACCGCATTCTTTGCATCTCGCAAGAGCCATCTCTCCTCCTCCTAAGAACCTTGACCGGAAGGTTTTCTCCTCCGCTCGACGATTTCTTGACCGCGTTCTTTCCTGTATCTACCAATTCTTAATTGGTATACCAATGATACCATGTCACTACGTGCGTAACAAGAGTACGCCTCCCCCGATCTACTTGTCCGATCATGCCTGAACGCAAAAGGCCCCCAGCCGAAGCTGGAGGCCTTAGAGTTTCCGCTATCTTCCAGATAATCGAGAGCGGGCGTTTTCTATTCCCTGTTGCCTACTCCCTATTCCCTGTCTTTTAGTACATGCCGTCCATGCCGCCGTGGCCGCCGCCTGCTGGAGCTGCCTTGGGCTCGGGAATCTCCACCACCAGAGCTTCAGTGGTCAGCAGCAGGGCCGCGATCGAAGCAGCGTTTTGTAGCGCTGTCCGCGTCACTTTGGTGGGATCGATGACGCCGGCCTTCACCAGGTCCTCGAACTTGCTGGTCAGTGCGTTGTAGCCGAAATGCGCTTCCTTCGACTCCAGCACCTTGGCCACAACCACTGCGCCCTCTTCGCCTGCATTGGCGACGATTTGACGAAGCGGCTCTTCCAGCGCGCGAAGCACGATCTGGGCGCCGGTCTTCTCGTCGCCTTCGAGCGTAGCGATCAGCTTCTCCACCGCAGGTGCGCAGCGCACAAGTGCCACGCCGCCGCCAGGGACGATGCCCTCTTCGACAGCCGCACGAGTTGCGTGCAATGCGTCTTCCACACGAGCCTTCTTCTCTTTCAGCTCGGTCTCAGTGGCCGCGCCCACCTTGATGATGGCCACGCCGCCCACCAGCTTGGCCAGCCGCTCCTGCAGCTTTTCCTTGTCGTAGTCAGAGGTGGTCTTTTCAATCTGCGACCTGATCTCCTTCACACGGCCTTCGATGTCGCTGGCCTTGCCCGCGCCGTCGACGATCGTGGTGTTGTCCTTGTCGATGGTGATGCGCTTGGCCTTGCCCAGGTCCTCGAGCTTCACGCCTTCCAGCTTGATGCCGAGATCCTCGGTAATGGCCTTGCCGCCGGTCAGGATCGCGATGTCGCCCAGAATGGCCTTGCGGCGATCGCCGAATCCCGGAGCCTTGACGGCCGCGACATTCAACGTGCCACGGAGCTTGTTCACCACCAGGGTCGCCAGGGCTTCGCCCTCGACGTCCTCGGCAATGATCAAGAGCGGCTTGCCACCGCGCGCCACCTGTTCGAGCAGGGGCAGAAGATCCTTCATGGCGCTGATCTTCTTTTCGTAAATCAGAATGTAGGGATCGTCCAGAATCGCTTCCAGCCGCTCCGCATCCGTCACGAAATACGGGCTCAGATAGCCGCGGTCGAACTGCATGCCGTCCACGGTCTCGAGTCCGGTGTGCATGGTCTTGGACTCTTCGATGGTGATAACACCATCCTTGCCGACTACCTTGACCGCCTCAGCGATGATGCCGCCGATCTCTTCGTCGCCGTTGGCTGAGATGGTGCCCACCTGGGCCACCGATCCCTCGTTCACCGGCTTCGACAGCTTGCTCAGCGCGCCATCCTGATTCCACTTGCCATCCTTGTCGCGCGTGCCATTGATCACATTGACAGCCTTCTCGATGCCGCGCTTGAGGGCGGTCGGGTTGGCGCCCGCAGCCACCGTCTTCACGCCTTCGCGGAAGATGGACTGCGCCAGGACCGTCGCAGTCGTGGTACCGTCGCCGGCCACGTCCGAGGTCTTCGAAGCCACCTCACGCACCAGCTGCGCGCCCACGTTCTCCATCGGGTCCTTCAACTCGATTTCCTTGGCCACCGTCACGCCGTCCTTGGTGATGGTGGGCGAACCAAACTTCTTCTCGATTACAACGTTCCGGCCCTTGGGCCCGAGCGTCGCCTTCACAGCGTCTGCGAGAATGTTCACGCCGCGCAGAATCGCCTGACGGGAATCCTCACCGTGCAGAATTTGTTTTGCCATTGCTTAAACTCTCCTGTACAAAGTTGTCACTTCACAGTTGTTGGTTGTCAGTTATTTTCGCCTCGTCGCCAGCTCCCCGGTTGATTCGCGGTCCATGCTGACAACTGAGAACTGACAACTCGCGCCAGCGCGCTTACTTCTTCAAAATGCCGAGTACTTCTTCCTCGCGCATGATAAGAAAATCTTCGCCATCGATCTTGATCTCGGTGCCGGAGTACTTGCCGAACAGCACCCGGTCCCCCGCCTTCACATCCAGCGGAAATACCTTGCCTTCGTCGTTCGACTTGCCCTTGCCCACGGAGATCACTTGTCCCTCCTGGGGTTTTTCCTTGGCGCTGTCGGGGATGATAATGCCCCCGCGGACGGTTTCGCCCTCTTCCACCCGGCGCACCAAAATACGATCATGGAGCGGGGTGAACACTGTCGTTACGGATGTTGCTGCCATTGCTTCGCTTCTCCTTCCCGCACAGCCGGACGCTGCCTGCCATACGGGCTTTGTTGATGAAAAACAAGACTTTGTGAGATCGCAGAATGTGATCTGCGCAGACAGCGCCGGCGCAATTCAGCACTTCCGCCGACACGTTGCTAGCACTCTCACCTTCCAATTGCTAACGATAGGCAAGGATCTGTGGTTTGTCAAGGGGGAAATCGTTAAAATATGAGTAACATTGACTCACATTGTATGCCAGCACTATCTGCATGCGCGATTTAGCGGCTGCGAAGCCATTCCACGAGCACAATCGCCTCATTCACCAGGAAAAGCGTCCCAAAGATGGTCTTATTGTGCAGGGCCAGCCAGTTCGGCATAAAGATATCGAAGTTGGGCGACCGGTCGGGGGTGTATTTCGCTGCCAGATCGGTCATTGGGCATCGCCACTCATTTGCCAGCAGCACCACTCCCTCGAAGAAAATCACGACCGATAGAATTGCCGCCCAGCGAAAAGCGCCTTGCCCGGCGAGAAATGGCAGCGCGACAATAGCTGCCGCCAAAAAAGCCCAAACCACGGTGTGCAGCAACTTGATCGCGGTCAGCATCCCGGTTTCGTCCTCACTTGCCTTCCCCATGGTGTCTTGCGCCGTCCGCCGGCTCTGTTCGGAGGCCTGCCCTGCGAAAGTGTAACCGATTCGAGGCTTCCCGCTTCGCCTCGCACCTTGGAACGCGATAAAATGTGACCATGTTCCAACGTACGCATCTTTCGATTTGCGCTCTCGTGGCCGGTATTGGCCTTTCCGCTTGTTCGCTCGCTCTGCTCGCCCAGAACGATAACTCGCACGGCCGCAAATACAAGGCCCCGCCGCCCTCTGCGCATATTGAAGTCACGGTGCTGAAGGACTTCAATGGCAAGCCCGTCACCAATGCTCACGTCATCTTCCATCCCACCGAAGGTGACAGGGACAAGGGGTCACTTGAGCTGAAGACCAACGACGATGGCAAGGCCGTCATCGATGTGATTCCGATCGGCGACACCGTCACGCTGCAGGTGATTGCCGACGGCTACCAGACGTACGGCCAGAGCTACAAGATCGACAAGCCGGAGATGACGATGGAAGTACGCATGAAGCGGCCGGGAGGCCAGTACACCATTTACAAGAACACCGGCTCCAATTCCAATTCGGGTAGCGGTTCCGGCGGATCCTCCAACTCGTCCCCCAGCACGCCTCCGCCTGCCTCTGGAGACAAATCTTCCGGCTCCGGGGGTCAGTCAAACGCGAACCCGCCACCACCGCCGCCCAAGTAACCCGCTCTGCCGCACCGTCGACTTGTTCCCTCGCTCACTTTCGAGACGTGCGTCTAAACTGATCCTGTGACACCCAGTGAAACCCTCTCCGGCAAGACCGCCTTTGTCACCGGCGGCGCGCGACGCATCGGCCGCGCCATTGCCATCTCGCTGGCGCAGGCCGGAGCCGATGTCGCCATCTCCTACCGCACTTCACATGACGAAGCTGCACAAACTGCGGCCGAGATCCGAGCGCACGGCCGCCGCGCCTTCATCGTCGAGTGCGATGTCCGTTCCGAGCCGTCAGTACGCACAGCGGTCGCCGGCGTCGTTGCGGAGTTCGGCGGTCTCCATCTGCTGGTGAACAACGCTGCGGTTTTCGCCTCAGCGGCGCTGGAGAGCCTTACGCTCGAGCAATGGGACGCGGTCTTCGAGACCAACGCCCGCGGCCCATTTCTGGTTGCCCGCGAGGCTCTGCAGCATCTGCGCGCCGCGCGTGGCCGCATCGTCAACATTGGATCGCTCGGCGGCTTTCATCCCTGGGCCGGCCACGCCCACTATTGTGCTTCCAAGGCCGCCCTGCATATGCTCACGCAAACCATGGCCAAAGCCTTCGCGCCCGACGTCAGTGTCAATTGCGTGGCCCCTGGATGGATTCAGCTTGACGATTCGTCCGACTCCTCAGACCCTGGTGTGCCCCATCCTTCGCAGAGCGAAGCGGCGCGAAGGGTGGGTTCAGAAGCGGAGCGAAGGATGGGATCACAATCCGCACGCTTCGCCGCCAAAACGCCCATGGGCCGCAATGGCTCGGCCGCCGATGTTGCCCAGGCCGTGCTTTTTTTCGCAACGGGTCCGCACTTCATCACCGGCCAGACGCTCGCCGTGGACGGCGGTTTGGGACTGTCCTGATAAGAAGCAAGCGGAGTTGGCGGTGCTAGCGGAGTTAGCGGTGCTAGCGGAGTTAGCGGGGTTAGCGGTGCTAGCGGAGTTAGCGGAGTTAGCGGGGTTAGCTCCGCTATCTTCCGAACAAGCGGCGCCAAAATCCACGTGGGCGCGTCCCCGCGACCTCCGCGCTTTCTGCCGCGTTTTTCGGCGCGCGCCGCCTCCGCTCCATCTGCGGCGCGCCGGCAAACCGCAATGGCTCGTGCTCCCACAGCCCTTTGGGCACCGGCTGCTCAGGCCACGCCGCACCCTCCACGGCTACCTGCGGATTGGTCACGAACAAACGTTGCGCGGTCTCCTCGCCGGAGTGTTTCGCCACATATTCATATGCTTCCTTCAAATGCGGCGGGCGCTTTGTCGGATGGTGCGCATCGGTGGCCACAAAATGAATCCAGTTCCGCTTCAGCAACTCGTTGGCGAACGCCTCTTCCGGTTTGCCAAAGCGCCCATAGAGCGATCCAGCGGTTACCTGGATCAGACAACCGGCGCGCATCCACTCGCCCACCAACTCCGGCTGGCGCATCACCGCTGGATACCGCTCGGGATGCGTGACGATCAACGTGTACCCGGCCGACTGCAGCCGGAAGAGCGCCTCCAACATGCGGGGCGGAACCACGAAACTGGGGAACTCAATGAGCAGATACCCTTTCCCGTCGATCGAGTAGCGGAACGGATGCATGGCCGCCTCCAGAATGTTCTCTGCCATCAGATGGAAGTCGCAACCCAGACTCAGTTCCACGACGCCTGCCAGGCGATGGCGCAGCTCTGCAAAGCGCTCCTCAATGAGCGAAGCATTGTAGGGAAACATGTCGCTCGCGTGCGGCGTGCACACAATCCGAGTGATTCCCTCATCGGCTGCTTCCTGGGCCATCTGGAGCGAAGTTTCCAGATCTGGCGACCCGTCGTCCACTCCATATATCAGGTGATGATGAATGTCGATCATTGTTGAATCAGGTTTCAGGTGTCAGGTTTCAGATTCTAGCTGTTCACCGTCCACCGTGCGCTGTTCTCCACTCCATATCCCATAGTCCGCTGGTCCCAGTGCTCTAGCTCCGCCAGCTCCGCTAACTCCGCTGCATCTGCTCCATCATCGAGCGAAAAATTCCCCATCCATCCACCGAACCCAGCAGCGCTTCGCTCGATCGGTCGGGATGCGGCATCATCCCCAGCACATTGCGTCCTTGGTTCAGGATGCCTGCAATGTTCGAGAGCGATCCATTAGGATTCGCCTCCGCCGTGATCTCGCCCTTCGGCGTTGCGTAGCGGAACGCAATGCGATCTTCGCGCTCCAGACGCTTCAGCTCCTCCGGCTCGCAATAGTAATTCCCTTCCATGTGCCCAATGGGAATCTCGAGCACTTCGCCCTTCTTGAGCTGGTTGGTAAATGGGCTGTTGGTGGTTTCGACGCGAAGATGCACGGGTTTGCAGATGTACTTCAGCCCCGCGTTGCGCATCAACGCGCCCGGCAGCAAGCCCGACTCGGTCAGGATCTGGAAGCCATTGCAGATGCCCAGCACCAGCCCGCCGTCCGCGGCAAACCGCTTCACCGCCTGCATCACCGGCGAAAAATGTGCAATGGCGCCGGTGCGAAGGTAATCGCCGTAGGCAAATCCGCCAGGAACCACCACGGCGTCCACGCCCTCGAGGCCCTCGCTGTCGTGCCAAAGAAACGTGACTGGCTGGTGAGCGATTTCGGCGATCACGTTGTAGGTGTCAAGGTCGCAGTTCGATCCGGGGAAAACCAGCACTCCGAATTTCATGCTTTTAGGGTAACAGCCTGGCGCATGCGGCGGTGAGAGTCGCGCGCGAACCTGTGCTGGAAGCTTCGTGTGACCGGATACCCTGCCCGGGCCAAAAAGTGACGCGGCCGCGAAACCGCCTCCAGCTCGTAGCTGACTTCGCCGGTTGCCGGGTCGAAGCGAAGGAGGAATGTCTCCTCGCCCTGCTCGACATGATGCAACGTTGTGGAGTAGAGAAAGCCGAATTCCGTCTCGGAATCAACGGTTTCCAGAATCTGGCTTAAATTCACTGACCAAAAACCGAGCGCTCGGACTTCGACAGCGATGATTTGTCCGCATTCGATCGGCGCGGACCTGTTCACAACACGCACCCATCCAAGATCAAACATTTGCCAATTCGTGAAAGCGCGCTTCGCCGCGTTGAATACACTCTCTCCTGAGCCCAAGGAAGACCGGGTTCGATCATGAGCGAAAGGCCCTAAGTCATCCAGGAGAAGTCCGTCAGCAATTGACAAAAACCGAGGAGGGGCGGCGGGGCGTAAGCGCGCAATGTCAATCTGTTTCTGAATTGCGGTTTGTGGGGGCCTGCCAAGGGAGAACACACACCCAGTATCAGGCAATTGGAGCGCCGGGCGGGAATTGAACCCGCGAATACAGGTTTTGCAGACCTGCGCGTTAGCCGCTTCGCCACCGGCGCTTTTTTGGCTGTCGCCGGCAAACTAAGTCCGGCGATCGGCCGCATCAAAAAAAGAATTGTGAACTGTGTGCTAAGCCTTGAGTCGACAGGCGCCTTGCAGGGCCTTTGCGGATTCAGTGACCTTGGCTTCGCTCAACTCGCGCAAGGCCCAGCCGGCGATGAGGAGGCTGGGAGCGGCGGCAGGGGCGACGGAGCCGAGTTCGCCGAGCGTGGTGTGCACCACCTGCTGATCGGGTTGCGCGGCGCACGAAACCACGGCGCAAGGCAGATCGGCGGGGAGCCCTTCAGCCAGCCATTCAGCGGCCAGCAAATTGAGATCGCGGCCGGGCATGTAGACCACACGCGTGCCGGCTTCGAGCGCGGGCAATGCCTCGCGGTTATGCGACTGCGCGTGATGGCCGGTGGAGAAGATGACATGCGAGGCCCACTCGCGATCAGTGAGCGAGCGGCCCAGAGCCGCGGCCGCGGCAAAGGCGGCCGAAACGCCGGGAACGATCTCGTAAGGTACGCCGGCTTCGTCTAGCGCATCCATTTCTTCGGCGGCGCGGCCAAACAACATCGGATCGCCGCTCTTGAGGCGCACCACACTGCGGCCGGCGCGGGCGTGCTCGATCATGAGCGCGTTGATCTCTCCCTGGGTAATGGTTTTCTTGCCGCAGCGCTTGCCGACATTCACAATTTCTGCCGCGGGCGCAGCGAGATCGAGAATGGCCTCAGGCACGAGATCGTCATGCAGAATCACATCGGCGGATTCGATTAGGCGGACTGCCTTCACGGTGAGCAGCTCGAGATCGCCCGGCCCGGCGCCGACGAGAGCCACATGGCCAGCGACGGCGCGCGTAGCTTGCTTGCCCGTCCGCGCCAACTCGCGTGTGGAGCAGAGGGCGGAGTCGCAGATCTGGCGCTGCGCAAGCTCGTGGAGGAGCAGGCGGCGCTCTTCGCCTCGGGGTTGCGTAGAGAGGACTTCGCGGCGCAGTTCGCCGAGTTTCGCGAGCCACGCGCCGAGATCCTCAGGAAGCTGCTCGTCGATTTCGCGGCGCAACCTTTGAGCAACAGCCGGGCTTTCGCCGGCCGTGGAGATGGCGATTTGCAGGTCGCCGCGGCTGACCACCGAGCCGAAGAAGAAGTCGCAGTTGGGAATGTCGTCGACGCTGTTGCAGGCGATGCCGCGCGCGACGGCCTCGCGATAGACCGTTGCGTTGACTTCGGGCACATCGGTAGCAGCGATGACAATGAAATTGCCGTCGAGGTCGGAGGGTTGAAACTCGCGCTGGACCCACTCAAGCTTTCCCTCGGCGGCAAGTTGACGAACTTCAGGCCGCGCCTGGGGCGCAATCACGCGCAGCTTCACGCCGGTTTTGAGCAGACTGCCGATTTTTCCCAGAGCAACCGTTCCCGCGCCCACCAGCAGGCCCGGGCGGCCATCGAGTTTCAGAAAGATCGGCAGCAAAGTCATCATTCAGCTCTCAGAAATTAGCTCAAAGTCTCCGCAGGGGCTAAAGCCCCAAAAACTTTCTGGCGCTTCTTGCGGCGCGACTAAAGTCGCGCCCTGAGACAAAACCTCGAACACAATGGATCAGCTTCTAGCTATTCCGCGACGGCGTGCGGCACACGGCCGGTGGGCAGGTCGCGCTCCACGGGTTCGAGGATCTCGCCCGCAAGTTGCGCGCGCAGTTCATCATTGGAGTGGCGCGCAAACCAGGAGCGCAGGCTCTCTTGCGACGCGCGGCCGCCGAGGTAATTGCGCAGCAGGCGCTCAACGGCTTCGGGCACCAACGTCGCGGGGCAGCGGTAGCCTACCGGTCGCGCAATGCCCGCGTGCTCGCCCACGGCTCCGCCGAGGCAGAAGTAATAAGCGTCGGCCAGTTTGCCCTCGTGCTTGATCTTCTTGCCCTCGAGGCCGATATCTGCAATCCAATGCTGGCCGCAGCCATTGGGGCAGCCGGTCACGTGCAACTTGAGCTGCTGATCGAATTGCGGAAGGCGCTCCTCGAGCTCGTCGACCAGCCAGCGCGTGAAGCCCTTGGTTTCGGTAATCGCCAGCTTGCAAAACTCAGTGCCGGTGCAGGCGACGGCGCCGCGCCAGAAGGCCGAGGCTTCAACATGCAGGCCAATCTGGCCGAGTTCGCGCGCCAGCTCGCTGGTTTTGTCGTAGGGCACGTCGACGATCACAAGATTCTGCGAGACAGTGGCGCGCAGCGAGCCCGAGCCAAAGCGATCGGCAAGGTCCGCCGCGGCCTCAAGCTGCTCGCCGGTCATGCGGCCGCGCAAAACGGATGCGCCCACATACGCCAGTCCCGGCTGACGCTGCGGATGGATGCCGACGTGATCACGCAGGCTCTCGTCGGGAATCTCTTCGGGCACAGCAGGATCGAGCTTGAACCCGATGCGCCGGTTTAACTCGTCGAGGAAGCTTTCTGGCGTCCAACCTTCGCGCATGAACAGGTACTTGAGGCGGGCGCGATCGCGGCTCTCACGCAGCACCATTTGATCGCGGAAGATCTCGGTAACACCGCGCGCCACGCGCACTGCCTGGTTGGGGCGAACGAAGGCGTCGAGGCGCACGGCGATATGCGGCTCGTTCGACAAGCCGCCGCCCACGCGCAGCGAATAGCCGACTTCGCCGTCGCGCACCACGGGCGTGAGACCGATGTCGTTGATCTCGGGATAGGTGCACCACGAAGGGCAGCCCGTGGCCGAGATTTTGAACTTGCGCGGCAGGTTGTAGAACTCAGAATTGGCGGTGAGGTGATGCGCGATCTCGCGCGCCACAGGCGAGGCATCGATGAGCTCGTCGGCGGCAACACCGGCCAGTGGGCACCCGGTCACATTGCGCACCACATCGCCGCAGGCGCCCTTGGGGGAAAACCCAATGGCATCGAGCGCGTCAACAACCTCAGGCAGAGACTCAATGGTGAGCCAGTGCAATTGAATGTTCTGGCGGACGGTAATGTCGGCCAGATCGCGGGCGTATTTGCGCGTGATGCCGCCGATGGTGCGCAGCTGGCTGGCCGAAACGATGCCGTTGGGAATACCAATGCGCATCATGAACCAGTCCGTGGCCAGCCCTTCGCCGCCCTTGCCGCCGGTGGCGCCTACGCCGTCGCCCTGGGTGTAGACCCCCCACCATTTGAAATAAGCCGACGCCCACTCGGGCACCACGCTGGAGCGTCCCTCGCGCGCGAACTTGCGAACCTCGTCAAAGGCCTCCCAGGGGTTCTTTTCGCGCTTCAGGCGCTCCATGCGCTGGGCTTTGGTTTCTTTGTGCGGAATCTCGCTCATTTCTTTCCTTGGTTTGTTCAGGTCAAAATTAGCTGCAAAAACAAAATGCCCGCGTCAGCTTTGGCTGTATCGCGGGCATTTGGGAAGCCGGACTATATTTCTGGACTTCGGCCGAGGCTACCTATGCCACGCGAACCGCGTGCATCAAGCAGCAACAACAGGCCATAACGTCCATGAAATAAATATAGACCGAAATGGTCCGATTTGGCAAGTCTATTTATTGGGCGATCCGAAAAAACGGTGGAAGGAATGTGCGTTGGTCCGCGCAGCATTTCTCAGGGGCTAAAGCCCCGGACCCATTTGATGGCAACTTTCGGCCCGGCTAAAGCCGTGCCCTTGTTACGAAGCCATGCCTAATCCCCTATAAGTGGCTCTGCGGCAAGCAGTTCCGTCAGAATGCGCTGCTCGGCTTCCTGGGCGGCGCGGGCGGTGACGGGCGACAGCTCCATGGAGATGGGCTGTTGGGGATCGATGGCAATGGCGTAGAGCACGACGTCCCGCGATCCACCCTGCATGTAGAACGCGTCGAGCAGATCTTTCACGCCGATGTCGTGCGCGGTGAGCGTGGGGGGGTAATCGCGCGAGAAGCGCGGCGTGGTACGGGTCACGGTGCCGGGAGGGTTCCCGTCGGCTGCGGCGTCGATGAGAATGATGCAGCCGGCGTTCTCGAGCGGCTCCAGGAGGATGAAGCCGCCCGTCCCGCCGTCAAGGCACTCCACGCCTGCAGGCAGTGTGTGCTTTTCGAGCGCTCGCACCACGTGTACGCCAACGCCTTCATCACCCATGATGACGTTGCCGAGGCCGAGCACGAGCGTTGACTTTGAGTTCATTCGATTCTGAGTTTAATGCATGGAGTCCATGCGGCGGGGGTCAGGAGACCCCCGCTACAGCCGGTCTGGAGACCGGCGCTACGAGTTCTTGCCGCGCGAGAGAAATGCGGGCTGAGTAGAACTCTCTTACTTCTGCTTTTTTGCGTCTTCCGCTTCCTGCAGCTTGGCGGCGGCCTCCATCTGCTCCGGGCTCTGACGGTCGAACTTCCATCCACCTATGATCGAGGATACCGTACCGCGGCCTTCGATGTAGTCGTGATAGAAGCTGAGATAGATGTGAACGATGACGAACGTGACAAAGAACCACAGGAACAAATGATGCCAGAAGCGCACGGCGAACTCCCCGCCCATTAAAGGCACAATCCACTTGAACATGCGTGGTAGCCACGCATTGCTCATGCTGGAGTAGAGCGCGAAGCCGGTGATGGTCTGGAAGCAGAAGGCCAGGAAGGTCAAAAAGTAGATGAAGGCCGCCAGCGAGTTGTGCCCCGTGGAGATTTCGCCGTGCATCTTCACCTGCAACACGTCGGTCTCGAGGACTTCGACAATCTCTTTTTGCTGCTTCTTGGTGACCGGGAAGAAGTTGCTCCACTTGGCGTACTTGTTGCCGACAAATCCCCAGTAAATGCGGGCGGCAAAATTGAAGACGTACACGTACGCAGAGGCAAAGTGAATGAAGCGCACACAGCCGAACCAGTACTGCTGATAGGCCTCGGACGCGTAGGCAGTGCGAAATGGATGTCCGATGAGGAACCCGGTGACGCATAAGAGGGTCAACGCGATGGCGTTGATCCAGTGGTACGCGCGAACCGGCATTTCCCACACATACACGCGCCGGTATTCCACCGGTGCGCTGCCGTTGGCACGAAAGACGTCTGTTACACCAGTGCTCTGTGTGCTCATGGGCCTACTCGAAGGAAATCTGGTGAAGGTGCCGTCCCTGCGGATCGTAAAGATGCACGGCGCAGGCCAGACACGGGTCAAAGGAATGGATGGTGCGGATGATCTCAACGGGCTGCTCGAGATTCGCCACCGGTGTGCCGATCAAAGACGCCTCGAAGGAGGAGTGCTGATTTTTAGCGTCGCGGGGTGAGCCGTTCCAGGTGGTGGGGACGACGAGTTGGTAGTTATCAATAGCGCCGTTGTGGATCTTGATCCAATGCGCCAGGGCTCCGCGCGGAGCTTCAACCAGGCCCACACCCTCGGCATCGGTGGGCCAGGACTTGGGCTCCCACTTTTCGCCGTTGAACGTGGAAACTTCGTTGATCTTCACGCGGTCCATCAACTGGCCGTAGAACTCCTTGAGCCAGATCATGGCCAGCGCTGCATCGATGCCGCGCGCCGCGGTGCGTCCCAGGGTGCTGAACAGGGCGCCGACAGGCACGTTGAGCTTGCCCAGCACCATGCCCACCGTGTCCTTCACGTCCGCGTGGCCGGCTGCATATGAAACCAGCAGGCGAGCCAGCGGTCCCACTTCCATGGGGTTTTCCTTCCAGCGTGGAGTCTTGAGGAACGAGTACTTGTCGAAGCCCTCGAGACTCTCGAACGGGGGTGTGGGTCCGGCGTACTTGATGTTGGTCTCGCCCGCCCACGGGTGTATGCCCACATTGTCTCCGCCGTCGTAGGTGTACCAGGAGTGCGCAATGTACTCCTTGATCTCCTGCTGGTCCTTCGCGTTGACAGGAAGCACGGTCGAGAGGTCGCGGTTGAGCACGGCGCCCCGCGCGTACTTGAAGGCTTCAGGATGGCTATAGCCGTTGGTCGGGAATTCGCCGTAGCAGAGATAATTGCTCAAGCCGCCGCCGTACTTGGCCCAGTCCTTGTAGAAGGAGGCCACGGCCAGCAGGTCGGGAATATAGACCTCGTTAATGAACTCATCGGCCTGGCTGATGAGCCGCGACACCAGGTCGAGCCGCTCCATGTTGATGGCGGCAACCTCATTGACATTGATGGAGCACGGAACGCCGCCGACAAGGTAGTTGGGATGCGGGTTCTTGCCGCCGAAGACAGCATGGACCTTGACGATTTCTTTTTGCCATTGCAGCGCGTCGAGATAATGCGCTACGCCGATCAGGTTCACTTCCGGCGGCAGCTTGTAGGCCGGATGGCCCCAATAACCGTTGGCGAAGATGCCCAGACCGCTGGCGGCGAAGGCCTTGATCTTGTCCTGCACTTCGGTGAAGTAAGAAGTCGTATTTTTGTCCCACTTCGAAAACGACTGCGCGAGCTCGGCGGCCTTCTTGGGATCGGCCTTGAGCGCGTTGACGATGTCCACCCAGTCAAGCGCGTGCAGGTGATAGAAGTGGATCACGTGATCCTGCACGTACTGCGTGGTGAGCATGATGTTGCGGATGATCTCCGCCGTGGGCGGCACCGAGATGCCCAGCGCATCCTCCACCGAACGGACGCTGGCCAACGCATGCACCGTGGTGCAAACGCCGCAGACACGCTCGGTGATGGCCCAGGCATCGCGCGGGTCGCGGCCCACGAGGATCTTCTCCAGGCCGCGCACCATCGTGCCTGCGCTGAATGCGTCGGTGATGACGCCATTTTCTACCACCGCTTCAATGCGCAGGTGGCCTTCAATGCGAGTTACGGGATCGACGACTACACGCGTTGCCATGACTGATTAGGACTCCTTTTCATCTTCAGCGTGGACTTCCGCTATCACGCTGCGCTTGCGTATGTTGGTCACCACGGCATGGGCCGCGACACCGGCCAGCGTGGCCACGCCAACTGCCGTGCCGATGGTGTCGGCCGTGCTCTCGACGCCAAAGCCTGGGAACGAAGCCAGATGTTGATAGAACGGGCCGTTGTCCCAGAAGCCAGCTTCGCTGCAGCCGATGCAATTGTGGCCCGACTGGATGGGATAGCTGGTGCCCTCATTCCACTTCACTACCGAGCAGGCGTTGTAGGTCACCGGACCTTTGCAGCCCATTTTGTACAGGCAATATCCTTTGCGCGCGCCTTCGTCGTCCCACGACTCCACAAACAGCCCGGCATCGTAGTTGGCCCGGCGATAACAGGTGTCGTGCACGCGGCGGCCGTAGAACTCCTTGGGCCGGCCCTGATCGTCGAGCGCCGGTACCTCTCCCAGCACCAGCAAGTGCGTCACCACGCTCATCATCACGTCAGCGATGGGCGGGCAGCCGGGCACGTTGATCACAGGCTTGCCGACCAGCTTCGAGATCGGCGTAGCACCGGTGGGATTTGGCTTGGCCGCCTGCACGCAGCCGTTCGAGGCGCAACTGCCCCAGGCCACGATGGCTGCTGCATCCGCGGCAACCGTCTGCAGAATCGACTCCGCAGTCTTGCCACCCACCATGCAGTACACGCCGCCGTCCTTGGTGGGCACGGCGCCTTCCACCAGCACAATGTACTTGCCCTTGTTATTGGCGATAGTGTCATTCAGGCTCTTTTCCGCCTGGAAGCCCGAAGCCGCCATCAAGGTTTCGGTGTAGTTGAGCGACAAAACATCGAGCAACGCGTCTGCCACGATGGGGTGCGACGCCCTGATAAACGACTCGCTGCAGCAGGTGCACTCCTGAAAGTGCATCCACACCACGGCCGGTTTTTCCTTCTTTTCAAAGGCTGAAACAACCTGAGCCGCACCGGACTTTCCCAGACCGGCGACTACCGCGGCTGCGCTGCAGAATTGCAGAAAATCTCTGCGGCTATAGCCCTTCTTCTGCATTGACTGCCAAATCGTATCACCCATGCTTCCCTCGCTCACGATATTGCTCCGGCAAATCTCAGGACAGCGTGGAGGCCATGAATAACCCCCGAGATTTGCCGGTTAATGTGACCGAAGTTACGCAGCGGAAAGCACGAGTGGCTGTGAGCGTCATCACACGTGTGATAAATCACATTGCTGACGCAAGCTAGGGCGAAGTTGTGATTTGAATCACGCCGCCTTCGACAGCGACTGATCGCCATCACACCGCGGAGGCGCGGGAAAAAGGCGCACGTACACCCGATTCCCCAGGTGACGATGCGAGGAGAGAGGAGGGCCGAAAGGGCCGATGTCTCAGGCCGGTTTTTCGACCGGCACGCGCGATTTCTCCGGCGCGAATGCGGGCCGTGTGAACGCCCACGCGACCAGGGCAATCCCGGCCAGAACGGCTCCGGCGGCGGCCAGTTGCGCATTCGATAATCCCCATGCAACCTTAGGGTTACGCCGGATAAACTCAACTAGAAAGCGAGCTATGCCGCTCAGGATCAGGTACTGGCCCAGGATGGCGCCTGTAGCGTGCGGCTTGCCCAGTCTCCACCACAAAAACCACCCGATCAGCAGACCCGCGCCCAGCTCATAAAGCGGGGTCGGGTAGACCGGGACCGAAATCGGATCGATCCCGTGCGGAAAGGCCATTCCCCAGGGATGAAAGGTAATGCCAAACAGATGGACCGGCGTGATTTCGATGCCGTAACAGCCGTCTCCGGAGAGGAAGCAGCCGATGCGTCCCATGCCGTAACCAATAGCGGCCGCCGGGGCGCACAGATCAAGCGTTCGAAACGCCCCGATCTTCGCACGTAAACCCTGTAGAACTAGCGCTAGAATTCCGAAGAGCATTCCTCCATACCAGGCAAATCCGGCCGTATCCCAGAGCACACCCCAGCCGATGGTTCTGAACTCGCTCGGCGAGTCGAGGACGTGCCACAGCTTGGCGCCCACGATGCCCGCGACCAGGGTAATGGCCACCATCCCCACCGCGTCGGCCGTAATGCCCTCGCGCTTGAACGCCCGGTCCACCACAAGGGTGCCCGCCACGGCGGCACACCACAGCATGAGCCCGAATGTGGGCAGATTGAAAAATCCAAGATGTAGATAAGGAAGCATGTCTCTCTAAGAAGTATAGACGCACGCGCGACCTGCGCAGTTTGCGATGCGAAGCAGGCTGCATGACTCCATCGGTTGATGTGAGCGACCCGGAAAACTCTGCCTCATGGACTTTCTAGGCCGGCTTGGCGACCCGCGCCGATATCTTCCGCGGCTCGGGCGCCGGGTGCCGGGATACCCACCACAGGAGCGCGATGCCCAGCCCAACGGCCACGGCGCAGGTGAGTTGCTCATTCGATAAGCCCCAGATCACCTTGGGATTGCGACGGATAAATTCAACCAAGAAGCGAGCTGCTCCGGCGAGGATCAGATACCGGCCCATGATCGCGCCCGCAGGGTGGGGCTTGCCGAGCCGCCACCAAAGCCAACCGCCGATGGCGACGCCTATAGCGAATTCATAGAGCGGCGTCGGGTAAACGGGTACAAAAACCGGCTCAATTCCATGGGGGAAGGCCATCCCCCACGGGCGAAAGGTAAAGCCAAACAGATGGACGGGCTGGATCGCAATGCCGTAGCAACCATCGCCGGAAAGAAAACACCCGATGCGCCCCAAGCCCTGGCCGATGGCGGCGGAGGGAGCAGCCAAATCCAGCGTGCGCAGACCGCCGATTTTTTCTTTCCGGCCTTGCAGCACCAGCGCCAGGACTCCGAAGAGCAATGCGCCAAACCAGGAAAACCCGGAGTTCTGCCACAAAACACTCCAGCCCATGGCCCGGAAGTCCCCCGGCGAGTCGAGGACGAGATACCAAATCTTGGAACCCACAATGCCTGCCAGCGCGGCGGTCGCTACTATCCCCACCGCGTCCGCCGTCAGATGCGCCCGTTTGATGGCGCGGTCCATCACAAACATGGCCGTCACGATGGCCAGCGAAAGCATGAGCCCGTAAGTGGGCAGGGTGAATGACCCAATGTGCAGAAAGGGAAGCATCGCGCAACAAGTATACGTCCACGGTCATCAACTTCCGTCGTCTCCCTGCCGGCCCGCCATTCGATTTCCGATTTACCGGCCCCGATTTTCACAGGCTGCGGGTCGACAAATCGCGCGATACTGTCAGCATGGAAACCGTGACCTCCCAAGGCCTTGAGGTTCTCTACTCCCGCCAGCAGATTGCCGACCGCGTAGCCGAAATGGGCGCCCAGATCAGCCGCGATTTGAATGGTGAAAAACTGGTGATGATCGGCGTGCTCAAAGGCGCGGCGTTCTTCCTCGTCGACCTTTCGCGCGCCATCCAGGCCGACGCAACCTTCGACTTCGTGGCCGTCACGAGCTACGGCAAGGGTCAGCGCTCGTCGGGCGCTGTAAAACTGATCAAGGATCTGGATCAGTCGATCGAAGGCAAGAACGTGCTGGTGGTTGAAGATATTCTCGACACCGGCCTCACGCTGGCCTACCTGCGCAAGCTCTTTCTGCAGCAGCATCCCAAGTCGCTGCGCATTGCCACGCTGCTCGACAAGCCCTCACGGCGCGTGGAGCAGATCGAAGCCGATTACGTCGGATTCTCCATCCCCAACTTGTTTGTCATCGGTTACGGAATGGATTTCGCCGAGCGCTATCGCAATCTGCCCGATATTTGCCTGATGCCGGCGGAAAATCCGGAATAATTCCACCCCGGCACGCATTGCTCATTTCGGCACGCATCGCTTTCGAGACAACCGCCGCATACCTTTTTGCCATCGATACATTTGGTCTCCGTCCCGCCAGCGACGTATACTCTGTTTCCGGAGCCGCCGGATGGGTTTTGTTTTAACCGCTATCCTGCGTATGCAAGGAGCACGTCTTCATGAAGCCAGCCCCCATCCAGGATTCCGAACTGGATTTTGACTACGGAACCTTTGACTCTGCAGGTTTTACCGCGGAGACCCTCTCCAGTTGGCAATCGCTGGCGGCCGTGATCGATCACACTTTGGTAAAACCTGTCGCCACGCGCAAGCAGGTGGAGACGCTCTGCGCCGAGGCTGTCCGCTACCGCTTCGCCTGTGTCCTTGTAAACCCCATGTGGACTTCCATCGCAGTGAGCGCACTTGCCGGCACCAGCATTCCCACCGGCGCTGTGATCGGCTCGCCGCTGGGCGGCTCGCTGGTCTCCACGCTGCGCCAGGAAACTACCGCGCTCATCCGCCTGGGCGTGCGCGAACTTGACATGGTGCTGCCCATCGGCCAGCTCAAGAGCGGCAACCACGCCGCCGTGCAGCACACGATTCACGCGGTGGTCAGCGTGGCCCATCATCACGGCGCTCTGCTCAAGGTCACGCTCGAAACTGCCCTGCTCACCATGGAAGAAAAACTGCGCGCTTCGGAAATTGCCATCCAAGCCGGCGCAGATTTCATCAAGACCTCAACGGGATCGGCTGCGGGCGGCGCCATCCCCGCTGATGTGGCGCTGCTGCGTGGCGTGGCCGGAGCGCGATGCGGCATCAAGGCGTCCGGCGGCATCCGCACCCTCGCCCAACTTCGCACGCTGCTCGAAGCCGGCGCCAACCGCATCGGCTGCTCGGCCTCCGTGGCCATTTTGCGGGAGCATGGCGCAGAATAAAGACAGGTGTCAGTGGCCAGTGTGAGTGTGGAGTAACACCCATCGCACTCACACTCGCACTCCACACTCTTCCGTTGCCTTTCTGCTGTATCATTCCCTTCGACCCTTTATGAGTGAAACGCCGCCATCCCCGCCCGCAGGGCATGAATTCGAGGGCGATTACCGCCCTGCCGCGCCCACGCATCTGGATCCCGTGAATGCCCGTATCGAGCCGGCCGATGTGGCGTATCTGATGCGCCTGACCGACGCGCTCAATACCACGCTCGACCTGCAAACCCTGCTCAGCCGCACCTCGGAACTGGTTCGCGCCCTCATTCCTTACCGCATCTTCGCCATCTTTCTTCTGAATGAGCGCACGCACGAGCTGCGCATGAGATTCCAGATCGGCCACACGCCGCAGGTAGAGCGCACGCGCGTTCCCGTGGGCAAGGGAGTGGCGGGGCAAGTTGCTCTCACGCGGCAACCGATCCTGCTGAATGACGTCTCGAAGGCGGATTACTACATCAGCGCCAATCCCGAGGTGCGTTCCGAGCTGGCCGTCCCGCTGATCGCCAAGAACCGGCTCATCGGCGTAATGGACATCGAAAGCGAGCAGCCGGATTTCTTCCGCGAAGAGCACCTGAACGTGCTGACCATGACCGCTTCGCGCATTGCGCAGTCGATTGAGAATGCGCGCCTGTACGCGCGGGTTTCGCGCCAGGCACAAACGTTGGAAGTGCTGAACGAGATTGCGGTGGAACTGGCGTCGATTCTGGATCTGAATCCGCTGCTCGAGAAGGTGGGGCAGTTACTGCGGCGGCTGATCGACTACCAGATGTTCACCATCATGCTGGTCGACGAGAAAGGCGAGACGCTGATCACGCGCTATGCGTGGCGATTCGGCTACGCGCATGCCCCCACGCGGCGCATTCCCATCAGCAGCGGACTGGTGGGCGCAGCCGTACGCGAGTGGCGGGTGGTCAACGTGCCCGACGTGAGCAAGGATCCGCGCTACATCCCCATGAATCCCGAGACACGGTCGGAGCTGATTGTGCCGCTGTTCTACAAGGGCCGCGTGATCGGCGTGCTGGACCTGGAGCACACCAAGACGGCGTTTTTCAACGAAGAGCACGAGCGCATGCTGTCGACCTTGGCCTCGCAAATTGCCATTGCCATCGAGAATGCGCGGTTGTACCAGGCGGTCAAACGACAGGAGCGGCAACTGGAGAAGGACATTGCCATGGCGCGCGAGGTGCAATTGCGCTTACTGCCGACGGACGCGCCTTCGCATCCCCATGCCGAGATGGCGGTGCGATTTTTGCCGGCGCGCACCATTGGCGGCGACCTTTACGACTTTCTTGAATACGGCCCGAACCGCACCGCGATCGTGCTCGGCGACGTGAGCGGCAAGGCCGCGCCGGCGGCGCTGTTTGCGGCCCTGGTGAGCGGCATCATGCGCGCCGCGGCCGCGCAAGAGCCAGGTCCTGCCCAGATGCTGACCCTGCTCAACGACGCGTTGCAGGAGCGCAAGCTGGAATCGCAATACGTAACCATGCTCTTCGCGCTCTGGAACGATGAGAATCAGACGCTGCAGGTGGCGAATTCCGGAGCGGTGCAGCCGGTTTTCTGCCGCGCCGGCCAATCCGTCACGGTCAAGGCCGAGGGATTCCCGCTGGGCATGTTTCCCGATGTGACCTACGAAGAGCTCAGCGTGGCCATACAGCCGGGCGACGCCATCGTTTTCATCTCTGACGGGATTCTTGACGCGGAAAACGAGAAGGAAGAGATGTACGGGCAGGACCGCCTGGCCGGGCTGCTCTGCGCCAGCCGCGACCTTCCCGCGCTGGAGATTGCCGACGCCATCCTGGCGGATGTGGCGCGCTTTCAGGGCAGCAAAGACCGCTTCGACGACGAAACGATTATCGTGCTGCGCGTGCGCGAAGCGGAGGTCCAGCCGGAAACCACGAAAGACCCATCATGATCGCTAGGACCATCATCGAGCCGTTCCGGATCAAGAGTGTCGAGCCCATTCGCTGGACGACGCGCGCCCAGCGCGAAAAACTTCTCCAGGCCGCCCACTGCAATCTCTTCCTGCTGCCTGCCGATGACGTTCTCATCGACCTGCTTACCGACTCCGGGACCGGCGCCATGTCCACGCACCAGTGGGCCGCCATCATGGAAGGCGATGAGAGCTACGCCGGCAGCCGCAGCTTCGATCGTTTCAAGAGCTCCGTTCAGGACATCTTCGGCTATAAGCACGTGGTTCCCACTCACCAGGGCCGTGCCGCCGAGCGCATTCTCTTCGGCGTGATGTGCAAGAAAGGCGACGTGGTTCCCAATAACACGCACTTCGACACGACCCGCGCCAATGTCGAATTCACCGGCGCCGAGGCTGTCGATCTGCTGATTCCCGAAGGCCGCCAGCCAGCACTGCAGTACCCTTTCAAAGGCAACATGGACGTGGCGGCGCTGGAAAATCTCATCGCGCGCGTGGGCCGCGAGCGCATCCCCCTGGTCATGCTGACCGTGACCAACAATTCAGGCGGCGGCCAGCCTGTTTCAATGGATAACGCCCGCCGGGTGAGCGAGGTGTGCCGCCGTCACGGCATCCCGCTTTACTTCGACGCCTGCCGCTTTGCCGAGAACGCGTGGTTCATTAAGCTGCGCGAGCCGGGATACGAAAACAAGTCGCCCAAAGAAATTGCGCAGGAGATGTTCCGGCTGGGCGACGGCTGCACCATGTCTGCCAAGAAGGATGGCATGGCCAACATCGGCGGCTTTCTGTGCACCAACGACGATGTGCTCGCGCAACAGGAGAAGAATCTCCTCATTCTTACCGAGGGTTATCCTACCTACGGCGGTCTTGCCGGACGCGATCTTGAGGCCATCGCCGTGGGCCTTCAGGAAGCCGTTGAAGAAGACTACCTGCGCTATCGCATCGCCTCCACGGCTTATCTCGGCAACCACATCGCTGCTGCGGGCGTTCCCATCGTCCAGCCGCCGGGCGGTCATGCCATCTATCTCGATGCCCGCGAGTTCCTGCCACACATTCCGCCTGCGCAATTCCCCGGCGTGGCCTTGGCCTGCGAACTGTATCTTGAGGGTGGTGTCCGCTCCGTTGAAATCGGTACGCTCATGTTCGCCGCGGCCGCGCAAATGGACCTGGTGCGCCTCGCCATTCCGCGCCGCGTCTACACCCAGAGCCACATCGACTATCTCGTCGAGGTCATTCTCGAAGTCTGGAAGAACCGCGAGCGCATCCGCGGCATGAAGCTCAGCTACGAGGGGCCGTTCCTCCGCCACTTCACCGCGCACCTTGAGCCGATGGCCTAAGCCAGGGCCTGCCGCCGCGCCGGCAAAGGATCATCGCGTCCTATGTGCAGTGGGCAATTCCGGGAATTCGAGATTAATTAACGGTGACCACAATCTGTGTTGTGACGGCGCTGAGGCCAGATGCAGTCCCTGTGACAGTGACTACATAATTGCCGGCAGAAGTTCCTCCGGTCGTGGTGGTGGTAGTACCGCCTGCGCCACCGCTGCCGCACGCCGCGAGCGGGAAAGCGACCAGCAGAACCAAGAGGAATAGCTGCAGACTCTTGCGGCCGCGACGCGCGAGACTGCCGATCAGAAGTCCAATGCAAGCCAGGATCGCGCCGCCGGTTCTGCGTGAAGGATGGCTGCGCGGGTTGCTCACCGGAGCGTTGCGCACCTGCATCGTTCCGGTGGTTGTGATCATGACCGAGGCGTTAACGAAAGTTGTGCTGGAGACAGTTTCGGTAGACGGAACGCTGCAGGTGGGTGTATCAATGGCGCCGGTCGGCGGCGTCACAGTGCAACTGAGGTTGACGGTTCCGGTGAAACCGTTTTCCGGAACAATTGCAACCGTCGTGCTTCCGCTGCCGCCGGGTGAGAGAGCGAGGGCCATGCCGCCGGGAATCATGCTGAAGTTAGCACTGCCCGGAGCCATCATGCTCTGCAGGCGCGACGTGAGCGATGCCAGGGCGCTTCCATTCCAGGTGATGTTGAGAGCACCATAGCCCTCAACCGTTCCGAAGCCACCGGCGTTGCCTGTTTCCGTGGTGCCGTTGATGGCCCAATACGACCAGTCCACTCCATAGTCGCGGACAAAGCTTGTCATGGCGTTGAACCAGAAGCCGAGGTCGCTGTCGCTGCTGCTGCTGTCGCAGGTGTCGGCCGAATTGCAGGTGCCAAATTCGCCGATCCACAGCGGCTGCGGATTGCTGCCATTCACGAGGTAGCCCCAGTTGGGCTCAATAGCGTTGTACCAGCCGCTGTAGCCGTTGAGGCTGGAGTACCAGAAGCCATAGTCGTGCGCTTCATAGACGAGTTGGTTGGGGACGTTCAGTTGCACGGGCAAGGAGGCGACGCCGGAAAGATTTCCCGCGTAATTCACGCCCTCGACAAAAATGAGGAGGTTGGGATCGATGGCGAGCACCGCGTTGCCGCCGCGCTCGGCGGCCGCATGCCAGTCGGTGCTGGCCGCTCCGCCCCAGGTGGCCGGAGAACGCGGTTCGTTGCGCAGGTCGACGCCAATGACCCATGGATTGCTCTGGTAACGCTGGGCCATGGTCTGCCAGTCGGCGATCCAGTTGGCCTCAGGGTAGCTACTGTTGTACCAGAGTTCATTGTTGTCGGTCGTGCTGCAGCACCAACCTGCGTTGCTCATGTGATTGTCGAGAATGACCATGATGCCGGCGCTGCCGAGGGCGTTTACCACGGTGTCGAAGATGGTGAGAGCGTGTTCGCCTTCGAGGCTCGGGTTCGCGGTAAGCGCATAATTGCCGACCACCGGGTTGCTCTCTACCATCTGGTTTGACCACAGCAGGCGCACAGCGTTGAAGCCGAGCCCCTTGATGGTGGCCACGATGCTCGTCAGGGGCTGCGCCTGGAGGCCTTCGACTACGAAGTCCTCGCCTTCAGACCCGTACCAGTTGAAGGCATTGAGGTGCACGCGCACGCCGTTGCTGTCTACGATGTACTGTCCCGATGTGTGTAGCGGAAACGCGGGCGCGGCCGCGGATGCACAAGCCGGCCAAAAGAGGGCGGCTAGCGGCGCTAGGGCCAGTGCACACCGGAAAATGGAGCGCGAAGGGAAAGGTCTGCGGAGGGGAAGGGAGAATCCAGTCATCGCGGTCCATTTTAGGACAAAAAGCCGAATTTGGGAAACCGGTCTCTGAGAAAACACCTTTTGCGCGGCATGCCATGGCAAGACCAGGGGCGTGCCGGGTTCGGTACACTCAACTTGTCGGAGCATTTCCCTGGAGATATTGTGCAAACTGCCGTTCAGGAACGACTGATCCGTCCCGCCCGCAACATTCTTGGCAGCCTGCGACTGCCGGGCGACAAGTCCATCAGCCATCGCTACGCCATGTTGGGCGCCTTTGCGGAAGGCGTGTCGCGCTTAACGAATTTTTCGACTGGCGCAGATTGCACATCGACGCTGGCTTGCATGGGAGCGTTAGGGGCAAAGGTGAATCGGTCCGGCGCGGACTCCGTGGAGATTACCGGCGTAGCGGGACGCGTCGGACCCGGCGCCGATTCGCGCGACTGGACGCTCGACTGCGGCAACTCCGGTTCGACGATGCGCATGATTTCGGGGCTGCTTGCGCCGCAGGAGGGCCGCTTTACGCTCATCGGCGATGACTCACTTTCGCGGCGGCCCATGGAGCGCATTCGCAAGCCGCTCGAAGCCATGGGCGCGCGTCTTACGCTCACCGACGGCCATGCGCCACTGACCATCGATGGAGGTCCGCTCAAAGCCATCGACTACACGACGCCGGTTCCCAGCGCGCAAGTGAAGAGTTCGATTCTGCTGGCCGGCCTGCAAACCGAGGGAACCACGACCGTGCGCGAGGCCATCCGCACGCGCGACCACAGCGAACTGGCTCTGCGCGCCTTCGGAGCAAGAGTGGCGCGCACTGCGGATGCGGTCTCCATCGCCGGACCGCAGCAGCTTCATGCCATCGATGCCGTAATTCCCGGCGATCTCTCTTCAGCCGCGTTTTTTCTGTGCGCCGCGATTCTCTTTCCCGGTTCCAACCTTGTGATCGATGCCCTCGGCTTGAATCCGACCCGCGCCACGCTGCTCGACGTGCTGACGGCGCTGGGCGCGCACATCGCAGTGGTGAATCTCGAAGAACAACATGCGGAACTGGTGGGTACAGTGCAGATTTCAGCGCCGGCCGAGGGGCTGGGATCGACGGCGGTCGAAGGTCCGCTGGCGGCACAACTGATTGACGAGTTACCGGTGCTGGCGGCGATCGCACCTTACACGAGCGGCGGCATTCGCATTCGCGGGGCGCGCGAGCTGCGCGTGAAGGAGTCGGACCGCATTGCGCTGGTAGCGAAGAATCTGCGCACCATGGGCGCCGAGGTTGAGGAGTTCGAGGACGGGCTGGACGTGCCCGGCGGTCAGACACTGCACGGCGCAACCATCGATGCGGGCGGCGACCACCGCATTGCCATGGCCTTCAGTGTGGCGGCTCTGCGTGCCGAGGGCGACACGCTCATTCAGGGCGCCGAGTCCGCATCGATCAGCTTCCCTGAGTTTTTTGATCTGCTGGACCGCGTTGCGGAGCGGTAAAGCGCGCAATTCGCTTGCAGCAAACACAAGAAAACGGCCCGGCATGTGCCGGGCCGTTTTCGCTCCACGCAAGCTGCGTTATTGAGCGGGCGGCATGGCTTGCTGATTCGGAGCCGCAGGTGGCGTCATGGTGGGCTCGTTGCCTGGCTGGGCCGGCACAACTCCTGGAATGACGGGAGCGGCGGTCACGGCCCCCGCAGCGGCATCCGGCAAATTGATTCCGTAGTGCTGCAAGGTGGAAGCCAACGTCTGGTAGAGGCCTGCGCGGTCCTTGGCGTAGGCGGCGTTTGCGGCGATCAGGTTGTCCTCCGCGACCGCCATATTACGCTGCTGCTGCAGTACGTTGGCGGTCGTGGAAGCGCCTAGGTGCAGTTTCTTCTGTTCGGCATCCAGGCTCTGTTGCGCGTAATCGCGTGCGGCCTGTGCCGACCGCACCTGCGCACGATCGTTGGTAAGCGCAAACATGGCGTTCGCCACCTGCATGCGTATCTGCGTGTAGAGCTGCTCGAGCCGCAGTTCCGCCTGCCGGTACTCCATCAGCGAGCGTTCCTGCACGGACTGCGCTTCGCGGTTGCGGATGGGGATGGTGACGTTGAAGCCTACACCCTTGTCAGGGGCGGTGCTGTTGACCAGGTCGGAGAGCACTCCTCCGTAGCTGCCGGGCGCGGTGTTGCCCGTGACGGTGCAAGAGATGCCCGCGAAATTGCAGTTCTTATTGACAGCGCCGCCGATGATGCTGGCGCCGTAGAATCCGTAGACATCGAGCGTCGGCATCAACGCGTTGCGTGCACCCTTCAGCGTAATCTCGTCGTTGCGCAGCGTGAGCACGGCCTGCTCCAGCTCCGGCCTACGCTGGAATGCCTCCTGCACCAGCGCCTCGACGGGCTGGCTCTCTTCAGAGATCGGCTCCAGGCTCACCCGGTCTGTAGGAATGACCGGGGCAGCCGAGAGAGTAGCGTCGTTGAGGTTGCGCGTGATGGCCTGCTTGATGATCTGCTGCTGATAGTTGAGAGCGCTTTGCGCGCTGATGAGCGCCTGCTGGTCGGCGGCGACACTGGATTCGGCGTTCACCACATCAAGCGGCGCCATGGAACCCACTTCCAACTGCTTGCGATTGTCGGAGAGCAGTTGGTTGCTTTGCTCGAGGGCGTGCTGCTTGGCCTGCACATCCTCATAGGCCTGGACCAGGCCCCAGTAAATGCTCTCCACCTGGTTCACGGTGTAGAGGATCTGCTGCCGGAACGAAGAGTCTGTAATGCGGCGGTCATTAAGCGCCTGATACATAAAGCGCTTGTTGATCCAGATGCCTGCGCCCTGCAGGAGTTGCTGTGTAACGATAGCCTTGAATGACGAATTGAGTTGCGGGGTGTAGCTGGCCAGCGTGTTGCTGGTGTTGCTTCGACTGTTGTTCCACGCTATGGCAAGTGCGGTTCCGGGAACGAAACCCTGGTTGTAAGTTACGTCGTACGCGTCTGTGTTTGTGGAGGCGGCCGGGCTGAAAACGCTGGTCTGTTGCGATCTGGCCCGTTCCAGCTGTACGGTGCTGGTAAGTGTGGGATCCAGATTCTCCGGCAACGGGCCCGAGCCTTGTGTGGAGAGAGTGAGACCGTTGACACCGGAACCTGCGCCGCCCGAGCCCACCGTGGTTCCACCCGGTCCGCCGCCGGTCGAGAGCGTTGAAGTCGAGCCGCCCAACGTGCCCATTACAAGGCCTGAAGGAGCGCCCAGCGGCAATGCGCCCGTCCGGGTACGCAGAATATCGGTGTCGGCAATGTCGAGATCGTAGCGCGCGATCGCGATGTCGTAGTTGTTCTCGATCGCCAAGGCGATGGCATCGGAGAGGCTGAGATAAATCTTGCCGTCTTTGACGAGATCGGCGAGGCGCACGGAGTTGGCGAAGCTGGCCTTGGCGATGGTGACGGGCCGATACACGTTTATCGGATCGAACCAGTAGCCGAAGGGCTTGGAATAATCGCGGTCGGAGGTGCGCAGCGGAATTGGCTGCGTGGCAACCGGCACCGGCGCCACCGGAAGATCGCTGGCGGCTTTATCGGGCGGCGCGGAGGGAGTGCCCGCCTGTAGCGCGTAGCTGGGTGGCGTTGTGGCCGCCAACGTCAACAAAATGGCGGCAATGGCGCGCAAACGTCCAGCGGCGTTTCCCTGCCCTCTCCGGCCTGTTTTTGGTTCCTGGATTTCACTGCCCGCGGTTGCCCGCTCGCGTTGCGTTACACCTGCCCTTAAAAAATGCATGATTCTTCTCCCCAAGATTGCGGCACGTGACCCACCCACCGGGTGGGCGCTCCGATTGCGTCTCAAGACGTTCAGGAAACCGCTCCGGATGCAAGTTTCGGGTTTCTCAAATCGATTATCGCCGTTAAGTGGATCGGCATGGTTCCTTGTTGATTACGAAGTCGGTACCTCGTCCGTTCCATGCATCGCCGTAAATCGCAGCCGAAGCTCCGGCTAAAAGATAGTTGGAGCGCACTACCTCGAGCGGACGGATGGGTTCGAGGTATCCTCCGACAAAATTAACTAACTGGTTAGTAAAATACTCCAAGTTCCATCTGCTGGCAACCCCAATCGGCCCTTTCGGGATAGAAATCTCTCCATTCGGCCCGAAACACCCGACTTGTACAGGCGAATCGGCGGCATCGGGTACGCTGGATGCAGCGAATCCAGTGACTGATTGCGCCCAAACCGATCGAGAGTTCCGGACCTGGAAGGTGACTCTGGCTTATGACGGGACTGACTTCCAAGGGTGGCAGGTGCAGCCCGGGCTACCGACCATCCAGGGCGAACTGCAGGCCGCGTTGGGCCGGATCACCGGTGAATCGCCACTGCCGCAGGGCTCGGGGCGCACCGACGCGGGGGTTCACGCACTGGCCCAGGTGGCAAGCTTCACATTGCGCGCCCCCATTCCTGCCGAGAATCTGCACCGCGCATTGAATCGGACTCTTCCCCCCTCCATACGCATCTCCGAAGCCAGAACGGTACGGAGTACCTTTCATGCACGGCACTTGGCCATTGCGAAGACCTATGAATACCGGATCTTCCGCGAGACAATCTGCCCGCCCTTTCTGGTTCGGTATGTGTATGCCTGCCCATGGCCGTTGGACCTGGACAAGCTGCAGGCTTGTGCGCGGATCTTCGAAGGAGAACACGACTTCCAGAGTTTTGCCGCGAACGATACGGATCTGAGCGAGCGGAACAGCGCGGCGGATGAGCTAGCAGACGACGCGCCGACGCTTAAGATTCCGGCCGGGTCGACGGTGCGGACCATCTATTCCTCGGTCTGGGAAGAGCGGCCGAGCGAAGCCGGCGCGATACTGGTTTACCGGGTGCGCGGCAACGGTTTCCTGCATCACATGGTGCGCAACCTGGTGGGAACCATGCTGGATGTGGGCCGCGGGCATCTTGCGGTCACGGAGATTCCCGGGATTCTTGCGGCGCGTGATCGTTCGGCGGCAGGGCCTACGGCGCCGGCGCGAGGATTGTTTCTGCACTCGGTGAAATATCCCACAGAAGCGCTGCTCGCGGTTGAGGATTAGGTTTCCGCCAGCCGCATCCTATTTTCGGCGGCGCGAAGCATCCTGCTACTCTGAATCCATCGCCATGCCGATTCTTTCCTCGACCTCGGCATTCTCACGCGTGACAGCATTGGCTGCGCAAAGGCCGATTCACGCGGCATTTTCCTGGCTGCACGCGAGTCCCAAAACTATCATGGATTGGCAGATCGCTTTGGTCGGTATTGCCGCGCCCTCCAATGGCGAGCGGGAGCGAGCGCAATGGCTGGCGGCGCGTTTTGCCGAGGCCGGCGTGAGCGCGGTGGAAACCGATACGGCGGGCAATGTGCTGGGAATGCTGCCGGCCACGAAGCTGCCGTCGGAAAGCACGGGGCCGGTGGTCCTGCTTTCGGCGCATCTCGATACAGTGTTTCCCGCCGATACGCCGCTGCACACAGTACTTAAGGGCGATCGCTTGGAAGCTCCGGGCGCATGCGATAACGCGGCCGGCGTGGTGGGCATGCTGGCCGTGGTTCATGCGCTCGTGGGCGCGGGGGTGGAATTGCCGGCGCCGCTGGTGGTGCTGGGCAATGTGGGCGAAGAGGGTGAAGGCGATTTGCGTGGGGTGCGGCACTTTTATGAGCACAGCGCGCTGGCGGGACGCGTGGCTGCGCATATTGTGCTGGATGGCGCC
>Ga0181521_10000828_pt1 | contig 38408 bp, 35 predicted proteins | sample PEATcosm2014_Bin_32_FD_119764 | JGI IMG/M metagenome (GOLD analysis project Ga0181521, IMG submission 119764) | Peatland microbial communities from MTU Mesocosm Facility, Houghton, MI, USA - PEATcosm2014_Bin02_60_metaG | ecosystem: Environmental > Terrestrial > Soil > Wetlands > Peat | place...
CCTCCGTTACATTTCCCCCTGACCTTTACCAGACACTCGAAGACCTCGCAAAGAAGAAGAAGGTTTCCGTCGCCTGGATCGTGCGCGATGCCGCTGAAAAATACGTGGCCGATCAATGGCCATTATTCGCGAGTCGCCCATGAGCACGCTCCCCAGCGCTCCTGTCCGGAAACCCCACAAAGCCCCAATCCGCGTTATCTACAGCCGGGACGATATCGCCGCCCCTTTGCCGGACCGCGTGAAGGAGTATCCCGAATTTCGTTACATGGGCTCGAAAAACCGCCTCCTCCCGTGGATCCACAGCGTGCTCGGTACGCTCGATTTCGAGACCGCAGCCGACCCTTTCGCCGGCAGCGGCTGCGTTGCGTATCTGCTGAAAGCCATGGGCAAGAGAGTTGTTGCATCAGACTTTCTCAACTTTTCCACAACAATCGCCCAGGCCACCATCGGAAATAGCCATCATCAACTGGACGGACCGGCTCTCAAGAGGATCCTTGGACCGGCCAAGAGCGCTCCCGATTTCATCGAGAGAACTTTCGGCGGGATTTTCTATCAGCGCGATGATCTCCGTTTTCTTGATCGTGTTTCTCACAACATCGAAAAGCTCCACTTTCCCGATCAGCAGGCGCTTGCCCGCGCTGCTCTCATCCGTTCGTGCCTGAAGAAGCAGCCGCGCGGCGTATTTACCATCACCGGCAGTCGCTATGATGATGGCCGCCGGGATCTCAAGCTCTCCATCGAGGAACATTTTCTTGAGCAGGTCGAGAAGTTCAATCGCGTAGTGTTCGACAACGGCCGCAGACACACGGTGAAGCGCGCCGATGTGTTCGACCTGCGGCCGCGGGGTGTGGATCTTGTGTATCTGGATCCCCCCTACGTGCCTCGATCAGACGACAATTGCTACATTAAGCGTTATCACTTCCTAGAAGGCCTGTCCTGCTACTGGCGGGGCCTCGACATCATGCATGACACGAAAGTGAAAAAGATACAGAAGCGTTTTACGCCGTTCAGCTATCGGCGGACGGCCGCCGAGGCCTTTGACCGGATGTTCCGGCTCTACCGGAATAGTACGATTGTTTTGTCTTACAGCTCGAACGGATATCCCGATCTGGATGTGCTCGAAAATCTCATGCGCCGCTACAAGAAAAATATCGTGACCTATGAGAAGCCCCACCGCTATCACTTCGGAACTCACAAGGGCGTGGAGCGCGCGGAAGTGCAGGAATACCTTCTGGTGGGACGCTGATGCAGGTTGTCGCGCAGAATCTCGACGATATTCTGGCGGGACTCCAGCCCCTCACCGTCGACTGGCAGGATGACATTTCGCGGCGGGTGATCGCCGAGATCGAGGCAATGCCGGTCAAGAAGGTATATACCCTGAACGATGTCAGAATTCTTCTGGACAAGGATTTTGACGATGCGCTGCTGATCTGCCGCCTTTTCCTTGGCCTCTCGAAAGATACTTTTGCGGGTGCACTGCGCGACGCTTTAAGCGGAGCGCCTGCCGGCGTCACCAGCTACAGAGCGGACCAACCCAAATTCATGGATGCGCTTCTGCGGCTGGGGATCCTCGAAGCGATGGCAGAGCAAACGAACCGCGTGCCACGATGGAGCGATATTCTCGTGGAGCGTCTTCGCAGCGGACGTGGCAGTGCGATAAGCGGACAGAAACGAGGCCGCGGCGTCGAAGATTTTGCTGAAGCCATCGTCCGCAAGGTTTTCGACGATCAGTTTGTAGCGCGATGCACCTTCACCGGTCCCAGGGGCAAGACGGCGAAGTGCGACTTTGCCATTCCGGCCAAGGCGGATGCACGGATCCTCATTGAGTCGAAAGGCTACGGAGCCACGGGCTCGAAGATGACAGACATCATCGGCGATATCGAGAAAATCATCGCCGCCAAGCGGCCCGATACGGCGTTCCTGTTTTTTACGGATTCGCCTCAAGAGCAACGTAGCCCTCTCCCTCGGTCAGAATGCGGTGATCATCGCGGCTGACTCTTCAGCCGACCCAACGTCTCCCGGACCCGGTAACTATGATCCAGCCGAGCCCAACACTGCCTGGGATGCCTACCAGGACTATGGCCACAACCACTGGCACAACAGTCTGCTGTGGGGCGAGGGTCTTGAGAATATCTCGATATTCGGCCCAGGTCTTATCTGGGGCCGGGGACTCAGCAGAGGCCACGGTCCGGGCCCCATTGCCGAACACGCCGGCGTCGCGAATAAGGCGGTAAGCCTGAAGAATTGCCGCAACGTCCTGCTACGCGATTTTTCCATCCTCAAAGGCGGACACTTTGGCGTCCTCGCTACCGGCGTTGACAATCTCACAATAGACAACTTGAAGATCGATACAGACCGTGACGGCATAGATATCGACTGCTGTCGCAACGTGCGCCTCTCCAATTGCTCCGTAAACTCGCCCTGGGACGATGCCATTTGCCCGAAAAGTTCGTATGCGCTCGGCTATGCCCGGGCGACCGAAAATGTCACGATCACCAACTGCTACGTTACCGGAATCTATAAGCTTGGCACTCTGCTCGACGGCACGTTCAAGCGCTCCGATCCCGGGGCCAAGGCTCAAGGCAATGGCCGCATCAAATTCGGTACCGAGTCTAACGGTGGCTTCAAGAACATCACGATTTCCAACTGCGTCTTCGAGGGCTGTCAAGGATTAGCGCTCGAAACCGTCGACGGAGGGCTGCTCGAAGACATCTCCATTACCAACATAACCATGCGCGACATAGTCTCTGCGCCCATCTTCATGCGCCTGGGCAGCCGCATGCGCGGTCCCGAGGGCGTACCCGTTGGGGCGCTGCGCCGCATCTTGATCAGCAACCTGGTGTGCTCCAATTCCGAATCAAGTTTCGGCTCGATCCTCAGCGGCATTCCCGGCCACCCGATTGAGGATATCCAGCTCAACGATATCTACATCCAGCACCGGGGCGGAGGGATGGCTGAAGCTGCTGCCATCCAACCGCCGGAAGTTGAGAACAAGTATCCCGAGCCCAACATGTTCGGGGCAATGCCCTCTCATGGTTTCTTTCTACGTCACGCGAAGAACATCTCGCTGAGCAATGTGGAGATCAGCTCTTTAAAGGACGATGCCCGGCCGGCTTTCGTGCTGCTAGACGTCCAGGGCGCAGATTTCTTCCGCGTCCGTACGCCGCACGCGAAAGACATACCGACCTTTGCGCTGAACAACGTTGACGACTTCAATGTCTACCGTTGCAAGGGCGTCCCAGACATCCAACTCGAGCACGCAGATCAGAAAAAGTTATAGATTCGCAACTCGCCGGGCATCCTAAGTTAGAGCGCTTAAACGTATTGTGGGGCGTTATCTAGCAGATTTGCTCGTAGAGCGATCTCACGGCGTGCAGCCACTCAGAATAAAGGCTTTGCGCAACACATCAAGCGAGACACACGCCAAACGCGCGGTGGCGGTGATTGCCGGGAATCCAGCGCCTACCTCCACTCCAGAGGGAGTAAGTTGCATGCTGCTTTCTTCCTTGCCGGAGAGCAACAGCTTCATGGTGCGAGGAAGTATGATCTGCAGCTCCTCTTGTGCGTAGTTAACGAAAACGAAGAGCTGTTTGCTCTCTCCAGTGCGGCAGCTGACTTCTACGCCGTCCGGCAGCGGGCCAAACGCGGGCGTGACCCCAGGGGGAGCCGACGCTAAGCCACTTAAGATCTACAAACATTCCTTCGCAATCTTACGCAGAATGGCCCAGAGTTTCGCACAATTCCCCAGGGGCGGGCAATGCGCCTTTTGGGATCTGTTGGCCTTCTGGTCTGCTCAGTCTTGCTGCTTGGACCACTCCATGGCTTTAATCGTGGTCATCTTTTCATAGCCGGCGCTCAGCTTGGGATTGATTCCCACAGTTGTGATCCACAAATCGAAGTCGTTCAGAGCGCCGTATTTCACGTAGCCGTGTCTGCCCGCCTTAGTGTGGTCGGCCAGTAGGAAACGGCGAGTCGCGCGTTTTAGCATCACTTGAGTCAAGCGTGCAACTTCCGGTGTGCGCACGAAGCACATGCCGTCCTGGTCCACTGCGTCGGCACCAACGAATACGGCATCAAAATAAAGCTGTTCCAGCAGCCGTTCGGAAAGGCTACCGCCAAGGAAGTTGGTGTCGCGATTGTAGAGACCACCCAGAATTTCGAGCTGAATTTGGGGGAAGCGAGCGAGTTCTGGTATGACTGCGATCGAATTGGTAACCACCGTCAAAGGGCCCCGCGTTTCCAGATTGGAGGCGAGGTGGAAGGTCGTCGAACCATCATCAATCAGGATAACTTCGCCACTGCGTACCAACTGGGCCGCCTCTCGACCGATGGCGCGCTTGAGATTGAAATTCTGACCAACCCTCTTTTGATACGAGGTCGCTAAGCCACCGCTAAGGATGCAACCACCATAGGTACGGATGATGGAGCCTTGTTCCGCAAGTGCGTCCAGATCTCGGCGGATTGTTAGAGGAGAAGTCCTGTACGATGAAGCAATCTCCTCCACGGTCAGCTCCCGCTGCACGGCGCGCAGCAGAGAGATGATTTCGTCTTGTCTCTTTCTTGGCTTCACGTCCGGCTCTTTCGAGCGATTCCCGCCAGAGCGGGGCGATCACCACCTTGCCTGATTCTATTCGACTTGCCTCTCAGGTGTCGTGACCTTTGCGGAAATATCCTCAATCTGTTTGCAGTGGGAATACAACTCCTTCACCGCATCATACAGACTCACATACAACCGGAAAGCCGCATCATAGACTTCCGCGTTACCGGGATTCGGCTCAATTGAATCCTTGATCTTGGACATCGCGCGAACGGCGGACGGTATATCCGGATAAACGCTCGATCCCACCGAGGCAAGAATCGCTGCTCCAAGGGCCGCAGCTTCGGACTCCGCCGGCACTACGACGCGCACCTTGCAAATATCCGCCTTCATTTGTGCCCAGAGCCTGCTTCGGGCTCCGCCTCCCAAAACCCGAATTTCCTGCGCACCAGCGCCCAGACGATCTAAGCCTTCCAGATCACGGCGAATCATGAAACCGATCGCTTCCATTATGGCGCGCACAAAATGCGCTTGCTTGTGCGCCAGAGTCATGCCAAAAAAGACTCCGCGTGCTGCATCGTTGTATTCGGGAAAGAGCGCGCCCTGGAGATGTGGCAGCAGGATCAAGCCGTTGCAACCCGGCGCAATCCTTCCCGCCTCTTGTGTAATTTGGGCGTAATCGTCCTCCGCCGCAGAGGACGCTTTGAGAGAAATGAAATTGTCCTTGAACCACTTCAACACCAGGCCTCCGCTCGGATTCCACGGCAGCAGACAATATGTATCCGGCAGCGCATGGATATGACATGGGATGCGTGCATCCCCATCCAGCACCGGTTGGGAGACGGTCGCGAGAAGCGCCAGCACCGATCCCGTACTTTCGGTGACCACCCCAGGGGTGATATTGCCAGCAGCAATGGCTGCGGCGACCTGATCAATGGCGCCAGCGACGACACTGGTGGTCCCGCTCAGTCCAGTTTCCTGCGCGCACGCGGCAGTGATTTTGCCGAGAAGAGTGCCAGGAGCGCATATCTCGGGTAATTGGGCCGCCGAGATTCCGGCAAATTCCAGCATCTCGTCGGACCACTTCTTGCTGCGAATATCGAGCACAAGCGAGGAACTCCACTCCGTCTGTTCCGCGACAAAGCGCCCACAAAGCCGGTAGAGAAGATACTCCTCCGGGAGGAGAAACTTCGCTGTTTTACAAAGCTTGTCGGGCTCATTCTTTGCCATCCAGCGAAACTTTGTAATCGGCCAGATGGGGTTAATATCTGGTTGGCCGCTGATCTGCAGAACGCGCGCCAGGCCAATCTCCCTCCTCAATTCGTCCGCTTCGGGTTGCGAACGAGTATCCATCCAGACCAAGGCTGGGCGCACCGGTTGACCAGACCGATCCAGGGGAATGACTGTTTCTGTATGGCTAGCAACAGAAACAGCGCGTATCTGCTCTGGATTTCCTCCCCAGCTCGCCAGGAGTTTCCGGATCGATGCAGCCATGGGCTTCCAATAAGTTTCGGGATCGGCTTCGACTTTCGATCCCTGCGGGAGAATCAGATACTCATCTGTTTTGCAGTGCACCAGCGCACCGTGCGCATCAAAGAGGGCAGCCTTCGCATTAGAAATCCCCAGATCCAATCCCAGCAATAGCGTATCGTCCGATCTCACGATCTATCCGCCTCCCCGGTCGTACGTTGGTGTTGCAGTCATATGGGCCAGATGAGCTTATAGCATAGAACATTATGATCTCTAGCTTCACTAAATTATGTAAAATACGGAGACTTGTTCTTGACAGACTATTATGATCAATTATAATGTGCGTTGTGTTCATAAATGAGGAGGGCCAGATCCCTTGTAGTGGTCGGGTTCTGTCTTTCATTCTTCATTTGGGGTTTCACGCATGAGTGTCGTTCAACTCCCCGCCACGAAGTCGCCGGATATCGAATGGGCAGCGGTTGACTTGAAGAAATATCCGCGGATCTTGACCGAAGTCCCTGGCCCTAAATCGCGAGAGATGCACCAGCGCGCCGCGAAGATCATGAAGGGCTACTCGAGCCAAGTGACGTTATGCCCAGTGGTATTTGATCGCGGCTGTGGATGTACGTTGACGGATGTCGATGGTAACACCTATCTCGATTTCTCCTCGGGAATCTACGTAACGACGCTGGGGCATTGCCATCCGCGCGTGACCGCTGCAGTTCAGCAAGCCGCGGGGCAATTGATGAATTGCCATGATTTCACAACGCCAATCAAGTTGCGGCTCCTGGAGCGTTTGCAGGAAGTGATGCCCGGCGATCTCTCTGGTATCCAGTTCTACGACAGCGGCACGACGGCTGTGGAGGCGGCCTTACGGGTTTGCCGGGCAGCCACCAACAAACACGAGTTCTTGTCCGGCTACGGTGATTTTCACGGCAAGAGCGGACACGCTGTCAGTCTGGCGCGTATGTCGCGAGTAAGCGGCGCTACACGCGCTCCGGGCTTTTATATGGTACCCCGGCCAAACCCTTACAGGCCGCTATTCAAGAAAGTCGACGGTTCGATCGATACGGACGCGTACCTATCGTTTTACGACGAGTTCATCTCAGAGGCTACGACCGGACAAGTGGCCGCCATCGTTCTCGAACCCATCCAGGGATGGGGCGGGTCCATAGTGCCGCCAGATGATTACTTCCCGAAACTCCGTAAATGGTGCGATTCACGGGGAATCTTGCTTGTAGCGGACGAAGTGCTGACCAGCATGGGCCGCACGGGGAAATTCCTGGCGCTGGAGCATTGGGATACGATCCCGGACGTGGTCACAGTCGGTAAGGGATTCGGCAACGGATTCCCCGTCACCGCGATTGTGGTCAGGAAACCCTACGCCGATTCCGTAGACAAGATTAGCGCTTCCACAAGCTACGGCGGCAACCCCATGGCCTGCGCCGCGGCGCTTGCGTCGATCGAAGCGATCGTCGAGGAGGGGTTGCTCGAAAATGCCAAGCGCCTGGAAGAATTCTTCCTGCCACGCTTGGCCAAGCTGAAAGAGCAACACCCGATCGTTGGTGACGTCCGTTGCAAGGGCTGTTTGATGGGCGTGGAGCTAGTCAAGGATCGCCACACCAAGGAGCCCTTCAAGAAAGCTGGAGAGCGTATTTACGTGAAGGCTTTCCAAAGAGGTCTGGCTTGGATACCGGCGGGCCATATTCTCCGCATGAGCCCGCCGATCGTGATGGGCTTGGATGTGGCGGCGAAGTGCATGGACATCATTGACGAGGCTATCGGGGAGACCGAGAAGGAGCTGGGCTACTAGTTGTCAGGACTTCGTGCCAATGCATCGTTTGGGAAACCAACGGAAGCACTGAGCCCTCAGGAACGTCTGGCGGGGAAGGTGGGTGGGATGCGAAAGCCGGAGGCCGCTTTTGTAAGTTTCGGCGAAGTGAACACGCCGAAGGAAATCATCGAGAGGAAGTCTCAACAGGCCAGCGAGCTATTGCGCTCGAACGGAATCGAGCTTCATTCCACAGCACCGGTGACGGATGATCCCGCTGCCAAGGACGCATTGCGGGCCATTTCGGAATTGGCCAGAACCGAAGTCGATCTAGTGATTGCGTGTGTTGCTGGATGGATACCCACGCATGCAGTGATACGAGTGCTTTCTGAATTTCGCCATCTTCCGATTTTATTGTGGGGTTTATCGGGGTGGACCGAAAGTGGCCGCTTGGTAACGACTGCCGATCAAGCTGGAACGACGGCGCTCCGCCAGACGCTGGAGGAACTTGATTTCAAATTCAAGTATGTGCCCAGCTATTTTGACGCGCCTCCCCCTACAGACAAGCTCACAAGTTTCGCGCGCGCTGCTGCAGCTGCCAAAGACCTTCACAACGCACGGATCGGTTCCATGGGCTATCGCGATATGAACCTGTACGCCACACTCTACGACGGTGTCAGCTTGCGCCGCGTGCTAGGTGTGGAAACCGAATTTTTCGAGATGTTGGAGATCTTCCAGCGGAGCGAGCATCAGGAACCAAAGACTGTGCAAGCCGTCGTAGATCATGCGCTGTCCAAATGGACGTTCGACAAACCCGCTCCCAGGGATGTTTTGGAAAAAGGGGCAAGGTACTATCTCGCGATCCGCGAGAAAGTTGTTGAGCGGAATTATCAGGGCGTTACGTTGATTGACGTCGACGGCATGAAGAAACTGCTGAAGTTTCCCCCGGCGATGGTGTTCATGTTGCTCGCCGATGAGCTGAATATCTGTACGATTCCCGAAAACGACATGCTCGGCGCCGCGACGCAACTCATGACGCGTGCCCTGACTGGACAAATCGCAGCCTACCTTGAATTCTACGAATTTTTCGGCAATGGCGCACTCATGGGGGTGCCGGACTATGTGCCTTCCGAGATTGTGGAGGGCCCGGTGCGAGTGACGCCTAGCAGCTTCGGTGAGCTAGCGGGCGGCGTTCTGAATGTTTCGCGGCTGAAAACCGGCCCGGTGACCCTTTGCCGCCTCGCCCAAAGTCGTGGGCGTTACGTCCTCCATCTCGCGCTCGGAGAGGCTATCGCTCCTAGGGCCTGGGAAGAGGCGGGTTGGGCGCCTCCTGCGCCGCAACTGCCTAGTCTGGAGTTCGTTCTCGACGGTGACATGGGAGAGTTTGCGCAGAATGTGATGGGACAGCACTACATCTTGAGCTATGGGGACAATTCAGGAGCGTTTGACGATTTCTGTAGGTTGCGGGGGATCGAAATTCTTCGCTGAGCAACGCAGGATTCTTTGGCTCGAGTGAGAGATCACACAATTCAAGATCGGGGGAACAGCTCATGTCTTACAAATTGTTTTTTGTTCTGTTGCTCGCGTTCGTGTTCTGTCAATTGGCCATGGCGGACGTGGCCGGAATGGTGCAGGGAACCGTTACAGACCCAAGCGGTGCGGCAGTCCCGAATGCAACTGTTACTTTGACCAACCCACATACCGGTTGGACGCATACAACGCGAACCAATGTCAACGGCCAATATGAATTCCTGGCCGTGCCTGTCGGTGAAGACTACCGTGTGGACGTTGAGGCGAGTGGTCTCGAGAAGACGTCGCAGACGGGAATCACTTTGCTGGTCAATCAAGTCTTTCGTGCCGACAGCCAACTTAAAATGGGGTCCGTCCACGAGAGCGTGGTGACTTCAGCGGCGGCGCTGCAAGTGGAAACCAGCAGCACGCAGCTTGGCGACGTCATTGGCAGCCAAAAAATGGTCGATCTGCCGCTGAATGGCAGAAGCTACACCGATCTTCTGGGCTTGCAACCTGGCGTGGTGCCGATCACTTCAAGCAACGTCAACAATAGTAATCCGGTCTCCGGCAGCCTTAATCCCGGACTGGTTTCCGTCAATGGCGCGCGGGAAAGCGACAATGCTTTCTATGTAAATGGAGCGGACGTGGAGGAGAGCGAGAACAATGGTGCAGCCATCATTCCCACGCTCGATTCGATCGCTGAGTTTCGCATTCTGACCAACAGTTACGACGCCGAATATGGGCGGTTCTCCGGCGGCATCGTCAACGTGATTACGAAATCCGGCACGAACTCGTTGCACGGCTCGGCCTATGAGTTCCTGCGTAACGACGATTTCGACGCGCGTAACTACTTCAACCCAGAAGCGATCACTGGGCCTAAGGGCGCGTTTAAGCAGAACCAGTTTGGCGGAACTGTCGGCGGTCCCATAATCAAGGGCAAGCTTTTTTTCTTCGGCGACTACCAGGGGACGCGTCTCATTCAAGGGCAGACACAAGATTTGAAGGTTCCCTCGACTTTGGAGCGGGGGGGGAACTTCTCGGACGTTTCGACCACGGGTTACAATCCGCTGACTGGGACGGTAGAGGGAGGCGCGGCCGGTTTTGCTGCAACCCTGACCCAGCGTCTGGGATATACCGTGAACCCGACCGAACCCTACTGGGTCGCGGGTTGCAATACGGTGGCGCAAGCGCAGGCGCAAATGTGCGTTTTTCCGAACCAAACGATTCCGCAAACCGCCTTTTCTCCCGCGGCCTCGGGTACCCTCAGTTTCATACCTACGACGAATGGAACAAATGGGATCAACCCCACCTTTGGCACCAGCGCTTACAACAACCATCTGCGAGACGACAAGTTCGGAGCCAGGATCGACTGGCACGCACATTCCATTGGAGATTTGGCCTTCTACTATCACTTCGATAATGCCGATACCATATCCCCTTATGCGGCTGATAATGTTCCCGGATTTGCAGCTACGCAGAAGACCCGGGGACAAAACTTCAGCCTGCGCAATACGCATACTTTTGGCGCGGTTGCGGTCAACGAAGCAGTCGTGAGCTTTACTCGGTACGCCACGCCAGGCGCCATCCCGTCACAAGGCTTGGGAACCATATCGAGTTTCGGTTTCGTCGAGGGCGGCCAAGGAATTGTCCCTCCCGCGCCGGCGTACGAAGGATCTGCTCAAATCAACCTGCAGCAGTTGGGGTTAACTACCGGCACCTACCAAGGTACGACCAAGCAATCGGATAATACCTATAGCCTCGCCGACAACTACTCACGCGTTGTGGGCAACCACACGCTGAAGTTCGGCACCACCTATCGTTGGTTCGAGATCAACTTACTTTTGACCTATGATTCCAACGGACAATTTTTCTTCAACGGCGGCGAAACCGGCAATGATTTCGCCGATTATTTGATTGGCGCGCCGCAAGTGTACTATCAAGCGAGTCCCGGCGCCCTGGATGCCCGCACCCGTTACTTCGGACTCTATGGGCAGGACAGCTACAAAGTCACGCCGAACCTGACCATCAACTACGGCTTGCGATGGGATATTACGCGCCCCTGGTCCGATACGAAAAACCGTTTACAGACCTTCATACCGGGTAAACAGTCGGTACGCTTCCCGGGTGCGCCGGAGAACTGGAATTTTGCCGGCGATCCGGGAATCCCTGACACGATTGCACCCACGCGCTACGATAAATTTGCTCCCCGGCTGGGTTTCGCTTATTCGCCGAGCGCCAAGGAAGGATTCAAGGGTAAGCTATTCGGCGGTCCGGGACAGACGAGTATTCGTGGCGGCGCCGGGGTCTATTACACTGCCTTTGAGCAAATCTCAAATCTTTATGAACTGGGTAACTCGCCTTTCGCCATATTCTACCCCAGTCCCGTTCTGATCTATTTCGAAGAACCATTCGTCAACCGGCTTACCGGTCAGAATCTCATTCAGCCATTTCCTTATGTCTCCCCTACCGGAGGTAATAGCGTGAACTGGGCGACCTTCCAGCCGGTTTCAGGGCAACAGTCGTACCAGCCGTCTAACACCATACCGTATATGGAGCAGTTTAACTTCAACATCCAGCGCTCGCTAGGTGGCAAGACGGTTGCAACTTTGGGATATGTAGGTTCCGTTGGGCGTCACCTCATCGCGCAGACCTCTGCCAATCCCGGTAACCCGGCGTTGTGTCTGAGTTTGAATGCCGCCGCGCTCGCGCCAGGGCAAACGCCTTGCGCACAACAGGGCGAAAATGGGATCTACGAGCTGGCAAATGGCACGTATCAATACGGCACGAGACCCTATTCCGTCACTTCCGGGCGCTTTTTGAGTCAGGGCCAGCTCGATTTTGGCGACTTGGAGTACGTCAACACCAAGGGTGCGTCTAACTATAATTCGTTTCAGGCTAGTATCAAGAGACAAGCTGGAGACCTGACTCTCCTGGGCTCCTATACGTACTCCAAGTCGATGGATGATATGTCCGGTTTCACTAATAACTCTGTGTACATAAATCCTTTCGACCCGGCTCTGAGTAGAGGGCTTTCGTCGTTCAATATCACCCACAATTTTGTGGCGAGCTATACTTACGCCTTACCGTTGGCGAAATGGGCGGGCCTGAGTTCTGGAGCTCTCTACAAAGCCGCCAATGGATGGCAGCTCTCTGGAATCACACGATTCACCACGGGACTGCCGGTGCTCATTGTTCAGAGCGGAGACAATTCTCTCTGCGGGTGTGAGGAGGGGGGAGAACCAGACTGGAATGGCCAGCGCATCCAATTTCTCAATCCCCGGAAGAACAATCTGCAGTACTTCTCCACCACCCAGTTTAGTCCGGAGCCGGTCGGGCAGTTCGGCACGGCCCGGCACTATTTCTTCTCCGGCCCGGGTCTGAACAACTGGGATATGGCGTTAGAAAAAGTCACAGGGATCACGGAGCGCAGTGCTCTCCAATTCCGCTTTGAATTGTTCAATACATTCAATCACCCACAATTCAACGCCCCGGGTGGTGACTTCAATTCCCCGGCGAGTTTCGGTTTCGTCAGCTCCGCCCGCGCGGCGCGCGTCGGACAGGCGGCTCTGAAGCTCACCTTCTAGGGGCTGCCGACTAGGGCTGCCGACGAAGTGATTTCCTGATGCCTGCGCGGTAAAATCCGCGCAGGCACCGAAGTTCACCAAGCCGACTTCCGTCGAACGCGGGCCGCGATCCCCGAGCGCGACTGGATTTCACAGCAATCGAGGAGGCCCCACTTGAAACTACCTAGAATCTTCCCCATGCGAACCGCAATCGGTCTCACTTCGCTGCTGGCTATCGTTTTTGTCCCAGCGTTCTACGGCCAGGTGGCCGGAACCGTCAAGGATTTCTTAGTCAATTCGCAACTGCCGTGGCACAAAGCGGTGCTCGATGCAAATGGAAAACTCCTGGCGTGGTATCAGCCGGAGAAGAATCGAGGCTATGACAAGTTTCTCCGGCTGGATTGGGACTTCCTGGAACACAAGGTTCCCATCGACAACAGGACCGGGGTAAAGGTGTATCTCAGCTATCCGATGTACGATCCGAAAACTTTCCAGGGAAGCGTGACGCAGCACTGGCAACATAACCCTGCCGGCACCTTCGCTCACCAAATGGATGGGCTTATCGGGTGGTATCCCTATTCGGGGGACACAGAGGCAATCGGAGTTCTGCGAGATATGCTGGATTACCAGCTAGCTCATGGGCTGACGCCGGTTGACTGGAACTGGTCGCGTGTGCCTTTTGCAACCTCCTGCAAGGGGGAGAAGGAATATGGAAAGTGCCTGGCGGATATGCCGCTGGATTTCTATGGAGGCATTGAAACCGACAAGATTGGCGAGCTGGGACTAAGCTATGTCGAGTTTTACGAAATGACCGGCGAACGTAAGTATCTGGATGAGGGAGTGATTTGCGCTACCCAACTGGCGAATCACATTCGCCCCGGTGATGCCGCGCATACGCCGTGGCCCTTCCGGGTATACGCCAAAGACGGATCAGTTCTCGCCATGGAAGAATATGGCGGGATGATCGTTGGCCCGGTGCGCCTTTTCGATGAATTGATCCATATTAACGCGGGCGACGTCGAGCAATACAAGCAGGCCCGTGACCTGGCATGGAATTGGGTTCTCAACAACCCGCTCAACCGGGACAGCGCGGCGTGGGACCGCTGGAGTGGCTATTACGAAGACATCAGCCGGGACCCGGAAAACGTCAACGACATGACGTCGATCACGACGGCCTATTACATTCTCTCGCACGATGACCCGGCGACGGTCGATAAGGACTGGAAAATTCATGTGGAGCATTTGATCGACCGCAGCAGGCTGTTACTGGGACGGGGTCCTTTCTTTGGAGCCTGGGGGATTGACGAACAGTTGCGGCCCGATGGAGGCATTCTCAGTGGGTCCGAGATTGACAATGCGCTTCGTCCGCATGCGGGCAGCTTGCTGGGAACAAACAATCGGGGTTGCTGCTCTCGCATTGGCTTGGTGTGTCGTTCCTCCGCATGGGGTGCGATCAATGCAATGCACTATGCGAAGACTCACGATGGTCAGAGTCTCGAAAACGGCTTCCGCTCACTGAACTATGCGACGTATTTCGCACAGGAAGATGGAAGGATCGATGCCAGCGCCGCTGACTTCAATGAGTACTGGTTTGAAGACGGGTACTCCGATGCAGGCCGCAGTTTTGCCTGGGCGCTGGCAGCGGTGCCGGAGTTTGCTCCGGTCGGGGAAGATCACTTGCTGCATTCGATGTCGATCGTACAGAAGGTGAAATATGGAACGCACTCGGTAGAGTTCCACACCTTCGATAACGCCGGCAACGCATTGTTGCGTCTCAGCTTCAAGCCAGTGCACATCACGGCAGGAAGTAATGTGCTGGCCGAGCGGAAGGATCTCGACCAGGAAGGCTATGCCATCCGGGCGCTGGCCGGGGGCGATTATGAAGTGCGCGTCCGCTACAGCGGTTCCAACGACGTTCGCATTCAATAAAATGAGTTGGGCACTCGTTCGTTCGACAAGGAGCTTGTGGCATCACGGCGTCAGGAAGCATGGGGAGGGTTAAGATGCATTTTGCTGGAGTGTGCAAACGTCAGTTGTGGATTCTCGTTGTGCTGTTCTTCCTGGTTGTCACCCTCGAAAGGCCGGCAGACGCGCAGACTTACCTAAATGCGCAGATGCCATGGCACTCGGTGGTATTGGACTCACACGGACGTATCCTCGCCTGGTATGAGCCAGAAAACAATCTAGGGTATGACCAGTTCCTAAAATTGGATTGGGACTTCATGGAACACAAGGTCCCCATTGATACTGTCACCGGCGTAAAAGTCTATCTGACGGCACCCATCTTTGATGGGAAGACGCTGCAGGGAGTCAGTTGGCAGGTCAATCCGCCGAGCACGTTTTCCCATTTCATGGATACGCTACTCGGTTGGTACCCCTACTCTGGGGATACCGAGTCGATTGGTATCTTGCGGGAAATGCTCGATTACCAGTTGGCGCATGGGTTGTCGCCGTCGGACTGGGAGTGGGCTAGTGTTCCCTTTGCGACCGGATGTCTGCACGACAAAGAATATGGCCGCTGCCTTCAGGACTTGCCACGCGAGTTCTACGGCGGAATTGAGAGCGACAAAGTCGGTGAGCTCGGCTTGAGTTTTGTTCAGTTTTACGAACTTACAGGAGAGCGGAAGTACCTGGAAGAAGGCATTAAGTGTGCCAACCAGCTTGCCAAGCACATCCGCCCCGGTGATGCACTGCACACTCCCTGGGCTTATCGCATAGATGCGCGGACGGGAATCGTGATTGCGGGAGAAGAGTACGGTGGCATGATTGTTGCTCCTGTGCGGCTCTTTGATGAATTGGTGCGCATCTCTGAGGGCGACACGGCGACTTATAAGAAATCGCGCGATGTTGCTTGGAATTGGATTCGCGAGAATCCTCTCAATAAACAGAGCGCCGCATGGGACAAATGGACTGGGTACTACGAAGACGTTCCTAAGGATCAGATCAATCAGAATGATATGGATTCGATCATGACGGCTTACTACATCCTGTCTTTTGATGATCCGGCAACAGTCGATCCTAACTGGAAGGATGATGTCGGCCATTTGATCGACCGCAGCAGAGAACTCCTGGGTCGTGGACCTTTCTACGGCGCCTGGGCGATCGACGAGCAATTGCGGCCCGACGGCGGAGTCCACGCCGCAGCGACCACGGATGTGCTTTTCGTACCGCCGGGCGGAGCTCTTCATCGCACTTTTGGAAGAGGATGTTGCTCGCGCGCGGGGCTGGTCTGCCGAACCTCGCAATGGGGCGCCATCAACGGAATGTACTTTGAGAAGACACGCGACGGTCAGGCGCTCGAAGACGCGTTCCGCTCCTTGAACTACGCTACTTACTTCGTCGAGTCCGACGGCAAGATCAATTGTTGTGGGCTGGGATTTGGCAATCCCTATTGGTTCGAGGACGGCTACGCGGATGCCGGACGCAGCTTTATGTGGGCCATGGGCGCTGTCCCGGATTTTGCGCCGGTGGGACAGGATCACATCTTGCGGTCTTCGTCTATCGTACAGATGGTCAAATACGAAAAGCATTCGGTGGTATTCCGCACTTTCGATAACGGCGGAACTTCGGTGTTGCGCTTGAGTTTTAAACCGGCGCGCATTACGGCCGGAAGCACTTCGCTGGTCGAACAGAAGGAACTCAAGCAGGATGGCTACACGATTCGTGTTCTGACCGGAGGCGATTATGAGATTCGTGTTCGTTACAGCGGATCGAAGGATGTGCGCATTCAGTAAAATGCGTGTTTCTCGTGGCAAAATAAGATTCTGGTTGGCTTACAAGGGGATAAGAGTGAATCATAGAAAACTGTTCGTCATTCTGTTCTTCGTTGTCGCCTCGATGTGCGTGTCACACCAAGGGAGAATGTTTGTTCGCTGGTAACGATCTTGGTCGACGCCAACTTGGTTTTCAAAGGCAACACAACTGAGTTTAAGTCGTTTGCAAATGACGTACCTAAACCCCCTAAGAATGGCGATCGGGCATTGTCGTTCGGTTCGAGAAAGTAAGTGATGTCAAATAGTCCATGGAGGTGTTCGAGTGAGAAACTACTTGCTGTTAGGCGCTATGATCATCGGTGGAATGTTTCTTCACGGTTCTTCCTACCCCAGCGACCCGGAGCTGAAAAAAGTCATGCAGGTGGCGTTTGTATGCCGCGATGTGGAAGCGACGAGTAAGCGGTGGGCTGCAGTGCTGGGCGTGGATCCGCCTAAGATCTGGTTAACCCATCCCGGCCCTGAGGTCAAGATGATCTACCGTGGCAGGCCCTCGGAAGGTCGGGCCAAGATTGCAATTATCAATGCGGGGCAAGTGGATCTTGAGTTCCTAGAGCCGGTTGGCGAGAACAGTAGCTGGAAGGACTACCTCGATACCAAAGGAGAAGGTGTCCAGCATATTGCCTTCAAGGTGCAGGACGTTGCCAAGGCCACCGACTTCTTCAAGCAAATGGGCATGGGGGTGGTCCATCAAGGCCGATTCGACGACGACGATGGCAGCTACACTTATATCGATAGCCGGGACCAGCTCTTAGTTAATGTGGAACTTCTGCACGACGATCCAAAAAAATAGGAATGCTCGTCGCCTCCGAGGAACATGGACGCAGCCGAACCGCCGAATGGGGATTCGTCGCAGTGCAGGATGCCCTGGATCGGGTCACTTCTCATCGTTATGTCTCTCGTGTGCCCAGCTTTTGCAGCTGTTGCCGGCCAGTCCATCGACCTGAGTGGGCCCTGGCTCATGAAGGACTACACTCTCGGTGTAGGAATCAAGAAGCAGTTGCAGGTTCCGGGCAGGGTCCCCACGGATTGCATTTCCATCCAAGTGCCGGGAACGGTGCGGGCCGCGCTGCTCGCACACTCCGGACCTCATATAGCGATAACGACATTTCGCTTCTTCCCGGCCAATCGAAACCCGTTGTCGTGAGGGTCGAGAGCAAGGAGACCCCGCTAGCGCGATTGCACTTCGAAGTAGCTTGTTGGAACTGCCAGCCGCAGACGCTGGAACTGAATTTCGCAAAATAGAACAGGCGGGATGGGGTATCATCGGGCCGTTCTAAAGAATGAGAAAGGAAATGGTGGCCAAGGTGAACCGTCGAACTTTTTTCCAGGGGATAACTGCCGCTGCGCTGCTAACGCGCCACTTTGCTTGGGCCGTAGATAATCATCGAGCCGATAAAATCGGTCTGAGCCTCTATACGGTTCGAAGGGAGATGGAGCGAGACTTTGAGGTCACACTCGCCAAGGTTGCGGCGGTAGGCTACCGCGAGGTCGAGTTTGCCGGATACTTCAATCACTCTCCACAGGATGTGCGCGCTGTCCTGGACCGTCACGGATTGGTCGCTCTCTCGACGCACGTGGACTACAAAAGTCTCGCAGTTGAAAACTGGCCGCGAGTGATCGACGCCAGCAAAATCATCGGGACTTCTTACATCGTAAATCCGTGGATTGACGACGATGTTCGTAAACAGCCTGACGGGTGGCGCCGCGCCGCCGAAACGTTTAATCGGGCTGGCGAAGCCAGCAAAAAGGCCGGCATTCAATTCGCTTACCATAACCATTTTTTCGAGTTTCAACCGGTCAATGGGAAGCTGCCCTATGACATTCTGCTGCAGGAGTGCGATCCGGACTTGGTGAAGATGGAAATGGATCTGTGCTGGATCACGGTCGGCGGCGGGGACCCCGTCGCTTATTTCAACCGGTATCCTGGACGCTTTCCTATGGTGCATGCAAAGGATATGAAAAAGATTCCGTCGGACAAGACACATCTCACATTTGACACCTTAACTCCCGACATGACCGAAGTTGGCAGCGGAATTATCGACTGGAAGCGGATCTTCGCGCACTCCGAGAAGGCTGGCATCAAGTATTACATCGTGGAGAACGATGAGCCCAAGTCCGCATTCGACGACATCAGGATCAGCTACCAGTACTTAAACTCGTTGCGCTTCTAATCCCGGACTCGACCGCCAGCGTTAATTTCGCTGCTTCACCGCATCCTGATTCCTGACGGCCAAGTTTCACTAAGCCTGCATCTCCAGAGTTTCACGATGGCCGAACTTTCCCACAATGCCTTCCCGAAACCAGTGGAGATCATTGTTTCTGCGAATCTTCCCAGTAAGCTCGATGCCCGGTGTAGCCGTCATCGGCTATGTTCGCGATAATCAGGCGCTTCACCTCAAGCGGATCGATCGATCCATGGTGCCGATAGAGTACCTCTCCTGTAGAGCTGATTAGTAGGGTGTAGGGAACGGCCCCGTCCCATTGGCCTTCAAACGCTGCAATCATCGAATAAATGTCAGTCGAGCCAAAGACGAAATTCTGACTAGTTGCGTGCTGTTTTTTCAGCAACGCGAGTACCGGCACTTTTTCATCGGGGTAGTTAATACTGACGGTCACCAGGTCAAAGGCACGCTGTCCGTACATGCGATACATCGTCTCGATTTTTGGAAACTCTTCGACGCAAGGCGCGCACCAAGTCGCCCAAAAGGTCACGAGCTCGAGCTTGCCCGTCGAATTCTTTCGCAGTGACTTTAGATCATCGGTGCTTGCCAGCTTAACATCCACCGGCTGTGCCTCAATCTCGGAGAGCTCCGCTTTCTGCGCTTCAACCTTATATAGCCACTTCGTTGAGCAGCCCACGGATGGAGTCTTGGCGACCGGAATGGGTTGATTAGCAAGGAGAGCTTCAATGGCGTCGCGCGTGTCATGGATAGTAACCAGCGACGGCCGGAGGTTGTTGTCGACTCTGCCTTCGTAGCGGAGCTTGCGTTCTGCGTCAAAGACGAACACGTGTGGAGTAGCAGTGGGTCCATAGTCGCGGGAAGCTGCTTGAGTTTCGCCGTCGTAAAGATAAGGAAAGTTGAAGTGACGATAGGCGGCGCGGATTTTCATGTCCTCGAATGAGTCGCCCACATCGGTGTAGCCCATCTCCCCGAGCAGAACGGCCTTTGGACTGTTCGGCTCAATAGCAACCAGAGCCACGCCACGGTCGTGATAATCGGCCGCAAGCTGCTTGATGCGGCTTTCATAAAGTTGTGCCGTGGGGCAGTGGTTGCACGTGAACACGATTACGAGAACCTTGCTCCCGGCGTAGTCTTTGAGGCAATGAGTCCGATTGTCGATACCCGGAAGACAAAAGTCAGGGGCCTTTGCGCCGATGGCGAGTGTAGGATGGATTTGTTCCTCGCAAAACGCAGGTCCGGTCAGACACGCCAGGAATAACAGACAAAGAACGTGCGCCCGCCGCTGTCGAGCGTAATTCCGGGTTGCGAACGCAAGCTGGGCAGAAGACTGGGTTGACTGGGTCCGGTTCTGAGACGGTGCTTTCATCTTTTTGGCCTCCCAAGAACTATTAATTGCCGTGATGGATTGGTTGCATGCGTAACCTTGGTTTATCGCGGCGAAAAGCGGCTCTTGAGGGTGTACGCTTGCAACATAAGCTGAATCACCCACACCATCTGCGCGCCTCCATGAAGAAAAGACGCCCCTTCCGTATCTTTAATTCTTGTCAGAAAGATGACCGCGATTAGAACGATTGCGTGGTCAGAGCAACAAGGTGCGTTGGAAATCCCCAGATCCGTTCTCAATAGCATGTCACCCGATGTCACGAAGACCCGACCTCCCGGGCTAGTGAACGTATAGGTCAATATCAATGATCTTTAACTTCACGTAATTCTACCATATCCGGTTTTTGTTCTTGACAGAATATTATGAACAATTGTAGTGTACGTTGTGTTCATACACTGAGAATTCAAGAGCCACTCCGGAGGCGGAGCTTGGATTCCTCTTTTCTTTATGCCAAGTTCCACTCTCATGCGCGCCGTCAATCCAATGCGCAAAGTCGTTCGACATTTGGGTGGGCAGACGTTGAACTGAAGGAAACATCCGCGGATCTTGATCTTAGTGCCCGGCCTATGATCTCGGGAGTGCGCCCTTACGCCGCGAAAATCATGAAGGATTTCTTCGACGGCTAGCGGCAATTACGAATTGCGCGTCCGCTATGCCGGTTCGAGCGACGTTCACATTCAAGGGAACCAAGTGCGGATTCGCTAGTCCGACAAAGCCATTGTGACATCAGGGAGCACTTGTAGGGGCTCGGATCACACAACCGGCGGCGATTATGAGGTTCGCGTCCGCTACACTGGGTCGAATGACGTGCGCGTGCAGTGAAATGGTTGGGTTTGCATTTTCGCAGGTGTCCAATTGATAGAATCCAACTCACTCGTATATCGGCATTGCCCTCAGCGGCGAATATCAATTTGAATTGGAAGCCTACTATTGGACAACCAACTCCGGCGCGTACTGACTCTGTGGGACCTCGTATTTTATGGACTGGTCCTGATTCAACCGATTGCGGCCGTGCCGCTCTTTGGAATTGCGGATAGACTCTCTCGCGGCCACGTCGTAACCACCATTCTAATCGCTATGGTGGCCATGATGCTGACCGCCTTCAGTTACGGCCGGATGGCCGCTGTGTATCCTGCATCCGGCTCGGCTTACACCTACGTTGGCCGCGGGCTGAATCCGTATCTCGGTTTCCTGACCGGCTGGGCGATGATGCTTGACTATCTGGTCATACCAATCATCAACATAATTTATGGCTCGCTCACCCTGAACCGTCTGATTCCTTCCGTTCCCTATGTTGTTTGGGTGCTCGCGTTGACAATCATCATTACATTTCTCAATCTTCGGGGAATCCGAACCACTGCGCGTACAAACGTAACCTTGCTCATCATCATGTGTTTCGTGATTGGCGCTTTCATGGTTCTGGCAGTGAAGTACCTTCTGCATTTAGGGGGCATGGCCAACCTGTTTTCCTTCCAGCCATTCTACGATCCGAAGACGACAGATCTGCCATCGATCGCGACTGCCACTTCATTGGCAGCGCTTACTTACATTGGTTTTGATGGTGTCACAACCCTGTCGGAGGAGGTGCAAAATCCCAAGCGCAACGTGCTGGTGGCCACCGTGTTGGTTTGCCTGCTGACGGGCATCTTCAGCGGAAGCCAGGTCTACCTCGCGCAGCGCGTTTGGCCTGACTATTCGAGCTTCCCAAATGTGGAAACTGCGTTCATGGACGTTTCACGCCGCGTAGGAGGTCTGGCACTTTTCAACGCCATGGCCTTCACACTGATCGTCGCCAGTCTTGGTAGCGGTCTGAGCGGACAGGCGGGTGCAGCCCGGGTTTTGTTCGGCATGGGGCGCGACAATGCCTTGCCGAACAAGTTTTTCGCGTATATCCATCCGAAGAGCCGTGTGCCCAGCTACAACATTTGGCTGATCGGTCTCCTCACGTTCCTGGGGTCGATGCTGCTCGATTTTGAGCGAGCCGCGGAAGTCCTCAACTTCGGCGCATTTCTCGCTTTCATGGGAGTGAACATTGCAGCGATCAAGCAGTTTTACTTTTGTCGGGGCCCTGATGAGAAGAAGCACTTGTTCAAGGACGCCTTTCTTCCCGCCATGGGCTTTCTGTTTTGCCTGTGGATCTGGTGGAATCTGCCGCGGCCGGCGAAAATCGTCGGCGGAATATGGTTCCTTTTAGGGATCTTCTACTTAGCCTACATTAGCCGTCGTTTCCGGACCCAACCGGTGGCCATTGATTTCAGTGAGAGTTGATGTCTGCGTGCGAGGCGCCACGCATTCGGAAGCCCAACGAGGGGAGAATTTCCTTGGCTCAAGTGAGAATCGCCAGTTTCTTTACGCTATTGACCCTGGGTCTCAGCGCTGCGGTGTTGCACTATCCGGATTCGATCTCCTACGCCTCCGAACAGAGTCCTGCGAAAGTCGAGCGGCTCGATCCCGCGGCAAGCGACATCATTCCGGATGGCGCCACTTTGCAAAAGTTGGCCACCGGATACACCTGGACCGAGGGACCTATTTGGATTCACGATGGCTATCTGCTCTTTGCCGATATCCCCAGCAATAGCATTCACAAACTGATCCCTGCCGGTACGGTAAGCCTGTTCCTGCAACCCAGCGGTTACAAAGGATCAGCGGAGTTCCGCGGCCACGAGCCAGGTTCCAACGGAATGACGCTGGACGCACGCGGGCGCTTGACAATTGCGGGACATGGGCAGCGCGACGTTTATCGGATTGAAAGACTCAGTGATCCGGGAAATGTCACCATTCTGGCTGACGCGTATGAGGGCAAACGCCTCAATAGTCCCAATGACCTGGTTTACAAATCCGATGGCTCACTTTATTTCACGGATCCGCCCTACGGCCTGCCCACACAGAAAGACGATGACCCGGAAAAGGAATTGAAGGTCAATGGTGTCTATCGGCTTGCGGCGGCCTCGGAGCAGAAACCAGGCAGTCTCCCTCAGAAAGCCAAATTGCAGCTCCTCGTGAAGGATTTGCCGCGGCCCAACGGCATCGTTTTTTCGCCAGATGAAAAATATCTCTACGTCAGCAATTCCGAACCCGAAAAAATCTGGATGCGCTACCGCGTAAAGGCCGACGGCACTCTGGCCGACGGAGAAGTTTTCTTCGACGCAACCTCTGATCCCCGCAAAGGAAATCCCGACGGGATCAAAGTGGATCAAGCGGGAAATTTGTATGGCGCAGGGCCGGGAGGTGTGTGGATTTTCTCTCCCGCTGGGCGCCACATTGCCACGATACTCGTGCCTGAGCTTGTCGCGAACCTGAATTGGGGTGGAATTGACGGCAAGTCACTCTTTATCGCAGCCAGCAGTAGCGTGTATCGCATCGATTTGAAGATTCCAGGAGTACGTCCATGAGGCTCGTACTCGAAGCTTTTGCCATGCCCTCCTTTCTCCGGTAAAGGAGAGTGTGGGTGGAAGTGCAAGACAAGCAGCGAGCGACTGCTGACGAGCACCTACAAATTAACTAATCGAAAGGACTTATTCGATGAGCGTGCAATATCGAAGCAACCGTTTGTTTGGGGCCGATGGGAAATGCTGTGAAGTGGCCCTAGATCACGGAGTACATAACGAACCCAGCTTCCTTTCAGGAATTGAAGACTTGGGCGAAGTAGTGGATCGACTGGTAGCGGCGGGTGCAGACGCATTATTGCTCAGCATGGGGCAGGCTCATTTGTTGCAGCGGCACCTGGGGCGCCAGCGGCCCTCCCTCGTCGTCCGCAGCGATCCCACGAACTTTTACGGTATGCCGACTCCTGATCATGTCTTTTGCCATCTCGTCGAAGGTGCGGTCGAGCGCGCGGTGGCGCTGGATGCAGCGGCCTTGGTTGTAAATCTCCTGTGGACTGCCGATCAACCTTCTTTGCACCGGCAGTGTGTCGCAAATATTTCCAAATTAAAGCCGCAATGCGAGCGTCTCGGCTTGCCCATGATAGTCGAGCCGCTTTTGATGATTCCCGATGAGAAAAACCGTACTTACAAGTTCGATCCTAATCTTTCGCGGTACGCGGCGTTGGTGCGCCAGGCGGTGGAATTGGGGGCAGACGTGGTAAAGGCGGATCCCTCCGAGAATCTCGATGAATACGATCAGATCCTCCAAAGTGCGTCGGGCAAGCCTGTCCTGGTGCGCGGCGGTTCTCGGATCTCCGATAAGGAGCTGCTGATCCGCACCCATAAGCTAATGGAGAAGGGAGCTGCCGGCATTGTATACGGTCGCAATATTTATCAGCATGCTCATCCAGAAAGGATGCTGCGCGCTTGCAATGCCATCGTGCATCAGAACGTCAGTGTGTTGCAGGCGGAAGCTATACTCGCGGCAAAATAGTTGACTAGCTGGCCTACGAGGGGGGATTCAAAAATGAATCATAGAAAAACTTTCGTCATTCTGTTCTTCGTTGTCACCTCGATTCTCCGTGTCACGCCAGCTGTTTGCGCCGATGCTGCGAATCAAACTCCAGTGCTCGCAGTGTTCAGTGTGCGGGATTTTGGAGCCAAAGGCGATGGCAAGACGATGGACACCGAATCGATTGCCAAAGCCATCAGGGCTGCGAATGAAGCGGGCGGCGGAAGAGTTCTATTCGAGCCCGGCGTGTATGTGTCGGGCACCTTCGAACTTCTGAGCAACGTCACGCTTGATCTGCAGTCTGGAGCTGTAATCCAGGGCAGTAAGAATCTTGCCGATTACGGTTCGACGGAGGAGTTCGGGTTCGGCCATACCTATGGCGTGGACAGCACAGGAGAAGGTCCCAAAATTGGGATCATCATCGCACGAAACGTCGAAAACGTTGCGATCGTCGGACGAGGTGCAATTGATGGCAGTGGAGACGTATTCTTTGACTTCACCAAACCGCACTACTTGATGGATTTTGATCCCAAGTACATACGAAATGGGAATGACTTCATGAATGCTGTCCTTCGGACGGACGACGGCCCAGTCCAAATGAAGCCAGAAGGGCGACCCGGCACCATGATCATCTGTACGAACTGTCGCAACGTTCTGATTCGCGATGTGACCCTCGAGAACGCTCCGAACTGGACAGTGCACTTCAACAATACGGAACGGGGCGTGGTCACGGGAATCCACATCTGGAATAACCTGTTGCTTCCCAACAACGACGGCTTCGATTGTTTTGGTTGCAAGGATGTCCACTTTTCCGACTGTGATATTCATGCTGGAGACGACGACTTCGCGATTCTAAACAGTATGGACATCACCGTCAGCAACTGTTCTTTGACGTCCCGGTCTTCGGGAATACGCGTCGAAGCTACGCGGTACAGCACGTTCGAGAATCTGGTAATTCATGCCAATCGGGGTATCGGAATATACGAGCGGGGAATAGGCGTTACAGATCACTTGCTGTTTTCAGGAATTGCCATAGAAACCCATCTGCTCACAGGGCACTGGTGGGGAAAAGGCGAGCCCATATACATCGTGGCATCGAAACCGACCGGGAGCGGCGAATCTGGGCAGGTTCGAGACATCACCTTCTCCAACATTAGCGGCGAGGCAGAGAACAGTATCGTCTTGTATGGCTCTCCCGAAGCGGACATTCGTGGAGTTTCATTCGATAACGTGAAGTTCAAGATTCGGATGACCCGGAAAGAGGTGAGCGAGGCGGTCGGCGGAAACTTTGATCTCCGTTGGACCGCCACGGATCTCAGCAACGCCGTCTTTAAGCACGATGTCGCGGGGTTATACGGACGCTATGTCGACGGTCTCAAGATTCGTGATCTGACAATCGAGTGGGGCGCTGAGAAACCCGCTTATTTTTCAAGTGGAATCGAGTGCGAGGACTTCAAACGACTTGAGATCGACGGATTTGAAGGTCGGCAAGCCTCCGATTCTTCTAAGGGAGCGGCGATTTTACTAAGGCGCGGCAGCGGAGTCTCAATTCGCAACAGCAAAGCTGCGGCAGGTACCAACATCTTTCTTTCTGTCGAGAATGTCGGAGGCGAACACCTGTTTTCTGGCAATGATTTGGCCAACGCCAACGTAGCTTTCAAGGGCAACACAGATGGGTTCGTATCTTTTGCAAATTACTTGCCCAAGCGGCATTAATGATGCTCCTTTGGCAGGGCGCAGGTTGGGTTTCGCACAGGCTGCGAGTGGCTGAAGGCGGATCTTTGTCGTGAAGCGTCGTGGAGGACCATGGGCCTAACCAAACAGCGGAATAGGAATTCACCGACGCGTAGGACCATCTGGATACTGAGACTTCTCAGCGCCGCTTTTATGGCATGCCAAGCAGTTGCAGCCGTTGCCAGCCAATCCGTCGACTTGAGTGGACCCTGGCTCATGAAGGATTACGCCCTCGGCGTAGGAGTCCAAAAGCAGCTGCAGGTTCCGGGCAGGTTGCCCATGGATTGCCTGCCAGTCCAAGTACCAGGAACTGTGCGGGGAGCGCTGCTAGACGCCGGTCAGATTCCAGACCCAATCGGTTGGTTTTGGTCAGTTCAGGAAGCTTGGTGCCGTTGGTAAAGAAGATGTCCATCTTCCCATCATTGTCATAGTCAAAAATGGCGACGCCGCCGCACATCGGTTGGGGAAAATATTTCCGCCCGGTAAAATCGTTGTTGGTTCGATAGCTGAAATCAAACCGATTGGCGATATCGGTAAACCAGGCACCGGATGCTTGCTTCCCACCGGATTCGGCGGAGGATTGGGTTCCAAAGGTTCCCGACTGAGGACCCAGTAAGAGCGTGGCTAACACTAAAAGGAAACCGCGTCTCGCGTCAGAGGTCGTCATTCGTGATGGGCTTTGCATTCCTGCGACCCCCCCGGACAGCAAACAACAGAAGATACTACCCGAGTACAGCTTTTTGAATAGAGGCGATCCGATCGGGAGCCGGACTCACATCGTGATCGTCACCATGTTGGAATGCAGATGCAGGATGCGCACCACGTAGTCGTTGCTCCCCGGCAGCGGGTCGACGGAAAAGCCCTCCTCGCCGAGGGAGGTTCGCAGCGGCAATGCTGCGTCACCTGCTGTCACACGCTGAGGACGGTGGCTCAGTCGCAGGACTTCCGTTGCGGAATCGTCGAAGGTCCGATACTTAATGCTTTGTTTGGAGTACGTGATCTTCTGCACCACTGAAGAAGACCGGAGCAGATGGTCCACGCCGACCGGAGCAAGTTCTGGCATCGCTCCCATCGCCCACAGTGCCGGAAAACGGCACGCACGGTTTGAAAGGGGATGCGATGGAAACGGGTCAGCATCGCTGATACCGCGCCATCATCTACCAATGTGCGGACGCTACCGACTGTCCCGGCGAAAGCAGATCATCGAGGAGCACTTCGGTAGCGTCTCAGGGGAGGAAGACTGGAGTCCGCGCTACAACATTGCCCCCACCCAGCCCGTGCCCGTGATTCGCCAGAATCCCACGGAACCCGTGCGGGAATTGTCGCTGATGCGCTGGGGGCTCATTCTGTCGTGGTCGAAAGACCCGTCTGCCGCTGCCCAGATGATCAACGCTAGATCGGAAACAGCGGCCACGAAGCACGCGTTCCGCGATGCGTTGAAATCCCGGAGGTGCCTGATCCCCGCAGACGGCTTTTACGAGTGGATGCGCACGGGAAAAATAAAGCAGCCATACTGTTTCGAGGTCAACGACGGGGAACTGTTCGCGTTCGCAGGACTGTGGGATCGCTGGAAAGACCCGAGCGGACAATGGGTCAAGTCCTGTTCGATCCTCACCACGACGCCAAATGCGGTGACCGCCGCTGTCCACGACCGTATGCCCGTCATCCTTCATCCAGACGCCTACGATGTATGGCTTGATCCGGGGATGCAGAATGTGGCTGCGGCGTCCGAACTGTTGAAGCCCTGCGATGCTCGGCTGATGCGGTGCTTTCCCGTGAGCACTCGGATCAATCACTTCGCCAACGACGACGAGGAGTGCTCTGAGCCTATGGAGCTTGCACAGATTCAGGATCGTCTCTTCTCGTAGCGGGGCTGTCACCTCTTCCGATCTCGAACGTCAGTCCTGCACGGTGTATATCCACACCTCAGCACCATGATTGGCGCGAGCGGGAACCGCTACGTAGAGACGGTCAAAGCCTTTTTTCCCCACTTTTCCAGAGTACCCAGCAGTGCGTGCGCCCAAGGAGGATGGAACTTTGGCTAGAAGCTGGTAGTGGTCGGCGTCTTTCTGCTGAAACACACTGATGTAGCCCTCGCCTCCGGCGACGTAGACGCGTCTGCGTGCGGAGTCGAAATAGAGATCATCCGAATCCTGCACACAAGGGAGTGCGGCTACCATTTGACCCGAATCAGTGTCGAACACTGCCAGTCGAGGCGGGGTACGGCTGGCAGCGAACAGCCTGTGATCGGCCTCGTCCAGCGACATCGGAAAGTTGCCTTCCAGAGTTACTGCCCACCGTGAGATCGCATGCGTTTTCCGATTGATCACTGCGATCTGCTTGGAGTCGGGCAGATTTGCAAAAATGCGCGATCCCGACGTTTCCAGTTGGAAGGACTCCGGATGCGCTCCGAGTTTGAACTCCTCGTCGAGACGCTTATTTGTTGTTGCGTCGATCATCCCAATTGCTGCCGTCTCGTCGTCGCCGTAGCCGACGTAGACGCGCTTATCAGCCCCATCGTACCGCAGGTTGTCAGCATCGCCGTGAAAGTCGATGCTCGTGATGAGATCAAAGGAAGTTCCGTCGTATATGTAAACACTGCCTTTGGCACTCGCTACAAACAGCTTGTTCGTCTCGGGCGAATACACCGCACCTTGCGGAGTCGGCACTCCCGCGATGCTGTGGACTACCCTCTGGGCACCAAGGTCGATAACCTCTTCCGTATTGTTGCCGAGTGCAGAAACGAAGAGTCTGTTGTTGGGGTCGAAGCCAAAATGGTCGATACGTCCCTGCACGTTCGGGAGAGGGATGGCACCTGTCAAAACCAACGGGCGCGTTGCTGCGGAGGGCGAACTATTTTGCGCGGACACGTAGGTCACAACCGCCACGATTAGCACCAGTCTCAGACCTGTCGCAATTGTTCTCATGCTGCCCCCAAAGCAAGTTTCACAAATCTCGAAAAACCTATTCCTCAAACAGAGTCTAACCGGGCATTCTATCTGTTTCACCAATGGAATAAGTGTGCTGGACTACAAAATGGTTCTGTACAGGGGACGACGCTCATCGAGCCGCCTTCAGCCAGCCTTCAGTTTCAGATGGGATAATCAAATGTTGCCGCAGCTAAGGAACCCGACGACTTTGAATCCCCCCGCGCCACGCCGAAACGTAGCTTTCAAAGATATCCTTTCGCTGCTCGCTGTTTGTGCCGTCGTCCTCATTATCTCGGTAACTGCGTTTGCGCAGAGCGCGTCTCTTCACGGTATGGTCACTGATCCAACCGGGGCCGTCGTACCCAACGCGACCGTTACGATAACGGACGCATCGGGCGTGGCTCGCTCTGCGCTCTCTGATCGGGACGGGAATTATTCCTTTCCCCAGCTTTTGGCGGGAAGCTACACGCTTCAGGCTTTCGCGCCTGACTTGGCGCTTCCAGAGCCGATGCCAGTGACGTTGTCGGGGCGATCACAGACAATCAATCTGGCGCTCAAGGTGCAGGCTGCGAAGCAGAATGTCAATGTCGAAGAGCAAACGGGGCCAACTGTGAGCGCCGAAAACAGCAGCAACGCAAGCTCAATAGTTCTTCAGGGGAAAGACCTCGAATCATTGGGTGACAGCCAAGAAGACCTAGCGGCGGATTTGCAGGCTCTTGCTGGGCCTTCCGCAGGGCCGAGTGGCGGTGCGCTCTACGTGGACGGGTTCAGTGGCGGCAGTCTGCCAACGAAGGAGTCTATCCGGGAAGTCAAAATCAACCAGAACCCGTTTTCTCCCGAATACGACAAGCTGGGCTATGGGCGGATAGAAATTACGACGAAAGCTGGGGCCGACCAATATCACGGGATTAGTTATTTCAATTTCGGCGACAGCGTGTGGAATTCTCGCGATCCGTACACACAGGAGAAAGCTCCCTTCCTGCTTCGCGAATACGGAGGAGATGTCGGCGGGCCGCTGAACAAAAAGTTATCGTTCTTTCTGAACGTGGATGGCGCGGCTATTGATAACGGAGCGAATATTGATGCCGTCACGCTCGATCCTCAGACACTCGCGATCACCGCTTTCAGCGACGTTTTCTCCGTGCCGCAGCGACGAATCATTGTCAGCCCGCGTCTCGACTACCAACTGAATACGAATCACATGTTCTCTTTCCGCTATCGAGTTGAGCAGGCGGACATAAGTGATTCCGGCATCGGCAGCCTTAACCTAGTGTCGCTGTCAAACCACGTGCATTCTCTCAGCAACACTTTTCAAGTCAGTGAGACCGCCACGCTGGGCAGCAACACGATCAATCAGGCAAGATTTCAATTCTTTCGCATTGCCAGTTCCACCTTGCCCAACACCCCCGGCTCTGAGATTCAGGTGCTCGGCGCGTTCAATGGCGGTGCCTCCCAACTCGGCCCGGTGTACGACACCCAGAATAATTACGAATTTCAGAACTACACCACGATCATTCACAATGCGCACGCCCTGCATTTCGGCGTAAGGATACGAGAGAGTGGCGATACCAATACTTCACAAGCAAATTTTGGCGGCACGTTTACCTTCGGCGGGCAGATCGGCCCGGAACTGGATAGTAACAATCAGCCTGTTTTGGACGGTTCTGGCAATCCCATTCTCATTTCTCTTCAATCCATCGAAGTGTACCGCCGCACTTTGCTGTTCCAGAGTTTGGGTGACACGCCCGCTCAGATTCGAGCGTTGGGGGGAGGAGCGACACAGTTTTCTGCTTACGCCGGAGTTCCGCAGATTTACGCGAATCAAACGGACATCGGAGCATTCTTTGGCGACGAGTGGCACATCACGCCCCATCTGATCGTCAGCCCCGGTCTTCGCTACGAATGGCAAACCAACATCAACGATTTGCATGATTTCGCGCCGAGAATCGGGCTTGCTTGGCAGCCGCGTGGAAACTCGAAGTTCGTGATAAGGGCTGGCTTTGGAATTTTTTATGACCGCTTCGCACTCGCCAATGTGGTAACGGCCATGCGTTTCAATGGTGCGGTACAGCAGCAATTTGTGGTCAACAACCCCGATTCATTTCCGAATGCTCCCGCCATTACGGTTCCGTCTACGATTCAGGAGATCAGTCCTTCCCTGCGATCCTCCTACATTATGCAATCGGCATTGACTGTGGAGCGGCAGTTGGTCCGCCGCACTACGCTCGCGGTCACCTACACCAACTCTCATGGCCTGCACCAATTGCGGACTCTGGACGTGAACGTGCCCCTTCCGGGCACCTTCAATCCATCCGTTCCCGGCAGCGGCGTGTTTCCGCTGGGCTTTGACGCACCCGTTTTTCAGATGGTTTCTGACGGTCTCTACAACCAGAACCTGCTAATCGTAAACGTGAACTCAAAGCTGACTTCGAGGCTTTCGTTCTTTTCGACATACACTTTCAACCGGGCACTCAGCAATACCGATGGCCTGACTACCGTCCCAGCCAACCCCTACAATTTCTCAGGGGAATACGGCCCTGCCATCAGTGACGTTCGCAACTCGTTTGTATTTGGTGGGACGTTCGAGAGATGGAAATTCCGTGTCGCCCCGCTGGTCAGGATGTTTTCTGGTCCGCCATTTGACATCACTGCGGGCAGTGATATTTACGGCGACACGTTATTCAATGCTCGTCCCGGCATTCCTTCCGATCCTAATAAGCCGGGGTTGATTCAAACGCAGTATGGATTGCTTGATCCCAATCCCACCCCCGGCGAACCGACTCAATCGCGAAATTATGGACGCGGACCCGGCTATGTCCTCTTCAATCTTCGCTTGACCAAATTGTTCGAGTTTGGCCGTATGCCTGTGTCCGCAGCAACGCAGTCTACCACTAGCGGTCAGAGCGCGTCGGAAAACCATCGCTACACAATTTCCCTCGCCGCTTCGATTCGCAACATCATTAATCACACCAATCCCGGCCCGATCATCGGCGACATTACTTCGCCGTTTTTCGGACGAGCCAACCAGAGCGCAGGGGCGACCGGATTCGGTGGAACGGGCTTCCTCGAATCTGCGAACAACCGTCGTTTAGAACTGCAAATGAAGTTTAGTTTCTAGCGGCATCTATCGCGTGCCTCGTGCTTTGGCGGAATCTGGCAGATGAAACGGGCGCTCCAAAGCGCCTTCGAGCATCCTACTGAAGTCGCCATGGGGATCGTTCCGGCCATTTACGAATCTGCTCCGTTGCCCATGAGGTGGATTTGTCTTTGTGGCATGAAGTACACGGGTTAGGAATTCCATTGCTCGCGGTGACCTTTGCCCGAACAAAGTACGCAACACGGGTTCTAGTTTATTTTCTTTTCAAACGCCACACGATAGTGAGCGGGTCGCGACCTTTGCCGGGGCTGATGAGTCCGCCCTGTTCCAGCGCCTTGATGGTACTGCGATTGGCAGACAGAGGGCGTATTTCTTCATTGTCTTTCAAACGCCGCAGGACTGGGTCGCCGCCAAGGGAATTAGTTTCAAGCTGGTATCCGTCTTGGATGTGCGAAAGTAGGTCTTGTTCCGTTTCTGTGAGTTTCGGCAGGAGATTAGCAGCTTTCTTCTTCGCCATTTTTCGTGTCCATTCGCGGAAGGGTTAGTTCTCCGTTTCGGCCAGTCGGATCACTGGAGCCTCAGGTCGGCAACAGAGACCATACCGCTGCCAAAGCGAAACCACGGGCTATGTGCGAGCATTTCGTCGTGCCTTCGATTCGCAGCCGCGAGGTCGGTTGGGCGCAGCGGCCTAGTGTCCCGCGCTGCGAAGATGCGCTCAAAGCACTCGATCCCGACAATAGTTCGCTCGGCCGCCCATTCCGTCCCAATATCCGACATAGGGGTAGCGATGGTCAAACCGAGCGGCAAATGCATGTCCTGCCTGCTTGCTCGCCACCGTTCACTTTTGCGGAATTCCGCGCTTCGTGACGAGATAAACAGCAAAGCTCCCTAGCCAATGCCCGCCTTCATAGTGTTTGCCCGTCACCGCTGCCAATCCCGCATTCTTATGCGCCTCGGCAGCCGCCAAAATTATCGGCAGGCGTTTGTCACCCATGGGTAATCCCGCAGCGATACCCTCTAGCATCCATGCTCGGCTGAGGTTCAGCCCATCCAAGTGAGCCAGCTTGGGATCACTTGGGTCGGGCGACACCACTGGCTGTAGCCAAGAGCCATTCTTTGCGCGGGAGATTTGAGGCAGAAATGAGTGCAGCCAGCGGGTAAACTCAGGACCCGGCAACACTCGCCGCATATCGTCTGCTTCCGTGAAACGAGCCATGGGTGGCCGAGGGCCTGCCTTCCGATAGATGAAGGGCGTGTGCAGCAGACTTGCAATTCGGTGGTGTCCGACTCGCCAAGAAAGCGAGTATCATCTGCTCTCAGATGCCTTGTTAATTCCTGCCATCAACGAAGCAAAGATAGGTGATGTATTACCCAAACGCTGGTTGCTCATGAATCTCGAAGGAGCACTCGGGTTCGTTTGAAAGTTGTGATCGAGGCTCAGGGTATCAGCGAACCCCTGATGTGCGACGGCGAAACACTCGTCGTCAACCTCCACGGTGCCTTGATTCTGACTGCCGTCCCCCTGCGCGTGGGGATGGAAATCTCGATTCACGTCCGTGCAACGGACAAACTCGCCGCAGCGGAGGTCGTTTACGTCGATCCAGACCAACCACGACACTGCGGAATCAAACTGGAGAGACCTGAGAACATTTGGGGACTGTCATTGCCACCAGATGATTGGCATGACGGGTGACGCCTCAGTTGATAGCGTCTCGCGGTTGAAGCCCTACGATGCTCGGCTGATGCGGTGCTACCCCGTGAGCACTCGGATCAATCACTTCGCCAACGACGACGAGGAGTGCTCTGCACGCGTGGCGCTCACACAGATTCAGGGTCGTCTTTTCTCATAGTGGAGCCGAAGGATAGATGCGGCGAACGGCACGATGAAACACAAAAGTCGTCCACAGCGATCAGTGACAGCAATCATCCGTGCTCGGAAAAGAGAGCTAAGATTGTACGGAGAGACATGGAACGTCGAGACTTTCTGAAGAATGCGGGGCTAGTTGTCGCGGGCCTTGCTTCGCCCAACTTGTTTGGGGCCGCGAAGAACCAGACTCCCCAATCAAAGGCTGATTTCACCCTCCGCATTGCTCCCGTCTCCTTCGACATCGCTCCCGCCAAAACCATTCACACTTTGGGATATAACGGCCAAGTTCCCGGCCCTCTCCTAAGAATGAAGGAAGGTGTTGCGGTCACTGTCGATGTCTTCAACGACACCGATCACGAAGAGATTGTCCACTGGCATGGGCAGATGATTTCCGTCGAGGCGGACGGCTCAACAGAGGAGGGTAGTCCATCTGTCCCTCCACACGGGCATCGACGATACAACTTCACTCCAAAACCGACAGGCACCCGTTGGTATCACAGCCACGCGTTTGCTGGGAAAAATCTTCATCGCAGCCTCTACAGTGGTCAGTTCGGCTTTGTTTATATCGAGCCAAAGAACGAACCCGGACGGTATGAGCGTGAGGCTTTTCTGGCGATGCATCAATGGGAGCCCTACTACAGTGCCTCAATGGAGGAATCGGACGAGGGTAGTGCACCACCGCCACCCAACAACGGACTCGAAGTCGGTTATCGAGCATTCTCGTTCAATGACAAAGCTCTCGGACATGGGGAGCCTATCAGGGTTCGGGAGGGGGATCGCGTCCTATTCCATTTCCTCAACTCAAGTGCGACAGAAACCGTGAATGTGGCGTTGCCGTCACACCAATTCGAAGTCGTGGCACTCGATGGCAACCCCGTGCCGAACTCTCAGAAGGTAAAAATGCTCCAGATCGGTACGGCTGAGCGTGTTGATGCCATCGTTAGTATGAACTCGCCGGGTGTCTGGATTCTGGGGACCATGGATGATGATGATCGCAAGAACGGTTTCGGTGTGGTTGTTGAGTACGCCAGCCAAAACGGTGCCCCTCAGTGGACGAAACCCGAGAAGCAGAATTGGGACTACACCCTCTTTGGGCAAGAGACAAACCGTGTTGTCGCACCTGATGGGCAGTTCGATCTGGTCTTCAAGAAGATTCCGGGTGGTCACGGCGGCTTCAACCGCTGGACTATCAATGGGAAGTCTTACCCGCATACCGATCCACTGATGGTTCAGGCGGGGAAACGATACCGCATGATCTTTCGGAACGAGAGCGACGACGCCCACCCCCTACACCTGCATCGGCATAGTTTCGAATTGACGAAGGTGTACGGCAAGCCCACATCAGGCATTCTGAAGGATACGGTGGTGGTCAATGCCAATAAGATCGTCGAGGTAGACTTCACTGCGGATAATCCGGGGAACACGCTCTTTCATTGTCATCAGCAGCTACACATGGACTTTGGTTTATGACTCTGATGAAGTATGCCTGAGGCAGTATGCGAAACCTTTTGTTCAGTACAAACGCTCCACGTGCCACTATTCTTATCCGCCTGCTCGTCGGTGCCGTTTTCTTGTCAGAAGGCATTCAAAAGTTTCTCTTCCCTGCGGCCCTCGGTGTGGGACGGTTTACGAAAGTCGGCATTCCGGCTCCGCAGTTCTTTGCACCGTTTGTAGGCGTTGTCGAAATAGTCTGCGGAACGCTCTTGATTGTCGGTTTGGTGACACGACTGGCCGCGATTCCACTAATGATCGACATCAGCGTTGCCATAATCACGACCAAGATTCCGATGTTGTCAGCGGCGGGCTTTTGGAGCATGGCACATGAGGCACGGACAGATTACTGTATGCTCCTCGGCTTGGTATTTCTCCTTCTAGTCGGAAGCGGACCTTTCTCGATTGATCGACGCATCGAGCCTTCCTAGCCAATGCCTGAACTCCAAACTGGTGTTGAACTCGGCCCTACTCGCCAACCCTCACTGTCGGAATTGGCATTGGTCTTTCTGAAGCTGGGTACTATTGCATTTGGCGGGCCTGCCGCACACATCGCGATGATGGAGGACGAGTTCGTTCGAAAACGGCAATGGATCACCCAAGAGGATTTTCTTGATCGTCTTGGAGCCGCAAATCTCATTCCCGGCCCCAGTTCGACGGAACTGGCGATCTTCATCGGGCATTCGAAGCGTGGTTGGGCAGGGTTGTTAGTCGCGGGTTGCTGTTTCATCATTCCCGCTGCCGTTTTGGTTGCGTTGATCGCTGCCGTTTACGTTCGTTTCGGGTCACTGCCCCAAGTCGCGGGCATCTTATATGCGATAAAGCCTGTTGTGATCGCAATCATTCTGCAAGCATTGTGGAGCCTTGCCCGAACCGCCACAAAAACCAAAGTCCTCGCATTCGTCGGAGTGATTTCGATTGTTCTTAATGCTATCGGAATTGCTCCGCTGATCGTTTTGGCGATTGCTGGGATTGCTTCCGTTGCACCGTTGTGGCTCAAACGGCGAGTCCACCCCACCTTGTCGGCTATTCCACTCTCGGGACAGTTCGCTCTGCTGTCGGGAGCAACCGCTGCTGTGGCGGTTGTTCCAGTCAGTATGCTTCGGTTATTCCTGTCGTTCTTGAAAATCGGATCGGTCGTGTTCGGAAGCGGATACGTGCTGCTCGCGTTCCTCAGGGCAGAATTCGTCGATCATCTGCATTGGATCACGGAAAAGCAACTGATCGACGCCGTGGCAGTCGGGCAATTCACTCCCGGCCCAGTCTTCACGACTGCTACGTTTATTGGTTACTTGGTCGCAGGAACACTCGGTGCTGTCGTCGCGACTTTGGGAATCTTCTTGCCGGGATTCTTCCTTGTTGCTGTTAGTGGGCCGCTCATTCCAAAGCTTCGACGTTCCCCGATGGCAGGAGCGATATTGGATGGAGTGGTAGTTGGGTCTCTGGCTCTGATGGCTGTAGTGGCGTGGCAACTCGGAATGGCCGCGATCATTGACTGGCTGACGGCTCTGATCTTTGTTGCAAGTGCAGTCGCCCTGCTACGCTTTCGCCTCAACTCGGCGTGGCTGATCGGTGGTGCAGCATTGATTGGGTTGATGGTGAAGGTGCAGTGACTACGACGTGAGCGACGGTGCGATAAACTCACCGAAATGGCCTCGGTACTGCACATAGGTACTTCAGACACGATCCGGCGAATCCAAGCGGTGCAAACTGTCACAATCGCATGGATGAGTGTGGAGGCTGTGGTGTCCCTCTTCGCAGCTTGGCGGGCACGGAGTCCCGCATTGCTTGCCTTCGGTGGAGACAGCACTATCGAACTTTTCTCGGCGGTGGTAGTGCTGTGGAGATTTCGTGCAAGTGCTGCACACGAGGACGTGGAAAGGCGGGCTGCCCGTGTCGCGGGAGCCTTGTTGTTCGCACTGGCTGCCTATGTCTTGTTTATCTCAGTCACGAGTCTGTTGGGCTACAGCGAGCCCAAGCCCACACTTCTAGGGATCGCTATTCTGGTTGCTGCCGCAGTTGTCATGCCGTGGCTCGCGAAAGAGAAGCGGCGACTGTCCGGAGTGACAGGTAGTGCTGCGTTGAGGGCAGATGCCGCTCAGTCGGCACTGTGTGCTTACCTGTCGCTGATCGCCTTGTCGGGACTGGCGGTCAACGCGATCTGGCACGTAAAGTGGGCTGACCCGATTGCCGCCTTGGTGGTTGTGCCGCTCATCCTTTGGGAGGCACGAGAAGCCGTGCGAGGGAGACCCTGCGGCTGTTGTTGAATGGCATAAACCCTGCGACTTTGCACCACTGTTATCTGCGACTCATTCGGTCTTGACCTTTGGCTTTACAGTCCGAGTCAATGTGGGCGGAGTTTCAGAAACACGACTCCACCGAGAGGGTGTGAATCGTAGATTGGCTTCAGCACATCTGGCACTCCGTACAACATGATCTGACCACCGATGGCTGCTGACAGATGCGGAATGTGACCGACTTCGCGGTCGTACCCAACTGTGTACGCCTGAACGCGGGTGAAGTACCGCTCCGTGAAGCCGAGCGGCAACGGGTTCTCGCCTATCAGAAGCTCATTTGTTCGGTCCACGTTTTCGATCCGAGTCCATGCGAAGTTCCTGTGCAGGAATTGCAGCGTGGATTCCAACAAGTAGCCGTTGCCGACATTTCCATCTGCAAGGCTCTGATTGCGACCCCAAAGGATCATCGAAGCCCAATTGCC
>Ga0181521_10000829_pt1 | contig 38394 bp, 39 predicted proteins | sample PEATcosm2014_Bin_32_FD_119764 | JGI IMG/M metagenome (GOLD analysis project Ga0181521, IMG submission 119764) | Peatland microbial communities from MTU Mesocosm Facility, Houghton, MI, USA - PEATcosm2014_Bin02_60_metaG | ecosystem: Environmental > Terrestrial > Soil > Wetlands > Peat | place...
GGCGAAGAGCAGGGAAAACGGAATGGTGAGGGCCACAATAAACGCGCTGCGAACGTTGCCCAGGAACAGAAACAGAACGATGACGACCAGAATGATGCCTTCGGTCAGATTGTGCAGCACGGTGTGGGTGGTGTAGCGGAGCAGATCGCTGCGGTCGAGGTGAGGAACGATCCTGACTCCGGGCGGCAGCACGTGCTCATTGATGTCTTGAACTTTGGCATGCAGCGCCAGCAAGACGGAGTCCGATTCCGCGCCCTTGCGAAGCTGCACGATGCCTTCCACCACGTCGTCGTAATCCACCACCTTGCCGTCTTCGTGGTGGATGGACTTGCCCAGCTTTCCCAGTTGGATCTTGGGCCCCTGGGTAACCACCGCCACGTCGCGCACCCGCACCGGAGTTCCGCCTTGCGTCTTGAGCACCGTGGCCCCGATGTCTTCCACGTTGCGCATCAGCCCCACCGCGCGCACATTGAGCGCCTGTTGTCCCTGCTCGATAAAGCCGCCGCCGGCATTCACGTTGTTGGCGGCCAGCGCCTGCTCCACCTGGGCGATGCTGAGGCCGTAGGACACCAGCTTGTCCGGGTCCACGCGCACCTGGTACTCGCGCGTTTCCCCGCCAAACACGGACACCGCGGCCACGTCCGGCACCGACATCAACTGCTTGAACACCACCCAATCCTGCAGCCGCTTCAGCTCCATCGTGTCGTAGAGCGGATTGCTGCTGGCCAGGGTGTAGAAGTAGATCTGTCCAGTGGGGCTGAAGTCCGGACCCAGTTGCGGGTTGAGGTTGGCGGGCAGATTGACCAGCGCCAGGCGCTCGAACACTTGTTCGCGGTTGACCAGGTTTTCCGATTCGTCGTCGAACAGCACGTTGATAAAGGAGAGCCCGGAGAGCGAGATCGAACGCAGGTGGGTCAGGTGCGGCAGCCCGTTCAGTTGCGTCTCGATGGGAATGGTGACCTGCTGCTCCACCTCCTCGGCGGCGCGCCCCGGCCACTGCGTGATCACCCAGACGTACTTATCAGCCACGTCGGGATAGGCTTCCACCGGCAGCTTGTGGAACGAGATGATGCCCCAGACCAGCAGCAGAAAGCCCAGGCTGAGCACCATCACCTTATTGTGCAGCGCGAAATCGACCAGGTAGCGGATCATGCGCTATTCCGCCTCGGCTGCTCCCGCGAATTGCAAGGCGTTGACCACCACCTTGTCGCCGGCTGTCAGCCCAGCCAGTACTTGGCGCATGCCGTCGCGGGTGGTGGCTCCGGCTTGGATCTCGGTGCGGCGAAAGCGGTTTCCGCCTTCCGGACGGAAGACCCAGTCCCGGTCATGCAGGCGCAGAATGGCGCTGGCGGGAACCAGCGCCCGCAGTTGCTCCTGCCGGGAGCGGAAGACGGCAGTGGCGAACATGCCCGCCCGCAGCACGCCGTCGGGATTGTCCAGTTCCAGACGCACCTTGGCGGCGCGGGTGTTGGGATCGAGCACCCGGCCGATGTTGGCCACTCGCGCCCGCAGCTTGCGCTCCGGATAAGCCGCCAGACGCACCTCGGCGAAATCTCCCAGGTGCACGTCGGGCAGCCGGTTCTCATACACGTCGCACAGCACCCACACCCGCGACAGGTCGGCGATGACAAATAGGTTCGGCGAATTGTCCAGCGACCGCACCCCCGTCCCCCCGGTGGTGTTCTGCTCCACGATGGCGCCGCTGATGGGCGCCCGCACTGGCACGATGGGCGAAACATGGTCGAGGTCGGCGCCCAGCACCTTCAGGCGCTGCCCCGCTGTCTCCACATCGACTTTCGCCTTTTGCTCCGCGTCCTCCGCCGTCTCCAGATCCTTCTGGGCGATCGCGCCCCGCGCATACAGCGATTGCGCGCGGTCCAACTGCTTCTGCGCCAGGATGAGGTCGGTGCGGAATTTCTGATAGTCGGAGAAGGCCGCGGACACGTCGGGACTGTTGATCTCCAGCAGCACCTGGCCCTTTTTGACGTCGTCGCCGAGCTTGGTGCGGATCTCCACCACCCTTCCGCCGGCCAGCGACAGCACCGGCACCGAGCGGTTCACGTCCGGCGCCACCACCCCATTTACCAACATCTCGTCCGCACTGGGACGCTGCTCGACCGTCACCACGGAAAACCGCTCCGGATGCTGCACTTCGATGACGCTGGGATCCGGCGCCTTCTCCACCTTGACCTGGGAGGGATCCAGCGGCGCCTGCCGGGAACACCCCAGCAGCAGCGCACCCAGCAGGGCAGCGCTAAACAGCGGCGGAAGATAGCGCAATAAATGTTGGTGTCGCATAGGATCACCTCGCAGTTCCGTTGCGGCCGGGCAACCAGCAAACATTCCGCGCCCAGGAGAGCGATGCGAGACCGGCCTTGCTGCCTGCCGCTAGAGATCTACCGGCGTAGGGGGAGCACGTCCGTGCGAGGGACCGAACGGGCACAGCAAGGAGCGCACAGAGGCAGAAGCTGGTACGGCTCCAGGAGCTCCTTCACGCGGCGGGACGAAGGTGGTGCGGGCAGGAATCGCCGCAGCAAGGTGAAAGATTGCGATCGAGTGAGAGCCCTTGGCGCTGGCGCCAGCCTTCAGCTTGGAGGATGACTCCTCCATTTCCTGGCGCACGGCGTGCAGATCGTCCGAGGCGGAAATAACAGGAAACAGCAGGACCAGCGCGCAGCCCAGCGCTCCCAGGCGCAGCAGCGAGGCGTGGCCCCGTCCGCGGGAAGACCGCTCCTGCCGGCGCCACGTCAGGAGGGCCGGTACCACCAACAATAACCAGCAGAGATTGAGAAACATTTCCATCGCGAGAAGAACCCGAAACCGCACCTACCCCAATACAATTTTAATGAAAATTTGCGAGAAAAGGGGGTGAAGAACCCCGGATGAATCCATAGAGGTATAGGCTCTCTGCATGCCGGCGCGGCGACCGCCACTCGCTCGTCTCCAGGGCAAGATTCAGCTTCTCGTGCGTTCTTATCGCAGTGAGGTGGGGATGAAGAAATACATCGGCTTGCTGATTGTGTTCGCGCTAAGCAGCGTGATGATCTCCGCCGAGTGCAAGCCCGGCTACCAATCCGCCAAGGTGGTGAAAGTGCTCCATGTCTCTCCGGGAGTTGCAGCACCCGCCAGGGCCGACGAGGATTCCCCGCAACGTCCTGCCACGCCAGGCGCGCGGTCGGTGATCTTTGGCGTGCCCGGCCAGCAGTATGAACTGCGCCTTCCGCCCGGCTCCAATTCGCCGGAGGTGGCGGCGGGCAATGAGGTCTGCTTCCGCAAAGAGGGAAAGATGATCCGCGTGCTCACCGGCGATGGCAAGCCGCTGCCGGGCGCCGCTCACCCCATCCACCAGATGCCCCAGACCCAGTAGAGTTTCCGCCAGAAAAAAGCCCCGGGGAAAAATCCCCGGGGCTGCACGGGTGGTTCAGCCTTACAGTCTAATGATCGTGATGGTGGCGGGTGGCGGCATCGGCGTTCACCAAGCCGGCCCCCGTGTAGTGATTGGGCGCGATCCGTTTTTCGACGTGGAAGGTGCCGGTAGCGGTGCTGGCATCGTCCAGGGTTACGGTGACCACCCCGCCCGCAGTCCGGTCAGCATCGAACGGGAACTGGAACGGGAGGATCGACGCGAAGATGAAGTTGGCGAAGGTGAGTTCGTCTCCGGCGCCGAAGGTACCGGGTTTGAAGGTAAGCGTCAGGGTGGTCAGATCGGCGCTGCGGCTGGCAGTCACGTCGGTGGGGAGGAGCCCCTTGGTGGTGCCGACAAAGAAGCCAGTCGTTGTGCTCGCCGGATTCGACCAGTGCATGCTAGGGGTGGTGAGATTGATGGAAACACTGTTGACAGTACGCGACGTGTGCCGGTCCACCGCCAGACGCCAGTAATCCGTGTCTCGCGCGAACTCGCCGTTGGCGGATGCCGCTACCGGTCCGGCCTTGGTGAACGCGTAGAGGCGGTCGCCGGAGAGCGGAACGGGGGTGGCGGTATCCTGCAGCCGGTCGTAGACGTCCTTGGGCCGAATGCTGCCCGGTCCGCCCTCTGCCTGAATCACCAGGTTGGCGACTGCGGCTGCATCGGGCGCGGCGGCGCTGGTGCCGAAGAAGTTCCCAAAGCCATCGCCGTCGGTATCGCCTCCAAAGAACGTGGTATCCACGCCATCGATGGCGGTGATCTGCGGTACCAGCCGGATCTCAGGCTCACGCAGCCGGTTGCCCGCATCGTCGAAGAGGATGGTAACCGGTCCCGGCGAGCTGAAGTCCTCGGGGAAGTTGGTGATGGGATAGTACATGGCGGCAACGCCCTGGCCACGTTTGGCGCTGTTGTGACCCGCAACCGAGGGTGCATCCTGGCGCTCACTCTCGCCTTGGCCATTCTCGTCGATGTACTTGATGCGCCGCGCCGGACCATCGTTCATCTTGGCGAGGACAATCTGGTAGTTGCCGGGATTGACCTCCCACAGTTGGATCGCCTCGTCGTCGGCAATGGTGTTGTCGAGGGTGAAAAAGACGTTAGGGCTAGTGATGGGGTTCTCAAAGGCGCCATTGGCATCGAAGATGTAGACGAAGTAGATAGTCTGCACCTTGCCCAGAAAGAACGGCTCATCCCACTGGAAATCGCCAATGTCCCCGAAGTAGGAAATGTAGCTTTGGGAGATGGCTACATCCTCGTCGTGATGGCCCCAGCGGCCGTCGTGACCGTCCACGCCCTCCGGATGGGACACGGTGAAGTGCGGCGCATTGAAATTGTGGAAGCTCACGGGTATCGGCAAGCCGTTGGCGGTGTTGAAGGCCACCAAGGAAGCCAGGTCGAGGTTGGACTTGCCTTCCGCCACCAGTCTTTGCGCGTGTTCGAAGGAAACGGGGGAATACTCCGCCTCATAGGCTTCCAAACCATTGTTGCCCGCCGAGGAGAAGTAAGCCGCGCCTTCCTTTACGACCTCGTCCACCGTCTGCGCCAGCAGCCCATCCGAATAAAAGGGCTCGTCAAAGTAATAAACGTCATCCACTTCGACGTCGGCGTGGAACTCGCGGCGCAGGTTGAGCATGTTGTTGGAGAAATCCACCTCGCCAACATCGGCGGTGGCGAACGCCAGCCCCGCGCCGGGGGCAATCGCGTGCGCTAACTGCAGGATGGCGCGTCCCTCGTCGGTGCCGCCCGGGAAGTCTTCCAGCACCACTACGCCGGTCGGCAGGTCGCCGGTAGCGACGTCCTGGGCGGCGTGGGTGCTGCACGTGGTGCAGGTATCGTAGCTGTCGGACATGGCGCCCAGCTTGGTGCCGGTGCCGTCGATGCCGCGGGCTTGGGCGAGGTCAGCCTTCTCCACCGGCACCGCCTGTTTCGGGACGGAGCCGACATTAGTGACTGGGCGCTGCACGGCGAGGATGCTCTTCACCCCGGCGACCCCGGCTGCACTGCGCGCCAAACCCAGGGGCAAGTAGCCCTCCAGCAGACTGGGGTTCATTTTGCTGATCGCCTGCAACTGGAAACCGCTCAGCGTCAGTTGCGGCAGAACCTGCTCGCTGGTGACGCCGGGCGCCAGGCGGATGTGCACCAGGACGTCGCCCGAGGGGGACGTTAACTGGAACTTCATGACCTGGGCGAGTTTCGGGTTGCCGAATTCGTAAAGCTGGACCATCTGTTCCAGACCACGCCCGAGCGTGGCGGCTTGCGCCCACGCCGAGGCTGAGGCCGCAAGCAGCAAGAGCAGGAGGGAGCTGCAAATCAAGAGCTTTCTTACCTGGGAAACACGCATAGTCAAACTCCTCCTTGGAGTTCTGGAAATGAACTGTAACCACCGGGGCCGAGAGACCGGACTGTATTTGCTTGCCTGGGGGATGCGAAGAGAACGCTTACCGGGTCGCCTTGGGGGGAGACGGGTCCGTGAGCACACGGCCCGTAGCCAACAACTCCGGATACCCGCCGGAGTCTACTCCTGTGCCGCCGATTGTCAAGCCTGAAGTTGTAAAAGAATTGTCATGCCGGCGGCCGGAAACCCACGCCCCATGCCCGTTTCCGCGAAGCTTCGTCCGGCCCGCTGAGCCCGGTGCGCGACTGCAAAGCTTTGCACTTTTCGCTAATTTTTTCGCGCAGGGTGACCCGGCGATAGCCGATGACCCGATCAAATCACCGCCGTGTACACGCAACTGATCCCCGGCAGGTTCGCCTGCACCAGTTCCCAGGAATTGCCGCCGTTGGCCGAGCCGTAGAGTTCGCCGCTGGTGGTGCCGAAGTACACGCCGGCGGGGTCGCAGGTATCGCTGGCGGCGCCGTGGCGCAGCACCTGCGTGAACACGTTCTTTTGCGGCAGGCCACGGGTCAGGAGCTGCCAGGATTTGCCGCCGTTCGCCGAGCGATAGACGCCCAGCCGCCGGTCGCAGGTGTAGCGGTGCTCGGGGTCGATGGAGGGGATAACGTAAACCGTGTTGTCCTCCTGCGGATTGGCGGCGATAGCAAAGCCGAAGCGCGAGGGCAGCCCGCGCGAGATGTCAGTCCAGGTTTCGCCGCGGTCGGCGCTGCGATACACGCCGCAGTGGTTCTGCTGGAAAAGAGCGCGCGACGGCGCCATCACCATGCTGTGCAGGCAGTGCCCCACGTCGGCGAATTTGTTGGGCAGGAAGTCGGCGCGGACGCCCTTGTTCAGCGGCGTCCAACTGGCGCCGTCATCGTCGGAGCGGAAGCATCCCGCCGCCGAGATTCCGATGTAGATCGTCCGCGGCGCGTCGGGATCGGGAATGATGGTGTGCACCATCAGGCCGGCGGCGCCCGGGTTCCAGCGCTCGCGCGTGGGATGCTGCGATAGAGCGGTGACCTCCTGCCAGTTTTTGCCGCCATCCGCGGAGCGGAACAGCGCCCCGGGATCGACGCCGCACCACAGCGTCTTGCCGTCGTTACTCGGCACCACGCGCCAGATGCGGGCCAGGTTCCAGCCGCGCTCCTGGGGAAATTCCAGGCCGGCGGCGGACTTCTCCCATTTCTTGCCGCCGTTGCGGCTCACTTGCAGGTCGCGTCCCCACCACGCGCTGTGGAGCGCGGCCCACAGGTGGCCGGTGTGCGGGTCGCGCGCGAGTTGCGTCACCTCCCAACTGGAGAAAAACGGGCCGTCGATCTGCCAGCGCTTGCGCTTCAGGTCGCTGCGGAAACGGAATCCGCCCTTGCGTGTCCCGACGTAAACGTGCACCTCGCGCGGCTTGGCTGTGTGTTTCTTTGCGGGCATGAGTTCCTCCTGATCATGAGGGTGGATGGAATGACCGGGCATTGTCTCAGGGGAATAGACGCGGAAGCAACCGGCAGGGAAGCGCTACACTAGCGCGCAAGAGCCGTGAAACGCAAAATTCTCTGGCCTGCCGCGCGGCCCGCCTGCTACCTTATCCGGTCCCATGGCCAAGCGTTGCATCGTCATCCTGGCCCTGCTTTCGGTCTCGGCCTTGGCCCAGAGCCTGCCTGCCGACTCGCTTGAACAAGGGGCCTGGGAACTCGGCTGGTGGACCGCCGGCGGACACAGCGTCTCCGGGGGCAGGTCCGACGCCGGGGTGTGGGACGCCGGGGTGCGCGTGGGCAAGGTGCTGACGGCCGAGCACGGCCCGGGCTGGCTGCGCGGCAACCTGGAGTACGCGGTGGATTTCGTCCCCGCTTACCTGCTGGTTTTTCCCCGTCAAACTGCGTACGCCGGCGGACTCGATCCCTTTATTCTTAAGTGGAACTTCACCGGCGGCCGAAAAGTCGCGCCCTATCTCGATCTGGGCGGCGGCGTTCTGCTCTCCCTCGACAACGTTCCGCCCGGCACCAGCAACGTGAACTTCACGCCCCAGGCCAGCTTCGGGGTGCAGATCTTTACCCGCGAGAAGCGCGCCATCTCCCTGGCCGCCAAGTACGTGCACATTTCCAACGCCGGCCTGGCCACTCCCAATCCCGGCATCAACACCCTCCAGTTCTCGATCGGCTATCACTGGTTCAAGTGAGCGGCGGGCGCGGGGCGGCGGCCAGGGCCATCGCCGCACATCGTCGCCGGCCGCTTGCCGCTCAGAAGCGGGTGGCCAACTCTAGTTGGTCCAGGCGGACTTCACGCACGCCCGGCACCGCCCGGACAATGCCGCCGATGGTCTTGACCTGAGCCGGGCTCACGATGTCTCCCTTGACCGACACCGATCCGTCTTGCGCCACCACCGCGAACTGCAGGTCCGCCGTGGCCGGATTCATCGCCAGGCTGGCCTTGACGCGGCCGGCCCGGGCCAGATCGTCCAGCGCTCTCTGGGTTTCCGGAGTCGAGGCAAAGCACTTCAGCCGCGACACGGCATAGATCACGTCGCAGGCTTCTTCCAAATTCATCTGTTCCAGGTTGAGCACCAGGTCGTAGAGCGATGCGTCCCGCCAATCCACAGCATAGAGAAACTGGGTCCACTTGCGCCGGTCCTCGTCCATGTTTTCGATGTAGGAGACGGCTTCCTTGCGATTGCACTTCAGCCGCTCCTGCACCTTGCCGATGCGGAATTCCATGGGAGCAATGATGCGGGTGCGCAGCACATGCGGTCCATTGCCCAGCAGCAAGTGCCCGGCCAGGCCGTGGTAGATGGCGTTTCCGGTCCTGACCTCCTCGGTCAGCGCCGCCTGGATGTAGGCGAGATAAATGTATTTTGTGTGCTGGGACTGCCCCATAAAGGCTGGCGGCTTTTCGATCGCGGTTCTCAGGGCATCCTGCGACACGCCCCAAGCCGCCGCTTTCTGGATAATCTGGTCGCGATCGATGGAGCGGTAGCCCAGCCGTTTGGCGAGGGCCTCGGCCAGCATCTTGCCCCCGCTGAAAGATCCTCGGGATATGGTGATGATCGGCACACGCACCTCCTCGGCGTCTGCCCCACCGGCGCCAGGCTGATGAGTACCACGGTTACACCCGGAATACGGTGATGGGCCTCACCGTTGCGTGTGCGCGTCCGGCGATGCTGGACTTCCGCTACAATGGTCGAAACAGTCGGGCTAGCCGGGGGTATGTGGTGCGTAAGGCTGTGTGTTCACGCGTTCGGTTCGGCGCGTTGGCCTTGTGCCTGCTGGCATCGATTGTCACGGCGCAAAATTCCGCGCCCGCCGCCGACCTCAAGGAATACTCCGTACCCGCCGGCGCCATCCTGCGCATGGAGCTTTCCGGGCCGGTCAACGTCTCCCACCTGAAGCCGGGCAACGAACTTGCGGGACAACTGGTCCGCCCCGTCTACGTGTACGACCGCGCGCTCATTCCCGCCGGCAGCCAGGTACACGCCGTCGTGGACAAAGTCGAGAAGGAAAAAGCACCGCAGAAGAAAGGCTTGATGGAGCGCGTGGATACCGTGCGCAGCCTGGGATTGAATCGCCACAACTTCTACGATGTCAGCCTGCGCGCGGCCACGGTGAAGCTGCCTTCGGGCGCGGAATTGCCCATGGACCTGCGCTTTATCCGCGGCGGCGAAGAAGTGCGCCTCCAGGCCAGCGAGGAAGGGCAGATGAAGGTCGGCGGCACGACCGGCACAGATCTGGCGCAGCACGCGCCCGGCGTGTCGCAAGTGTCCAGCATCAAGCACGGCAAGAAGCGGGCGCAGGAGTTCCGGCATCCGGTGGCGACGCTGGAGGTCGCGCGCGCGGCCCGCCTGGAGTTGCCGGCGCAGCCCGAGGTCCCGCGCGCCACCGAGCAGCCGGTCACCATCCCCCAGGGCACACACGCCGAGTTTCTGCTGCTCACCGAGCTGCGCGCCAGCGACAGCAAAACCGGAGACGCCTTCCAGGCGCGGCTGCTAGAGCCCATCTTCCAGCCTGACGGCCATCTTCTGGTGCCCGAGGGCAGCCTGCTCGATGGGCACATCAGCAAGCTGGTGCAGCCGCGGCGGATGAGCCGCGCGGCTTCCATGTATCTGGTGTTCGACCGGCTCACCGAGCCCGGCGGCGATTCGCAAAAAGTCGCAGCCTCACTCGCGGGCGCCGACGTGGGCAAAAAGGCGCCGGTCAACATGGATCCCGAGGGCGGTCTGCACGGCAAGGGCGGCGCCAAGAGTCTGGCGACGCGCCTGGTGATCGGGACCGTCTCCGAGCAGGTGGTGGACGAAGCGGTGGAGATGGCGATGCACGCCATCGCTCCCTACGCCGGCGCCGCGACCGGTCTGGTCATCCTGCTGGGCGGACACGGCAACGACGTGGACCTGCCGCGGTATTCCGATCTGCAAGTGGTGTTCGGGCGTCCGGTGACGGTGCCGGGACAACCTGCGGCGCAGCCGCCCAGCCCGCCGCCGGGCAGCAATCCGCCGCAGATGCGCTGGTTCGACGCGCGCTAGGTCTCTCGTCGTTATTCGCCAGAGTGGAGGAGGCCTGAAGAGTCTGCATGGGAACTCCCAGGTGCGCAGAAGACTGGCGAACGAGATACGTGCTCCGAGCGCGCGAAGCACGCGGTAGAGCATAGCCCACGGCGAAAGCCGTGGGTCCGGTAAGCGATGAGAACCAAGCCCGCGTAGCGGGCGTAAGAATCACCTCCACACCTGCATGGCGCTGTGCGGCATTTCTTACGCCTGCTACGCAGGCTGGCGGTTTTCAATGGCCTGGTCCCACGGCTTACGCCGTGGGCTACCGTATATCGCGCGCTTCGCACGCTGGCAATGTTCTTCGGTCATCAGCAGGTCGCTCTCCGCGCCCATGTCGGCGATCTCGTGCTTGAACCGCCGCGAGGAGGTGGTGGTGCCGAGTTGGCCGTTGGCGTTGACGAGGACGGCCACGCCGCTGGCGCTGGCGGCTCCCGAAATCCCGGCGATGAAGGTTGTCGTCTGGGTTCCCACGGTGCCGATGCGAATGATGTCCGATTCGCTGCCGGCGGAGGCCGGCCCGAAAGTGCCGAGGTAAATGTTGCCGCTGCCGCTTGTGAGGTCAAGGCCAGCGTTGTAGCCGATCGCAATATTGGAGTTCCCGCTCGTGAGGCTGCTGAGCGCGAACGCGCCGAGGGCGACGTTCGAGCTACCCAACTTGTTGGCAGAGAGCGCAACGGTGCCGAAGGCGGCGTTGTTGCTGCCCGTCGTGTTGTCCTCGAGCGCTTGGGCGCCGAAGGCGGAGTTGTTACCGCCCATCGTGTTGGCGAAGAGCGTCGCCCCGCCGAAGGCGGCGTTGCTGGAGCCCGTCGTGTTCAGGCCGAGCGCCGCGGTGCCGAAGGCGTCGTTGCCGGGGCCGGTCGTGTTGGAGAGCAGCGCGGAGACGCCGAAGGCGTTGTTTTGGGAGCCCGTCGTGTTGGAGGTGAGCGCGTTCGTGCCCACGGCGGTGTTCTGGTTCGCGTTCGCCGGGTCCATAAGGCGTCCATGGGAATGCCCGCAGTGGCAGTGCTGCCCAGCAGGACCACGTACTGCCCCTGGGCATCGGCGGCGACATTCTGCGTTTCCAGCCACAGCGCGGCTCCGCCGGCCTGGTCCTTGTACAGTGCAAAGGTGATGCCCGTGACTCCGCTGCGCGGCTTGCCGTCGGCGTCCTTCACGCTGCCGCTGACTTCACCAGCCGGGGTACGGCGGTGCTGGCTGTACCGGCAGCCGCCGCTGCCGGTGCCGACTGTGCCCACACCACACTCACCCATCCCAGCACAAGAAACAACGTCACGGCACAGACAGAGGGCTTCTGAGCAGACATGGTTCTTCTCCTTCCTGAGCGGAAACTACCTGGACCGCGCACGTGGGGGAACGACGCACTCTCAACCGCTATCACAAGGCCGAGGCCCGATGGAACTATAGGGGAACCATTTAGGCCGTCAGAAGAAATCTACGCCGGGCTTTTCACGCTCGCCCTTAGTTCGGCGACGATCTCCTGCGCCGCCGTGCGCGCCCTCTCCAATTGGTCGGGTGGAAAGGAAATCGCGCCCACTCGGGCGTGGCCGCCGCCGCCGTAGCGTTCGCAGATCACCGCCAGGTTCACCAGGTGGTCGGCGCGCGCCCAGGGATTGGAACCCACCGAAACCTTGGTCCGGAAGCTGCTCTTGCTCAGCCCCACGCTGTAGATGCACTCCGGGTAGAGATAGTAGGGGATGAACTTGTTGTAGCCCTCCAGCTCCTGGTCGGAGATGTCGTAGAAGACGGCGCGGTCGCGGTACTCGGCGCGCTGGCGCATGGTCTCGATGGAGCGCTGATGGCGTTCGAGCAGCGGCTCGGCCAGCGGCGCGACGAACGTCTCCTCCAGCACCGAGGCCAGCGGCTGATAGGCGAGCAGCGGCACCAGCCGCGGCATGAAGCCGGGGTCCTGGCTGGCTTCGATGATCATGGTGAGCCGCATGGCGGGCTCGCGCATCTCCACCGCGCTGCGCGCGTCGGGGAACTGGGCGCCGTCGATGATGTCCGCCCACTCAATCAGCTCCGCCACCGGCGCCGGGTGGAAGCCAAAGCGCTGTTCCGCCACCGTGGCCAGGAACTTGGTGCAGCTCTTGAAATCGGGATCGTAGAATTTGGTGTTCGACTGCTGCTGCTCGAAGTGGGCGGCGTCTTCCGGGGTGAGGAACGCGCTCTGATGGTGGTCGAACCACCAGGTGATGCGCGGCGAGGTGGAGTACTTGAAGTCCACGATGGCGTTCTCGTCGCCGTCGAACTTGGACTCGTCGAACAGGCTGCCGGCGCGGTGCACCAGCCCGCTGAAGACGAACTCGGCGTCGCCGCGGATGCGCTCGCGATAGAAGCGCGCAAACAGCGACGCGCACGCCGCCCCGTCGAAACACTTGTCGTGGAAGAACACCCGGACGCGCACCAGAACCTCTTTCCCTCTTCTCCCTGCATGCCCCAAAACTGGAGCACCCCGTCCGCGCCCCAGCGCGAAGGGAAAAGTGAATAGAAATGACATTATGGGAGCAGAAAGTCAAGCGAGCCTCGGGTGATCGGGTGATTGCCCGCGCCCAGGCTGGCTGGTCGCCTGATCTCGCGAAAGGCTCAGTGCGACAGGTGGCGGGGGTCTTGAGCTGCATCGCCGCGGCGCTGGTGCGCGGTCAGCCAGTGCAAGTCTTCCACCGATACCGGCTTCTCTCCGGTCACCACCACCGGCACCGCGGGACACGCCAAGTGGATCTGCGGCTCGAGTTGCTCGGCGAGCCCGGAGTGCAGCAGGACGATGTCCGGCGGAAACAGCCGTACCAGGGCCAGGCCCACTTCCGCGGTGCAGGCCATCATGACTTCATAACCGGCGGAGCGCAGCACTTTGACCGGCTCTTCGGACCGGCTGGCGTCGGGATCAATGCAGACGATGCGTGGCATAGGCGACTCCAATCCTGGGGCGCGGAGCTAATCCAGGCGAAGCGGGACGACGCCGGCTGCCCGCGCGGGTAGCCGGTCGAGCAGGAAGGCCACAGCGGCCGACATCACAATCACCGAGATCTGTGGCGGGCTACCGGCCAGCGCAAAGCCGGCCAAGCGTACCAGGTCGCGCCCCAGATTCCATGCCGCACGCAAGGGATTCTTCCTGGCGGCTACGGCCCTGCTCCGGATTATGTCCAGTCGGCTCACGCCTGTGCTCCTATTCCCGAGGGCCGCTTTTTTTCGGGCGGCGAGTCGTCGTCGCGGAAGACCATCGCGCACCCGAACCCCAGCAGCAATCCCCAGCTCAGCAGGATCACCGGTGCACCCCACAGCACGACTTCAAGAAGCGAACTCATGACCGCCTGGACCCTGACTGTAATAACCCATGAGATGACAAGCGCGGGTAAAGATTGCGTCAAGGAAAGGTAAAGTCTTGTAAATAAAGAGGAGGCGTCCGGGCACGTCACACGGTGTTGTGATTTTAATCACTGCAATGTGTAGACCGACAGGACAGGATAGGCAACGCTGGGGAGTTCGTTTTGCAAAACGATAGCGATCTTCATGCCGATGTGGTGCGCGAACTGGCGGAGGCGCTGGACGCCATCGCCAGCGTGTATACCTGCCACGCGGGCGCGATTCTGTTCCGCCAGGGACAAGCGGCGGATGGCGTCCTGGTGATGCGCCAGGGCAAGGTCCGCCTGTCCGCCTTGGCGCACGACCACGATCCGCGGCTGCCCTATCGCACCGTGGGTCCGGGATACGTGCTGGGCCTGCCGGCGTTGTTCTCCGGCCAGCCCTACAGCCTGACCGCCGAAGCCGAGGAGGAGTGCGTTTGCGGCTTCGTGGACCGTGAGCGGGCGCTGGAGTTGGTCCACAAGCGCCTCGACCTGTGCTTCCAGGCCGCCGACCTGCTGGCCCGCGAAATCCGCAGCCTGCGGGAATGGCAGGCCACCCACCTGGGCTGAGGCCCCCGCGAGGGTCAACTTTGCATATGCACTGATAATGGTGCAGTGGACGCTCCGCCTGCCAGCGCCTACCTGGCCCCGGCTTTCCGCTGCTCCTGCGCGGGAATAACGATCCTGTTGACGATTTTCCTGGCGCCCGTCTGGGTGTACTCAACCCGCACAACACGGCCCACGTTCCGGACACAGTCAGCTTTGCTGTCTTGCGTGATCGCGAACGATAGGCGGCCTTCCTCCCCTCGCGTAATGACGAGAACACTGTTGGAACAGGAGACGACCCGGCCCGTGGCGGAATAGAACCGTACAGCTTGTGGCGCGGCGGTTGTGGCCGGCGATGCCACCGGAGATCCAGCCGGAGATCCAGGCATCGCCGGCGCCGGTGCGCCCGACGCCACGGTGCCCTGGCCGCTCCTCACCCGAGTAATCAAGGAGGCCACGCCTCCGCCCACGGTGCTGATGATCTGCTGATGGAAGTGCTGCCACACCAGCGCTCCCCCCAGCACCACCACAACCCCGGCGCAAACCGGCAGCCAGCGAGTCTGCTTCGCCATGGCGAGGCGCCCTCCTCACGCCGCTGCAACCGACTTCAGACGCCAATAGTCGCGTGCAAACTCTACCACCAGGTGTACGAAACACGCGCTCAGCGGAAGAATGAAGTCGAGATACAAATTAAGATTGGCAAACACCACATAGCTGGCCAGCAGCGGCACCAGGAAGACGCCCAGCACCAGCAATTTTCCCCGCCGGGTATTCGCCTTGTGGAACGAGAGGTAAAGGGCTCCGCCGATCAGCAAGTCGAAGCCGATGGCGGCCCACAGCGGCACCTCCCGCTGGTAACGGTCGTCGAGCAGGGCTTCGATGTAGTTGGCGTGGACGTACATGCCAGTCATAGGTCCGGCCGGCGTGTCATAGCGGTCCGCGAACTCGCCCCGGCCCAGGTCGGAGCGCCATTTTCCTCCGATGACCACGATGCGTCCACGGCATTGCGCCCTGGCGGCGGCGTTTTCGGCGCTGGTGGTAGTGCCCAGGTCAGCCAGTTTCCCGGCCGAGGTGGTCTGGAAGCCGGGAAGAGTGTGGCCAGAGCCAGGATTCGCCCCCGGCCCGGATTTCGCTGCCGGTGCGTCGTCTTCGGGAATGAAGCTGCCGAACACGAGTTCATGTTTCGCGATGGCGTCTTTAATGATCTTCTTGTCGCGGGTGAGCGGGACGCGATCGAAGGCCAGATCGTAAGCGGTGGCCGCGGCCAGCGCCAGCGATTCCGAGCAGGGATCGGAAGCCTGCATCGGAGCTACGAGCGGGACCTGCCGTTCATCGGTTGGAAGATTGATGTTTCCCAATCGCGCACACGCCCGGTGCGCGCACTTCCCGTACTCATCGGCCAGTGGCAAGTCGCGGTCGAAATAGATGCTGGGCCAGCGCTCCCAGCGGTCGCCAGTTTGCTTGAGCCAGCAGGGAACCACCACCGGCACGCCTTTGTCGGAAGCGTCCTGGATGGCTTGGAGCAGCGCCCGGTTCTGATCGGTGCGTTCGCGAACATCCTGGCCATCCGCGAACCGCGGCGGAGAGATCAGCTTGAAGTCCAGGACAACCACCGTGGCGTCTCCCGCTACCGCATTGCGCACCAGCGCCGCCAGGAAACCGCGATTGGTGGGCTCGCCCAGTTTCTGATGCAAATCATCGTCGATCTCCACCATCCGCACCCATTTGGCGGTGATGGGCCGGGGGGCAAGTGAACACAGGAGACGATGAAAGCGCAATTGGCCGCGGTGAATAAAAGGGAGGTTTTCGCGAACCCAATGTAGCTGCACCAGCACATTGAAGCTCAATACCACCGTGAGCACGGGCACGGCGCGTTGCCAGAACGACTGGCTGAAGACGGACTTTACGGCTTGCCACACGGTCACATCGCCGCGATCTCGTACAGGTAATCCACGAACGAGCGCACCGCGCCGTCCGTGCCTTGGACTTTCGGGTTGGTGGACTCGACCACGAAGTATTCGTCCGGAGCGTGGGCGCCGCTGCCGTGGCCGAGACCGAAGTGAGTGGCGGCCAGGCGCAGCGGCTCGCCGGTGAAGACGTATCCGGGCCACGAGCCGGCGCTGCGCGGCAGGATGACGGGGTCGATGCCATCGCGGTTGTACACCGCGATCTGCGCGCGGATGAGGCCGGCGTCCGGCGGGGTGCTGTTGGGATCGTAGCCGCCGGTCATGTTGACCTCGATGTCGCCGAAGCCGCGCTTGGCGAGGTGCGCCTTGAGCGCCGCCAAGGCTTCCGACGCGGTCATGTCCGGCACCAGGCGCAGGTCGAGTTTGGCCACGGCGCGGTGGGGAAGGATGGTCTTGCCGCCCGGCCCGGTGTAGCCGCCGACCAGGCCTTCGATGTTCACCGTGGGGCGCGATTGCAGAAGCTCCAGCGCTTCCTGCCAGCCGACGTCGTGTACCCAGTGCTCGACGCCGAGTTGCTTCTTCGCCGTCTGCTCGTCGAGACGGCGCGCGGCTTCGGCGATCATCGTTCGCTCGCGCTCGGAGACCGGGCGCGCTTTGTCGGCAAAGCCGTCGATGGCGGGATCGTTGCCGTCCTTGGAGACCAGCGTCCCGAGCGCTTCCACCAGATGCCACGCCGGGCTGTCCAGGCGCGCCTTGTTGCTGGAGTGGACATCCTTGCGCGGGCCGCGGCCCCAGCGCTCCCCGCTCGATACCAGTTCGAGTTCGATCACGCCCTTGGCGCCCAGCGTCATGATCACCTTGCCATCGAGATCCTGCTCCGCCGACGGCATGAAGATGCCGGTTGAATGCTTGAGCGCGGCCAGCACCTCGGGCCGGCGCACGATCTGCGGGAAGTGCGGCGAGCCGATCTCCTCTTCGCCTTCCGCCACCAGCACAAGGTTGACCGGCGGCTTGCGCCCGGCGCCGCGGATGGCGTGCAGCGCTGCGATGCACGCGGCTTCCGGACCTTTCTGATTGACGGTGCCGCGGCCGATGATCACCTTGCCCACGCCGGGCCGGTCGACGATGGCCGCCGCCCACGGCGGCGACGACCACTCCGCCGGGTCCACCTGCTTCACGTCGTACATAAAGTAGAGGCCGACGGTGCGGGGCGCGCCGGCGTCAAGGGTGGCGAAGATGCCGGGCTGGCCGTCGGTCGCAACCTTCGTGACCTCGCCGAAGCCGGCGTCGCGCAACATGCGTATGGTCAGCTCGCAGCCTTCGTTCACGCCGCGATTCTCGGCGGCGATGGAGGGCTGGTGGATCCACTCCTGCAGGCGCTGGACGGCATCGTCGTGGCGTTTTTCGATCTGGGTGTAGATGGGCTTGAGGTCGGGCGCGGAGGATTGCGCGAGGCGCGGAAAGGCCATCGCGGCCGCGCCTACGGCAGCGGTTTCGAGAAAGGTGCGTCGGTCCATGGCGGGGGAGGATAGCAGGTGGCGGGAGGGATGGACAAATTTGGACTTGACAACGCCGCCGCCATTTCTGTATATTCTGTCTGTACAGAAATAACAGACATATATGGCGACCCTTTCCAAAGTCAACCGGCAGTACATCCTGCACTGGGGCGAGATGGGCACGCGCTGGGGCATCAACCGCACGGTGGCACAGATCCACGCCCTGCTCTATCTGTCCCCCACGCCGCTGACGGCGGAGGAGATCGCCGAGACCTTGAGCGTGGCCCGCTCCAACGTGAGCACCAGCGTGCGTGAACTGGAGACCTGGGGGCTGGTGCGGCCGGTGCACGTGCTGGGCGACCGCCGCGAGCACTACGAGTCGATGAAGGACGTGTGGGAGATGTTCCGCGTCATCATCGAGCAGCGCAAGAAGCGGGAGATCGATCCCACCATGGAGATGCTCGAGCAGGGGCTGGCCGAGCTGGCAAAGGGCGATGAACCCGACGCCTACACGCGGGAGCGGCTGCGGGACATGCACGAGTTCTTCGAGAACATGACCGGCTTGTACGAAGAGATACGCCATTTGCCGACCGGGTCGCTGCGGGGCGTGGCGAAGATGCGAGGGCGGCTGCGCAAGCTGTTCCGGGGGAAGGCCGGCAAGTAGTTTTTTGCTGCTGGAGTTCAGTTGTATCAGAAATGTCTGACGTAATAGGAGGAGTAAACCATGAATGCGTCGATTCTGTTCGTTGGCGGTCTGGCGATCACCCTGGTGACCTCAGTCTCGGTGGTCATCTACTTGAAATCTCCCCTGCGGAAAATCCTGGCCGAACTGTGCGGCAGCCCGGAGCGGGCGGCGTTCTGGACTGCGTTTTCCAACGTCGCGCTCACCGTGGTTCCGGTGATCTTCGCCATGCAGTACCACCCGGAGACCGGCGGGAGCGCCCCGGTGGCGTTCGAATTGGCGGACCAGTTGAAGTGGGGGCTGATCGGGGTGGTGCTTTCGATCACGTTGCTGGCGTGGGTGCTGAGCCGCTTCATCCCGCGTGTGCCGGTGCCGAGCACCCGCGACCAGACGGGAAGGATCGCGGCCTAGGCGATTGCGCATTCCGCGGGGGGAAGATATGAAGACCTTCGATTTGGTGACCTGGTTGTGGGTCGCCGGAGCAATCCAAACGGCGATCGTGCTGGCGAACGCGGTCTTGCCGGCGAAGCTAAACGTGCACAAGGGGATGGCGAGCGTGCCGCGCTTCCTGCGACAGGTGTTCGTGGTGCACTGGATCTACATCGTGCTGACGGTGTCGCTCTTCAGTCTTGTGTGTTTCTTTTTTGCCCACGATCTCGCCGGCGGCAGCAGGTTGGGCCGGTTCCTGTGCATTGCCATGGGCGTGTTCTGGGGATTGCGACTGCCGCTGCAACTTTTCTATTACGACGCGGAACTGCGGCGCCGGAACCGACTGCTGGACATGGCTTATGTGCTGGCGCTGGTGGCGCTGATCGCGATCTTTGGCGCCGCCGCGTTTGCCCCACGCGCGTAGGAGGCTGCGATGCCAAAGTCATTCGATTCGCGCTGGACCTTGAGTTCGGCGAAGCTGGGCGGGATTCTCTGGGTGGCGATTGCTGTTTTGGTCTTCTCGGGCAGGGCTCCGCTGGGCGTCATCGAATTGCTGTTCCTGCTGGCCTCGCTGGTGGTGGTTCCGCTGGGGTTCGGGGTGCTGGATCGCCACGGCGACGGTCTGCGGCCGGCAGCGCTCGGCCGAGCCGTTCGGCTGCTGCAGCCGCTCGGGGCGGTGCTGGCAGTAGTCTCGCTCTGGTTTCCGCCAGGCCGGGTTGCAGGCGCGCTGAGTTCGGCGTGGCTCGCCGTCGGAGCGCTGACCGCGCTGATGGCCATCCTCGATCTGTTCCGCCCGGGCTGGCGAGCGCTGGATCGCATGGTTTTCAATGTTGCCCGCATCGATCTTGCCATCGCCGGATGCTGGTTCCTCACCTCACGCCTGGGTATCGCGCCCATGGGCTTCCAGGAGCCCATCGTGCTGCTCACGGGCGTTCACTTCCATTACTCCGGGTTCGCCACCGCGCTGATTGCCGGCGTGACGCTGAAGTTCTGCGCGCAGCGGCGAAAATCCAGCCTGGCGGCGTGGATTGTGGCGGCTGCCGTGTTGGTTCCGTTCCTGCTGGCGGCCGGGTTTGTGTTCTCGCCGCTGCTCAGGATGATTTTCGCCCTGATTCTGGCGGTCACGCTGCTGGGCTTCTCGCTGCTGCAAATCTCCGTGGCGCGCGATTTCACCAGCGCGATGGCGCGAGCCCTCTTGCGGATCGCGGCTGGGTTGTTGATTCCGGGTATGCTCCTGGTGATGGTCTACGCTGTCGGGGAATACACCGGAAATTACTGGCTGGTGATTCCGCAGATGGCGCACCTGCACGGTCCGCTGAACGGCCCGGGGTTCGTGCTGCTGAGCCTGTTGGCTTGGGTGGTCGAGAAGTCCTATCGAACACACGAGTCCTGCAATCGGTTGCGAAGATCTGTTCTGGGGTTGCTTATTTCTCGGATGCGGGGAGGACGTTATGAAGGTCGCAATCACGGGTGGAACGGGTGTCTCGTGACGAGCATCCGCGCGAGGGTAACGCAACGGCCGTCATCCTCTACGACGGGGTGTGCGGACTGTGCAATCGCGGGGTGCGCTTCGTGCTGAAGCGCGACCACAAGGGCGTGTTTCGGTTCGCGTCGCTCCAAAGCTCGGCGGGCCGGGAGATCCTCCCCCGCCACGGAATCGCGCCCGACGCCTTGGACACGTTCTATGTGGTGCTGGACTTCGGGTTGGCCGGCGAGCGTGTGCTCGCTAAGTCGTCTGCCGCCATCTACACGGCGGAGAGGCTGGGTGGGGTTTGGAAGGCTGCGGCCATGCTGCGGGTTTTGCCGCCACGCGTCCGCGACTTGGTGTACGACACGATCGCCCGCCATCGCTACCGCATGTTTGGGAGGTATGACACCTGTCCGCTGCCGGAGGCGCGGTACCGGGATCGATTCATCGACGTGAGTTAGCTCAGGCGGCGGCCTGGCCGGGAGCGCCGCCCATCACCTTCTGCAGGGTGTGCAGCAGGCTGGCCGGAGGCTCTCCCCGGCCCAGGCAGGCGCTAACCAAGCCTTGCTGGTGGCAAGGCACGCCGCAGTACGCGGCCAGCATGATGATTGGAAGCGCGGGGCGGATGCGCTTCAGCAGGCCCGCGACCAGGAAGGCCCCCGGCATGTGGCAGTCGAGGAAGGCGGCGTCGATGGGGCTGGTGAGAAAGGCGTCCAGCGCCGCTTCCACCGACCCGGCCACGAACACCACATAGCCGTGCGCGCGCAGCCACTCCACGCGGGCTGCCAGGGCATACGTCTGGTCATCAATGCACAGGATGGTTGCCACGCCGCCGATAAGCCTATCAGCTCCAGCGGAAGCCGCAGTGACCTGCGTCACCAGTGAAAGTAAGGTCCATGCGGAATGCGTTCAGCGCGCTTGGCTGGCGCGGACCCACTTGGCAACCAGCCAGATCAATACGCCGATGCCGAGGACTTCCAGCGGCCCCGGCGGGAAGAGCGCGAAGCGGACGATCTCGGAGGAATGATGGGCGACGGCGTAGGCGGTCCAGATGATGCCTCCGCCCGCCACCACGCTGCCGATCTGCTCGACGCGGTGGAGAGTGGTGCTGTCCCGATCCGCGCCGACGTTAACCCGGGCGGTGACGTAGGCGACCGGCGGCGGCTCAGAATAGCCTTCGCGTTCCTGCGGCCAGGGGTCCCTCTCGCGCTTCGCGGCTGGAGGCATAAACAAAGCCATTCTAGGCTCGACTTCGCCCAGCCTGAAGTTACAAAGGTCGTACGACCGGGATCGCGGATTCCGGGTCCTCAGCGTCGCACCCCCACCAGGCCATGATGCAAAACGGGAACCGGTCCGCTATGGGACGGCCCGCTCCGCTGCATTGTGCCGACTTGGCGTCGGGCATAGGTGTTCGTCCGCGAGAATGGGGAGCAAGCCCAGCCGCACACGCTGCCCGTCATCTGGGTGCGCGCCGTAGAAGCGCTGGCAAGAGCCCCGAAAGGATCGAGTTCGACATGAGAACGTTAAGCCTGAGAATGAAGCTGGGCGTGGGTTTTGGCACCCTGTTGCTCATCCTGGTGGTGGTGGGCGTCGTGAGCTATGCCTCACTCCAGAAGACGGTGGAGCTCTCGATCATGGCCGGCGACAAGGACCGCGCCGTGATCATCCTCCGCACCATCGAGGCCCGCATTAACGATCAGAAGGCCGAGGTGCGCGGGTTTCTGGACGACAGCCGGCAGGAGGAGCTGGATCGCTATGCGAACAACACTCGCATCCTCGCCGACAACCTGTCGCAGCTGGAGTCCTTGATCCTCACGGACAAGGGCAAGCAGATGCTGGCCCAAATACGGGAGGGGTCGGAGGGATATGGCCGGGCCATGGCTCAGGTCATTGAGTTGCAGCGTTTGGGAAAGCCCAAGGAGGCGGTGCAACTGCTCTACCAAGCGCAGACGGTTGCCTTGCGCGACCAGACGGCGAAGGCGGTTACAGCCCTCATCGAGCGAGGGGAGGAGCTTGCCGCGTCCACTCGCCAGGACCAAAAGGCGGCGGAATCTAGAGCAGTAACCCTGCTTCTGGCCTTCGTGATCGCCGGCCTCATCGTCGGTTTTGCGATGACCCTCTACATCGCCCGCAACATCACGGGAAGAGTCTCCCAGATGGTGGCCATGATCGAGGCCATTGCGGGTGACGATCTGTCACGCGAGGACATGCTGATCAGAAACCGCGACGAAATCGGCACCGCCGGAACCTTGCTGAACTCCATGAAGAACAACCTGAAGGCGATCGTGCAGTCCATCGCCGCGACCGCCGAGCACGTGGCCAGCGCCAGCGAGGAGATCTCGGCCAGCGCCACCGAGATGGCCAACGGTTCGGAGACGCGGAAAGATCAGGTACACCAGGTCGCCACCGCCATGCAGGAGATGTCCGCCACCGTGCACGAGGTTTCCGAGAGCTGCAACAAGGCGGCCGAATCGGCACATCAGACCGCGGAAACCGCTCGCTAGGGCGGCGTCATCGTGGAAGACACGCTGGCGCACATGCGCTCCATCGCCGACTCGGTGCGCGAGACCGCGCAGAAAGTCCAGGAACTGGGCAGCCGCTCCGACCAGATCGGCAAGATCGTGGGCGTGATCGACGATATCGCGGACCAGACCAACCTGCTGGCCTTGAACGCCGCCATCGAAGCCGCGCGCGCCGGCGAGCAGGGGCGCGGCTTCGCCGTGGTCGCCGATGAAGTCCGCAAGCTGGCGGAGCGTACCACCAAGGCCACCAAGGAAATCGCGGAGATGATCCAAAGCGTGCAGGCGGAGACGCGCGGTGCGGTTGAAAAGATGCAGTCCGGCACGCAGCAGGTGGAAAAGGGCGTGGAAGTTACTGCCAAGGCCGGTAGTTCGCTGAAGCAGATCATCGGGCAGGCCGAGCACGTGGGGGAGATGGTGACCCACATCGCTACCGCGGCCAACGAGCAGTCCTCGGCGACCGAGCAGGTGAACAACAACATGGATCAGATCAACAAGCTGGTGGCGGAGTCTGCTGAGGGCGCTCAGCAATCGGCCAAGGCCTGCGAGCAGTTGTCGGGCATGGCGTTTGAACTGCAGAGCCTGGTGTCGCGGTTCAAGCTGGGACCGCAGACGCCGGGGGGCTATCCCTCGCCGCGCCAGGCAGCCTCCGACCCGGGCCGCGTTCGGACCGCGCTGGCACTGGCTCCGCGGCCGCCGGTGCAGCACGCCCTGCAACATGCCGGGCATGAGCGGGACGGAGAGTAGAGAAACTATTTATGAGCTTACGGAGGCAAGTCATGCCAGAACTCGGGCAAGGAGCACAAGGCAAGAGCGGTGCGGGCGGCGACGTCCTGCAACTGGTCAGCTTCAAAGTCGGCAACGAAGAATTCGGGCTGGAGATCCTGAAGGTGCAGGAGATCATACGGCTGCGCGAACTCACCCGCGTGCCCAACATGCCGGACTTCGTCGACGGGGTCATCAATCTGCGGGGCAAGGTGATTCCCGTGATCGGCCTGCGCCGCCGCATGGGGATCGCCACGGGCGAGGCCGACAAGCGCACACGGATCGTGGTGGCCGAGGTCAACGGCCGGGTGCTGGGCTTTGTGGTGGACGAGGTTTCCGAGGTCCTGCGCATTTCGGCGGACACGGTAGAACCGGCGCCCAAGCTGGGACAGGTGGAGCGCGAATATGTCCAGGGGATCGGCAAGATCGACGAACGCCTGTTGATCCTGATCGACCTCAATCCCCTGATTACCGACGCCGAGCACGGCCAGATCGCCGCCGTCGAGCAGGAAGCGCAAGCAGCGCCCACCGGCTCCTGGAACAATTAGGGCGTCGATAGTGGAAGTTGGGCACGTCCGAAGTTACAAGCGTGGCGGGCTGGGCGCGAGCTGCTCGGAATGTCTTACGGCTGCCGCAAGCGCTAATACACCTTGTCTTGCTGCAACTTGTCGTACACCAGCGTCTTGCCGTCGGAGATCCTGTGGGTCAGGGTCTTGCCATCGTCGGAGAGCGTCCAGGTGTCGGTCTCGGTCCAATCGGTGTCGGCGATCTCGGAGCGCACCACGTGGTGCGTGCGCACTTGCAGCACGTATTTGCTGGTCCAGCGCGTGCTGGCGTACGCTTCCTCGGCTCCCGTGGTATACAGCTTCGACTCTTTGCCGTTGGTGACGTAGTCGTGGGTCTCGAAGGGCGAGGGCGCGGCGCCGTTGAGGAAGTACACGAAGTGGACCTGGTAGGGCGATTGCAGCACCACCAGCACCGTGTCCGGCCGCCAGTCGGGCGCGCCTTTGCTCTTCTGCATGTTGAGCTTCCAGGTGCCGGAAAAATCAACCTGCCGGTCCTTGGAGCCCGCCATGGCGCCCGCCGCGGCCAGCGCCAACCACAACGTCGCTACCGTATTCCTGACTGCACGATTCATAGGGTCAATACCACCTTCCCGAACATCTCGCTCTTTTCCAGCCGCTCGTGGGCGGCGCGGACATCGCTCAGGGGGAAGCTCTGGTCAACCACCGGCTTCAGGCGTCCGCTGAAGGCGTGCTTCAGGCCCTCGTGGAAATCGCCCATGGTCCCCATGTATGACCCCAGCAGCGAGTACTGGCGGGAAAACAGGAAGCGTATGTCCAGGCCGACATCGGCGCCGCTGGTGTTGCCGCAAGTCACCAGCGTGCCGCCCAGCTTGAGCGACTTCATGCACTCCTCCCACACCGCTTTGCCCACGTGCTCGAAGACGATGTCCACGCCTTCCTTGTTGGTGATCTTGCGGACTTCTTCGGAAATTTTCTGCTGGTAATGATTGATGGTGAAATCGGCGCCCAGCTGGCGTCCTTTTTCCAGCTTGCGCTCGTCGCCGGCGGTAGTGATGACGCGGCAGTTGAACAGCTTCGCGATCTGGATGGCGAGCGACCCCACGCCCGAGCCGGCGCCGATCACCAACACCGTCTGCCCGGGCTGGATCTTGGCCCGCGACACCAGCATGTGCCAGGCCGTTACCAGCACAAGCGGCAGCGCCGCCGCCTGCTCGAAGCTCAGGCTGTCGGGGATGGGAACCACGTTCACCCGCGCCGTGGCCAGCAGCTCGCAGTTGCCGCCGTCCACGCGGTTGCCCAGCACCGAGTATTGCCGGCAGAAGTTCTGCACGCCCGAGGCGCAGTACGCACAATGATTGCAGAAGACCATAGGCGCCAGCAGCACGCGCTGGCCGGGCTTGAGGTCGGTGATGTATTCGCCGAGTTCAGCCACCTCGCCGGCCACGTCGCTGCCATTGATGTGCGGCAGCGGTACGTTGCCGATGCCTTTGCGCAGCCACAGGTCGAGGTGGTTCAGCGCGCACGCCTTCACCCGCACCAGCACCTGGTCGCGGCGCGGTTTGGCGTCGGGCACATCTTCGTATTGCAGGACTTCCGGACCGCCGTACTGATGGAAGCGAACCGCTTTCATGTCGCGCTCCCTCTGGGAACTGGTTAGCTGATGGAAACGTACAACGTTATCATAAGCGCCGCTGGATAGGGGTGCCGGGGATGGGCCAGTTTCCGGCTGGCCGACCATCCGTTCCGGAGGCGCGGGCACTGATGAACGGGAGGACGAAGTTGCCAAAACTCGAGTTCAGGGTGTCCCCCGCAGCGTGTATCATTCTGTTGTGATACGGCGCCTTTACATTCATAACTTCCGCTGCCTGGAAAGTTTCGAGCTGCCAATCTCGGGGCTGTCGTCCGTCTTGCTGATTGGCAAGAACGGCTCGGGTAAGACAACAATTGGTCTTGCGCTGGAAATTTTGCAGAGGATCGCACGAGGTACAAACCGGGTTGGGGATCTAGTGAAGCCGAAAGATATGGCTCTCGGGCGCACCGACGTGCCCGTGCGATTTGAAATCGAGGTGGAGTTAGCTTCGAAGGTGTATGAGTACGTTATTGCTTTCGAGCTTCCGACTGGGTTCAAAGAACTGCGCGTGTTCGAGGAAAAGCTGGTCGCCGACGGTAAGCCCGTCTTCACCCGCGAGGTGGCGCAGGTTCTTCTTTCAAAAACTCACGAGAAAGCGGCGAAGTTCCTGATCGACTGGCATCTAGTGGCTTTGCCGATCATCCAAGAGCAGTCGAAAGACGACCCTTTGTTAATCTTCAAGCAGTGGCTCGGTCGCATGCTCATACTTCGGCCCATACCCGACTTGATTAAGGGAGACTCCAGCACAGAAACCCTGCAGCCGAACCTGCGGGTCACCGATCTTGGGGCATGGTTTTCGGGTCTGTTGGCTTATGCACCCGCAGCCTATACTAAAATCGATGAGTATCTGAAACAAGTGATGCCCGACCTGGAGGACATCAAGCGCCCGGCGAGTGGCGCGGACTCTCGAAGCCTCGTTGTTCAGTTTGCACAGGGAAGCCCACTTGTGAACCTTAGCGTTACCTTTGAAGACTTGTCCGATGGTGAAAAATGCTTCATGATCTGCGCTCTGGTGCTTGCTGCAAACAATGCATACGGCCCATTGCTTTGTTTCTGGGATGAACCGGACAATTACCTCTCGCTGTCTGAAGTTGGGCACTTTGTTTTGGCATTGCGCAAGGCTTTCCAATCTCGGGGTCAGTTCATTGCGACCTCACACAATCCGGAGGCGATCCGTCGGTTTTCCGATGAGAATACCTTTGTTCTCTACCGGAACAGGCCATCTTGAGCCCACAATTGTCCGGTCGGTAAACGAAGTCCGCGCCGGTGGGCATCTCACCGGCGACCTTGTCGGCGCGTTGGCTCGCGGTGACGTGTAACTCATGAGCGTCAACAAGGACCTGCCGCACGTCATGGTTCTTCCAGAAGATGACGCCAACCGGCAATTGGCAAACGGCTTTTGGCAGGAAGTTGACTCGAATCGACAACGGCCGATGCAAGTGCTTGCAGAGGCCGGTGGTTGGAATGAGGTGCTGGCGCTTTTCAGATCAGAGCATGTAAGTTATATGGATCGCTGGCCCAGCCGGTTCATGGTTTTGTTGATCGACTTTGATAGCAAGGAAGATAGGCTGAACAATGCCAAAGCTGCCATCCCCGAGCGGTTAGCCGACAGGGTCTTTGTTCTCGGCGCCTGGAGCGAACCGGAAGCCCTCAGGGCAGATCTCGGCCCGTACGAAAAAATCGGTTCGGACATGGCCAAAGATTGTCGCGACGGGACTGACACGACTTGGGGGCACCGTCTACTTCGGCATAATGCAGGCGAGCTTGACCGTTTGCGGCAGCATGTAGGTCCGATATTGTTCCCAGGCAATTGAGTCTCGATTCTGGCCTTCGACAGGCCCAGCTAAGCGAAGTCTGGCCGCGGTGGAAGCTGTGGAATTGAGCTGCCGGCACGACTGAAAGTCGTGCCCTGACACGTGATCCCTCAGGAAGGAGGTCTTGACCCTTACTTCAACCCTTCGACGAGATACAAATCTGACAGCGTGCGGTGGTAGCCGTACACGCAGATTTTGCCGTCCTGGGTGAGCATGATGGGTCCGATGGTCTCGACCCCGGCGGGATCGGAGGGCATGAGCTGCTTGAAGGGCGTGTGCTGGCCGGTGTTGATGTCGAGCTTGGAAATCTGGGTGGGGAGGTCGCCGGGGCGGTAGGTGTAGAGGAAGCGGCTATCGCCGCTCCATGCGATGGGTTGCTCGCCGGCTGGAAATCCGTTCACCGGCTGGGGCTCGCCACCGGCGACGGGATAGAGATAACCGCGCTGGTCCGGTCCGATGCCGACCACGGAGCGGCCATCGGGCGAGACCGCAAAGGCGGTAGCGTGGACCCCTTCCGGGCTGAAGGCCCGCGGTTTTCCGCCGGTAATATCCTGCACGTAGAAGCGTACCCCGTGGTCGCCCTCGTTGCCAGTGAAGACGAACTGTTTGCCATTGGGAAGCCACCGGGCCCAGTTGTGATTGATGTCATCCTGGGTCAACTGGTGGGATTCGCCGGCGCCGGTGGGCATCAGCACGAACTGTGCGGGGGTGGCTTGCAGTTGTCCGATCGCCCATTTTTCGTCGGGCGAGAGCGCCACCGCGCCGCCAGCGCCCAGCAGCACCGCGGGCGATCCGTCGGTCTTGCGGATGTAGACGGCATAGTTCAGGCCTCCGGACTTGGAGTAGGCCAGGCCGCCGCCACCGCCTTCCTCGTCGAAGAGTAGCGTCTTGCCGTCGAGCGAAAGGTCGGCGGGATAGGTGTAATCCAGCCAAGAGAGATCGCGCTCTCGCCGTTCGCCGGCGAGCAGTCCGATGAGTTCGCGCCGCCAACTGGCACGCGTGAGCAGCACCCGGCCGTCTTTCCAGATGTCGAGCAGCAACAGCGTGCCCGGCATGCGGGCCACCAACCGCTCGCTACCCGAAAGGGTGACCGCGTACAGGCTCCTATCCGCGCCAGTCTTGCTGGAGGTGAACCAGATTTCCTTTCCCTCCGGCGACCACGCCAGCCCCTGCGCCGTATAGAAGAACTCGCCGGTGAGAGACTTCTTATTGCCGTTCCGGTCCACCACAGCAATCGAACCCCCGTCGTCGCCCTGGATCGGGTGATCGATAAAAGCGACCAGATCACTTTTCGGGGAGATGCGCGGGTGGCCAATCCAGCCGCCGGTCTCGTAGAGCACTTTGCCCACGGGATATTCCAAGCGGTTCTTGCCGTTCACGTCGCGAACGATTGCCAGATTGGAGCCGTCGGGCGACCAGTCCGCCCACTGTACGTGTTCGACCACCGCCCGCGGGGCGCCGCCGGAAAGTGGGGCGCGGGCGAGCGTGCCTTCGTTGACCCAGGTACCCACGGAGCGGCTGTCGAGCAGCACCGCCATTTCGCCGGTGGAGGAGACGGCCAGGAGCTGGGTATGGCTCAGTCCCATGGAGCGCGACTCGGGAGCTTCGGGACGCGCCGTGAACACTTCCGCGGGATTTCCCTGCCACGACGCGCTGTAAAGGATGGTCTGGCCGTCAGAGGCGAAGCGCGCCGCGAGTATGCTGCCGCGGCGGAAAGTAAGCTGACGGTAGAGCGGCGGCGAAGGTGGCGCAGCCTCGAACCAGATTTTGCCGAGCCATACGCCCACCGCGAGCGCGACGACGGCGGCGAGCACCGCCAGCACGGGCCAGATCCCGACGCGGGGCCGGACGGCGGCGGCGATCTTCCCGGAAGAATCGCGCGCAGCGACGGCCTGCGGCGCGGCTTGCTGCACGGCGCGGGCGACGGCGGAGCGCGAGGAATCGGTATCGCGCTTCAGCCGTTTCAGGTCGGCGCGCATTTCGGCCGCGGTCTGGCAGCGCAGGTCGCGCTCCTTCTCCAGGGCCTTGTTGATGATGCGCTCCAGCTCCGGCGGCAGGTCGGGCTTGAGCTGCAGCGGCGACTCCGGCGGCTTGCTCAGGATGGCGTTGAAGATGGCCGCCGAGGTGTTGCCGCCGAAGGGCAGCACGCCGGTGGTCATCTCGTAGAGCACCACGCCGAAGGAGAACAGGTCGGTGCGCGCGTCCAGATCCTCGCCCAGCGCCTGCTCGGGCGACATATAGGCGACGGTCCCCAGGGTGCTGCCCGGGCTGGTGAGGTGGGCTTGGGTGAAAGCGGTGGGCATAGCGGAAGCGCCCGCGGCTTCCGCCACCGGCTGCAGGTGGCGGGTCAGCTTGGCCAGGCCGAAGTCGAGAATCTTCACGCCGCGGTTGGTGATGAAGATGTTGGCGGGTTTGATGTCGCGGTGGACGATGCCGGCCGAGTGGGCGGCGTCGAGCGCGTCGGCGATCTCGATGGCCTGCTCCAGCACCTGCTCCAGCCGCATGGGCTTGCCCTGGATGCGGTGCTTCAGCGTCTGGCCTTCCAGGCACTCCATCACCAGGTAGTGCTCGCCCTCGAACTCGCCCACGTCGTAGATGGTGCAGATGTGGGGATGGTTGAGGGCGGAGGCGGCGCGGGCTTCGCGCTGAAAGCGGTCGATGGATTGCTGATCGCGGGCGAACTCGGGGGGCAGGAACTTGAGGGCCACGAAGCGGCGCAGGCGCGTGTCCTCGGCCTTATAGACCACGCCCATCCCGCCGCCGCCCAGTTTGTCGATGATGCGATAGTGCGCGATCGTCCGGCCGATCAAATTGGCGCCTCAGCCCCCTGTGTTGGAAATCGGATGTTAGTGCGCGGCGGGGGACAAGTCAATCGGGCAAAGAGCGCGTGGTGGGTTGTTTCCGGTTGAACCTGCTGCACGGCCTGGGGGGTCACGTGTGTAAAAGCGATTTATCAACAACTAGCGGCGCGGTGGGTCAATAAACTTCGGAACGATGCCTGATTGCCGCAGTTTGGCGGCATATTCGTCAACGCTCTCGTTGTGCGTCGTGACAGCACGATTCAGGGTCGCCTCGAATCGGTCTTTGGTCAATGCTTCTTGTAAACCGGCTAGTCGGGGCCGCAGAACACTCTCAAACGTTTCCAATGAGTATGAATCAGGCCGAGGTTGAGACGTATCCCATTCACCGATGTTGTCGGCCACCAAGCGGAAATCTTCCCAATCCTGCGGGGCAAATTCTGAGGCCGCGCGGACCCCAAAATCATCACGACCCCGAACAAATCTGAGCCGAAGCGTCCCAACAGCAATGGTGACGTATGCCCCGTCAAACCCTGGCGGGAAGGGAGTACCTTCATTGGGGATGATTTGCGCCCCGTGCTCTGAGAACAAGAAGGAAAGCTGAGTGCGTATATCGTCCGCAAAACGCTGTTCATTCTGCCTCGCCACGCGCCTGTCAAGCCAACCGAAGCAGAGTCTATACAAATTGCCGAAGATGAAGCCGAGCACGAGAAGCGGTGGGCGCAAGACAGCAACAAGCAAACGCGCCGATACGCTGGGTTGTCGTGGTTTTCCAAGCGGAACCAGCATCCGTTTCTTTTGGTCAATCGGCATGGGGGACACAGACTAACACCATATTCTACGTCGCTTCGGCTTCACAAACGTGGGTCGTTGGCGTGAACAGGCTTTTGCACAACCGACCCGGATTGCACTCTCGAAAGTCCTCCCGTCCAAAAGCACGTGTGGTTGACTTTTCGGAAGCTGACCCACCACCAAGGCGCGCGGGACGGCTTTTGCCGGCCTCATCCGCCAACCCTCGGCTACAATAGCCCCGTGGACATCTACGAGGAGATCGTCAAGCTCCGCCGCGACGGACGCCGCGGGGCGCTGGCCACCATCGTCAACGTGCGCGGCTCCATCCCCTCGTTCGAGACCGCCAAGATGCTGGTGCGCGACGACGGCTCCATCTCCGGCACTATCGGCGGCGGCTGTGTCGAGGCCGAAGTCTGGCAGGCCGCCCGCGAGGTGATGGAATCGGAGAAGCCCCGCACCCTGACCTTCAACCTGAACAACAATCCAAAGTACGATTCCGGACTGGTTTGTGGCGGTACCCTTAAAGTATTCGTTGAACCCGTGCTGCCGGTCTCGAACCTCTATCTGTTCGGCGCCGGGCACGTGGCGCAGAGCCTATATAAGGTGGCGCGGCTGGCCGGCTTCGACGTCACCGTCATCGACGACCGCGAGAGCTACGCCAACCGCGTCCGCTTCCCCGAGGCGCGCGACATCTACGCCGAGGACTTCGACAAGGCCATGGCGCAATTGGCGCCCGCGGAGACGTCGTTCATCGTGATCGTCACCCGCGGCCACCGCGACGACATGCGGGTGCTGCGCTGGGCCGTCGAGCAGCCGGTGCGCTACCTGGGCATGATCGGCTCCCGGCGCAAGGTGATTGCCATCTACCAGGAGCTGGAGAAGGAAGGCATCGCGCGAGAGAAGTTCGAGCGCGTACACGCGCCCGTCGGGCTCGACATCGGCGCGATCACCCCGGAGGAGATCGCAGTGGCCATCACCGCGGAGATGATCGCGGTGCGGCGGCACGCGGACGTTGGTGTGCGGTCCATGCGATACGCGGGAAAGACGGAGGCGGAGAATTTGTGATTTGCGATTTGTGATTTGCGATTTTCAATTACCAATCACAAATCAGAAATCACAAATCCTATGGCCCGTTCTCCCAGCTTTTGCGGCGTAATCCTGGCGGCCGGAGAATCGTCCCGCATGGGACGCGACAAGGCGCTGCTCCCGTGGCCTCCTGGCCCGGCCGGGCGCTTGACCTTTCTCTCCGCCACCATCGAACTCTTCCAGGCGCCGAGCGACATGGTGATCGTAGTCGCGGGCAAGAATGCCGAATCGCTGCGGCCCATCGTGGACGCCGCCGCCGGCTATCTGGTCGAAAACCCCCACCCCGAGCGCGGACAGTTCAGCTCGCTTCAGGTTGGATTGCAGGAAGTCCTGAACCACGGACGCGATGCCGCTATGGTCGCGCTGGTGGATCGCCCTCCGGCGCAGCCAGCCACGCTCGCCCAACTGTGCGAGGCTTTCAGCCACGCCTATGAGAGCGGCAAGTGGGCCGTGGTCCCCGAGCACGGCGGCCACCACGGGCATCCCATCCTCATCGGCCGCGAGATGATCGAGGCCTTCCTGCGCGCGCCCGCCACCTCCACCGCGCGCGAGGTCGAGCACTCGCTCGAGCCGCGCATCCTCTATGTGCCGGTGGATGATCCCAACGTGGTCGCCAACGTGGACACGCCGGAAGACTACGAACGTCTGGCGCAAGCGCGGGTGCAGACGCCTTGAGTTCGAGCTCCTGCAACCGGACCATTTGTTACGAAAAGGCGGGAGGGCACGGCTTTAGCCGTGCCGCAGATCCCGCCGCTCTAATTCTGGGCTTTCAGCCCCTGAGGCTCATCCGGAAGCGCTACTACACTGCGTCGGACCAGCTTTGCCCCCAGCGGCTAAAGCCGGAGTCATTGGGGGCAACGTTCGGCACGACTGAAGTCGTGCCCTCCCGAAACCCAAAACTAGATATCGATGAATGATCCGTGCAACAAGCCGGCGGGCTCGGCCTTCGTGCAATCCGTGCTCGATCTCAAGCCGCGCCTCGCCGTCTTCGACTGCGACGGCACGCTGTGGGCGGGCGACGCCGGCGAAGCCTTCTTCTATTGGGCGATGGAGCACGGGCTGATGACGCCCGACGTCGCCGCCTGGGCGGTCTATCGCTATCGCGACTACAAGGCCGGCAAGGTGGACGAGGAAACCATGTGCGGCGAGATGGTCACCATCCACGCCGGGTTCTCGGTCGAGGAGCTGGAGCGCGGGGCCGAAGAGTTTTTTAAAGAGAAGATCGCCATGCACATCTTCCCGCCCATGCAGGAGCTGACCCTGGAGCTGGGCAAACGCGGCTGCGAGGTGTGGGCCGTCTCCTCGACCAACGAGTGGGTGGTACGCGCCGGCGCGCGCCGCTTCGGCATCTCCCCGGACCACGTGCTCGCCGCCTGCGCCGCCATCGAAGACGGCCGCTGTTCGTCGCGCCTGCTCATGGTGCCCACCGATGAAGGCAAGGCAGTCGCGCTGCGTGAGCGCTTCGCTGACGGCGCGATCGACGCCGCTTTCGGCAACACCGTCCACGACGTGGCCATGCTGTCACTGGCCCGTCGGGCCTTCGCCATCTCCCCGGACGCCGGTCTGGAATCCATCGCTCGCGAGCGCGGCTGGACGGTGTACGAGCCGGAACGGGATAGCACTCGCTAGAACTTACGTTCATAGGTGCGCAGAGGTTCGCCGGTATAAAGGCGATTTACCAGCAGCTATCCAGCGTTTTCTTCGGCAACCGACTCATCGAGTAATAGGGTCAGAACATCAGGCTCTGCGGCATCGCCGCCGAAGTCGGCCCGTAGATGGACGTGGAAGCCGTCCTTATAGTCGCCCAAGCTCAACTTGACTAGCAGTTTCGCCAGTGCCAGCATTCCTGCACGATTTGCATACACGAAGGGGACGCCGTCGTGAACAGACGTACGCAGCCGTTCAGATTCGCCACACTCATAACTAACGGCTTTGGGGGACTCGTCCCCAAACTGGTAGGTAAATGTTTTCTGCTTCACGGGCGTACTTTACGCGAAGCGAGCGCGGGGTTCCAGCACTAGACGAGAGCTGTCGATAGCTTTGACACAGGTCACTCCACCGCCGAGCTTTAGTGTGATTCCTTCACCGCCACCGCCACGCCGTCGCGCAGCGGAATAATGACCGGGAACAATTCGTGCGAGCTGTACAGCATGCGGTTGAACTCCTGGATGGCGCGGGTCGAAGCCAGCTCCGGCTGCTTCTCGGTCACGCGCCCGTGCCACAGCACGTTGTCGGTGACGAACAGCCCGCCGGGCTTGAGCCGCGGCACCGCCAGGCGGAAGACGCGCGGGTAGTCTTCCTTGTCCACGTCATTGAAGATGATGTCGAGCGACTCCGGCTTCTGCTCCGAGAGGATCTCCAGCGCCTCGCCGGTGCGGACTTGCACGCGCTCGGCCACGCCGGCGCGCTGGAAATTGCTGCGCGCCTGCTCGGCGTTCTTGGGATCGCCGTCGGTGTAAACGACGCGCCCTTCTTTGCCCAGGCCGCGCGCCCACCAGATGGTCGAGTAGCCGATGGCCGAGCCCATCTCGAACACGGTGCGGGCGCCCGAGATGCGCGCCAGCAGGTAAAAGAGCCTGCCCACCGCCGGCCCCACGATGGGGATCTTGCGGCGCGCGGCCTCGGCTTCCATCTCGACGAGCACCTCGTCGCGCGGCGGAAGAAGATCGTAGATGTACTGCTCGACGGGCTCCTGGTTGATGCTGGACATCATCCAGTGAGCGCGCGAAGGAGGCTTGGGTGCGGGCTTGGTCATGGTCGTCGGTCGTCGCCTGTCGGGGCCTTGTGAAGGGGCACGGCTTCCAGCCGTGCCGCCACGGTCATCCCAAGAATGTCATCCCGAGTGCGAGTCGAGGGATCCTGGTGTTACATTTTGAAAAGACTTCTTTCTCTTTAAAACCAAGATTCCTCGCTTCGCCCTCACTCGCAAAGCTCGCTCGGGCGGGCTCGGAATGACAACATGAAAGGCTTCTGACGGCACGCCTGAAGGCGTGCCCCTTCACCTGTGTCAGTCAGGTGCTAGATCTTTTTGCGGCGTGCCCCTTCACACTCAAATACACCAAATTCTTCTCCAACCCAAATGCTAAGAAACTGTCTGCCCCGGCTTCATCTCCAGGATCTCGGCGTCTTTTACCAGCTTCTTCAGGTCGCCGGGCGTGCCGGTCAGCAGCGGAAACGTTCCGAAGTGCATAGGGATCACCGTCTTCGGCTTCAGCAGCTGGCAAGCGTAGGCGGCCTCGCGCGGCGACATGGTGAAATGGTCGCCGATGGGCAACATGACAATCTCCGGCGCATAGAGTTCGCGGATGATCTGCATGTCGCCGAACACGCAAGTATCGCCCGCGTGGTAGATCTTCACCCCGTTCTCGAATTCCATCACGTAGCCGCAGGCCTCGCCGCCGTAGATGATCTGGTCGCCGTCCTGGATGCCGCAGGAGTGCTCGGCATGCACCATGGTGACTCGCAGGTCGCCGACCTTCTGCGTGCCTCCTTTATTCATGGGCGAGATCTGTTTGACGCCTTTCTTTTCCATCCAGGCGCAGAGCTCGTAGATACCAACCACGGTCGGATTGTGCTGCTTGGCGATGGCGACTGCGTCGCCGATGTGGTCGAAGTGGCCGTGCGTGCACAGCATCACGTCCACCTTCTTAATTTTCTTTTCCGATTCGGGACACATGGGGTTGCCCATCACCCAGGGATCGACCAGCACGGTCGTGCCGGCGGGAGTCTCGATACGGTAGGTCGAGTGTCCCAGCCAGGTCAGTTTGATGCCTTTGAGATTCATGAGTTCACCTTCTAATGAAGCCAAGAAATTCTAGTCGCCGGTGGGAACGCGTGCAATTCGGGGTCAGGAATCGGGAATCGGCGGTCCGCACCCGGCTGCTATCATGAAGGCAGTCATGAGTTCGGGCTCCAAATCCGCGGTTCCGGCGCAGGGCGCGCGTGAGCGCGACGCCAACCTCCCGCTCGATCCCTTCCTGCTGCTGGAGGTGGCGGACGTGGTGAACGCCACGCTCGACCTGGACGAACTGCTGCAGCGCGTGGCCCGGCTGCTGCAGAAGGTCATCCATTTCGACATCTTCGCCATCCTGCTGCTGGAGCCGAAAAGCGACGAGATGCGCATCCGCTTTGCCCTCGGGCACCCGCAGGAGATGGCGCAAAACTTCCGCATGCGCGTAGGCCAAGGCATCGCCGGCCTGGCGGCCGAGCGCGGCGAAGCCGTGCTGGTGAACGACGTGACCACGGAGCCGCGCTACATCGGCAGCGTGCCCGAAGTGCGCTCCGAGCTGGCGGTGCCGCTGATTGTGAAGAAGCGCGTCATCGGCGTGCTCGACATCCAGGCCCCCGAATTGGGCTACTTCTCGGAACAGCACGCGCGCCTGCTGACCCTGATCGCCTCCCGCATCGCCATCGCCATCGAGAATGCGCGCCTCTACAGCCGCGCCTCGAGCCAGGCCAAGCTGCTGACCGTGCTCAACGAGATCAGCCGCGAGCTCACCTCCATCCTCGATCTGGACGCGCTGTTCAAGCGCATCGGCGAGCTGCTCAACCGGGTGATCGACTACCACATGTTCAGCATCCTGCTGCTGGATGCGAGCGGCCAGCGCCTGGGCCACCGCTTCTCGCTGCGCTTCAACGAGAAGGTGCAGATCAAGCACGAGATCGAGCTGGGCCAGGGGCTGGTGGGATACGCCGCCCAGCGGGCGCAGCCGGTGCTGGCGACCGACGTCACCAAAGACCCGCGCTACATCAAGCTCAACCCGGAGACGCGCTCGGAGCTGGTGGTGCCGCTCATCTACAAGGAAAAAGTGATCGGCGTGCTCGACCTGGAGCACACCCGCCGCGGATATTTTCGCGAATCCCACATGCGCACCCTCACCACGCTGGCGGCGCAGATCGCCATTGCCATCGAGAACGCCCGTCTCTACGCGCGCCTGGAGCGGGAGGAACGCCGCATGGAGCGCGAGCTGGAGATGGCGCGCCAGGTGCAGCGCAGCCTGCTGCCGCCGACGCGTCCGGTGCTGGAACACGCCGAGATCGCGGCCAAATTCGTCCCCGCGCACACCATCGGCGGCGACCTCTACGACTTTTTGGAGTACTCGCTGGGGCGGCAGGGAATCGCGCTGGGCGACGTCAGCGGCAAGGGCGCGCCGGCGGCGTTATATGCGGCGCTGGCCAGCGGCATCATGCGCTCCACCGCGGGGGCGGAACCGTCGCCGGCGGAGATGCTCTCCGCCATCAATGCCTCGCTCAACGAGCGCCGCCTGGAATCCCACTTCCTCACCCTGCTCTACGCGGTCTGGGACGACGACCACCGCCTCATGCACATCGCCAACTCCGGCGTGCCTACACCCATTTTCTGCCACGAGGGCAAGGTCCAGCGCCTGGACACCACCGGCCTGCCGCTCGGCCTGTTCGAGGACGCCGAGTATGACGAGATCACGGTGCAGGCCGCGGCGGGCGACGTGTTCGTCTTTTACAGCGACGGCATCAGCGACGCCCGCAACCGCACCGTCCACTCCTTCGGCGATGAGCGCGTCGACCAGGTGGTGGCCGCGCACTGCCGCGACTCGGCGGAGGAGATCGTCAAAGCGATTTTTGACGCCGTGGCCAGTCACTCGGAAGGCGTGGCGCACTTCGATGACGAGACCGTGGTGGCGGTGAAGGTCAGGGGCTAGGCAGGTCTTCCGGAGGGCCCTGCTGTCTTGGAAAAGCGCCGGCAACTGGAGTATAAAAAGGGATTGCGGCTGGCGGGGTGAGCGATTCCTGGGGCCCGAACTTGGTCCCGCAGCCTGCGGAGAGGGCCAACATGTCCACCAGCACGGCGGCGCCCAGAGGGCTCGAAGGCGTAATCGCCTGTAATTCCAGCATCTGCTTCATCGACGGCGATCAGGGCGTCCTGGCCTATCGCGGCATTGACATTCACGAGCTGGCCGACAACTCTAGCTTCGAGGAAGTTTGCTACCTGCTCTGGTACGGCAAGCTGCCCACGCGGCCGGAGCTGCAGGAATTGCGCACGCTGCTGTGGCGCGAGCGCAAGCTGGATGCCGGCATCATCAGCTACCTGCGGCAGGCGCCCAAACACGCGCTGCCCATGGATGTGCTGCGCACCACCGTCTCCGCCCTTGCCTATTTCGATCCCGAAGAGCGGATCAACACCCGCGAAGCCAACATGCGCAAGGTCATCCGCGTGACCTCGCAACTGGCGATGATCGTGGCCTACTATGACCGCATCCGCAAAGGCCTGCAGTTGGTCGAGCCCGACCGCTATCTCTCCCACGCC
>Ga0181521_10000832_pt1 | contig 38366 bp, 20 predicted proteins | sample PEATcosm2014_Bin_32_FD_119764 | JGI IMG/M metagenome (GOLD analysis project Ga0181521, IMG submission 119764) | Peatland microbial communities from MTU Mesocosm Facility, Houghton, MI, USA - PEATcosm2014_Bin02_60_metaG | ecosystem: Environmental > Terrestrial > Soil > Wetlands > Peat | place...
ATTCCGCCGGAGGTGGTCAAGGGATCGGTGGGATTGGACAAGGGCCAGGTTCACATCCTAATGAGCACGGACGGACCCGGCGCCCCCCACGCGGAAGTGGCACATCTGGGGGATAAGGTGGTGAACGGCGTGATGACCAGCGGAACGCGCAAGACGCGCGTCATTCCGGCGGGCGCGATCGGAAACGACCGCGACTTGCAGTTGGTGGACGAGAGCTGGTTTTCGAGCGATCTGCAGGTGATTGTGAAAAGCGTCAGCTCCGACCCGCGATTCGGCGAGACGACTTACCAACTCACCAACATCGTGCGCGCGATCGAGGACCCGGCGCTGTTTCAGATTCCGGCGGACTATGCGATCGGCGATCGTCCGCCGGGACTGGGGAAGTGAAAGGACCGGGCAGCGCGTACTTTGATAAAATCCTGATCATCTGGAGGGCATGAAAGATGCGTTACCTAGCTCCCCGGCACAACTTTTGGTTGATCGCTGCAACGTTCCTTGCAACCACCTGCGCCGTCCGGTCCGCCAGGGCCAACGAACCCCCCGCTGACGTCTGCTCGCTGCTGCCGGCAGCGGATGTGAGCAAGACGTTGGGGCGGGAATTCGGTTCGCCGCGAAAGAGCGTGGCTCCCCGTCCTTATCGAAACACGGCCGAGGGAACAGATTGCCACTATCAGTCCAAGGACGGCAGCGAGCTCTTGTTTCGAGGGTACGTCGATCCTACGCCGGCCGCCGCGGCGGACCTGTTCGACAGGCTCGCGAAGTTTTTTGGCGCGCCTACGCCGATCGCCGGTCTCGGCGATCAGGCTTACTTCGACGCCGAGCACGCGCTCCATGCGCGCAAGGGCAAAGTACGTTTCTTTATCAACCTTACTCCCATGGGAACCTTCACTCCGGCGAGAGAGAAGCAGTTGAAAGACCTGGCCAATCGGGTTGCCGGACAACTTTAGGGGGACTTGCATAATTCGGGTCTGCGCGTGAAACTCACCGCTCCCTCGCGGGTCGCAGGGCAGGAGAAGCGTCCGATCACAGATATCCGGCAAATAGATTTCAGAAACTTTCCGCTACCCGTGGAAAACAGCAACCACCCGGAAAATTTCCACTGGCTTACTAAATTCGATACCACCGTTTTGCCGGCGGGCAGCGCGGATCGATCCGCTAAAAGCGCCGCGGCAGGAGTAGGGTTTAGTGGAAATTCTGCAGCAACATGACATTGCTGCCTTGGCGATCGACCTGCGAATACAGCAGCCAGTGGCCGTCGGGAGAAACCGAGGGTCCCGACGTGCCCGGCACCGGTTTGTTGGCCAGGGCGAACAAAGGCCGGGTTCGACGGGTCGCGAAATCGAAGAAGAACAGGCCGTACTCGGCGGTGGCCGGGGTGCGCGAAACGAAGTAGATGCCGGTATCGGCGAGCGCCCACTGGCGGCCGAGATTGCTTCCTTCGAGTCCGTCTACGGGAGTTTCCGTGCCGCCTTCCACCGGTATCTGCCAGAGTCTCCCGTGGTCCGTGGGTACATCTTTGGTGTAGTACAGGAGCCGGCCATCGCGCGACTCCTTGGCTTCCAGCCCGCCGTGCAGGGTCACTTGGGATGGCGGGCCCTCCGGCATGGGCTGTTTCCAGATCTCCCAATCTCCGCTGCGGTTGGAGGAGTAATATACCCACTTGGCGTCGTTCGACCAGCTTGCCATCATGCTGCTGGAACTCGCCGGGGTCAGACGCCGCAACCGCGCGCCTTCGGCATCCATCACATAGACCGCGCCGAACCCCTCGTGTTTGGAATCGAACAGAATCCAGGAGGCGTCGGGCGACCAGCGCGGTGTCCCTGGAAGGACATCCCGCAGGGAAGCCAACGGTGCGGCGTGGCCGCCATCGGCGTCGCAAATCCAGATCTGGCGCGGTCCCAGGCGATTCGAAATGAAGAGAACACGCCGGCCATCGGGCGAGTATTGCGGGCTGTCGTCGGTCCGCGACGACGAAAGAAGCGGCGCCGGCGGCTCCGCCGTTTGCTGATCGAGCGACACCCGCCAGATGTTGGTGGAATAAACGCGCTCCGTATATGCCAGCCGACGGCCATCGGCCGACAGTGAAGGATGCTGCCCCCGGATGCCCACGCCGCTGCCCACGGGCGCGGGCTGACCGCCAGAGATTGGGACCTCCCACAGCTTGTACTCGTCGTCGCGGTCCGACGAAAAGATGATCCGGCGGCCATCGGCCGACCAGGCGATGCCCGCCAGTTGCCGGTTGTCGACTGCCAGCCGGCGGAGGTCTCCGCCTTTCGTGGACTGCAGGTAAATAGCGGGAGAGCCGCCGGCGCCATTCCGCCATCTCACAAATGCCAGCATGTCCCCGCGGAAGGAAAACACCGGCTGAGAATCCGCTTCGTCCGGGCGCGGAGGGCTGGTCAGCCGCCGTCTCTCTCCGGTCTCCACGTTGAAGAGATAAATGCTGTCGGGCTCGCCGGCTCCGGGCGCATCCGCAATCGCGATCTGCGCGCCGTTCGGCGACCACGCCGGGCCCAGATGGCGAACATAGCCCGCCGCGTCCACAGCCCAGGGGCTCTGCTTCGCCGAGATGTCGGCGATCTTGCGTTCGGCGCCGCCCATGGCGGGAATCACCAACAGTTCCTGGTGATCCGGCCAACGCCGCAGAAACGCGATCTGCCGTCCGTCCGGAGACCACGCGGGGTCAAGGTCCTGCGCCGCGTTGGTGGTAAGGCGAAGCGGATCTCCGATATTGATCTGCTTCACGTAGATATCGAAGTTCCCCGAGCCGCCGTCCCAAACGAACGCCACTCGCTGGCCGTCAGGCGCCAGGGACGGACAAAACGCGCTTCCGGGAAAGCTTGTGAGCGGAGAAAGCGATGGGGCCGGCACAGGCTTTCGGCTCGACCACAGCAGAACGGCGACAGTACTGCAAGCCACCGCGACACCCAGGAACAGCCAAAGCGACATGCGGGATTTGGCGGCGGGTTCCCGCTCTACTACCTCCGGGCTTGGTAAGGTGATGACTTTTTCGGGATTCTGCCGGACTTCCACTGGCCGGAACTCAAATACCGGTGCGTAACCCCCTTTTGGCAGGCTGATGACAACGGCGCTCTTCGAACCTTCGTCCTGGTAGTACTTGCGCAGTTTTTCGCGCAGCCGGTGGGCTTCGGTGCGGACGATGGGCTCCAACTTGGGATCGTATCCAAGCGACCGGTCGAAGACCTCGACCCCGATCAAGCTCTCCTTCAGGCGGTCGCCTTCACCTTGGAGCGCGCACTCCACCACGAAGCGCAGGAAGCGGCATATCCGTACCGACTGCCGGAACTCCGCACTGGCCAGCATTTTTTCAAGTTGGGCGTGGATGAGAGCTGCCCGCTGGGGCTCGTCCGCACCGGCCGGTATCATTCCGTTGGCACCTCGCGCGATCTTGGGCCCAATGAACGAGTTTTAGTATATCAGCCTTCTTATTAATGAGTTCGCTTGGGGTAAGGAAAGTTTCCTTACCCCTCGATTGCCCAACCTAACTCCCCCCGGCGCGCCAACGGGTCCATATTCGCTGCTAAGGAAACCGGTCAACTCCGAGGGGCAGGGCGCGACCGAACGTTTCGCCACAGGAGTTCGATCTCGCCCGATCCGGCGCACCGGATTTCCAAAGAGGGGGGAAAGTGCCGTTAAAAGAGGCGGACCTGAAGACACTCGATGTCTATAAGCACGCCATCAAGCAGGATGTCAGCAGAATCACCGCTACCACCGAGACCAAATTTTGGATTTACGGCGATGTCGAACTGGCGGACAAGAAGAAGAACCCCGTCCTGCTGGTCCTGGTGGACGATGCCGGAGTGCGCAATTTCTTCCATAGCAAGAGGCCCGTCTGCACGGGCATGTGCCACCTCGTAGATGGCGCGGTAGCCTTCGAGCCCAAGGCCGGCAGAGTTCCCTACAGACTGCTCAGAACGGCCGTGCCGCTATTCCTGGCAAAGAAACTGTATATCCCACCAAACGTCAACCCGGACGACGAGTCCGGGGAAGCGGGCGAGGGAGCGCGTCAGGGGCAAGCCGATCCATCGGCCGTTGCGGCGGCGCTGCCAGTCCAGGATTTGGCGGCCGGCTGGAGCAAGCTCTCGAAGGATATCGAAGCGGCCATTGCGGCCAATCCGGGCCGTAAAGACGCGCTTTCCCAGGCAGCGTCCGGCATTCCCGATCTCGTTACCGCGAATAATTCGAAAGAGGCGACCGCCAGGATGGATAAAGTCCGGGAGATGCTGAATGCACCTCCGCCTCCTCCGCCACTGCCAAGTCCGGAACTGGTACCGCCATGGTCAACGCCGCCAGCGCATATTCGTCTTCCGTCCGCAGATTTCGGGACGATGCCGGCATGCAGGGCGCTCACTATACCTTTAACGCCGCCTGCGAGGGCGCGAAGGTCATCGCTGCGAGTTTGCAATGCACCCATGCGGTGGTTGTCGGGATAAGCCTGGCGCAAAGCGCCTCCGCGGCGGAAGCCATAGAAGCGGTTTTGTGGGAGGCGGAAAAGAGGTGCCACGTGGAGGTTGCCTGGAAGGCTTATCAACACGCCCTCAACCATCCGGGGAGCCGCAAGGCCGGCCTGAAGGCGATGCGCAGGAATCCTACACTGGCGAAATACGCCATCGCCTGGGGCGCAGTGATCGAAAAGGACGCACTGGTGACCGATTTTATGTCCTATTGCGGTGTGAATGCCGATACCCTCAGTGGCAACGCCAGGATCGACAAGGTAGTGGAATACCTGGAAGCCCGCATGCCGGACGATATCCAGGTGGTGGACCGCGCGGGGCCCACAGAGGGCGCCGAATGGAACGGGAACGTGACGGTAGAACTGACCGCTGAACGCTGGATCGAAGCCAAAACACTCGGGGAAACCCAGGGCGGCGTCCACTCGGTGGACACTTCGAAAATCGAAATCGGTCTGGCCGCCTACGAGGCGGCCGAAGAGGAACTCACCAGAGTCCAGGATGACCGCAAACGGAAGTATAAGGTTCAGACCGCAATACACTCGCTCAAGGAAACCAAGGAAGCGTTGGAGGGGTACTCCCCCATGGGCGAGAAAGGATTAGTTGAGGAGATGAAAGAGATCCAGGAACAATTCATCTCCCAAATGGATATCGAAATGAAGTGTCTGGAGTGGGAATTGGAGAAAATCAAGGAGAGATTGGCAGAGGCTGGCTCTCGCCGGTCTCCACGTTGACGAGGTAAATCCTGTCGGGCTCGCCGGACCAGGGCGCATCTGCAATCGCGATTTTCACGCCGTTCGGCGTCCACGCCGGGCCAGGTGGCGAAAATGGCCCGCGGCTCCAGGGCCCAGGGGGTCTGCTTCGCCGAGATGTCGGCGATCTTCCGTTCTAAGCCGCGCGTCACTCGCGTGGTCGGCTGAGATCCTGGTAGCCTGGCGGGCCGGCAGGTAACTTGCGAGCACGGCCTCGGCAACCAGCAGGGCCACCACCCCGATCGCGGCACTCACGAGCACCAGCGAGAAGCCTTGCCGCAACACCATCGCGTTGGCGCGCGCAGGCTGCGCACCCAGGCGGATAGCAGAATGGCCAGAATTTATTACCTCGTCATTGTCGGGCGGCGTCCAGCCATCCGCGGCTCAGAATCCGCCATCCATCATCCAACGGTGTTGGGAGTTGTCGTTGCGAACCGCGAGGTTTAGTTTCTTGGCTCGACCGTTGATGGTAATCTCATAAGGCACGTACCACCCGGCGTACAGTCCGGATCGGAAAGGCTCGCCGAGAGAGATCACCCGGAGAGAAGTAATCCCCTTGAACTCCGGCGTGAAAGTGCTCGGGTACACAACCGCCAGTTCCTCCGCGTCCTGCTGTGCGAGAGCATCGAAGAACATGGCAGCGGCGTCCTTGGGCGACTGAGGCAGTGGACGAGCACTGGACATCTGCTCCGGCGCCACCGCGCGGATCGCGTTCGGCGGCACGTCAAGCGCGAAGATCCGCGGGTCAAAGGCTTCGTTGTAAGTGACGCCGGAGATTTCGAATATCGGGACGTCGCCTGCCGGCGTATTCAGTACGATCTCCATGCCCTCCAGACGCTTGGAGGACATATCGAAGCGGTAAACCCGTGTGTGATTCGAACTGGAGACGGCCTTGTTTAATAGCCAGTCGTTTCGAAAATCCCCCTGCGCCACGTGATGCACGGTCAGCACGTATTTTCCGTCTTGTTCGGCCAGGCGGGCGTCCAACCGTTGCGCGCGAGCGATCGCCAGCTCGTTTTCCATGAGCTTGTCGGTGTCCAGGAAGGCTTCCAGCCAGTCCAGGAAACCAGTGTGACGCCCGCCCTCGACGACCTGGTCCGGGCGAATCAGCATCAGCGACGAGGACCCATCCATGACAGCTACGCGGCCGGGCTTTTCCACGCGCCATTTTGGAGTCTCGCCGAACTGCTTCCAGATTTCCAGGGGCGACCAATCCGCGTTGGCATCGATGGCTTCAAAATTCTCGTTCGGTGCGCTGCGCATGCGCGCCGTGATGTGCACGGATTGCAGGTTCGACATGGCCTCGGCCGATTGGGCCATGAGCTTCAGGGCCGGCGATTGTCCCGAGGGAAGCAGCAGAACCGCCAGGATCGCGGCTGTGCCGATCGCCAGACGGAGAGCCCATCGCCACGGCTGCGGAGATGGCTTCGCTGGCAGTTGCGGTTGTGTAATTCTGTCCATGACACGCTCCTTGAAACCCGGAGATGGCTGGACGCGGAAGTGAGGTTGAATGAGGCCGGCGGCGGTCCGGATCGCGGCGTAGCGGCGGGCGCAGGCTTCGCAGACCGCCAGATGGGATTCGATCTCCACCAGCTTCTCAGGCGGCTCGCAGTCGAACAGGTCCGCCAGATGCTCCTGGGCATCGCGGCAAGTCATGGTGCAACTCCCTCCCGGTCGAGTATCTTCCGGATCTTCTCTATTCCGTATCGAAAGCGAGACTTTGCGGTAGGAACGGAGCAGCCCACAGTTCGCGCCACGGCGTCAAAGGGAAGTTCGCCGTAAAACCGAAGACGGATTACCGCCGCCTGTCGCGCGGGAAGCCGGCACAGCAGCGATTCGACCCACTCCTGCCGTTCGGCGGAAGCGGATGTGCCAGCCAGATTGCTCCCAGCGATGGCTGCGCACGCGCCAGCATGTCCCGCGCGTTTCCGCAGCACGTCGGTCGATCGGTTGGCCACCATGCGAAACAGGAATGGAACCACCTGGTCCACGTGGCGATAGCGTTCCCGATCGCGATAGGCCCGAACATAGACGTCTTGAACACATCTTCGGCATCCGGCAGGCTGTGCAGACGACAGAAAGCGAACTGAACCAAGCGTCTCTGGGTGGCTTCGATGAGAGCATCGAAACCGGCCACAGACTGGGGCCACGACAGGTCTGGCTCGGCGGGGGCTGCCCCGGTCATAACCATTGGACTCGCCTGATGCTATAACGGGCGGCGAAGCTGGAAAGATTTATTTTAGCAATCCGAATCGGGCAGGATGCCTGGCCGGTGGCTTGCGGAAAGGCGTTACCGCCGCCTACTTTCGGTAATATCCATCGCGCGCGAGCACTTTCCACTCTTGCGGGCGCAAGGGAGCGGCCGGGGACAGCGTCACCTTCACGCGGCAAAACGTTCCTGGCGCCTTTTCCTCGCTGGGTCGATAGCCGATGGTGTACCGGCCTCGCAGACTGTCGATCGCCTGGGCCAGGCGCTCGTCCACCTCCTTGCCGCGCATGCCGGCGGCAAAGCCTCCGGTGAGCTCGGCGTACTTGTGCGCATCGCCCGGAGGGTAGGCTTTGCGGTAAGGACTTTCCATGGCGATCACCATTTCTCCCCACACCGCCGCGACCGGGTCCTTCAGCAGGAGCGGCATCGCCACCGTACCCGATTCATGCAGCTTACGAATGGCTTCCTGCTCTGTGTGCGGTGCGGCACCGCCCAGTCCGCCGGCGAAATGCCGCTGGTTGGAAGGGTTCGGCACATTCGCCAGGTTATCGGTAAGCCACAGGATGACCCGGCGGCTGGACGGATTCGCCGAACTCTCCAATCGCGCGGCGGCCTGGTAGACCGCCTCGTTAAAGAAGGCGGCATCGCCCGACTTCATGTCCGCGGCGCGCGCGATGGCGGCCGCGGTCCTGGCGTGGTCGCGCGTGAAATCGTCCACCAGGGTGGCGGAAGCGGCATAAGTCACTACCGCTACTTCATCGGTGGGCTTCAAGTGATCGAGCGCGGTTTGCGCTCCCGCGGCGAGGCGGTGCAGCACGCCGCGCACGCTATCGGTCAGGTCGAACAGGAGGACCGCCGAAAGCGGCAACTGGTCGTGATCGAAGAACGATATGGTCTGCCGCGCACCGCCTTCGAACAGTTCGAAGTCCTTGGCCTCGAGTTGTCCCATGCTGGATTTGGTCTTCTGGTGGATCACCTGCACGTCGAGAAGTACCAGATCCGAGTTGGTGCGATAGACCGGTGTACTATCCTGTCCCCAGGCAACCGCCGCAAGGAGAGCGATCCATGCTGCAGGGCGCGCCGCCATATGCCAGCATCCTCCGGTGGTTTAGAGTATGCGGCGGCCGCCTTGCGGGTTTCATCGGATTGCGCCTACTGTTTCCAGGCGGTCACGTAGCTCTTATATAGCGACCCGACCAAATTGGGCTGTCCCAGCGAAGTTTACGAAGCGTCTTTTGTCCACAAGGCCGGTTTCGACCGGAACAGCTCCGCTCGACATTGGAGGCCAACGAGAGTACTCTACTGTGAGGAAAGGCATTCATGCGACAGCAGTCACCCCGTTTAGTCTTCCTCCAACGTAGGCGGCGGATGATCGTTCATAAGCTGACTTTTCGCGTCCTGCCCCTCATTGGATTGATGGCGTCTGGCCAAAACGGCACGTTGGCGAGCGGTCAAATTCTGCACTCCACCGGCGAGCGCCCATCGTTTGAAGTAGCGTCGATCAAGCCGTTTAAGCGGACACCGAGCCCGCCTCCGCCGCCGGACGGCACCAATCTTCCCGGCTCCGCTGTTCCCGTAAAGGTGATGAAGGTCGCTCCCGTCGATGCGGGCCCGCCGCCGGCCGATCATGTACATATGATTCTGCCCATATCGATACTCATTACGTCGGCATATAACCTGCCCATTGGTTCCGAGAGCCGGATTCTCGGGGGGCCGGACTGGCTGCGGCAGGATATCGATCAGTTCGAAATCTACGCCGAGATCGAGGACTCCGAGTATGCCGCCATGCAAAAAATGACCCCGGCACAGCAACACCAGCGGGTTGCGTTGATGGAACAGTCACTGCTGGCGGACCGATTCAGGCTGAAGGTGCATTTCGAGACGAGGGAGATGCCGGTGTATGCGCTGGTGGTCGCGAAGGGCGGCGCAAAGCTGAATCCGGCAAAAAATGAGGAATCGAGCCGGATCTCAACTCTCGCCAACGCGCGGGAAAGGGAAATGACTGCCATCGGGGTAACGCTCGAACAGTTCGTCCTTTCACCTCTTGTGACGGGTCCGGCGGGCGGACGGCCGGTGGTGGACCAGACAGGCCTCAAGGGCGCCTTTGACTTCACACTCAAATGGACGCCCGAATTGGCTGCCTCGGCCGCCGCCAAGGAAGTGGGGGTTGATGCGCCGTCCTTCTTCACCGCCATTCGGGAGCAGCTTGGATTACTGCTGGTACCTTCGAAGGCTCCGGTGGAAGTGATTGTCATCGATCACATCGAGCAGCCTTCGGCGAATTAGCTTCCATGCGGATTCAGACTTATTACTTTGCTGACTTTTGCGCCACCTACAACTCTTATTTCCAGTCAGGCGGAACCGCAGTTTGAGGTGGCCTCCGTTAAGATTGCCGATCCGGGCGATAACCTGAACGAGGGTGGTCCGCGAGAGGACTTGTCGCAACAGCAACCCAGGACGAAGTAGTTTGAACGGGACGTGGCGCGCCGGGGGAGAATCCGTCGCAAAGTCACTTTGTTGCTCCTGTGAACGCGGACCGCTGGAAACAGGTCGCGGACTGCTATCGCTCCGCCATGGAACGGCCTGCCGCCGAGCGGCCCGCATTTCTCGCGCAAGCCTGCGCCAACGACCCGGAACTGCGCCGGGAAGTGGAATCCCTGCTGGCCCAAGGCCCGGCCGACGAACTACTGGCGAGTCCGGTCTCTGGGACCACATCTCGTCTGCCGACGATAACCGAGGGCCACGTGCTGCGGCCAATCGGCCGCGGGGACCGAGTACTCGACCGTGCCGATACGGAACTGGCAGTCCCGCTCACCACCAGTGTTCACAAAGATTGCGCAGTCTCAGCGACAAACGGATCTGTGAGCTCGCCCGCAAGGTGAGCGTTGCCATGGGCTGTTCGGTTACTTGATTCCGCCCCTGGCGAGCGGCCGTCTTTAAACGCTCTTGCCTGCCGAAACGCTCCTGCCTACCACCGCGACCAGGTCGGAGGCGTAGATTACCAACGCACCTCCAGCGTCGGCCAACGATGCTGCCGCGGCCACGCCGGCAGTAGCGTTGGCGGCTGCCAGAAACAAGCTCACCACCGTAGGGAAGTAGGTACCGAAGACCTCGGAGTACGTTGGGTTTTCCTTAGTCAACTCCTTCAGGCCCTTTTCTAATTCCGGCAAAGCTTTCTCCAGACTTCGTATCCGCCCGCCGAGGCTCGATGCCCCCTCAAGATTCTCGTTAATCCCCTTTCGCAGCTTGACGAGCTGGTCGAAGATCTTGCCGGCGTCCTTGGCGTTTTCCGCCTTTTTCATTTCTTCCTGGAGTTTCTCGGTGTCCGCCAACGCGCGAAGAGCGTGCTTGGTCTGGCTCTGATTGTTGATCACGAGGTGCGATACTTTGCCGGTCAAGTTAGAGAAATCTTCCTTGCACTTCGGCAGGGTCTTGAGCCAGCTCGAGTTGAGGCCAAGTTCAGCGGCGACATCGCCTATCCCTAAGGTGGCTTCCTTGAGTACGGCTTTGCCTACCTCCTTGGCCCCCATAGTCTTCTTAGCTTTCCCCTCGGCGTTGAGATAGCTTTCTTTGAGTACCGCAAGATCTTTTTGGAGTTCCTTCTGAACCGTCTCGGCCTCCTTCCAGAGCTGTAGACCGAGTTTGACCGCCTCGGCGATACTCTTCACGGCGGCGATAATGGCCGGCGCCAGCGAAGCGCCCATGGTGGGAGCCGCGGTACCGACGGCGGCGAGGCTTCCGACCACGGCCAGCGTGCCGAGGCCGACCGATTTCCCCACCTGGAGCTTGTATGCCTTGTACTGCTTCTTTTGTTCCAGCCACTTATTCCATCGCTCGCCGGGAATCTTGGTCAACTGCTCACTGAGCTCCTTTACTTGGGCGTCCACATAAGCCTTGAGCTTGGCAGTCATGCCATCCCTTTCCTCGTTTGTTTTCGGGGGGTGGCTGTAGACATCCTTAGCGGCATAGCTGGAGATTTTATTGGCGACCGCTTTGCAGAGGTCCTGCGCGTCGGCCACCATGGCAGCCGCGGTGGAATGGCCGCCTTTTTTTTCCAGCAGATCGAGGATGTCGGAGTTGATGGTGAGGTTGACCTTGTAGTCAGCCAATCGCCAGGGAATTTGGCCGAAACTCAGCACTTCCTTGCTGATGTCGCATTGGTAGACCACCACAGGGGCGCCGACCTTTTGCGGTTCAACCGGCTCCTCGCCAGCGTCGGGCTTGGCATTCTTCTTGAAATTGGCCTCATCGAGGTCGATTTTGGCTTCTTTCTTTTTGATCTCGACGGGATAATTCTTCAGAATCACGATGGTCTTGGCATGAACGGTCGCATGTTTATTACAAAGGTCGAGGGTTGTTTTCACCAACTGCGAAACCTCTTTTAGCGCGGTCCGCATCTTTCCGTAGTCCATGAGATCGGCCGCGACCTCGTACGCCTTCAGCTTCTTGTCCAGACCGGGGTCAATCAGAAAAGCGTCCCGGTTTTTTACCCACCACTTCTGCGTGAACATGTCGTCTGGCATCGCCATGGTCTTCGAGTGCTCCTTCTGAAGATGTCGCGCCACAAGCGCGACGGGCTATTTTCTCCGGGGATTACTGTTTGGGAACCGCGATCCGCCTCAACCGCCGCCATTGTAAATGCGGCCTGCTTGATTCGACTGTTCCATTCTGCTCAGTTTTGGCGCCGGTGTCAAATGACTCTTCCGGTGAGAACGCGGACGCGTGGGTGGTCAATGTAGTTTCCGGGATCGGCCGTCTTTCGCCCACAACTACCAGTGCTGTGCCCATCCAGGCGTTTCGACTCGTTCGGGTCGCTCGTCCTGAAATGCCGCTAGTCGGTGCCACTGCAAACCGCGGTGACGGTCGATCTTACCCTCCAGGGCGCTGCCGCCAGCGGTCGCCACGAGACGCCCGCGCTGATCGAAATCCGCCCAGTGCGCTTCGAATAGCGCCAACTCCGTACTCTCGCCGCCCTTGGAGATCGTATAAAGGGATGGACGCCGCGACGGAAACTTGTCGTCAGCCCGGTCTACTGAGCGGGTTAAGCAAAGCTTGCCCGCTGTCTTCCGCCACGTTGCGACACGCTGGTCAAAGTAAGAGGTCTTCTTTACGTCATCCGGCAAACGAACGGGTCTCCATCCCGTGTTCTCCCACGGAGCAATCCACAGGAACGGATCGTCGAGCTTCAAGAAAGAATGCGGAACAACGTGTAGCGGTCCCGGCGGATGGTCGGGATGGTGGGCCTTTAGAGTTCCTGAATGGAACGTCCCGTCATCCATGAACATCGTGTGTCCGCCCCACGTTTCGCCCACCGGCCACAGTGCCAACGCGGTGAAGTACGGGGGCCGCGAAACCGCAACCCAGGTGTCACCGTAGCCGCGATCTCGTGCACCCCGTTGGTATTTGCCTGCGAAGCACGAGAAGAACTGACCATCGGGCGAGAGGTCGCACTTGCGCAGATAAAGGCTGCCACGAAACCATTGGCCGCTGCTGAAGCGATCCTGGCGCGTATTCCAGAGTGTTAGGTGCCACCACTTCGACGGGCCGCCCCTCACCACGACACCGACTGCGGCATTGCGCGCGAGTAGTACGAACTGCCAGCACCCGTCCGCAAAGAAGGGCGTAAGATCCGTTAGCCAGTCGAGAATCGTCTCCCTGCCCATGACGCGGCCCTCAGTCCCCGCTCTGTCGTTCGGCACCATGCCTTCGCTCCTAACTGTAATGGTAGTCTGCGCCGGTGTGGAGAACGATAGGTAGGCATATCGGTAAGTGCCCCTCCATTCAGCCGGATTGGCCGAAAATCGACGTTCAAACGGGAACGCACAGTACCGGTAGCGTCTCGGCGGGGACTTTGGCCCCCCGGGGTCAGAAGGCAGTATCCAGCATAAAATAGTTTCAGAGCTTCATATTTGCAACTATCGTTCGAACGGATTGCGAGCCCAAACACTGGCGGGACGGCGACTTGACGCCTTCGCGACACAACCGCCGGCTAATTCGAGCAGAGCAGCCGGCCGAGTTCAGCAACAGTGGGATCCTCGAGCGCGGCGAGACACTCCCCGGCACAACGTCTCACCTGCGGCGCCGCGCCCCCGTGGTCTCGGCATACGGTGCCGCCCCGTTTGGGTGATCGCAAGATTTCGGCGCCCCCCCGGGGATGGCCTGCCCGACTTATCCCTTATTGGCCCACCGTCACGAACACGCCGGGTTGCGAGGATGCGCCATCCACCTCCACCTTAAGCGCCTGGTCGCCGGCCGGCAGGTTCGGTACGATCACGTTCACCTGGTACAGGCCTGGGCCCACCAGGCCGGCCCAGGAGGCGGGCACGGACACCCCGCCGATGGTAACCGTGGCTGAATCCACCAGCGGTGCGGCGCCCGAAAACAGGGTGCCGGCCGGCACGGGGGGATTCGTGGCCCCGAGTCCGGTGGCATAGAGCGCGAGAATCTCGCCGGGCCGGGCCGGCCGCGTCGTCACCGCCGGTCCGAGCAGTCCCGCCGGTCCTAAGTAGGTGTAAGTGCCGTCGCCGTTCAACACGATGGCCGCGGCGTACTTATTGCCGTCCGGCAAGAATGTGAACACCCCAGCCGCTTCCGGACCTACCGTTGGACTGGCAGGCGCGCCGGCGGTCGAGTTATTCGTCACCACCACGTTCACCGGCCCGGTCTGACCCGTCGCCGGCGCTTGTACGTTGATTTGCGTCGGGCTGATGTAGGAGAGTGCGGCCGGCAAGCCGCCGATCGTCACGCTCACACCGTCGAGCGTGGTGGGCAGGTTGGCACCGGCAAAGTCGCCGCTCTGCCACCCTCGCGTCGAGTTGGACAGGTTGGCGCCGAAGATGGCAACCCAGGAACCGTCCTCGATCCCCGGCAGGAAGCTGGCCGCATTCGTCACGGCCGTAATGGACGGCGCAATCAGCGTAAAATCGCCCGCGCCCGCTGCCATTCCGCCGCCGCCCGAAACGCTGAACTGGGGCGTGGCCTGGCTGCCGGCCGTGGCTGCCACGCTGACCGCAACCGTGACCGGCGGATACGAGCTCGCTCCAGCTAGCGCGTCGCTGCGCGTGCATTGGTTGGGCGAGCAATTCCAGCCCGTGCCGGACAGGGAAGCGACGGTCAGGCCCACGGGCACGGAGGCCGTTAAGGTAACCGGTCCGCTGGTGGATCCCGCAAAGGCTGCGTTGGAGACCGTGACGGCGTAGCTTGCAGGTTGTCCGCCGGTGAACGCTCCCGTGTGCGTAGACTCGACGGTAAGAATGGGCTGAACGCCGCTGGGGATCAACACACGAACCTGGTTGTGGAACTGGTCGGCGATATAGAGGGCGCCGGAGGAATCCAGGAACAGGCCTGCCGGATAGGAAAGAGTGGCGTGGGCCGGCGCACCGCCATCGCCCGCGAAGTACCATTGCTGTTGGCTATTGCCCGCGATAGTGTTGATCACGCCAGCGGCGTTCACCATGCGAATGCGTTCGTTCAGCGCATCGGCGATGTACAGATTGCGCGCCGGGTCCACGGCGACCCCCTGGGGCAAATTCAGTTCCGCGCTAGTGGCTGGACCGCCATCGCCGTACCCCGCGGGCCCGACACCGGCGGTGGAACCGGTGCCCGCTACGGTAGTGATGGCGCCACGGGTGTCAACCTTTCGAACCACGTTATTGCGGGTGTCGGCAATATAGAGATCGCCGGAGGAATCCACCGCAATGGCGGAGGGAAAGTTCAGTTTCGCGGCCGTCGCAGGACCGTTATCGCCGGAGTAACCCGGGGTGCGGTTCCCCGCAACCGTCGCGATCGTCCCGGCAATGCTCACCTTGCGAATCACATTGTTACCCGAGTCTGCGATATACAAGTTGCCGCCGGCGTCGATTGCGATGCCTCGGGGACCCTCTAACTCCGCCTGCGAAGCCGGACCGCCATCGCCGGAAGATCCACCGGCCGCGCCGCCCACCACTGTGGCGATGCTTCCGTCTCCCGCAACCTTCCTGACCCGACTATTGAGGGTATCGGCAATATACACCGCGCCGGATGCGTCCACCGCCACGCCGGCGGGCTGGTTCAACTGAGCTTTGGCGGCCGGTCCGCCATCGCCGGAATATCCGGCCAGGCCGGTACCGGCCAGCGTAGTGATAGCGCCGTCGACAGCGATCTTACGGACCGAGTTGTGACCGCTGTCGGCGACGTAGACATTCCCATTCCCGTCTTTGGCAACCGCGACGGGAAAATTCAAACTCCCGAATACCGCCGGGCCGCCATCGCCGAATGTCGAGCCGGCGATCGTGGCGATGATCCCGCCGGAAACCTCGCGAATGCGTAGCGCCCCGGCGATGTAGAGATTGCCTGCGCTGTCTAAAGTGACGCCCAACGGATCCATCATGGCGGCGGCAGTTGCCGGTCCACCGTCGCCCGCATAGCTATCGGAGCCATTGCCCGCGAAAGTCTGGATGATGCCGGCGGCGTTCACCTGGCGGACGACGCTATTGTTCGAGTCCGCGATGTACAGGTTGCCACCGGCGTCGAATGCGATGTCCTCGGGGAAGCTGAGTTCCGCCTGGATTGCCAGGCCGCCATCGCCCGAATACCCGCTCGTGCCGTTGCCCGCCACGGTGGTGATGATGCCGCCGGAATCCACTTTCCGAATGCGCTGGTTTCCGGTGTCTGCGATGCACAGGTTGCCCCGCGCGTCGACTGCGATGTTGTCGGCGTTGTTCAGTTGCGCGCTCGTCGCTGGGCCGCCGTCACCCGAGTATCCCTGTGTGGCGCCGCCGGCGACGGTATTGATCGTGCCGGAAGGGTCGACCTTGCGCACGGCTGTACCGCCCTGGGTGATGAACAGATTGCCGACGTTGTCTACAGCGACGCCCGCGGGAGCGAACAATTCGGCTGCCGTGGCCGGCCCGCCATCGCCCGAGTATCCCCCCAGGCCGTTTCCAGCCACCGTCGTGATGACTCCGTCAGGGCCGATCTTCCGAACGCGCTGGTTGCCCCAGTCGGCTATGAACAGATTGCCGGCGGCATCGAGCGCCAGACCCTCCGGAGTGCTCAACATGGCGCTAATCGCCGGTCCGCCATCGCCTGAATAGCCGGCATCTCCCGTTCCGGCAACTCGCGCAATCATGCCCGTATTGCTTACCCGATAGACGGCGTTCAAATCGAAACTCGAAAAGTAGACATTGCCCGCGGGGTCGGAGACAATTCCAAGCAATCCGACAACCGACGCTCCGGCTGCGGGGGACTGGGTCGCCGGCATCCGCGCTCCCGCCAAAGTGGAAATCACGAACGGGCCGCCCTGTTGCACCGCAAACGCCTCGCCCGCAACCATCACGAAACCGTTCCGCGGAGCGACTCCCGAATTGGCTGTCACCGAAAACGTGACCGTGCCGCCGCCCGTGCCGCTCGCGTTCGACGGCGTGACCGTCAGCCACGACGCCGTGCTGGATGCGGTCCACGAGCATCCATTGGAAGCGGCCACCTTCAGTTGCCCGGCGCCGCCCGCCAGGCCGAAAGTCTGGCCCGCCGGTGCCAGCGTAACGGCGCATCCGCTTCCGGAATTTCCGGGAAGCCACTCTCCCACCGGAATGACGCCTGTAAGACCGCCCGTCGAACTCGCGGCCTCGGCGTAAAAGCGCTGCATCCCCTTTGACCCCGCGAAGGAGATGTTCAGCGTTACCGCGAATTGGTTGGCCGTGGAGGTGACGGAACTGCCGTCGGAATAGATTGTTAACGCCCCACATGCCAGGCTGGCGCCGGCCGCCGGCAATTGAAAAGACGGGCCGGAAGCGATGTTGACCAATCCCGCCGGAGTTACAAACAGATCGCACGAGCCCGGAGCCTTGATGATGACGCTCGACATATCCGACCCGCCGGCTGAGTCGCTGAATGAGAAAGTGATCTGTCCGGAGGAACCCGACCCGTTTTGCGGGCTCATGGGCTCGACCGCAATCGTGCCCGACGCTTGTGAAATCTCGACGCTCTGCCGCCCCACGACGATCGAGCCGATGCGCTGCGGGCCCAGGCCGTTGGCCGGGACCGTGAAACCGATCGAACCATTCCCCGTACCGCTGGACGCGCCGTTCCACGTAATCCAGGTCGGCGCCGCCGATACCGACCACGAACAGGTGGCTGGCGCGGTCACCGTAACGGCGCCCGTGCCGCCGGAGGAAGGGAACGAAGTGGCGGAAGCCTGCGCCGCCGCGCACTGCGAAGAGTAGTCCACCGTGATGGAGAGCCCCTGCGGCGTGACGCCGTTCACCTTCAGGGTGAGCGGCGAGTATGGGTCCAGCCAGTTTTCCCCCGCGGTCATCGCGGCGCTCGTGAAGTCGTTGGGCGCGGCGCTCGGATGGAAATCCAGCAGGTAGGTATGCTGCGGATCGTCCAGGTTAGGGTCTTCATAACGGATCAACGCGCCGGCAAAGGCGTTAGAGGTCGGATAGGCGTCCAGCAGCGCGCTGTCTACGTCGCCGATGGGTTGGCGGTATTCCACCCATAGCCAGGCGCCGCTGCCGGCATCGCGCAGGACTCGCAGCGCGCGCAAGCCGCTGGTTTCGTATGGCGCCAGCGTGTAAGTGCCGGGAGCCGAAACCTCCTGATAGTCGCCCGGCTGCAGCCACCCCAGCAGAAAACTATGTTCCGCGGCGAACTGCCCCTCATTGTAGTCCGCGCCGAAGCCCATGACCGTGTAGAAATCGCCGTATTCCGTGGAAGCGCCGGTCACATTCACCGGACCGAGGGAAATCGGCCCGTAGTCGTCGCTATTGGTGTGGTTCAACCCTAAATTGTGGCCGAGCTCGTGGACCGCAACTCCCATCGGAAATACGTCGGGCGGAATCGGGCGGTAAGCGATCCACGCGGCCGAAGCGACGAAGGACTCGGAAGGCGACTGGATTCCGATGCACCCAATGATACCCGCTCCGCCATTGCCCCAAACAGTTGAGGCGAAGACGACTACCACGCGGGTGACCGTGCTGAAATCCACCAGCGAATCGGCTGCGGCTACGGCCGCCGTTAAAAGGTCGGTGGCCTGGTCGACCGTGTAATCCTGGCTCAAGGCGAAGGGCCCGTACACGTCGCCGGCGGCGGAAATCCGGCCGTGCGACATCTCGTTCCACCAGCCATTCAGCGTCATGTTGCCGGGCGATTGCGTAGGATCGCCGAAGAGCGCTTGCCGGACGTCACTCACCGTGTAACCTGGCGGCAGGGTCGGCGACGAGGGCATCGTGACCACGATCGCGGCAACGCGCTGCACGCCGGTGGTGGGGCATGATTGCGAAGTGCCGCCTCCCGGCGTATCGTCCTTCGCGGAGACGGCCATGCGCCCGCCTAACGCCACACCGGCGACCTTCACCGAGGCACCGGAGCGCCATCCGGGCTGCGCGGGCGAGACGATTTCATAGATCCGTCCGGCAGTAGAGAGCACCCAGCGCGTAGTGCTGCTGCGGTGCTCGAAGTCGTCCGCGATCACTTCCCCCAGCCAGCCCGTCCACGCGCCCTGGACCTCGACTGTGTCCGCGGGAGCCGATGCGCGCAGGCTTTCCGCGATGCCGTCCGGCAGCGCGAGCTTTACAGCCAGCGCCGGGTCGGCCGCCATCAGTTGGGAGAAGAGCGAGGCGCGCGTCTTCAAAACGTCAGCCATCCGCGCCGGTTCCACCGTCGCGGGGGCGCTCGCCGCGAGTTGGGCGTTCAACGCGCCCACCTGTGCCGCCAGATCGTCCGGCGGCGAGGACTGCTGGCAGAGCGCGGCGGCCGGCACAAACAGACCGCCGATGAGGACCGCGAGATGACGCCGACGATGCATATCGGAGAAAGGATCACGCTAACTTATGGCGCCGGAAACATCAATTGAACACGCAATGCCCGGCGAGACGGATTCTGTTACCCTTCGTCTGAACACATTCGGAGCGAACGATGCTTGTTCAAGATTTGAAATTCGGCCTGCGGATGGTCCGGCGCAGCCCCATGGTGTCGGTCTCGGCGATTCTCGCCGCGGGGCTTGGAATCGGCGCCGCGAGCGCCATGTTCAGCATTGTCGACGGCGTGCTGCTGCGGCCGCTGCCGTTCGCCGCGCCCCAAGAACTGGTGAACGTGTGGGCCAGCCTTCCGGTGCGCCAGATCCCCACGCTGGTGGCCGCGCCGGCCAATTTTTACGACTGGCGGCAAATGAATCACGTTCTTTCGTCCATGGGCGCGTACCAGTCGGCAGCCTTCGGCGTGACGTCGAACGGCGGCGAGCCGGTGCGCTACCTGGGCGCGGTTTCCGATCCCGAGTTTTTTGCGACGCTCGAAGTGAAACCATTCCTGGGCCGCATGTTCACCGAAGACGAGATGGAGCCGGGGCACGACGCAGTGATTCTGCTGAGCTATGGATTGTGGCGGCAGCGCTTCGGCGGCGATACCGGAGTGCTTGGCGCGAGCCTGGAGATCAACGGGCGGGTGCGCCGGGTGATCGGGGTGATGCCGCGCGGCTTCGAATATCCCACAGGCGCGGTGATGTGGGGACCGCTTCCGATGAACGCGGAGACGCGCGCGCGGCGCGATTTTCATATGCTGCGCGTGATCGGGCGGCTAAAGGACGGCGTGACAATCCAGCAGGCGCGCGCGGAGTTTCAAACCATCGCGGCAAGGTTGGGAGATCAATATCCCGATCTCGACAAGGACGAAGGGATCGTGGTGAATCCGGTTCTCGACGACCTGGTGGGCACGGTGCGGCCGGCGCTGATGGTGCTCGCCGGGTCGGTGGCGTTCGTGCTGCTGATCGCGTGCGCCAATATCGCCAATCTCCTGCTGGCGAAGGCGTCGGGCCGGCAGCGCGAGATGGCGATTCGTACGTCGCTAGGCGCCAACCGCTCGGCCATTCTGGCGCAGATGCTCACCGAGAGCGTCATTCTGGCGCTGCTCGGAGGTGCGGCGGGATTGGGGCTCACGGCGATCGGTTTCCGCGGCCTGTTGCATCTGGCGCCGGCGAACGTTCCTCGCCTGGAAGACGTGGCGCTGAATTGGAAGGTGCTGGAGGTCTCGCTGGGGCTCTCGGTGCTCACCGGATTGCTGTTCGGGCTCGCTCCGGCGTGGCACGCGGCGCGGATCGACGTCAACGCCATGCTCAAGCAGGGGTCGCGCGGGACGAGCGCGCGCGGACGGCTGCGAAGCTGGCTGCTCGCCGGGCAGATAGCCGTCGCGCTGGTGCTGCTGACGGGCGCGGGTCTGCTGCTGCGCAGCTTCTATGAGATTGCGCACGTCGAAACCGGGTTCGAGCCGGATCGCCTGATGACCATGCAGATTCAGCCGACGGTGGCGCGCTACGCCAACCACGAGGATCTCCAGATTCAGCTCGCGCGCGGGATTGTGGACAAGGTGTCGGCGCTGGCGGGCGTGCGCGTGGCCGGCATCACCAACGCGCTGCCGTTGCTCGGCAATCCGATTTACATCATGCGCTTTGAAGGGCGCCCGCCGCTGGCGGTAAGCCAGGCGCCGGTGGTCAACTTTTTTGCGGTCACGCCCGGATTCTTCGGCGCCATGGGGATGCGCATGGTTCGCGGGCGCGCGCTCGCCGAGACCGATCTGGCTTCGACGCCGCTGGTGGCGGTGGCCAACCAGACCATGGTGGAGCGCTATTTCCAAGGCCAGGACCCGATCGGCAAGCGCCTGGAGATCGGATTCAGCACACCGCCGCGATGGCGCGAGATTGTGGGCGTGGTGGCGGACGTGAAAACCGCGGGGCTCGACCGCGATACGCCGGTGCAGGTTTACACCGCGTTCTATCAGCAGCCGGGGCTGATCGGCGTATCGCCGATGACCGTGCTGGCGCGGACCACCGGCGATCCGGCGGCGCTGGCGCCGGCCATCAAAGCTGCGATCCTGAGCGTGGACCGCTCGCAGCCGGTATTCGCGGTGCAGCCCATGACGGAGGTGGTTGCGGATTCGATTGCGCAGCGGCGCATTGCGTTTATCCTGTTGGCATTTTTCGCCGGATCGGCGCTGATCCTGGCATCGATCGGCGTGTACGGAATTATGTCCTACGTGGTGACGCAGCGGACGGGCGAGATCGGGCTGCGGATGGCGCTGGGCGCCCGCGCCGGCGAGGTCGCGCTGCTGGTGGGCCGGCAGGGCATGGCGCTGGTGGCCGCGGGACTGATAGTCGGCTGGTTGGGATCGATGGTGCTGACGCGGTGGATGGGACCGCTGCTGTTTCGCGTGAACCCACGCGATCCGCTGATTTTCGGAATCGCCATCGGGACGCTGGTAGCGGTGTCGGCGGCGGCGTGCTTCATTCCGGCGCGGCGTGCGGCGATGGTGGATCCGCTGGTGGCGCTGCGCTCGGAGTAGGAAGGGCCGCGTCGGCATAACCCGGGTCCAACCACCACGTACAGACGCTGGCCCTCGATGCGCAGTTCATTTCCGCGAATGCCGAACGGGTGAGCCCCGCACCAGCCAGTCGGAGCTCCGATGTACTACCAGAACCAGATATTCAAAAACAGAAAAACTGCACCGACCAGCGACGCATAAAACCACGATCGCTTATAGAACGGGAGCTGGAGCTCATCCGGCACTTCGGTAAGGCCGTAGACCAGGCCTGTGAGTTGTGAAACGGGCTTCGGAGCGGTAAAAATACTGACCACGATCGTCACGACTACGCACACCAGCCACGACCAGATAAACCGGTATAGATTCTCCGCCATAGGCTTGGCGTCGGACGAGAGTGCCAGAATCGCCAGCGCCGGAGGATGCAGTTTCACCACCAGCCATAGCACGATGGATGACAGGGTGCCGCACAACAGGCCCCAGAACCCCCCGGACGGCGTAGCTCTCTTCGACAGCATGCCGATGATCACCGTCCCGAATAGCGGAATGATAAAGAACCCGAAGAGCGCCTGCACGTAATCCATGATGCTGGCGAACTGCATCACCAGGTATGCCGCGCCGATGCTCGCCGCCAGCCCGAGTACCGTGCACCAACGCCCCATTCGCAGGCAACTCCGGTCATCCGCGTCGCGCCGCAGGACGGCCCGGTAAATGTCGTAGGTCCATACCGTGGCGAAGGCACTGACGTTGCCCGCCATGCCGGACATGAATCCCGCAATCAACGCGGTCACACCCGCGCCTAGAAGCCCCGGCCCGAGATACCGCGCCATCATCAGCGGCATCACCTCGTTGTAGCTGTGGCCGCCGGTTGCCAGGGCCTCGCTTTCGCCGACAAGCCGCATCGGGAGGACAGCGATGCCCAGCAATCCGGGCAGGATGATAACCGCCGGCAGCATCATCTTGAAGGCTGCGCCGATCATGGTGGCGATCTTGGCCGATCGCAGGTCGCGCGCCGCCAACACCCGTTGCACTACCAGGAAGTCAGTAGTCCAATATCCAAACGCCCCGATCATCCCCAGTCCAATCACGATCCCGGTCCAATGGACGCCCATGGGATTCGCCCCAGCCGAACCCATGTTGCGCCACATGTGGGTGTAGTCGCGTCCGGGCGCGTGCGCCGCGATGCGCGCCAACATGCCCTTCCATCCCGAGGTCTCCATGAGGCCATATATCGGGATCAACGCGGTACCCACCCAAATCAGCACGAACTGCACCACCTCGTTAACAATGGCGGATATCAGACCTCCAACGGCAACATACAGTCCCACCGTCGCGGTCGCCACCAGAATGCTGAAGTGAATATCCCAGCCGATGATCACTTTCATCACCACCGCCATCGAATACATGTTGATGCCGCTCATCAGGATGGTCATGACCGCGAATGACACCGCCGACAGCAGGCGGGTATTTTCGCCATAGCGCGATTTCAGATAGCCGGGCACGGTGTGGCATTTGGAGACGTAATAAAACGGAATCATCACCAGGCCCAGGAACAGCATGGCCGGGATCGCGCCCATCCAATACCAATGCGCCGCCAGCATGCCGTACTGATAGGCGGAAGCCGCCCAACCAAGTAGTTCCAGGGTGCCCAGGTTGGCCGCCACGAAACTCAACCCGGCCACCCAGGCGCCCACTCCCTTTCCGGCGAAAAAGAAATCGCGGCTGTCACGCACCCGGCGCTTTAAATAGAAACCAATTCCGATTACCGCGGCAAAGTACAGGCACAGGACCAGCAGGTCGGCCGGCCCTAGTTTTAGCAGGCCCGAACTCCGCGGAGACGCGTTTAGGAAAGCGGGAGTCAGCATCCCGATGGCAGCCAGCCGGCAGGCACAGCAGGCGCATGCGCGAGCCGCGGATATGATGCCAGACAAGGTTTTTGCTTTCTATCGCGGTACCGTCAAATCGTACCAACAGTCTCCGGCGCTGTCACGACTCCAACGCCGGGCTCAATGATGCAGCGAATACCCGCCGTCCACCCGCAATACTCCTCCCACCATGTAAGAGGAATCCTGGGACGCCAGGAACACCGCGGCGCGAGCCATTTCCTCCGCCGTCGCGAGCCGTCCAAGCAGCAGCGTGGCTCCGCCGGCCGCGAGATCCTTTTCTGAGAAAAACGTCCGCTCTCCAGGAGTATCCGTCCAGCCGGGCTCGAGAACGTTGATGCGAATTCCCTGCCCTGCGAGTTCCACGGCCCACGTGGCAGCCATCTGGTTGACCGCCGCTTTAGCGCCATTGTAGGCTGACGCACCCGGATAGGGGCGGAATGAATGTACCGAACTCACCACGACGATATTCCCGCCGCCGTTGGCTGCCATGTGGCGCGCCGCTTCCTGGCACGTATGGAAAACGCCCCAAAGGGACACCGCCCATGTTTTCTCCACATCCTCGACGCTCAGGTCGAGCAGCGGCTTGCGAATACTGAACGCCGCGTTAGCCACCACGATATCCAGGCGTTGAAAGGCGCCGATAGCCGTCTGAAACATCGCCGCCACCTGTTGACGATCGCCGATGTCGGCGCGATGCGTCAGCGCCTGCCTGCCCAGACGGCGAACTTCGTTCGCCACATGGTCCGCCTCATCGCCATGGCGTGCGTAGTTGATGACGACGTTCGCGCCTTCGCGTGCGTATTCGACGGCGATCGCCCGCCCAATCCCGCGCGACGCGCCTGTGACCAGCGCCGTTTTGCCTGCCAGCTTCGACTCCATTGTTCCCTCTCCTTGGGGATATTTCAATCACCGCAGTTCGGAGCGCTGTCCCGCTGCCTCCGCGCGGGTCGTCACCGCCGCGTCCTTCAGGCCGGACGCGACGACGTGCTGGCTCGCTGCGACCGCCCGGATCGTCAACGCGTCCGATCCTGTAGTCTATCGAAATGTCCCGCCACAGAATCCTGCGATTTCCAGAAGACTCTACTCGTGGCGCACCTTCTCCACTGCCGGGTCCGAAAGACACGCGATCGAGGACGCGGGCACGGTCCTGTTCAGCACGGCGCACCCAGCGGCCAGGACGCCGGCGACCCGCCAGTGCTAATGCCAGTCGGGCCACGGTAGCCATGGTATCAGCGGGCGGGACACCCGGGCGAGTCGATTCGCCTTAATGAAGGCGGCCACTTACTTGTCATCAGCGGCGTGACGTGGAGCAGGCGGGCGATCGATCGCATTCGGAGACTGCTCCCGGCACGTTAAGAAGCGCGCACCTCCCGCGTCCTCAACTCAGGAGACTCGAGAGAGACAATGCGCATAGCTTTGGCAGCCAACCTTCTTGTGATTTCCAGCGCCTGCCGGGCGTTCGGCCAACCCGCGGAACCGGCCCCGGCGTTCGAAGTGGCGTCGGTGAAGGCCAGCCCGTCGGGCGAGAACATGCGCCTGCGGCCGAACGTCACCACCGACCCGGGAAACGTCACCATGACGAATCTGCCACTGAAAGCCGTGATCCAGTGGGCGTATCACGTGCAGGCGGTACAGGTGATCGGTCCGGGATGGCTCGATTCCAACCGTTATGACATTAACGCTAAGGCGGCGGGACCGTCGTCGGATGATCGGCTGCGGCTGATGATGCAGACGCTGCTCGCGGACCGCTTCAAGCTGGCATTCCACCGCGAAACCAAAGAAATGCAGGCGTACGTGGTGACCGTGGCCAAGGGCGGGCATAAGCTGAAGCCCTCGGAGGGTGACGGGCCGATGGACCTGAAGCCCACGGGCAAGGGTTTGAACATCGCGTTCTCGCATGTCACGCTGGCGGAGCTCGCGGAAATGGCTGGGTCGCCGCTGCAGGGGGTCGTGGTCGACCAGACGGGCCTCAAGGGCGCGTGGGATTTCACCATCGATGCGTCGTTCTTCGCCATGCAAAAGCCCGCCGACATGGAAGAAGCGATTTCCATGATTGTCCAGGTGATGAACGATCAGTTGGGAATCAAAGTCGACCAGAAACGCGTCCCGGCAGAGGTGCTGATCGTGGAGCATGTGGAAAAGACTCCGGTGCAGAACTAAGGTCGCGCCGTGAGAAACTGAAGCGTGGCCGAACGCGTTCCCGGGAAAACGCTCGCGCTCGCGCTTGCCGTGCTGGCAGCGGTCGCCATTCGCGCGCAAGATCCCGGCGGCAAGATGGCGTTCGATGTCGCCTCCGTCAAACCGGGTAACGGCGATACCGCGTCTCCCTCCTTCCCGATTAATGCCAGCGATGCGTACAAGCAGACCGGCGGATATCTCCGCGCCGAGTTTCCGGTCCTGACTTATATCGAGTTCGCCTACAAGCTTTCGCCTCCGATGACGATCGAGCATGAGATGCTGGCGAACGCACCCAAGTGGGTGAACACGGATTCCTACGCCATCGAGGCGAAGGCGGCTATCCCCAATCCCACCAAGGACCAGATGCGGCTGATGATGCAGTCGCTGCTGGCCGAGCGATTCAAGCTGGCAGTGCATTTCGAGACGAAAGAGGTCCCGGTGTTTGCGCTGACGGCCGTCAAGCCCGGCAAGCTGGGGCCGAAGCTGATTGCGCACGCGGGCGGTCGTCCTTGCGGCGACTTCGCGGACCCGTATTTCACCCCCGCAGCGCCGGAGCGCGTGTTTCGCGGCGAGGTGACCGCGGGGCCGGATAACTTCCCGACGTTCTGCGATCACATCGGCTTGATCCCTAAACCCGGCGGCGTGATTTTGATGGGCTATCGGAACGCCACCATGGACATGATCGCGAGTTCGCTTTCGGGCGCGGTCGGACAGGGACGCCCTGTAATCGACCGGACTGGGCTTACCGGCAGGTACGATTTCACGCTCGAATGGCGACGCGAATCGGCGGGTGCAACAACCTCCGACGACCCGGCCCCGAACTCCGTGCAGGCGTTGCGCGATCAACTCGGGCTAAAAGTGGAAGCGACGAAGGGGTCGGTGCAGGTTCTGATCATCGACCGGATCGAGCGGCCATCGGAGAACTGAAAGATCGGGGAACTCCCCTCACAGCCGCCAGGCAATATACTTGCCGGGAACCGACTAAAAAATTCGTAGATTTTGGCGATTTTGTCTGCAAGTTTGTCGGGAAATCGGCGTCTATATGTAAGAAACTTTGACCCAGAGATGCCGGTAGTTTGCGAGGGGAGGGCGAAGATCATCAGAACTGCATTTGTTTTCAGTAGAATAGTAGGACCTGGCGAAACTTCGGGAAGCTCCAATCCTTTCGGGGGCAATATCGTCAAACACAGAGGCGGTCTTGTACCCGGTTTCGACGGGCATGGAGTGCGTGTGAACGGGCGACCCCACTGTGCGGAAAGGAGATCTACACATGATACGTACCGTAGTGGGAATCAGTATGCTCGTTTTCGCGACTTATGCAGCTTTTGGGCAGAACCAGCCGTTATCGTTCGAGGCCGCGTCGCTCAAACCGACAGCTTCGCCAGGCACCGTGGATCGCGTCATGCGGCGCATGCAGGGAGGGCCGGGATCGACCGACCCGGGGCGGTTTACTTATACCAACGTCACGCTCAAGCTGCTGGTCGAAATGGCCTATAACCTCAAGGAGTTCCAGGTGGAAGGACCGGATTGGATCGACAGCCTCGGGTTCGACCTGATTGCCACCATGCCGCAGGGCACAACCAAGGAGCAGGCGTCGCAAATGATGCAAACGCTCCTGGCCGAGCGGTTCAAGCTGCAATTCCATCGCGAAACGAAGCCAATGCCGATGTTCGCGCTGGTGGTGGGAAAAAGCGGGTCGAAGATGAAGGAGGTGGAAACACCGGCTGTGGTGCCGGGGGATGCCCCTCCGCCGCCGCCTCCCGGTCCACGGGGCATGGGGCGCGGCCCGGGAATCCGTATAATGATGTCTCCCGATGGGATACGGCTGGCCGGGCAGATGACGATGGGCCAATTGGCGGATAACCTGACGCGGCAGTTGCAGCGGCCGGTGGTCGATCGGACGGAACTCCCGAAGACTTACGACGTAGATATTACTTGGATTCCGGACAGCATGGATGGCGGGCGCATGTTCCGTGGCGGAGGACCGGGCGGACCCGGCGGACCGGATGGCGCCGGCCCGGAACGCGCGCGCGGCGGAACGGAGCCGGCGCTGACGCTGGCTCAGGCTTTGGACGAAAAACTGGGGCTGCAGCTGGATGCGCGAAAGAGTCCGGCGGAAGTTCTGATTATCGACCATGCGGAGAAGGCGCCGGTGGAGAACTGATGACGCGAAAGGGATTTACAGGCGCTGCGCCGATGCTGGCGATGGCATTCGCCATCTCCTCGTTCGCGCAGACCGAGGCGCCGGCGCCGGAGTTCGAAGCGGCGTCGGTGAAGGTGTCGCCGCCGCCGCAAAATGGGGTCATGATGTTCCGGATGGGCGGCGGTCCGGACTCCAGCGACCCCGGGCGCATCACCTATACAGGCGTCAATCTGAAGGACTTGGTGGCGCGCGCCTATGGCGTGAAGGAGTACCAGGTGGAAGGGCCGGCGTGGCTGGAAGGTGAGCGCTACGACGTGATCGCCACCATTCCCAAGGGCGCGGACAAGCAACAGGTCGGGCTGATGATGCAGCGGCTGCTGGCGGAACGATTCAAGCTAACGCTACATCACGAAACGAAGCCAATGGCGGTTTATACGCTTTCGGTTGCGAAAGGCGGGCCGAAGTTGCAGGAGATCGACCCGGACAATCCGCCGCCGCTCGCCGCGCCGCCGCCCGGCGGACCCCCGATGCCTCCTCCGCCACCGCCGCCTCCGGGAGGCGGCAACGCGGCGACGGGCCGCGGAGGGATGCCGCGCGGCGGGGGATTTCGCATGATGGTGAGTCCCACCGGCATGCGATTCACTGGAAACGCGACCATCCCGCGGCTTTGCGACATGCTGAGTAACCTAACCGATCATCCGGTAATCGATCTAACCGAATTGAAGGCCACCTATGTGATTGACTTATCGTGGGTCCCGGACGAGATGGAGAAAACGGGGGGGAAATTCGGTCCAATGATGGCGATGGGCGGGGCGGGAGGGGCGGCCAGCGCCGGACCGCAGCAGCCGAACAACGCGAGCGACCCCGGACAATCCCTGGCGCAAGCTTTACAAACCAATTACGGCCTGAAACTTGAGGCCAAACGAAACCCGGCGGATATCCTGGTAATCGACCATGCTGAAAAAGTACCGACGGACAATTGAGTAACCGTTGGCTCCTCGTTCGCGCCAACTTACCAGCGAGAATTATAGGAATTCGTTGAAGGAGCAAGACTACCAATGAGATGGAAGGCGATATCGCGCCATTTACTGTTCTGCGCCATCATGTGCCTGGCTGTGCTGGGGCTGGCGGCGGCGGAGCATCATGGAGTCGTCAAATTCGGCAGCGTTCCGGTTCCCGGCGCCACGGTAACGGCGGCCAAAGATGACAAGAAAGTAGTCGCCGTCACCGACGAGAACGGTTTTTACAGCTTTCCCGACCTCGCGGACGGTACCTGGAAAATCACCGTCGAGATGCTGACTTTTGCTCCGCAGACCAAGGATATCGGGGTGGTGGCCGGCGCTCCCGGCGCGGAGTGGAACCTGAAGCTGCTCACCATGGACGAGATGAAGCCGGTTCAGCAGACCGCGACGCCGCCGCCGGGCACACCCGCCGCCGGAACGCCCGCGCCCGCCGCGGCATCGGGCAATTCCGCACCGGCTGCGCAATCCACTCCGGCCACGCCGTCCATTGCCAATGCGACGCAAGCTCCCAAAGGCAAGAACAAGAAAGGTACGGCTGCGCCAACCACACCGCAAGCCGGCTTTCAACGCACGGACGTGAATGCTTCCGGCGACAACGGCGCTGCTAATGCCGGTGCCGCTTCCAATGCGCCCCCCAGCCTCGCCGAAGCGCAAAGTGCTTCCGACGCGTTCGTGGTCAATGGCAGCACCAGCAACGGAATCGAGCGCCGGGCCATCGGGAATGGCCGCAAGGGTCCGCGATCGCTGTTCAATGGCGATATCACGTTCAAGAATTTCGACAGCGACGTGATCGACGCCCGCAGTTATTCGCTCACCGGCGAGGACACGCCGCGGTCGCCGTACACCCGGTTCGTGCTCTCCGGTTCCCTCGGCGGACCGCTCTGGGTTCCGCACGTGTTCCGCTGGCAGGGCAACTTCTTTCTGCAATTTCAGACCACACGGAATCGCACCGCGAGCACCACGCCTTATACCATGCCCACGCAGGCCGAGCGCGATGGCGATTTCTCGCAGGTGACCAACGCGCAGGGCAACCCGATCGTCATCACCGATCCGACTACCGGCCAGCCGATTCCCAACTCCGTGATTCCGGCGAATGAAATCAGCCCGCAGGCGAAGTACTTTCTCGGCTTCTATCCCCTGCCCCAATTCAGCGCTCCCGGTTCTCAATGGAACTACCAGGAGCCGACCATTGCCAGGCAGGTGCAGGACCAGTTCGTCGCCCGCGTCTTCAAGCCCATCGGCAATAAGAACCGGATCAACACGCTGTTCGCGGTCCAGACGAGCGGGAATGACAACACCAACGTCCTGGGATGGACGGACACCACGAACTACACCGCCTACCACGGCGATGCTTCCTGGTTTCACAATTTCTCGCGCACCTTTTACGGCCAGTTCACCGTGGATTATACGCGCTACGCGGTGCACACCACGCCTTTCTTCGCCAACAAGACCAACATATCGGGCGAGGCCGGCATCACGGGCAACGACCAGAGCCCCGGAAACTGGGGCCCCCCCGGCCTGGGGTTCAGCAGCAGCGGCATCTATGGCCTGTCGGACACGAGCGAGAACTTCATTCGCAATCAGACACCGGCGTTCAGCGGGCAGATCACCTGGATTCACCGCCCGCATAACTTTCAGTTCGGCGGCGACTATAAGATTCAGGACTTGAGCACGGTGGGAGAAGCCAACGGCCGCGGCGGTTTCGGCTTCACAGGCCAGGCGACGGGTTATGATTTCGCCGACTTCCTGTTCGGCATCCCCGATACCGCCAGCATCGCTTATGGTAATGCGGATAAGTATCTCCACTCCAGCCTCTACGATCTCTATGTCAATGACAACTGGAACGTGAATTCTTCGCTTACTTTCCAGTGGGGCGTACGGTGGGACTACCAGTCGCCATTTACGGAAGAGCACGGTCGGCTCGCGAACCTGGACATCGCTCCTGGCTGGGGGGCAACCGTGCCGGTAACGGCCGTCTCGCCGATTGGGTCGCTCAGCGGCCTTCACTACCCAAACTCACTCGTGAACCCGGATAAGCACCAGTTCTCGCCGCGGCTTTCGTTCGCCTGGCGCCCGATATTCGGCTCGTCCATGGTGGTGCGCGGCGGCTATGGCATTTACTACAACACCTCGATCTACCAGGGCATCGCGACAGCGATGGATCAGCAGGCGCCCTTTTCGAAGAGCTTTACCGTGCCGAACAGCCCGAGTTCTCCCTTGACCATGGTGAATGGGTTCGCCCCAACCGGCGCCGTGACCGGAGACACGTTCGCTGTGGATCCCAACCTGAAAGTGGGATATTCGCAGCAGTACTACGTGTCGGTACAGCAGAACCTGAGTGGGTCGCTGGTGGTGACGGCGCAGTACTCGGGCATGAAAGACACGCGCTGGCTACAAGAGTTCCAGCCGAACACTTATGCGCCAGGCGGGGAGCCGTTCTGCACCGCGTGCACCGGTTACACGTATCTCACTTCCAACGGGAACGCCACGCGGAACGCCGGCACCGTCTCGTTACGCCGCCGGTTCCACAGCGGCATTTCCAGCAACTTGACTTATACCTATTCCAAGGCCCTCGACGATTCCGGCTCGCTGCTGAGCTACGGCGGCGCCGCCCAGGGGGGAAGCGGTGCGCTTCCCCTCGGCGCCATCGCGCAGAACTGGCAGAACCTTTCGGCGGAGCGCGGGCCATCCACCACCGACCAGCGGCACAATCTTACCGCGACAGTCCAGTACAGCACCGGCGTGGGAGTGCATGGCGGCGCACTGCTCAGCGGCTGGCGGGGCCTGATTCTCAAAGGATGGACTTTCGTCGGCAACTTTGTGGTGGGCAGCGGAATGCCCTTCACGCCGATCTATCCGGTGCCTCTCGGCGGGAGCGCCGCGGCGGTGGTACGTCCGGAATATGTCGGGGGCGACGTGTACGGCGGTCCGGGCGGACTATTTCTCAATCCCGCGGCCTTCGCCGCGCCGGCCGCAGGTCAATTCGGCGACGTCGGACGTGACTTCCTGTACGGCCCCAACCAGTTTTCGTTTAACGGATCGATGCAGCGGTCGTTCCAGGATAAGTACAGCCTGACGGTTGCCGCCAACAACGTTCTCAATCATCCGAGTAACTGGGGTGTTTACAACACCTTTAACCCCGACCTTGCCAATTACGGTAAGTTCGGAGAATTCACCAATCCTGGCGGAATGCGCGCTCTCACCGCCACCTTCCGATGGACGTTCTAACTATGCGAACCATTCCCTTTGCTCTGCTTCTCACCATCCTGGCGGCAACTACACTGCTGCCTCAACAGAAACCGCAACAGGCGAAGAATCCGCAAGACGCCAAGAATCCGCAGCAGGCAGCGCAACCGGCGAACAAGCCGTACTCGTTCAGCATGAACGTCAACACCGTGATGGAGGCAGTCACGGTGAAAGACAAGAACGGCAAACCGATCGAGGGGCTCACGGCCAAAGATTTCGTGGTCACCGAAGACAACGTGCCGCAGACCATCTCGTTCTGCGACTTCCAGAAGATGCAGGACGAAGTTCTGCCCTCCATGGACGTGCCCAAAGCGCCTCCCATCACGGCCGAAACGGCAAAGCCCAAGGTCGAGGCGGTTACGCGCATGGACATCATGCCGGAGGCGCCGGGCGATCTGAAATATCGCAATCGGCGGCTCCTGACGCTGTATTTCGATCTCAGCGCGATGCCGCCCACCGATCAATTCCGCGCCTTCGACGCCGCCGATAAGTTCATCGCCAAGGAAATGAAGGCGGCCGACCTGATGGCCATCATCAAGTACGACGGAGAAGCGACCCGCGTGCTGGTGGATTTCACCGATAAGCGCGACGAGCTGCTGATGGCGATCAATAAAATGGCCATCGCGGACGAGGGACTCGACGACGTCAATACCGATGCCGACGCCGCCGATACCGGTTCGGCCTTCGGCGAGGACGATAGCGAATTCAACCTCTTCAACACCAACCGGCAGCTTGCGGCCCTGCAAACCGCGGTGAAGATGCTGGGCACGCTGAACGAAAAGAAAGTGCTGATCTACTTTGCCAGCGGCCTCCAACTGAACGGCGTCGATAACCAGGCGCAATTCCAGGCTACGACGAACGCCGCCATTCGTGCCAACACGGTGATCTACAGCATCGACGCGCGGGGCCTGGTGGCGCTCGCGCCCATGGGGAACGCCACGCAGGGATCGCCGGGCGGTGCCGCTCTGGCCGGCGGCGGCGGCATGTTGGCGCAGACCAATCGCTTCCAGGCATCGCAGGACACCATGTACGCGCTCGCCACCGATACCGGCGGCAAGGCGCTGCTCGACAACAACGATCTTTCCATGGGCGTCCAGCAGGCGGAAGCTTCGGTTTCCGACTATTACCTGATCGGCTATAACACCACCAACGGCAAGCTCGACGGCAAGATGCGGCGCATCAAGATCTCGCTCAAGGAAGACACGACGGCTAAGTTGGACTACCGCCAGGTGTATTTCGCCAATAAGACGTGGGAGAAGTTCAACGCATCGGATAAGGACCGGCAATTGCAGGATGCGCTGATGTTGCAGGATTATATGACTGAGATTGACCTGTCCCTGCAAGTGAATTACTTCCAGTTGAATTCGGCGGAGTATTTCACTGGCATCGCCATGAAGATTCCGGGCAGCGAACTGGCTCTCGCGCGCAGGGGCGGCGCGGAGAGGACCACAATCGACCTCATCGGCGAAGTGAAGGACGAGTACGGTTCCACGGTCGGGAATATCCGCGATCACGTGGACCAGAAGATCTCGGAGCAGACGGCGCAGCAGCTTCAACACATGCCCATCGAGTGGGACACCAACCTGGTGCTTCTGCCCGGCAAGTACGTCATCAAAGTGCTGGCCCGCGACGACGAGACGGGCCGCATCGGCACTTACATCAAGAACTTTCTGATCCCCAACCTGAATAAGGAACTTACTAAGGTGCCGATGAGTTCGGTGGTATTCGGCAGCCAGCGCATCAACATGAAGACCGACGCGCTGTACACGTCGAAGAATCAGGATAAGGGGCCGACGGTGAATCCGCTGATTCAGGACGGCATCAAACTGATGCCCAGCATCAACAACGTGTTCAGCCGGAACAAAGATCTTTATGTCTTCCTGCAGGCATACGAAAAAGGCGCGGACACGCAGCGGCCGCTGGTGGCGTTCGTCACTTTCTATCGCGGGCAGGCCAAGGCGTTCGAAACGCCGCCGCTCAGCGTGACGGATGGCATGGACCCGAAATCCAAGGCGGTATCCTTGCGCTTCAGCCTGGCGCTGAATAAGCTGCCGCCGGGGAAGTACGATTGCCAGGTGACGGTGGTGGATCCCACAGGCCAGAAGGTGAACTTCTGGAAAGATCGCGTCATGCTGGTGAATTAAGGTCGACAGTGAATGAGCCGCGACCCGCAAGGGAGCGGTTTAACAGGATGCTGAAAAACACTGGAAATGACCCAGCCGCCGATAAACGCCGATCGAAAGCAAATAACTTATCCGCGTTCATCTGCGTTTATCAGCGGCCTATGTGCCTTTTTCGGCGGCCTGTTAAGAGGACATCATGAGAGCATTCGTTTCTTTGCTACTCTTCTGCGGCGCGGCGTTCGCTCAATCCGACGCCGCGCCGCAATTCGTCGTCGCCGATGTGCACACGAGTCCGCCGAGCGCGATACCGGTGACCAAAGGACCGTTCTTCGGCGGCGGGCGTTACGAGATCCATTACGCCACCATGGTCGATTTGATTCATGCGGCGTATGACGTCGATCCGGATCGCGTGTACGGCGGTCCCAGTTGGCTCGAGTATGACCGCTACGATGTGCTCGCCATGGCGCCAGCGAATTCGACGGCAGAGGCGCGCCGGCTGATGCTGCAATCCCTGCTGGCCGACCGCTTCCAACTCGCGGTACACAAAGACAGCAAGCCGATGACGGCCTATGTGCTGAAGGCGGGCGCGAGTCTGAAACTGCAGGAGTCCGCGGGCGGCAGCGGCTGCAACATGAAAATCGAGCGCATGCCGCAGCCCGGACCTCCGCCGACCCAAGGCGAAGACCGGCCGCCTATGCAACTCCCCGTGATTGTCTACACCTGCCAGGGCGCCACCATGTCGAAGCTTGCGGAGACGGTGGCCAACGCTCCCGGCGCGAATCAGTACTTCGACAACAAACCGGTGGTGGACCTGACCGAGCTCAAGGGGACCTACGATTTCACTCTCCGTTATACGCCGAAAGTTCCGGCGAATTTCAAGACCACGGGCGAGAGCATTCCCATCTTCGACGCGGTGGAGAAGCAGCTTGGTTTGAAACTGGAGCTTTCCACGGCGCCGATGCCCGTGATCTCGGTGGACACCGCCAAGGAAACACCGTCGGCGAATCCCCCCGCTGCCCAGAAGAGCTTTCCTCCGGTCCCGACCGAGTTCGATGCCGCCGAGATCAAGCCGAGCGATTCGAAGCGCGAAGGCACCGTCATGCCCGAAATCAAGAATGGACGCGTGCTCCTGCCTGGTATCGATCTGAAAAGCCTGGTGCTGATTGCCTGGGACTTCAGCCCTAACGACGACAACGCGCTGGTGGGCGCGCCTAAGTGGCTTAACTCGGCGCGTTACGACATCATCGCCAAAGCTCCGGCCGGTGTGGCGCTGGGCGACTTAACGCCGAGCTCCCAAAAGTCGTTCCCCATCAATCTCGACGCGCTTCGGCCGATGCTGAAGAATCTACTCGTCGAGCGCTTCAAGATGCAGGTCCACACGGAAGAGCGGCCGATGAACGTCTATACCCTGGTGGCCGTGAAACCGAAAATGCAGAAGGCCGATCCCACCACGCGAACCAAATGGACGAACGGACCCGCGCCAGACCAGAAGGACCCCCAGAAGTCCAATCCCGCGTTGGGCAGATTCGTCACGTGCCAGAACATGAGTATGGCGCAATTTGCCAAGCTGCTGCAGGAGATCGCTCCGGGATACATCCATAATGACGTTGTGGATGCCACCGGGTTGGAAGGTGGCTGGAATTTCACTCTGATTTTCAGCGGCGCCGGTCAACTCCAGGGCGGAGGCCGCGGCGACGGAGGCGGAGCGGCGAGCGCCGGACCGACCGATGGCGGGGCCTCCGATCCCACGGGAGCGCTTTCGCTGCTGGATGCCATCCCCAAACAGCTCGGGCTGAAACTGGAGCAGCAGAAGCGTCCTCTGTCCGTGCTGGTAATCGATCACATCGAGGAAAAGCCGACCGACAACTAACGAGGGAACGACAGCGCCTACTGAGCCGCGACCGCACTCGCGCTTTGGCGAGCAAGGGAGCGGTGCTTTTCTGCCGGGAAATCTGCAACTGCCTCTAACGTTCGGCGCGGAGCTCAGTCTAAATCGGAGGGGGGCTTCGACGATGACGCGCACACTGGGATTGCTGTTTCTCTTTCTTGTCGCTGCATTCGGTCAATCGACCGCGTTTGAAGCGGCCGATGTCCGCGCGGCGCATGTGAATCTTAGCAACTTCAATGTGTTCATGAGCGGCCCCAAGCTGCGCGCGGGAAGATACGAGATCCGCACCGCGACCATGGCCGACTTGATCAGCACGGCGTATGGAGTGGACGAGGACAAGGTGATCGGCGGGCCGACATGGCTCGAGATGGATCGCTACGACGTGACCGGCAAGCTGCCCGCCGGGGCGACGCCCGAGAGCCGGAAAGAGATGCTCGCGGCGCTGTTGGCCGAGCGGTTCAACCTGACGGTTCACCGCGAGTTGCAACCGATGCCGGCCTATGCCCTGACGGCCACGAAACACCCGCTATTGAAGCAGTCCGACGGATCGGGCGAGAAAGGCTGCAAGGTCGATTTTCAGGGCTTTCCGAACCGGCAGCAGTCCGGGCCATCGGACGGGCCGCCTCCCGTGCCGACAGTGGTCTACACTTGCCGCAACATGACCATGCAGGCATTCGCGGATGAAATGAAAGACAGCGTTGCCGGGGATGTGGTCAACAATAAACCGATCCTCGATAAGACCGGGATCGAGGGCGAATGGGATTTCAGCTTCAAATTTACGTTTCGCGGAATGGCGGCGGCCATGAACGTCGCGGAGACGGTTTCGCTTTTCGAGGCGCTCGAAAAGCAGGCGGGGCTGAAGCTCGAACCCGTCAAGGCTGCGATCCCGGTGATCGTGGTGGATAGCGTGAACGAAAAGCCGTCGGAGAACGCGCCGGACATCGAGAAAACTCTTCCGGGCGCCGTGCCCACGGAATTCGAAGTGGCGGACATCAAGCCCACGCCCTCGGATTTTCTCGGCGAGCGTTTTCAGATTCAGACCGGCGGGCGCGTGAATTTGCAGGGCGTCACATTGGAACTGCTGACCGAGCAGGCCTGGGGCATTTCCCAGGACATGATTGTGGGAGCGCCGAAATGGTTCACGGAAGACCGTTTCGATATCGTCGCCAAGGCGCCTTCCGCGGCGCTCGCCGCCGGTGGTCCGCGTGGACCGAATATCGAGTTCGACGACGTGATCGTGATGGTCAGGAATTTGTTGGCGGACCGTTTCAAATTGACCACCCACATGGAGCAGCGGCCGGTCTCCGCCTACACGCTGTTGGCGGCGAAGCCCAAAATGAAACCGGCCGACCCGAACGGACGCATCAAGTGCGACGAAGGTCCGGGAGCGGACGGGAAAGATCCGCGCGATGCGAACCCGGTGCTGGGCAGGCTGATCACCTGCCAGAACATGAGCATGGCTAAATTCGCCGAGCTGCTGATGGGCCTCGCGCCCGGTTATATTCACGCGCCCGTGTTGGACGCCACGGGGCTCGCGGGCACGTTCGATTTCACGCTGAGCTTCAGCACGGCCGGCCAGTTACAGGGTGGCCCATCGCGGCATAACGGCGACGGAGCTCCGGCGTCAGATCCCAACGGCGCGTTGTCGCTGCTGGACGCGCTGCCGAAAGAGCTCGGGCTGAAGCTGGAGTTGCAGAAGCGGCCGGTCGAGGTTCTGGTGATCGACCGCGTGGAGCAGAGGCCGACCGATAATTAAGCACTGCTCCCTCGCAGCCGCGGCTCAGAAAAAGGGGTGACGGCTCATTTCCGCCGATCTTGTATGGGACTTGGCAAGGTCACCCCTTGCGCCCGGATCAAAGCCATAACCGCGTCGGGAATGGGCCGACAGTCACAATTCCGTGAATGCGCGAGGTGCCACTGAATTCGCTGCTGAGCAGTCGGGTTCTTCGGCATTCTATTCCGCGAATGCCACTCCTTGTTGGTTTTGGGCATCAATCCGCCTTCTTCCTAATGTTGCGGAGGTCGTAGGCAATTAACGCTTCCCCGAGCCTTCCGCGATCAGGCGCTTGTGCCATTGCGCTAATTTATCGACGTCGTACTTGATGACTTTGCGGTCGTATGTCATGAGGCCGTTGACTTCGCCTTCCACGTCGGTGGTCTG
>Ga0181521_10000834_pt1 | contig 38350 bp, 26 predicted proteins | sample PEATcosm2014_Bin_32_FD_119764 | JGI IMG/M metagenome (GOLD analysis project Ga0181521, IMG submission 119764) | Peatland microbial communities from MTU Mesocosm Facility, Houghton, MI, USA - PEATcosm2014_Bin02_60_metaG | ecosystem: Environmental > Terrestrial > Soil > Wetlands > Peat | place...
CGGCGCCACCGAGCGCGAGCTGATGGCCCGCCTCGGCCATGCCAACCCCGCCGCCAGCCGCCGTTACCAGCACGCCGCCAGGGACCGGGACCGCGCCATCGCCGCCGGTCTGGACCTCATCCTCCGGGGTCTCCAGAAAAGTGACGCGCGATAAACGCGCGATAATCGGCTAGGGCAAAAAAGTAGGCCATTCCGACACTTCGCCGAAATGGCCTCTGAGCTGGACTTTGATCCGGTGTCGGAGGGGGGACTTGAACCCCCACGCCCTTGCGGGCACTAGCCCCTCAAGCTAGCGCGTCTGCCTATTCCGCCACTCCGACGTGGCTGCCGTACCGAGGCTCAACGAGCGTCGAAGGCGACCCGTACTGTACCGCAAACACATTCCCCAGCAGCCAACCGCCCCCACCGGCAAGCGCTCGGTCCGCTCTTGGAGCCTCTAGGGGGCCGGGACAGTCGTTTGGATTGCCCAGTCTTCGGCATTCCACAGTAGGCTCGCCGAACTCGGGCTCTCGCTCACGTTCACAATGTCAGATTGCTGTATGACGCTGACGGGCTCCTGGAACAGCGGAAGTGTCGGAAGGCCCCGATTCAACGCCGCGTCCAGCTTCGAAAGCAGCAGTGCTTGCGCGCTTGTGTTGAGCTCGCCCATGACCCGCTCAAAATACGCGGCGACGTCCGAGTCCTCGAGACCTGCGATATCGCGGGTCACTGCCCCCGAAGTGGTCGCTCCGGGCTCTGTTCCCACGGGCGTCGGCACGCTCCATAGCCAGACTCCGCCCGAAACCTCACCGGCCGGACGGAGATTGGGCGGAAACGAGGTAGGCGTCGGGAGCACTGCGTTCGTGTAGATGATGGCGTTCCAGGTCGGGAAGGGAGGCATCAGGTAGGGAGCGAGCGCAAGCTGGTACCGGCCCTGAGGCAACGTGGTCTTCAGAAGCTTCTTCATCGCGACGTTGTGGATGATCAGCCGGATGCCGCAGGAAGCCCACTCGGCTTGTAGTTGCTGCTCGAGCATTTCGATGACGCGGTTGCCTCGCGGACCTGTGAGGGTCAAGTTGAGCCGGTTGCCAACTCCGTACGCGCGGAGAATGCCGTCCCGGTCAGGGTCGTAACCAAATGACTTGAAGAGCTTGGCCGCCTCGACGGGGTTGTAGACCACATCCGAGACGGGCTCGTCTGTTGCTCCCGGTTGTCCTTGGGCAAACACGCGGCTGTTCGCACTGACCGTGAGCGAGTCGTAGAGACCGACCGAGTTGACCGTGAGCTGGGCGGGGTCGGTGACGAGGGCGAGCGCCGTGCGCATGAACTTGTTACCCACGACCGGGTCGTCGAGATTGAAAACGAGCTGCCAGAGGACCGGCGATGGTGTTGTCGTGACAGAAAGGGCACCGTTCGCGGCCTCGTCGCTTGCGATCGTTCCGTTGACTTGCGGACCGGGCGTGATCTCCGCGATCGAGACTCTCCCTTTCTGCAAGGCCGCCAGGGTGGCCTGCTCCGACCGCTCTACAAGGAACACGATGCTCTCTAGGTGCGCGGGTGCGCCCCAGTACCTGGAGTTGCGCGTCAGGACAAGCTTCTTGCCCTTCTGCAGCGAGCTCACGATGAAGGGCCCCCCTGAGATCAGATCTGCTCGGTGGAAGCCGGCGAAGGCGGACACCCAGCCTGTGCGCCCGGATATGTGGGCGGGAATCAGGTTTGCGAAGAGTCCCTCCCAGTCCGAGTAAGGACTGTCGAACACGACCCTCACGGTCTTGCCGTTGTTGCTGGCCGTGATCGACTTGATGTCGCGGTAACCGGCGAGGAGACCCGTCGAGGCCAGGCTCGGTCCGAATCTCAGCTGCTGCTGCCAGTTGTACTCGAAGTCCGCAGCCGTGATCGGGTAACCATCCGACCACGTCGCTTTCGGGTCGATCACGTAGCTGACCGTCATTGGGCTCAGGTCGACGACTTCGGCACTGTCGATGAAGCCCGTCGTCTCCGGTTGGAACTCGGGGTCGATCACGAAGGCCTGGGGCCAGACCTGCTCCATCACCATTTGCGTGACGCGGTTCGCACCTGCGGGCGTCGATGGGTTGAAGTTCCTCGGTAAGTACGGCACAGCCACGGTGACCGTCGCGCCGGCCGCGAAGCCGTTCAGCTGCGGGGCTCCGCTTGTCGGGACAGCCGCCGGCGGCGTGCCGTTGCAGGCCGAAGCAATGACGGCAACGCCTCCCAGAACGGCGAGTGCGGCCTTCCTCAGCTCCACCGAAGTGACAGAGCAACCGTGACGAACCCGAAGACGAGCACGAACACGACGGTTATCCGGTCAAGGTTACGCTCGGCGACAGTCGATCCGGCAGCCGCTGAACCGGTCGACGCACCGAACATGTCCGAGAGTCCACCACCCCGCCCGCTGTGGAGAAGCACGAGTACAACGAGCCCGAGCGCGACCACCAAATCGACCGCGACGAGTATGTCGGTCAGCACTTAGGGGAACCTCCTCTCGGGCTTCTTGCCGGGCAGCAGGTTACCACCGCCCGGGCCTCTCCCCTGCTCGTCGGCTTGTCGCGCCGATTGTTTCGCCTGGCCGAGGGCGCTGTTCAGCGTCGTTCAGCGGCTCGACCTAGCTATCGACACGAACTTGTCCGCGTCGAGGCTCGCCCCGCCGACAAGCAAGCCGTCGACGTCCCGGCAGGCGAGGAGTTCGCCGGCATTCGCCGGCGTGACCGAGCCCCCGTACTGGATCAGCATCGACTGCGAGATGTCGCCGCCGAGTGATTCCAGCTCCGCACGGATCGCCGCCGACATCGCCTGGGCATCGTCCGCACTCGCAGTGCGGCCCGTCCCGATTGCCCAGACCGGCTCGTAGGCAATGACGATGGACCCGAAAGCCTCGGGGCCGCGGTCCTTGAGCGCAGCGGTGAGCTGGCCCGAGACCGTCGACTCGGCCATCCCGGCTTCCCTCTGCGCGAGCGTCTCTCCCACGCAGAGAATCGGGGTCATGGCGTGCCTTAGCACTGCGTCCAACTTGAGCCGGACAACCTCGTCGTTCTCTCCGAAGAGGGCGCGGCGCTCCGAGTGCCCGACGATCACGTAGCGAACGTTGAGCTTCGACAGCATCTCCGCGCTCACCTCGCCCGTGAAAGCGCCCTTGTCTTCGAAGTGACAGGTCTGGGCCCCGAGCGCAATCGGGATGGAATCGGACTCGAGCGCGGTCTGCACGGACCGCAAGGACGTGAACGACGGGTGCAACGAGACGTCGGTCCCGTCCGGAAGCGGGGCGGCTCGCAGGAGCGCGGCGAGCTTCTGCACGACCTGGATCGCCTCGTGATGCGTGTGGTTCATCTTCCAGTTGCCGCTGACCAGCACCCTGCGGCCCTTGCTACTCGCGTTCATAGACTCGCGTCCGATCTCGTGGGTTCTACGACAGCTGTTGCGGTCTCCTGGTACTTCGTTGCGTGCCGCCTACTTGGCATTCGGCGCGCCACGAAGCGCAGCAAGACCTGGGAGATCGCCGAACTCGAGCAGCTCGAGCGTGGCACCACCACCGGTCGACACGTGGTCGATCTTGTCCTCGAGGCCGAGCTGAGCCAACGCGGCCGCGCTGTCTCCGCCCCCGACAACCGTGCGGCCGGGGCACCGCGCCATCGCCTCGGCGATGGCCTTGGTTCCGGCGGCAAAGCGCCTGTCCTCGAACACGCCCATCGGCCCGTTCCAAAGAACCGTGGCGGCTGAGGCGATGACCTCGGAGAACAGCTCCACCGTGGCCGGCCCGATGTCGACACCTCGCCAGCCTTCGGGAATCTCCAGACCGAAGGTCTCGACGTCCGGGCCTGTTGTGTCGGCGAGAGGCTCTTCGGACTCGGCCTGCGCCTCGATGCTGAGCTCCCGGCCGGGCGCGAGTGCCCTCGCGTCGACGGGCAGCAGGATGTGCCCGGGGGAAGCAAGGAGCTCCTTGCAGGCCTCGAGGTGAGTTGGGTCGATCAGGGAAGCTCCGACTGCGTGACCGAGGGCCTGGAGGAACGTGAACGACATTCCGCCACCGACGAGCACCGTGTCGGCCCGCGCCGTAAGGGAGCGCAGGACCCCGATCTTGTCCTTCACCTTGGCCCCGCCGAGAATCACGACGAACGGCCTCTCCGGCTCGTCGAGCAGGCCGGTGAGAACCTCGACTTCGCGAGCCAGCAGGCGCCCCGCCGCAGAGGGCAGGTACTGGGGCGGGCCCACCACAGAGGCGTGGGCCCGATGTGAGGAGCCGAACGCGTCATTGACGTAGGCGTCGTGGCCCTTCACCAGCTGGAGGACGAAGGCCGGGTCGTTGGCTTCCTCACCCGGCGAGAACCTGAGGTTCTCCAGCAGTTCGACGCCGTCGATCAACTCCCCGAGCCGTGACCTGACCGGTGCCATGTCGTACTTCGGGTCGACCTTGCCCTTGGGACGGCCGAGATGGGAGCAGGCGGTGATGCGAGCCCCGTGTTCGCGCAGCCAGAACAGGGTCGGCAGGGCGGCCCGGATCCTGAAGTCGTCGGCCACCACGCGACCGCCTTCGGGCGCATCGGCGAGGGGGACGTTGAGGTCCAGCCTGACCAGGACGCTCTTGCCCTCCAGGTCCCCGAGATCCTCGAGAAGCGGCACACTGCGGGTCATGAGAGCCCGATCACGCTGCGCCGAGGAGCAGCGCGAGGTCGATCAGACGGTTCGAGTAACCCCACTCGTTGTCGTACCAGCCGAATACCTTCGCAAGCGTGGTCGACTCGTCGATGGCGATGGCCATTGTGAGCGTCGAGTCGAATGTGCAAGAGGCAGGGCTGGCGAGGATGTCGCTCGAGACGATCTCGTCCTTGTTGTACACGAGGATCCCGCGGAGGCGCTCGGTCTCCGACGCGACCCGGAAGGCCTCGTTGATCTCCTCGACACTCACCTTGGCGCCCAGCACCGCGGTGAGGTCGGTGATCGAGCCGTCGGTCACCGGCACGCGCAGGGACCAACCGTCGAGCCGCCCCTTCATCGCCTCCACCACGAGGCTCGTCGATCGGGCGGCCCCGGTCGTCGAAGGAATGATGTTCACCGCCGCGGCTCGCGCCCGGCGAAGGTTGGAACGGCCGAGGTCGAGAACCGACTGGTCGTTCGTGTAGGCGTGGATGGTCGTCATGAGCCCCTGACACAGACCGAAGGCGTCCTCGAGGACCTTGACCATCGGCACGAGGCAGTTCGTCGTGCAGGAAGCAGCCGAGACGACGAAGTGCTTGGCGGCGTCGAAGGTGTCGTCATTGACCCCGACGACGAAAGTGGCGTCGACCTCCTTGCCCGGAGCCGAGATGATCACGCGCTTCGCACCACCTTCGATATGGCCGGCCGCGGCCTCGCGGGTGGTGAAACGGCCCGTGGACTCGATCACGACCTCGACGCCCACACTGGACCACGCAATCGCCTTCGGGTCCTTCTCCTCGAAGACAGTTATCTCACGACCGTTGACGCGGAAGCCCTTGTCGGTGTGGACAACTTCGGCATCCAACCTGCCGAAGGTGGAGTCGTACCGAAGAAGGTGCTCGTTGACATCGCGCGAAACGAGGTCGTTGATCGCGACGATCTCGATGCCGGAGGGTTGTCCGGTCTTTGTCTCAAGGGCGAGAACGGACCGCAGGAAATTCCTCCCAATCCGTCCAAAGCCGTTGACGCCGATACGAACGCTCACGTCCATCACCTTTCTCACAGTCGCTCTTTTAAAGCGGTTTCACGTCCGAGGGGAACAAGGCCATTCTCTCTCACCTATCGAGCGCACCGCAAAACGCCTTCCTTCACCAGCAAAGCGAGTTCCGCCCCGAGCTTGGGCGGGTCGTGTTCCCGCAATCCCGCCCCACCCACATCCGCGAGGAGAAGGGAGACGTCGTCGGGGAACTCGCCGAGTGGGAGCGCTGCCCTGTCCGCCAGCACGACGTCGGGGTCGACACCGTGGGCGCGCAAAGACGCGAGTAACCGCGCGATGTCGAAGCCAGCCGTCTCGGGCAGCTGCTCGCGTAAGTTGGCGACATAGACGCGCTGGGCTCGCGTCCTGGAAAGAGCCTCGCGGATCCCGGGTACGACACAGGCCGCCAGAACACTGGTGAACAGCGACCCCGGGCCGAGCACGACCTGGTCGGCCTCAGCGATCGCCCGCAGAACCGCCGGCGGCGGGATCGCATCAGTCGGGACGAGTGACACCGCCACAATCTCGGCACCCTTGCTCACACGGACCTGCCCGATGAGCTCGCCGGAAGCCGTCTGCGCCTTCAACACGACGGGGCCTTCGGTAGCGGGCAGCACGCGTCCCGCCGCCCCGAGCACGCGGGCCGCCTCTTCGACACCGGACACGAAGTCCCCGGTCGTGGAAGCCAGCGCGGCTATCAAGAGGTTGCCGAAGGCGTGGCCTGCGAGCTCTCCGGAGACAAAGCGGTGCTCGAGGGCGTCGCCGAGCGGGGACGGTTCCGGCAACAGTGCCCCGATGCAACGCCTCAGGTCGCCGGGCGCTGGAATGCCGAGCAGCTCCCGCAGCCGACCGCTCGAACCGCCGTCGTCGGCGACCGAAACGACAGCTGTGATCTCGGTCGCGTACCGGCGAACTGCCCTCAGTGTCTGGGCGAGCCCGTGGCCGCCGCCGATTGCAACCACTCTCACAGCGCGGGCGACCCCTTGGCTCACAGGTCGATGTCCCGGTGGTGAACGACCGGCGCGTAGCCGCGCCTTCGGATCCGCTCGGCAATCTCCTCGGCCAGGACGACCGATCGGTGCCGACCACCTGTGCAACCGATCGCAATGGAGAGGTAGGACTTGCCCTCGCGCACGTAGGCAGGCAGCAACAGGGCGAACAAGTCGTCGAGGCGGCTGAGCAACTCCTGGGTCTCCTCGTTGTCGAGCACGTAGTCGCGCACTTCCGCGTCCAGGCCGCTCAGGGGGCGCAGCGCGGGAACCCAGTGAGGATTGGGCAGGAAGCGGCAGTCGAACACGAGGTCGACGTCGAGCGGGAGCCCGTGCTTGAAACCGAACGAGACAACCGCCGTCTGCATGCCCGAGCTGGCACCAACGCCGTCGACGAGCTCGGTCAGGCGGTCGCGCAACTCATGCACGTTCAAGGTCCCGGTCTCGACCACCACATCGGCCTCGTCGTGCAGCGCGTCGAGCATCTCGCGCTCTTGCTGGATGGCAGAAAGCACGCTGTCAGCCTCCACGGGGTGCCGGCGACGGGTGCCCTCGTAGCGACGAACCAGGACCTCGTCGGGAGCGTCCAGGAAGACCACACGAACACGAGCTCCCGTCGAGCGCAGCCTTCTGATCTCCGGTGCAAGCTCGGCTATGCCCTCGTAACCTCCGCGCCCGGACACGAGGCACACGCGCTCGTACTCCGCGCCCGCCTGGCTCGTCAGCTCGGCGACCTTGCCGATCAGCGCTGGAGGCAGGTTGTCGATGACGAACCAGCCGCGGTCCTCGAACGTCGCCGCCGCAGTGGACCGTCCGGCTCCGGACAAGCCGACAAGGATCAGATACTCGGCCATCGGCTCTAGTTTCCCATCTCCCCGGCACGCAGGCGCTCAAAGCGGAGCAGCAACAACCGCGGGATAGCGGACTCGAGCTCGAGGTCGATCGAACCCTCGAGGAAGGCTAAGGGCGGCCTTGGCTCCTCGAGGCGCGTGAGCACGCAGCCGAGGCCGGTGACGGGATTGACGTAGCGTGACAGCGGGCGGTGGGCGAATGGCAACCACACACCTGGATCCACCTCCTCCGCGACAATGTCCTCACGCAGGTACGGCCCGACGCGCCAGTAGTGCTCGCCCATGATCTGGTCGTCCACGAAGCCGCTCCCGGTCCCTTGGAACAGCGGGTGATTGACCAAGAGCAGGAACCGTCCCCCGACGGCGAGCACCCTGACGGCCTCGGCCAGGAGGGCGTCCGGGTCCGACGAATGCTCGATGACGAGGCAGCACACGACCGCGTCGAACGAGCCGTCCCGGAAGGGGAGGCGCTCGCCGACCCCCTGCACGTACACGGGCCCGCCGCCCTGGGCAACGGCGCTTTGGAGCTGGGCGGCCGACGGCTCGAGCCCGATGACGATCTCTCGTTCGGGAGATCCCCCCACAAGGCGCCGGGCGAGATGGCCCTCACCGCTCCCGAGATCGAGCACGCGAGCCGCGCCCTTTAGGTGCAACTCGGTGAGCGGCAGGATCTGGAGCTCGTACTCGATGTCCGCTCCGTTCGTGAACGTCTCCCGCCACCAGGTGGCGTGTCGCTCCCAGGGATCCTCCGTGGTGCTCATCCCGCCTTCGCTCCTCGTCGGGCGTGCAGGTGTTCGTAGACGGCGCGTCCCACGGCCTGCGGCAGCCAGCTGAGAGCGAGGAGGTCGTCAAGCGAGGCCGCCTGTACCGCTCTCACCCCGCCGAGCTCGGAGACGAGCCGGCGGCGGCGAGCCGGGCCCAGGCCGGCGATACCGTCGAGCGCGCCGCGGGTCATCCTCCGGCCGCGCAGCTCGCGGTGGAACCCGATGGCGAACCTGTGCGCCTCGTCCCTCGCCTGCTGCAAGAGGTAGATGGCCTCGCTGTCGCGGGGGATCTGGATCGGGCTCGGCCGGCCGGGCACGAACACCTCCTCCAGCTGCTTGGCCAGGGAGGCCACCGCTATCTTGCCGGTCAGGCCGAGCTCCTCGAGGACGCGCACGCCCACTCCCAGCTGCCCCTTTCCTCCGTCCAGCAAGAGCAGCTGGGGCGGATAGGCAAAGCGGGACGCACGCCGGCGGCCTGCGTCGGCGGCGACTCCCCCCTCGGCCACCTTGTCGTCACGATCACCGCCCTGGGCGCCGGCGGCGCCGTTGGCCGCATCCTCGGCCGACGCGGTGTCACTCAGCCGCCGCAAACGCCGGGTGAGCACCTCATGCATGGCGCCGTAGTCGTCATTTCCTTGCACGGCCGTCACCTTGAAACGCCTATAGTCACTGCGCTTCGGAAGCCCGTCCTCGAGCACGACCATCGAGCCCACGTAGTCGGACCCCTGCAGGTGGCTCATGTCGAAGCACTCGATGCGCAGCGGCGCTTGCTTCAACGCGAGGGCATGCTGCAACTCCTCGATCGCAGCCGCCCGGCTCGTGAGATCGCTTGAGCGCCGCAGGCGGTGGCGCTTCAGCTGCTCCTCCGCGTTCTGGCGGGCCGTTGCCAACAACTCGCGTTTGCGGCCGCGCACGGGCACCCGCAGCGTGACCTTCCCGCCGCGCAGGCCCGAGAGCCAGGCCCCATAGGTGGCGGCGTCCTCCGGCAGTTCGGGAACGAGCAGGTCCTGGGGGATCCCGATCGGGGTCTCGGCGTAGTGCTGCTCGAGCACTCTTGCGACAAGTTGCGCCGTCGTGAGTGGCTCCACCTTCTCGACGATGAAGCCGTGGCGGCCGACGACACGCCCCCGCCGGACGTGGAAGACCTGCACGGCCGCCGCCAGCTCGTCCTCAGCCATCGCGATGGCGTCGAGGTCCTCGGGCTTGTCGGTCACCATCTGCTGGCGCTCGACAGCCAGGCGCACCGTCACCAGCCGGTCCCGCAGGCGCGCCGCCCGCTCGAACTCGAGCTCCCCCGCCGCCTCCCGCATCTCTGATTCGAGACGGTCGACGACAGGCTTGGTGTCGCCGTCGAGGAACTCCATGAACTCGGTCACGAGCCTCGCGTACTCCGCCGGGCCGACGGCACCCACGCACGGTCCCGAGCACCGTTCGATGTGATACAGCAGGCAAGGCCTCCCGAGGAGCTGGTGGCGCCGCAGCTTGGCGTCCGAGCAGGTCCGGATCGGGAACGATCTGAGCAAAAGGTCGAGGGTCTCGCGGATCGCGTAAGCGTGGGCATACGGGCCGAAGTAACGGGTGTCCCTCCGCTTCGCGCCCCTCATGACAGTGGCCCTGGGCCATTGGTCGCCAACGGTGACCGCGAGGTACGGATAGCTCTTGTCGTCGACGAGGCGGATATTGAAGCGGGGCCGGTGCGCCTTAATCAGGTTGTACTCGAGCATGATGGCCTCGACGTCGCTGCCGACGACGATCCACTCGACAGAGGCCGCCCGTTCGACCATCTGCGCGGTGCGCGGGTGGAGGTGGACCGGATCCTGGAAATAGCTCGAGAGGCGGCTGCGAAGAGACATCGCCTTGCCGACGTAGATAATCCGCCCGACCGCGTCCCTGAATTGGTACGAGCCGGGGGCGTCGGGAACCGATTGCGGGCGTTCGAGCACTAGAGTGCAGGTTACGGCCGGCCTGGTATCCCGGCTGACATATTCGCTTCGTGACCGACATACCCGCGGTTGGGCGACCAGGCTGTCCCCGCCGGCCGAAAAACGAAGCGCCCTAGAGGGGGTCTCAGACATGTTCCGCCTGCAGCCGCCGCTCCCCGACGACTATGCCACGGCACCCAACGACGAGCTGGTGGCGCGCGTCACCACGGCCCGGTCCCGCCTCGGCAAGCGACTCCTCATCCTCGGGCACCACTACCAGCGTGAAGAGGTCATCCAGTTCGCGGACGTGCGAGGCGACTCCCTCGGTCTGTCGCGCTACGCGGCCGACCAGCACGACGCCGAGTTCGTCGTCTTCTGCGGGGTGCACTTCATGGCCGAGTCCGCGGACATCCTTACGGGGCCGCACCAGCAGGTGATCCTGCCCGATCTGAACGCCGGCTGCTCCATGGCCGACATGGCAAGACTCGAGGACGTCGAGCAGATCTGGGACGAGCTCGCCGAGGTCACCGACATCGAGGCGATCGTGCCCATCACCTATGTGAACTCGGCCGCCACGCTCAAGGCGTTCGTGGGCCGCAACGCGGGCGCCGTCTGCACCTCCTCGAACGCCCGCGCCGTTTTGACCTGGGCCCTCGATCTTGCGGCCTCGGGCGCCAACGGCGGTCCGATCGTCGCCTCCCAGAGCCCGGGGGACCTCCCGAACGGCCCTGGCCGCGGGAAGAAAGTCCTCTTCTTCCCCGACCAGCACCTCGGCCGCAACACCGCCTTCCAGCTCGGCTATGGAACCTCGGACATGCAGGTCATCGATCCTCGCAGACACGTCGGCGGCCTGGCCGAGGCCGACGTGAAGCAAGCCACACTCCTGCTCTGGAAGGGCCACTGCTCGGTGCACCAGCGCTTCCGCACCGAGCACGTAGAGGCGTTCCGCACCGAACACCCCGACGGCATCGTGATCGTGCACCCCGAGTGCTCGCATGAGGTCGTCGAGAGCGCCGATCAGGTCGGTTCCACGGATTACATAATCCGTGCGGTCTCGGGCGCTCCGGCCGGTTCCACGATCGCAGTCGGCACGGAGATCCATCTCGTCGACCGGCTCGCCCGCGAGCATCCCGACCGGACCGTGCTGTCCCTCGACCCGTTGGTCTGCCCCTGCTCGACGATGTTCCGGATCGACCTGCCCCACCTCGCCTGGGTGCTCGACGGTCTGGTTGCCGGGGAGGTCCGCAACCGGATCACGGTCGACGAGGCCACCGCCGCGGATGCTCGGGTGGCCCTGGCGCGGATGCTCGCGATCGCGTGAAGTCTCTGTTCGGGGCCGCTTCGCCTGGGCCGATGACCGAAGAAGCCTTGACACAAGCAGACACCGCAGGCATCCGCCAGGCCAGCAACGGCTCGCGCGGGGCAACGAGCCGGCTCCTCTCGGCGCTCGGGGCCATCGACGACTTGGACGTGGCCCGGCCGAGCCTGCTGCCCGACTGGACTGTCGGCCACGTGCCCGCCCACCTCACCTGCAACGCGGACTCCTCGTAGGGATTCTCCGCTCGGCGAGCGAAAACAGGCCGGGGCCGCGGTACCCAGGTGGCGCCGCCGGACGCAACCAGGACATCGAGAAGCAACGGGGCGCCCGACCGAGGGGATCATGGCGGACCTGGTGGACTCGGCCGCGCGCCTGGAGGCGACCTCCGAGGAGGTGCCTGGGGGCGTGTGGCAGGGTCATGGCTTGCGCAGCGACGGTTCGCCCTTCCCCTGCCGTGTCTTGCCCACCTCGCGGCGGCGCGAGGTGGAGGTGCACCATGTCGACCTCGGTCTCGGCCACGGGAGCAAGGATTGACCGCCCGAGTTCGTCAGCCCCGACGCGGCCTATGTGCGAGAGCGCGTGCCCGAACGGCGCGGGGACGCCGCCCAGCGGGCCGCCTTCCTGGCCTGGATCTACGGCCGCGCCGACGGGCCGGCCGGCTTCGTGCTGCGGCCTTTCTGAGAGGGTGCCCGCCTCGCGGGCCGTGATCAAGCCTCGATCAGCTCGATCCTGGGCCGGAGGGAGGGACTCACATCCCGAGCAAGGGCGCCAGGAACCGCCCCGTGTAGCTCTCGTGGGTCTTGGCCACCTTCTCGGGCGTACCCTCGACCACCACCGATCCTCCGCCGTCCCCGCCCTCGGGGCCGAGGTCGATGACCCAGTCCGCCGACTTCACGACATCAAGGTTGTGCTCGATGACGCACACCGTGTTGCCCTGGTCGACCAAGCGGTGCAGCACGTCCAAGAGCTTGCGGACATCCTCGAAGTGGAGCCCGGTGGTCGGCTCGTCGAGCACGTACAGCGTGTGCCCGGTCGATCGCTTCGCGAGCTCCGAGGCGAGCTTGACCCGCTGCGCCTCACCACCCGACAGCGTGGGAGCCGGTTGGCCGAGGCGGATGTAGCCGAGTCCCACGTCCACGAGGGTCTTCAGGTGACGCGAGATGACGGGCTGCGCCGCGAAGAGGTCGAGCGCCTCCTCACAGGAGAGGTCCAGCACCTCGGCGATGTTCCTCCCCCGCCACGCCACCTCGAGCGTGTCGCGGTTGTAGCGCGCTCCCTTGCAGACCTCACACGGGACATAGACGTCCGGAAGGAAGTGCATCTCGATCTTCAAGGTCCCGTCACCGGCACACGCCTCGCAGCGTCCTCCCGGGACGTTGAACGAGAAGCGTCCCGGTTGGTAGCCCCTGAGTCGCGACTCCGAGGTCTGGGCGAAAAGCTTCCGTACGCTGTCGAACATGCCCGTATAGGTGGCCGGGTTCGAGCGCGGCGTGCGTCCGATAGGCGACTGGTCGATGTCGATGACCTTGTCGAGGGCATCCGCACCTTCGATGCTGCGGTGGCGGCCGGGGACGACGCGGGACTTGTAGATACGCTGCATGAGCGCCCTGAGCAGGATGTCGTTGATCAGAGTCGACTTGCCGGAACCCGACACCCCCGTCACCGACACGAAGCAGCCGAGGGGGATCTCCACGTCGATGCCCTTCAGGTTGTGCTCCCGGGCGCCTCGCACGACGAGCCATTCCCCGCGGGGCTCGCGCCGCATGGCCGGCACCGCGATGGAACGTTTGCCCGCAAGGTACTGCCCGGTGATCGACGCCTCGCAGTTCACGAGGTCGGCGACCGAGCCTGCGCAGATCACCTCGCCGCCGTGCTCGCCGGCTCGCGGGCCGATATCGACGACGTAGTCGGCGATGCGGATCGTCTCCTCGTCGTGCTCCACGACCAGGACCGTGTTCCCGATGTCGCGCAGTCTGAGCAAGGTCTCGACAAGCTTGCGGTTGTCGCGCTGATGCAGGCCCACGGAGGGCTCGTCGAGCACGTAGAGGACACCGACCAGCCCGCTGCCGATCTGCGACGCCAGGCGGATCCTCTGGGCCTCACCGCCGGCGAGCGTCGCGGCGGCGCGGTCGAGGCTCAGGTAGTCGAGCCCGACATCGACGAGGAACTGCAGGCGGGCCCGGATCTCCTTCATCACCTGAGCCGCGATCATCTCCTCTCGCGAGCTCAGCTCGAGGTGTTCGAGGAAGTCGTGGGCGGCCCGGATCGACAGCGACGACAGCTCCGCGATGCTCCTGCCGCCGACTTTGACCGCGAGTGACTCCGCCCGCAGCCGCGTGCCACCGCAGTCCGGGCAGGCGACCTCGCGCATGTAACCCTCAACCTGCTCGCGCACCCAGTCGGAGTCCGCGTCACTGTGGCGACGCTGCAACCACGGCACGACGCCTTCGAACTGTGTGTCGTAGCTGCGCAAAGTGCCGTACCGGTTGCGGTACTGAACGTGCACACGCCGAGTTCCCGCGCCGTAGAGGAGGATCTTGCGCTGTGGCTTGGTGAGCTTGGACCACGGCTTGTCCATGGTGAAGCCACTCGCCTCGGCCACGGCCTTGAGCACGCGGGAGAAGTACTCGGTCCGAGCGCCCGCCCACGGTCCGATGGCCCCTTGGGCAAGGGAGAGATCCGGGTTCGGCACCACCAGGTCGGGATCGACCTCGAAACGGGTGCCCAGCCCGTTGCACGACGGACACGCCCCGAAAGGCGAGTTGAACGAGAAGCTGCGCGGCGCCAGCTCATCGAGGGAGATCCCGCAGTGAACGCATGCCAGGTGCTGGGAGAAGGTGAGCACCTGCTCACCTTCTCCGCCTTCTCCCGCGTCCGCGATACCGTCCTCCGCGGCGTCGGCTGCCTTGGCGGCTGCGGCCTTGCCAGCCTCTTTGCTCCTGCCCGCTCTTGGGGAGGGCTTGGTGTCGGCCATGAGCAGTATCTCGGCGATCCCCTCGCCGAGGCGCAGCGCCGTCTCGATCGAGTCCGTGAGGCGACGTTCGATGCCGTCGCGACGGACGAGCCGGTCGACGACAACCTCGATGGTGTGCTGCTCGTAGCGGGCGAGCTCCAAAGCGGCCCGTGCGGACAACTCCATGAGCTCACCGTCCACCCGCACTCGCGCGAAACCCTGTTTGGCGAGGTCGTCGAGCAGGGCCGAGTACTCACCCTTCCGGCCCCGCACAACCGGAGCGAGCACCTGGAATCTCGTTCCGTCGGGCAGGTCGCGCAGGCGGTCGACGATCTGCTGGGGGCTCTGTCGCGTGACCAACCGGCCGCAGCTGGGGCAGTGAGGCTGGCCGATGCGGGCGTACAGCAGGCGCAAGTAGTCATAGATCTCCGTCACGGTTCCGACCGTCGAACGGGGGTTGCGGGAAGCCGACTTCTGGTCGATCGAGATGGCGGGCGACAGTCCCTCGATGAAGTCGACATCCGGCTTGTCCATCTGCCCGAGGAACTGCCGGGCGTAGGAGGACAACGACTCGACGTAACGCCGTTGGCCCTCGGCATAGATCGTGTCGAAAGCGAGCGACGACTTCCCTGAGCCTGACAGCCCCGTGAACACGATGAGACGGTCGCGGGGAAGCTCTATCGAGACGTTCTTGAGGTTGTGCTCGCGGGCCCCGCGAACAACGAGGGTGCTTGGCACGGCCGCAGACTACCGACCGGCCGGGGCGAACGAGCGGGAACCATGGGCGCGCCGGTCAGGGCGTCGCGTCGCCGGGCCGGAGGAGAGGGACGGGTCTCGGGCGCTCAACCGACCTCCCTCAGCTCTCTGCGGAGGGATCGGATCTCGTCTCGCAACCGGGCCGCATACTCGAAGCGAAGCTCGGCCGCGGCAGCCTGCATCTCGTGTTCGAGGGTCGCGATCAACCTTCCGAGCTCGTCGACGGGAAGCTCGCCGTTGCCGGCGTGCCCCCTCAGGGACACATCGAGCAGGTCGGCGGCGCGTGCGACGGCTCGCCGGCCGGCACGCCGCGAGCGGTCGGACCCGGCCCGGCTGGGCAGAGGTGCACCGGTGCCGAATCCGTCGCCTCCGGCGCCCGCAGCGCTCCGGAACTGCGCGACGAGGTCGGTCACGGCCTTGCGAATGGTCTGCGGGTCGATCCCGTGCTCCTTGTTGTACTGTTGCTGCACGATCCGGCGGCGCTCGGTCTCGGCGATCGCTCCCCGCATGGAGTCCGTGATCACATCCGCGTAGAGGATGACCCGGCCCGAGACGTTCCGCGCCGCGCGGCCCATGGTCTGGATCAGCGATGTCTTGGAGCGCAGGAAACCTTCCTTGTCGGCATCGAGGATGGCCACGAGCGCAACCTCGGGAAGATCGAGACCCTCCCGCAAGAGGTTGATGCCCACGAGGACGTCGAACTCGCCGAGACGGAGGTCCCGCACAATTTCGATCCGCTCGATCGTGTCGATGTTCGAGTGCAGGTAACGGACCTTGAGGCCTGTCTCGAGAAGATAATCAGCCAGGTCCTCGGCCATCTTCTTGGTGAGGGTGGTGACAAGGACCCGCTCGCCGCGGGCCGTGGTGGTGTTGATCTCCGCGATGAGATCGTCGATCTGGCCCTTGGTCGGCTTGATGACGACTTCAGGATCGACGAGGCCCGTCGGCCGGACGATCTGCTCGACCACCTGGCTCGAGACCGATATCTCGTACTCGGACGGGGTCGCCGAGAGAAAGACGCACTGGTTGATGCGAGCCTCGAGCTCCTCGAAACGCAACGGCCGGTTGTCCAGGGCCGAGGGGAGGCGGAAGCCGTGCTCGACGAGGACCTCCTTGCGGGACCGGTCGCCTGCGAACTGCCCATGGAGCTGAGGGACCGTCACATGGCTCTCATCGATCACGAGCAGCCAGTCGTCGGGGAAATAGTCGAGCAAGGTGTAGGGGGCCTGGCCCGGCTCACGCCCGTCCAGGTGACGGCTGTAGTTCTCGACGCCGTTGCAGCTGCCGAGCTCGGCGAGCATCTCGAGATCGTGCTCGGTGCGCATCCGCAGGCGTTGCGCCTCGAGCAGCTTGCCCGCCTGCTCGAGCTCGCGCAGGCGCTCGCCGAGCTCGGCTCCGATGGAGGCGATCGCGTGGCGCGTGCGCTCGTCGCCGGCGACGTAGTGCGTGGCGGGGAAGACGAGCAGTTCCTCAAGATCGCCGAGCAGTTCCCCGGTGAGCACGTCGAAGCGGCTCAGGCGCTCGACCTCGTCGCCGAACAGCTCGATGCGCACCGCGTACTCCTCGTAAGCGGGGTGGACCTCGATCGTGTCGCCCCGGACCCGGAACCTCCCCCGTACGAGGTTCGCGTCGTTGCGCTCGTAGTGCATCGCCACGAGCCGAGACAGCAGCGACCGTTGGTCGTGCGTCTCTCCGGGCGAGAGCAGGAGAATCTGGTCTTTGTACTCGTCGGGGGACCCGAGCCCATAGATGCACGAGACCGATGCCACGACGATCACGTCCCGGCGCGTGAGCAGGCTGGCGGTCGTGGAGTGCCGCAACCGGTCGATCTCGTCGTTGATGGACGAGTCCTTCTCGATGTAGGTGTCCGACGAGGGAAGGTACGCCTCAGGTTGGTAGTAGTCGTAATAAGAAACGAAGTACTCGACTCGGTTGTCCGGGAAAAAGCCGCGCAGCTCGCCCGCGAGCTGGGCGGCGAGGGACTTGTTCGGGGCGAGCACGAGGGTCGGGCGCTGGACCTTCTCGATGGTCCAGGCAATCGTCGCGCTCTTGCCACTCCCGGTGATCCCGAGCAGGGCCTGGAAGCGTTCACCCCGCTCGATCCCGCGGGCCAGCGCCGCGATCGCGGCGGGCTGGTCGCCAGCCGGCTGAAAGTCGGAAACGACGCGGAACGGGGGCACCTCGGCATGGTACCGAGAGGGTGCGCGCCGGCGAGCGGCGCGCTCTCAGCCGTCGTCGCCTCCATCCTCGGCAGCCCGCCTCGCGGCCAGGTCCTCGCTCCAGGTCCAGGCGCGCCCGACCATCTGCTCGAGCTCGTCGAGGGTGCCCGTGTTCCTGATCACGTAGTCCGCCCGGGCGATCCGCTCCCGCCGGCTCGCCTGGTTGGCGATGCGCGACTCGGCGTCCGACCGATCCAGGTGCCGCTTTGTCACCAGCCGTTCCAGAACCAGGTCGAGGGGCGCGTCCACGACGATCACCCCCGCGAGACCGTAAGGATCGGGTCCGGCGCCCTCCACCAACAAGGGGATGTCGAGCACGACCACGCGCGGGCCGGCAGGCAGCGACGCAAGCCGACGCCCAATCTCTGCGCGGACCTCCGGGTGGACTATCGCGTTCAGATCGGCGAGCGACACCGGGTCGCTGAAGACGATGGCGGCCATCGCCGCGCGGTCGAGGCTGCCGTCCGGCGCGATCACGCGCGGACCGAAGCGCTCGACCACCTTCGCGTACGCCCTCCGCCCAGGTTCGACCACCTCTCGCGCCACCTCATCGGCATCGATCAGCACGGCTCCGCGCTCGACGAGCATCGCGGCGACGGTCGACTTGCCAGCACCGATCCCGCCCGTCAGGCCGACGATGACCATGTCGCGCCGCAAGCCCGGGGGCGGAACTTCGGCCGGCACCTCAGACGCCTCGCCGGGCGGTGACATGGCCGCCTACACTAACCGGGCCGTGGCTCGTATGAGCAGGACCCGCCCGCGCTTTGTGCACGCTGGAGAGCGCTCTCCTGGCCGGCTTCGCCTACGTCCCCCTGCTCGTCGCCAAACCGGGGCTCCTCGCCGACGACACCAAGCAGTACCTCTATCTCGATCCCGGCCGGCTCCTCAGCTCGGCGATGTCGATGTGGGACCCGTCGGTCGCAGCCGGCACCGTCACGCACCAGAACATCGGTTACTTGTTCCCGCAGGGACCCTTCTACTGGGTGTTCGGTCAGCTCGGAGTGCCTATCTGGGTGACACAGCGTCTCTGGATGGGCACTGTTGTCTTCGCGGCCGGAACGGGCGTCCGCTACCTCGCGCAGACCCTCGGCGTGAGCGGGCCCGGCCCGCTGCTCGCAGGCCTTGCCTACGCGCTCAGCCCTTACTGCCTCCAGTACATCCAGCAGGCCTCGGCGATACTCCTCCCCTGGTCGGGCCTCGGCTGGCTCGTCGCGCTCGCGGCGCTTGCCGTGCGCCGGGGTGGGTGGCGCTACCCCGCGCTGTTCGCGTTGGTGGTGGCGCTCATCGGGGCGACCAACGCCACCTCGCTGATCTATGCCGGCATCGCCCCGGTCACATGGCTCTTCTACTCGGTGCTCGTGCTGCGCGACGCCCCGGCGCGACGCGCCTGCGGTGCCGGGCTGAGGATGGGCGTGCTCTCGCTCGGGGTCTCGCTTTTCTGGATCGCCGGACTTCGCGTCGAGGGCACCTACGGCGTCGACGTCCTCAAGTACACAGAGACTCTCCCGGCGATCGCGGGAACCTCTCTCGCCTCCGAAGTCGTCCGCGGTCTCGGTTACTGGTACTTCTACGGCAGCGACCGGCTCGGGCCGTGGAAGCAGGCGGCCGTGCGGCTCGAGCAGAGCGCCTGGCTCTTGACGACGAGCTTCGCGGTTCCCTTCCTCGGTGCGCTCGGCGCCGTCTTCTCCCGTTGGCGCACAAAGGCGTTCTTCGTCCTCCTGATCCTCGTCGGGGTGGTGCTGGCCGTGGGTCTCCACCCGTACCCGGACCCGTCGATCATCGGGCGCGGCCTCAAGGCGTTCATGTCCGGCTCGTCGGTGGGGCTGGCCCTGCGCTCGAGCGACCGCGCCACCCCCCTCGTCGTGCTCGGGTTCGCCGTGCTGTTGGGCGGGGGCGCCACGGCCCTCTGGTCCCGCTTCCCCCGTGCCGGGCTTGCCGCGGCCTGTGCGCTGGCGGCGGTGGTGGTCGCCAACAGCGCTCCGTTCCTCCAAGGAGGCGCCATCGCCGTCAACTTCGCGCGGCCGGAGAAGATCCCCTCCTACTACGCCACCGCCGCCCGCTACCTCGACGCGAAGGGCGACTCCACGCGCGTGCTGATCGAACCGGGGCAGAACTTCGCCGCCTACGACTGGGGAACCACGTTCGACACGATCTGGCCCGGCATCATGACCCGACCCGAGGTCCTCCGTGAGCAGACCATCCAGGGCTCGTACCCGACGACCGATCTCCTCCAAGCCTTCGACCTCACGCTCCAGCAGGGCACGTACGAGCCTTCGACCTTGGCGCCCATCGCCCGGCTGTTCAGTGCCGGCGACGTCGTGCTGCAGTCGAACCTCGCCTACTGGCGCTACAACACCCCCCGGCCGCAAGAGACCTGGGCGCTGTTCGATCCCCCGCCGGCGGGAATCGGCAAGCCGGTGGCCTTCGGCAAGCCCGGGCCGGTGGTCGCACCGGCTCGCTACAGCCTCGTGGACGAGGAAGCCCTGGCGGAGCCTGCGAACGCGCCGTGGCCGCCCCCCATCGCCGTGTTCCCGGTCTCCGACACGCGCCCGATCTACCGGGCGGAACCGGCCTCTGCCCCGCTCGTGATCGACGGCAGCGGGCCCGGGGTCGTCGCCGCGGCGGCCGCGGGACTGCTCGACGACAACCCAACGATCTTCTACGCCGACACGCTCCACGCCAACGCGAAGCTGCTCCACGAGGTGCTCACGCCGGGAGCCCAGCTGGTGCTGACAGACTCGAACCGCAAGGTCCTCGAGCGTTGGTCCTCCGTGAGCGACAACATCGGCGAGACCCTCCCGGCCGGGGCCGAGCCCTCAAGCCCGGACCCGACCTCGGTGGCGCTGCCTGTGTTCAAGAACGTCCGACCGGCCGCCGAGAGCGTGGCGGTCTACACCGGGGCCCGCTACGTGGCCGCCTCCGGGTACGGCAACCCGGTCAGCCTCACGCCCGAGGACAGGCCGGCCCAGGCCTTCGACGGCAACCTCGCCACGGCTTGGAGCGTCGCTGCCTTCTCCGATGCCACGGGCAACTGGCTCCAGGTCCGCCTCGGGCATCCCGTGACAACCGATCACATCAACCTCGTCCAGGTGCTGGGCTCCACCGTCAACCGGTGGATCACTCGGGTGACCCTCGAGTTTGACGGCTCCCACGCCCGCTCGGAGAACCTGAACCTCGCTTCCCGGACCGCCGCTGGCCAGACGGTCCGGTTCCCGAAGCGCTCCTTCACGACGCTGCGCATCACGATCGACGGCACCACCTGGTCGGGACGGAGCTCGATGCAGGCGGCCTCGGGGGTCGGTTTCTCCGAGGTCCGGATTCCAGGCGTGAGCATCTCCGAAACGATCGAGATGCCTTCGGACCTGTTGCGGGCGCTCGGAACCTCCTCCCTCTCGCACCGGCTCACGATCGTCATGACCCGGGACCGCGTCTCGCCGATACCCCCCCGCTCGGATCCGGAGCTGGCGCTGGACAGGACGTTCTGGCTCCCGACGGCACGCTCGTTCTCCCTCAGCGGCACGGCACGGGTTTCCGCCCTGATCCCCGACAACGTTATCGACACGCTCCTCGGTGGCCCGACGGTCTTCGGAGGAGCCGTGATCGGCTCGAACGAGAGGCTTCCCGGCGACCTCGACGCGAGGGCCGTGTTCGCCTTCGACGCCAACACGAAGACCTTCTGGAGCCCAGGCTTTGACGGACCGGCCCAGATCGGCGCCTGGATGCAGGCGTCGCTCACCCACACCGTCAGCTTCGACCACCTCGACCTGAAGCTCATCGCGGACGGACGGCACTCGGTCCCCACAAGGATCAGGATCACGACCAACACCGGCGGTGACGAGCTCGTCTCGGTGCCGGCGGTGCGGGACCGCAAGGCGCTCAACGCGGTGGTCAGCGTTCCGGTGAGCTTCCCGCCGCTTACGGGGAGCACGATCAGGTTCACGATCGAGGCCGTTCGCCGGGTCACGACCATCAACTGGTACACGCGCCAGCCCATCGTCATGCCGGTCGGGATCGCCGAGATCGGTCTTCCCGGTGTCCGTTTCACCCCCGAGTCGGTGAAGGCGCAGGTCCCCGCTGTGTGCACCTCGACGCTGCTTCGCATCGACAACCGGCCGGTCTGGCTGAAGATCTCCGGGACGGTCGCCGCCGCCGAGAAGCTCCAGGGCCTGACCGTCTCGGGCTGCGGGCCCGACGCCAAAGGCATCGTCCTCGGTCCGGGCAACCACACGCTCGAGGCCACCTGGGGCAAGATCACCGGCTGGGATATCGACCGGCTCGTGCTCGACTCCGCCCCGAAAGGAGCGGCTCTCCCCCCCCGCGCCGGCGGCACCGCCGCACCGGCGCCCGGCACGATCGCCCCGTCGACGACACCGTCGCTCGCAACACCTGTGGTCCGCGTTCTCAAGGCGACCGCGACATCTGCCAAGCTCGAGATCAAAGACGCCACGCAGCCTTTCTGGCTCGTCCTCGGCGAGAGCCAGAACGCCGGCTGGGAGGCTGCCGAACCGGGCGGGCGGTCGCTCGGAGCATCCCAGCTGATCGACGGCTATGCGAACGGCTGGTACGTCACGCCGCCGCAACGCGGCACCTTCGTCGTCACGCTCCAGTTCGGCCCGCAGAGGGTCGTGACCCCCGCCATCGCCGCGTCCGGTGCCACTGTCCTGCTTTGCCTGCTCCTCGGCTTTGTCCCCCTCGGACGCCTGCGCCGCCGGCTCGTACGCCGTGGATCCCACGCGGCCGAACGGCGCCTGACCGAGCCGGGCGCCGGCAGGCCCGCCGGGGCGGCGAAGGCGCGCCAAGACCGACCGGCAGGCGCCGCCCGCAAGCAGCCGCGCGACGCGGCGCCGCTATTGGGAACGCCTTTCCCGGCCACCGGGCGGTCGCCCCATTTGCCATCCTGCTTGCTTGTCGCCGCCCTGTGCGGCGCCGTGGCGATGGTGGTCCTGCCGCCGCCGTGGGCACCCTCCGTCGCCGGCGCGACCGCGGTCGCCTGTTTCGCGGGCCTCCGCTGGGGCCGCGCGCGCGCGATTCTCGGCCTGGCCGCTGTCGGGGGCATCGGCGCCGCCGGCACCGTGACCGTCCTCGATCAGCTTCGACATCACTACTCACCCGGAAGTGGCTGGCCCCACAACTTCGAGACAGCCGGGGTTCTCGCGTTCGTCGCCGTGGTCGCCCTCGCGACCGACTCGGTCGTCGGGCTCGCCCGGCGCCACCGCCGCGCGGAGTCCGCGGGGGACGGCCCGCAGGACACGTAGCCGGCGGGTCTCCCGGGGGCGGCGTCGCCCCGGCGAGCCAACGGATACCGCCGCTTCACCGTCGTGGACGTCGTGGGTCGGCGGGGGCTTCGCTGCCTACGCAGGCGACCGAGAGCCACCGCGCAAACTCCGGCTTCGCGCGTCAGCAACCAGAGCCGCCAGGGTCCCACGTGCCGTCGCCTCCCATGTGAGCGCGGTGACGCGCTCCGAGGCGGCACGGCCGAGGCGGCGACGCAGCAGGGGGTCGCAGAGAAGCGTCTCGAGATGGCGGGCGAAATCGTCGTCCCGATCGGTCAGCATTCCCGTCACGCCGTGCTCGATCGCGTCGAGGTGTCCCGGTATCCGCGTAGCGACCGCCGGTGTGCCGCACGCCGCGGCCTCGCTGACCGTCATGCCCCAGCCCTCCCGCACCGACGTCGAGACGACCACCCACGCCCGGCGGTACAGCTCCACGAGCTGGTCCGTGCCCAGCCGGCCGGGCATCGACACGTAGCCGTCGGCGCCGAGCTCCCGGAGCCTTGCCTCGAGGCCCGAACGTTCCGTTCCTTCGCCGACGATGATCGTCTCGAGATCGGGGACCCTCTCGTGGACTCGCGCCAGGATCCCCATCAATCTGGGGAAGTTCTTCACGGGCACGAGACGTCCGACTGCGACCACGAGGGGCCTGTCCGCCCGTTGCCCGCCCGGCGAGTAACAACGGTTGATCCCCGGGGGGACGACGCTGACGCGGCTTGGCCGCACTCCGGGCAGCCGCACGATTTCGCGGCGGGACGACTCGGAAAGGGTCACGATCCGTGACCTGCAATAGACCGGCGGGGCGAGACGGGACTCGAGCAAGTTGCCCGCCTTGGCCAGGGACGGCGGCAACACCATCGGCCACATCTCGCCGTGGACGTGGTGCAAGAACACGACTCTCGGCAGACGCGACCACAGCGGGCTCAGCCACGGCATCCCATTCCAGACCTCTACCAGCCCGTCGACAGGCCCGAGACGGCCGGCGGCGATGTCCATGGGTCCGGTCGCGAACACGGCGTAACGGCCGGATCTGCGGACGACCCGGTAGCCATCCCTTTCCACCAGGACGGATCTGCCGGCCACCGACGACGTCCTGAGCACGACGTCCATGCCCGCCGCGGCCCATCGTGTGGCCACCTCGTGCGCGTGGAGCTCGGACCCGCCCGCCTCCGCATCGTCGATGTCCCGCCAAGCGAGCATGGCCACTCGTCGCAGGCCGGCGTCCCTGGCGAGCTGGGCGAGCTCGGTGCTCGCGGGAGCTCCCTGCAACTGCGCCGGGCCGGGAGCGGCACTGCCGTCGGCGGCCCCCGTCTGTTGCGACCGCGAGCCCGACCCCTTGGGCGCGGCCGGCGTCGGGCGTCTCATCGGCTGCGGCTCATGACCCGACCCGCGTGGGCACGGCTCGGCCGGTTCCTGTGCCGCCCGGCGAGCCACTCGCCTGCCGACCGACCTGCTGTTCGTGGTAGTCGGCGTCGACGTTCACAGCCCAGGTGTCGAAGGGCTCCCCATAAAGGCTCTCGACCGTCAACATCGCCGTCAACATCGAGTGGTCCTGGTTGTTGTAGCGGTGCATGCCGTTGCGGCCGACCGGATGCACGTTGGGCGCCTCTGCCTCCAGCCATTCCCGGATCGCCTGTACGTTCAGGTGATAGCCCGCGTCGTAGACCGGGTACGCCTTGGACATCCTCACGACGAAGCCTTTCTCGACGTCGCCGGGGCGAACAAGTCCGAGCGTCTCCAGCTCGGCGGTGCCGAGGGCCACGAGGTCCTCGTCCGCCATCGACCACAAGGCGTCGTCCTCGAAGACAAAGTACTCGAGCCCGAGGCAGGTCCGGGCCTGTTGCACGAGATCGGCGGACCACGAGCCGAAGTTCTGCACGCGCCCCACGCGCACCTTCTCCGAATGCACGTAGATCCAGTTGTCCGGGAACCCGCACTCGGCCGGCAGCACCAGCGCGACGGTGAGGAAGTCGCGGTAGCGAAGGCCGCGGGCCGCCTGCTGAACCTCCGCGGGTGCCGGCGGGTCCATGACTTGCACAAGCTCCGAGAGCGGCATCGACGAGATCAAGTGGTCAAAGGGCCACGTGGCCGTCGCGCCCTGCCGGCCCGCGACGGTACCCTCGGCCGCCGGCGCTGCCACCGATCGCGTCCGCGCCGTCACGGCCCTGCCTTCGGACCGCTGGATCGACTCGAGCCGCGTGCCCAACAAGACGTCCGAGCCGTGGTCCTCCACGAACGCCCGGGCACGCTCCCACATCATCCCAGGACCGAGGCGCGGGTAATGGAACTCCTCGATGAGCGAGGTGATGCGGGCTTGCTTGTGGTTCGGGGCGAACGCGTTGCGGATCACGTTCCCGAGCGTCAGGCTCTTGATTCTCTGCGCGGCCCAGTCCGCCTTGATCTCGGCCGGTGGTATCCCCCACACCTTCTCGGTGTAGGCCTTGAAGAACTTCCGATAGAGACGCCATCCGAAGGCCCGGGCCGTCCAGCCCTCGAAGGTGTCGAGGTCGCGGGGAGGGTGCACACGCACCCACAAGAACGAGAGGGCGCACCGGATAGCCTCGAGCATCCCGAGGCCACGCAGCGCATTGCCCAAATGGATCGGGTAGTCGTAGAAAGTCCCCTCGTAGTAGATCCGGCTCAGCCGGCGCCGCAGCAGGAAGTCCTCTGGTCCCAGGATCTCGTGCCACAGGTTCTGGACCTCGGGCACCTTCGTGAAGAAACGGTGCCCCCCGATGTCGAACCTCCATCCCTCCCGTTCCACGGTGCGGGAGATCCCGCCCACGACGTCATCCATCTCGAAGACCGTGCAGGTGGCGCCCCGTCTCGCCAGCTCGTACGCGGCCGTCAGGCCCGCCGGGCCGGCGCCGACCACGATGACGCGTCCGGGTCCACCGGCAGCCGGCAAAGGCGCGGCAGCGTTCGACTCGGGCGCTCGGCTCATGATCGGGCCATCATCGCACGGGCGGTCCGCACCGGCTCATCTCGGGCCCGGCCCGGTTCGGGCCTCAGGGCACGTACTTGCCCAGAAAGGCCAGCATCGCGTAGGCGATGAGCAGGGCGGCCGACACAGCGACGACCACTCTGTAACTCCTGGGGCCCTTGGTGAGCATGGCCACCGCAAGGACGAACGGGAAGCAGCCCAGCCCGTACCGCTCGAGTGACTCGAAGTTGGAGGCGGTCAGCACGACGGCCAGCACGGTGACGGTGTACCAGCCGTAGGCGGCCGGGAGCCGGCGAAGGACGAACACTGCCAGCCCAACCAGCACGACGGCCCAGACGGCGTGCTGAGCCGTGCCGAGATGGGTGAGGTGCACAAGGTCGCGCGCGTCGCGGGCGAAGGTGACGAACGGATCGGCGACTGTACCCCGACGCGACCGCGAGAGCTGTTCTCGCAACGGGAGCAGGAAGCTCCCCACCACCTCCTGGGTCCAGCCGAGGTACGCCGCGGCTCCCGCCGGCGCTGCGAGCACCGCGCCGGTGCCGATGATGCGCTCGCGACCGCTGAGCACCCGCCAGCTCGTGGCCACCTCTATCGCCGCGGGGACGGCCAACAGCATCCCGACGGGCCGGCAAAGCCCGGCTGCGAAGGCGGCGCAGAGGGCAAGGGCGTAGCGGCGCTGTCGCAGGCCGAGGAAGGTGACGAGCGACGTCAAGAGCAGCAGCGACTCCGCATACCCCATCACGAGCACGAAGGCCGTCGGGGCGAGGGCGAGCAGCCACACCGCCCGGCGGGCACAAGCCTCGTCGCCGAGCTCGACCATGACGAGGCGGTAGAGAACCGCAAAGGCTGCCAGGGAGGCGACGTTTGCGACGATGATCACCGACATCCCCGCCGACATCCCGGGCACCGCCCGCAACGACCTCGCCAGCACTGGCAGCAAGGGGAAAAAGCGCAGCGCCCCGCTCCCGAGATTCGCGTAGCCGTGCGCGGCGATCCTGTCGTACCAGCGGGCGTCCCAGCCGAGCAGGCCGGAATAGCTTGCGTCGTGCGCCGCCGCACCCAACTTGAAGATGCTCGCCGAGAGCCTGGCGGCGGCGAGTGCAACGAGCACGATCGCTCTGGACACGACGAAGGGGAGCACGGAGGCCCGCAAGGCCGGCACCGCGACATCCCACTGCGCTCTGGCAGTGCGTTGGCTGATCACCCGGTCGCTCACGGCGGCGCGTAACGGTAGAGGTTCTCGCCCTCGAAGATCTCGAAGGGCGTGTCGGAACCCCTCTCGCCGACGACCTCACGCTGGGGCCGTCTTGCGGCAAGTTCGCCGGCAATGGCCTGACAGTCGTTCCCGAAGTTGCGGTAGCCGGGCGCCCACACGTACCAGATCACCTTGCCCGGTCCGGCCCGCGATACCAGCAGCCTCGTGAAACTCAGCGTGCTCGCGTGCTCGACGGTCGTCGCGTAGTCGACCCAGTTCACGATCTCCGGCGGGTCGGCGCGGGGGAATGCCACCTCTGCGAAGCGACCGTCGAGGGCGCGGCTGACGGCCGGCCCGAGCTGATCCGGGCAGAACGCCACCACGTCACCGGGACGGGCGTGGGCCAGCACCGCGGACGCGACCTGCGCGGCTTGTGTCCGCGTGAGGAAGGCATTCGGGATCGACGCCGCGAGACCGAACGCGATCGCGACGGCGACGACCCCGTGGCGAAGGCGTCGATCGGTCAGGGAAGTCACGCCGTAGGCAACCACCAACAGACACGGCGCCAATATGACCGCGGAGTAACGGTCCGCGAACGTGCTTCCGCTGAGCTTGCCCGCGAGCAGAGCCACGAGGAGCGTCCCCGCCGACACCAGGGCCAGGCCGCGGACTCCCGGTCGCGTCCTCAGATCCAGCACGACCCGGCGCCCGTCCAGGGCGCTGCCGGCGATCGCGAGCAGAGCGAGGAAGGCGAGCACCAGGGCGAGCGCCCGGCCGGCGTCGGAGTCGCCGCCCGCGAACTGCGTGAAGGTGTAGACGAGCGCCGTGAAGTCCGCCGGAGTCGCCCACGGCGTGCCCGTGTGGTGCAGCTGGAAGAGGAAGGTCGGGACCCACGGGCCGAAGGCAACGGTACCCGCGGCCAGGGCGACGAGAGCGACGCGGCAAGCGTGCGCGTAGGGGCCCGAGCGCGCGAAAAAAGCGGTGCCGACGGCGGTGACGGCCACGAGGTACAACGCCCAGTAGTGGCTGTACTCCAGGCCACAGGTCACAACTGCGAGGGCCAGCGCGTTTGCGGTCGTCGGCCTGCAGAGCACTGCTGTAAAGGCCAGTACCCCCAGGCTCGACATCAAGATGACGAGCGAGTACATGCGGGCTTCGGTGTCGTAGTACACGGCGAAGGGCGACGTGGCCATGAGCAACGCCGCCGTCCAGGCCACTGTTCGACCGGCCCGCTGGTGCGCTAGGCGCTGCGAAGTGCCCTCCTCGACTGCTGGCTGCGCGCCAACAGGTCCGGCCGCGCGCCAAGGTTGAGACCCGACCCTGTAGCCGGCGACCCACACGACAGGGAGCGTGACAACACCGATGACCCCCGACAGCGAACGCGCCCCGAGGTCGCTCGTTCCGAACACCCTCATCCAGAAATGGAGGAGCACGTAGTACAAAGGCGGTGCCCCGTCGTCGCGAAGTAGATGGGGGATCAGGTGCAGTGGGGCCCGGGCGATGTTGACCGTCAGCGCCTCGTCCAGCCACATCGGCGAGGGCGTCCAGAAACGCAGCACGACTGCGCCGGCGAGCACGGCCCCGCTTGCCGTGGCGACAACGGTCTGCTCGAGGGTTCTGCGCGCGACGCTGTCGCGCGCCTCAGTCCTTCGCGAAGACGGCGTCGGCACCTCGGGTGACCGCACCGGCGCGTTCACCGGGTGCATCGACCGCATGGTAGTCGCGGCCTTCCCTCCTCCACCGGCTGGCCGATGCGGCCGTGCGCCTCGAGAACGCCCTTGCCCACCCGAGCCCAGCCGGAGCGGACGCCGCGGGCGGCTCTAGTCCGCGGGCACCTCGTCGGCCGGCGCCGACGGGACTGGAGGCTCGTCAATCCCGTCCGGTTGCTCGGCCTGTTCCGGCTGCGATCCGGCCGTAGCTCCCCCGAGGTCCGCGTGAGGGACCAGCGCTTCGGAAGGGCCGTCTTTGGCCTCGGCGGCCCCGACGGTGTCGCCGGCACCGACGGTTGGTTCCGCCACGACCGTCACCGCCGCGCCTTGCTCAAAGGCCATCGCGTTCGCGGCCTCGTTGGCTGCAAGGAGGTCGGCCCAGGCCGCCTGACTCTCCGTCTCCGGGGTGAAGTCGGTCGCCGAGTAGTCGTAGCCGATGTAGTTGCCTTCCGCGTCGTAGGCGTGCTCGCCGAAGGCCTCACGGTACTCCTCGGCGACCTCACCGCCTTCGGCGGCCTGCTTGATCGAAAGGCTGATCCTGCGACGCTGAAGATCGATGTCGATGATCTTCACCCACAGCTCCTCGCCGGGCGTGACGACCTGCTCGGGCAGGTCGACGTGGTGCGCCGCCATCTCCGAGATGTGCACAAGGCCCTCGATGCCGTCACCCACCTGTACGAAAGCACCGAACGGCACGAGCTTTGTGATCCGGCCGTAGACGAGCTCGCCGATCCGGTGGTTGGTGGCGAACTCCTGCCACGGGTCGACCTGGGTCGCCTTCAGCGACAAGCTGATCCTCTCCTTGTCGAGGTCGACGTCGAGCACCTGGACGTTGACCTCGTCGCCCACCGCGACGACCGAGGAGGGGTGGTCCACGTGCTTCCAGGACAGCTCCGAGACATGCACGAGCCCGTCCATACCGCCGAGGTCGACGAAGGCGCCGAAGTTCACGACCGACGACACGACGCCCTTGCGCACCTCACCGGGCTTCAAGTTCACGAGGAACTCGCCGCGCTGCTCGCGCTGGGTCTCCTCGAGCCACGCCCGCCGTGACAGCACGACATTGTTGCGATTCTTGTCGAGCTCGATGATCTTGGCCTCGAGTGACTTGCCGATGTACGGCTGGAGGTCTCGCACCCGCCGCAGTTCGACGAGAGATGCCGGCAGGAAACCGCGCAGGCCGATGTCGACTATGAGCCCGCCCTTGACGACCTCGATGACGAGGCCCTTCACGACGCCCCCGGATTCCTTGACCTTCTCGATCGTGCCCCAGGCACGCTCGTACTGGGCGCGCTTTTTCGACAGGATCAGGCGACCCTCTTTGTCCTCCTTCTGGAGCACCAGGGCTTCGATCTCCTCGCCGACCGAGACGACGTCGTGGGGATCGAGGTCATGGCGAATGGACAGCTCACGGGCCGGGATCACGCCCTCGGACTTGAAGCCGATGTCGAGCAGCACCTCGTCCCTGTCGACCTTCACCACCTTGCCAGTGACGACGTCCCCGTCCTCGAAGGCGACGATGGTCTGGTCGATCGCGTCTGCGAAGGACAGGTCACCGAGGTCGTCCTCCACGATCTTGCGGGGAACGTAGACCCCGTCGGCGTCAAAGGTGCCGTGACGCTCTTGGTCCTCGGAGGAACCGGGTGCACTGGTGCTCATAGTGTCGGACATGGGGAGTAGGTCGCTCTCTTTTCGGACAGGTCATCAATAGCGGCGGGCGCGCCGACCGCCGCTGACGATTTGGATTGGATTCGGACTGGCGCTCGCTGGCGCGCTGTCGACCAGAACTTGGTCACCGCCGTAATGGTCGCGCAACAATGGTACCCGTCGACAGGGCCGAGCTCACAATGTCACCCGATGGGCTCGTCCTGCGCGAGGGAATCGGACCCGTCGAATTCGGCCCCGGCGTCCAGCGCAGGCTCCTTGCCGGCCGCCCAGCTGTCTCCGACCGCCACGTGCACAGCCATCGGGACCCGCAACTCGAACGCGTGTTCCATGGTTTCGACCGTCAGCGCAAGGACCTCGTCGCGCTCGGCGGCGACCGCCTCGACGAGGATCTCGTCATGGACCTGGAGCACGATCCGACTTGCGAGCCCGCGCTCGCCGAGGGCGCGGTCCAGGCGGACGAGCGCAACCTTGAAGATGTCCGCCGCCAGGCCCTGGATGCCGGCGTTCATCGCTTGGCGCTCGGCCGCCTGGCGCACGCGAAAGTTGGCCGAGTCGAGCTCGGGGAGGTAGCGGCGCCGGCCAAGCAGGGTCTCGGTGTAGCCGCGCCCACGGGCTTCGGCCACCGAGCGCTCCATGTACCGTCGCACGTTCGGGAAGGCGGCGAAGTACTGCGCAAGGATCGCGGCCGCCTCCTCGACCCCGACGCCGAGGCGCTGGGAGAGACCGTAGGCCTCCATCCCATAGGCAAGCCCGTAGGAGATCATCTTTGCCTTCGAACGCATCGCGAGCGTCACGTCGCCGGGTTCGACGCCGTAGACCCTGGCGGCGGTCGCGTTGTGGATGTCGAGGCCCGCGCGGAATGCCTCGACGAGGCCGGGATCGTCGGACAGGTGGGCGATGACGCGCAGCTCGATCTGGTCGTAGTCCGCGATCAACAGCTCGCAGCCGGCGCTCGGCACGAAGGCCTCGCGGAAGCGACGCCCGATGAGGCTGCGAACCGGGATGTTGTGCAGGTTCGGCTGGTCCGACGAGAGCCGGCCCGTGCGGGCGACGGTCTGGTTGAACGAGGCGTGGATGCGCCCGTCGGGTGCGACCTCGGCGAGCAGGCCTTCGCCGTAGGTGGAGCGGAGCTTCTCGACCTCACGGTACCGCAGCAGCGTGTCCACAAGCGGGTGGGCGTCGCGCAGGCGCAGCAGGCTCTGGGCGTCGGTGGAGTAGCCGGTCTTCGTCCGCTTTTGCGGAACCAGCTGCAGCTTTTCGAAAAGGATGTGCCGCAGCTGCGGAGTCGAGTTGACATTGAACTCCTCGCCCGCCAGCTGCTGGACCTCGGCTTCCAGTCGTCGCGCGTGCGAGGTCAGCTCGTCACTGATGGCCTGCAACCTGTCGGTGTCGACCGCGATCCCGGCGAGCTCCATCTTGGCGAGCACGCGGATCAGGGGACGCTCGACATCCTCGTAGAGGCGGGTCGCCCCGGTCTCCGCGAGCGCCCGGCGGATCCCGGGCGCGAGCCGGGCCAACATGGCCACCTGCGCCGCCGCCTGGATGGCGACATCAGGCGGGGCGCCACCCGCCCCAACTTGCTCGTCGGTCAGGCCCTCGCCGCCCAGGTCGAAGCCGAGCTGCTCGGAGACCTGTCGACGTTGCTCTTGACCTGCCCCGGAGCCGAGGGTCGGCACGAGGCTGGCGAGCCCCGACAACGAAGCTTGGCCCTCGCGGGCGTCGAGGAGGTAGGCCGCCACCGCGGTGTCCAGATCCACTCCCGTCAGGCGAACCCCCAGCGGCTCGAGTGCCCGCATGAGCTCCTTGGCGCGGTGGGCCACGATGCGACGGGTGGAGTCGTCTCTCCTCGCGCCGAGGACGTCACCGAGAGCCGAGACGATCCCCGGCTCGGTGATCTGCCTGCCGTCCAGAAAGCCCACGGCTAGCGGGCGAGTATCCGTCCCGGCCCTCTCATCAGGCCCGTCCTTCTCGGCACCGGATGCGCCCGTTTCCTCGAACGCGCCCAGAGCGAGCCCCTCGAGGGCGGATCGGCCCGCGGCACCCGCCCACACCGCCTCGACGGCGATCGGTCCCGGCGAGGCGGCCAGCGACGTCAGCCATGCCCGGGCGGCATCTGGCGCTTCGAACCGCACGACCTGGACGGGCTGCAGGACTGTTTGCTCCGCGCGAGCCGGACTCGGCGCCGTGTCGATCGAGCCCTCCCCGCCGGCGCCCGACGACCGCCTGGCCAGCGGTTCCAGACGGTCGAGCTGCTTGAAGATCCGATCGCGGGGGCCGCGTATCTCGAGCAGGTCAAACAGGCTGTGCATCTCCTCGCGATGGGACCGGCCCAGGACAAGGTCCTCGGGGACACAGCCGAGGGCCACGTCACGAACGAGCGGTGTCAGCAGCAAGTTGAGCCGCACCTGCGCCTCGTGCTCGGCAAGGGAGGCCTTGAGCTTGGTGGTCTGCTCTTCCAGGTGGGCATAGAGGGTGTCGACATCGCCGTAGGTGTTGACGAGCTTGGCGGCGGTCTTCTCCCCCACACCCGGGACACCGGGCAGGTTGTCGGAGGGGTCGCCCCGCAGCGCCGCCAGGAACGGGTACAGCGCCGGCCTCACGCCGGTCCGCTCTTCGATCCCGGCTTCGTCGTAGAGCACGTAGTCGGTCACACCGCGGCGGTTGTAGAGGACCTTCACGAGCGGATCGTGCACGAGCTGGTACGCGTCCCGGTCGCCGGTCACGATGACGACCTCGTGGCCCTCGGTGGACAGGCGCGTGGCAAGCGTCGCGATCACGTCATCGGCCTCGTAGCCCTCGGCGTCGACGGCGGGGACCCCCAGGATCTCGACGAGCTTGCGAATGAGCTCGATCTGCTCGAGGAGAGGTTCCGGCGTCACCGCGCGGCCCGCCTTGTAGGTCGAGGAGAGGCCGTCGCGGAACGTCGGCCCGCGACGGTCGAAAGCCACCGCCATGCCGGTCGGCGACTGGTCCTCGAGCAGCTTCGCGAGCATCGAGACGAAGCCGTAGACGGCCTGGGTCTCCTGGCCGGACGCCGTGGACAGCTGCGCCTCTTGCAAGGCGAACCACGCCCGGTACGCGAGCGAGTGGCCGTCTAAGAGAAGATCGCGCGCCACTGCCTGCATGCTAAGCCGGGCGCCGCCGGCCGTGACGGGGTCAGGGGACGATCTCGCCCCCGACTATCTTCTCCGATATCTCGCGCATCGTCGTGCGCTGGTTCATCGCCGTCTGCTGTATGAAGGTGAACGCATCCGCCTCGCGCATCGCGTGGTCGTCCATCAGCTTGCCCTTGGCCCGGTCGACCCAACGCCGCGTCGCCAGTTGCTGCTCGAGATTGCGCTTGTCGTCAGCCAGCGCGGCGTTCTCCGCCTCGAGCGCCTGCATCTCGTTGAACCGGGCGAGCGCGACTTCGATGGCAGGCATCAGCTCGTCCTGCTGAAACGGCTTGACGAGATAAGCGAGCGCGCCCGCGTCACGGGCCTGCTCGATCAGATTGCGCTGGCTGAAAGCGGTGAGGATGAGGATGGCCGAAGCCCGCTCGGCGTTGATCTCGCTCGCCGCCGACAACCCGTCGAGGCCCGGCATCTTGATGTCGAGGATGACCAGGTCAGGCCGGTGCTGCCTCGCGAGCTCGACGGCCTCGTCGCCGCGTCCCGTCTCACCGACGACGTCGAAGCCCTGCTCTTCGAGTATTTCGCGCAGGTCGAGGCGGACGATCGCCTCGTCCTCCGCGATCACGACGGTTCTGGCCAACGGGTCCACTCCTTTGTCGAACTCATCCCTCTGGGTTGTGTGATTGCGTTCACACTACGAGCTTGGAGAGCAACTCGTCCTGCGCCCGTTCCAACTCGGCGACCCGGGCGCTGGCATTCTCGCGGCCACGGGTCATCGCCTCGGCGTGGCGTTGGGCCTCCTGCCAGTCGCGGTCGGCCAACGGCGTCTCTGAAACGAGTGCCCGAATGCGCGCTTCCTCCGCAGTCTCGAGAAAGAGGTCGAGCTGCTCCTCGGCGACCGCTAGCTCCTGTCGGGCGCGCACCAAACGGGCGTGCACATCCAAAAGGCGGCGTTCCACTTCGTCGCGCTTCATAGGGGAAGTCTACGACCGGGCCCTCGCGTCATTCGCCATTCCCTCCCGTCTTGAGCTGCGCCACCTCGCGACGCTCGGATGCGGCGGGCACTCTCAACGAAGGACCGCCATGGCGGCGACTCCCATCCCACTCACCAGCAGGGCCACGACGTCGATCCGCGTGAAGGGGTGGGTCTCGGGCGCGACGGTCGGGACGCCACCTCGGGCCTCTATCGCCTCGGCGATCTCCCGTGCCCGTCTGATCGCGTTGGCGAGGGCTCCGAAGACGACCTCGACGGACTCGTCGCCGAGCTCCCGGAAGGACCTGGGACTCGCCGGCCGGCGAGCTCTTCGCGCCGCCCGCAGCACTCGCGCCTCTTCGAGCAGCAGGGGCAGGCATCTGATGGAGAGGGCGATGGCGCCGACAAGTTCATCAACCGGCACGCGAAGGTGGCGCAACGGTCCGAGCAACCTCCCGAGAGCCGGCGACAAGTCCGCCAAGGGTGTCGTCCAACCGAGCAACGCGGCACTCGCGAGCACGTCGACGCCCACCATCGAAAAGCGCAGGAAGTTTCCGAGACCGCCCAGGCCAACCTTGAGCGAACCGAAGCGGACATCGGGCTGACCACCCGACACCAGGGCGAGCGCGGCTCCGACCAGCAGGACCCCGCCAAGCCACCACGGCAGCCTCGGGCTGATCCCCCGTGGCAGGCGGGCCGCCAGGAAGGCGATGAGCACCAGCGCGCCGACGATCCCGATCGACTTCCACGACGGCCAGAGAAGCAGCCCGATGGAGAGCAGTCCGAGAGCGACGAGCTTGGTACCTGCCCACAGGCGGTGGAGGGGGCTCGTCCCCGGGACGAACCGCACGACGTGGATGTCGCCGAGCTGCAAGGTGCGGGTCCGCCGGCGCTCGCCCACAGTCTCGAAAAGCCCAGCCCGCGCCGAGCCGCTCGCCGTCACGTCTCGCTCCTCGCGCTTTGCTCGCGCGTCACCCGCCCGGCCTCGAGGATGACCAACCGATCACCCAGCAGCTCCGCGTTGTCGAGATCGTGCGAGACGACGACCGTGGCGATCCCGCGCGCATCGCGCAAGGAGGCGAGAATCGTCGCCAGTCCCTCCCGCGCCTCGTCGTCCAGTCCGGCGTAGGGCTCGTCGAGCACGAGCAGGACGGGATCGCGGACGAGCAGCCCTGCGAGCGCGACGCGCCGCTGCTCGCCGCCGGAAAGCTCATCGACCCGCCTCGGCCCCATCGTCACTGGGTCCAGACCGACCGACCGCAGGGCCGCCGACGCCCGTTCGTTGTCGGCTCCGTAGGCGACATCGGACAACACGGTCGGGCGGATGAGCTGAAGACGCGCGTGCTGAAACGAGATGCCGACCGCGCCGGTGCCGGCTAGGACGGGTTGGCCTTCCAGCAGCACCTCGCCCTCGGTCGGGACGAGGAGGCCGGCCAGGATCCACGCCAGCGTCGACTTGCCCGAGCCATTGTCGCCGGTGACGACGATGCCCTCGCCCCGGCGAAGGTCGAGCTCGATGCCCTCCAGAGCGCGTCGGGCCCACGGGGTTCCGTTGGCATACACGTAGCCGAGTTCCCGCACGCGGAGCAACGACGGCCGGGGACCGAAGGACCCTTCGGGCGCCGCCGGCGGCGTGCTCTTGGCCTGGGGCTCCCCCCGCCTCGGCCGCGATCGGGCCATGGGGCCGGGCGAACCCGGGGGCGAAGCGGGCATCAACCGCCCTCCGAGCATGAGCAGCGCCGAATCGGCCTTCGCCGCCTCGCCTTCGCGGTGGGTGACATGAACGACTGTGATCCCCGCCGCGGCCAGCGACTCGAGCAGGGCGACAACCTCGGCCCGTCCGGGACCGTCGATCATGGCCGTTGCCTCGTCGGAAATGAGCAGGCGCGGTTCGCGGGCGAGACAGGCGGCTATCGCGAGCCTCTGCAGCTCCCCGCCGGAGAGTCCGGCGGTCTCGCGCTCCTCGAAGCCTGCCAGCCCCACCCGCGAAAGCAACGCTCCGACGTCGGTTCGCGGTGTGGGCGGCAGCCCCCAGACCACGTCGTCGCGCGCGCGAACGCCCAGCACCTGGCTCTCCGGCCTCTGGAAGATCATCGAGGTGCCCCGCGGCACGCCGAGCCCGGGATCGCCTGCCCGGCGCACGGTGCCCAGGGTCGGCGACAAGCGCCCGGCTATGAGACGCACAAGGGTCGACTTGCCCGAGCCGTTCGGCCCGACGACGGCAAGGAACGACTTGGGCTGGACGCTGAGCGAGACCTGCGCGGCGGCCCAGGCGTTGCTGCCCGGATACTGGTACGAGACTTGGTCGAGCTCGACGGGTACCGGCGCGAGCTCGCCCGCGGGCATGCCCGACAACGGCGCGGAACGCGAGATCATCTCCCTGGCAGGCCACGGAGAAGGCTCCGCAGGGGCCGGCGAGTCGTGCTCCAAGCGCGCGAGGAGCGGCCAGAGGTAGCGGGCGCAGAGCGCCGCGGCCAAGACGATGGCGAGGAGCTCGAACAAGGGCACGGTCAGCCACCAGTGACTGATGACCCATCGCAGCGCCTTGTCGCCCGTCGAAGCGAGCGAGCCGGCGCCGCCCAACTTGAGCCCGGCGCGAGCGTCCCGCCACAGGATCGCCACCTGGGCGAAGGCGAGGCGCCGAAGGCCCGGCGAGAGCGCCTCTCCCAACAGGGAGATCAGCGCGACCGGGATCCCGGTGGTGAAGAACGCGATCAGTACCGCCGTGGCCGGATTCCACCGGCGACGATAGGCCGTGCCGACAGCGAAGCCGAGCGAGCCGGCGATGGCAGTCTGAACGATGATCCCGACCCCTCCGACGAGGAACGAGACCGAGCTGGCCGCGAGGACCGCGACCACCGCTGTCCGCGCCCGCTGCCGGGCTGCCAGGGCTGCGAACGGAACGATCGCCAGGCCCTGGAAGGCCGCACCGACGAGGGGCACGAACCACCCGAGCACCTCGAGGACAAGCCCGAGGTCACCGAGAACGGCCGCCTCGGCGAGCTCAGAGGGGCGCAGCGCACCGCGCAACTCGTGACGAACGGCGTGCGCAACTGTTGAGGTGGCGGGCGGTCCGGCGTTGCCGGAATGGTCAGAAGTCGACCCGGCGTCCACCGCCACCTCGAAAGATGCGGGTCCGCGGTGCCGAGACGGATCGCCGGCCGTGACATCTCCCATCACCTTCAGGTTTGCAGGTCCAAGGGGTGACCGGTGGGCACCGGCCAGCTACGCTCCTCCTACCGGCCCGGATGGCGGAATGGCAGACGCGGCGGCCTCAAAAGCCGTTGTTCGCAAGGACGTGCGGGTTCAAGTCCCGCTCCGGGCACTCCGACGCGGACACAAAGTCGCAGGTGACAGGCTTGCGTAAGCCGTTGCCAGAGGCCAAAAACCGCCCGATGATCACATTTTGATCACAACGCCTCGCCTGATCACAACGCCTCGTCGACCATTGCGGCAACCGCGGCGGCAGCCTCCGAGTCGGCATCCTCGAAGAGGTGGCCGTAGCGGTCCTGCGTGAAGGCCGCGGAAGCGTGACCAAGCCGCTTCGCTATCTTCAGCGGTTGCTGCTTGGCCGCGATCAGATGAGCGACATGCGTATGGCGAAGGTCATGGAACCTGAGCCGCTTCAGACCGAGCCGGTGGACCCGGCGGTCGAACACCTTGGCGACCGACTCCGGATCGAGCGGGTGACCGGCGGGGTCGGTGAAGACAAGGTCGTGATCGTTCGACCAGCCCGCGCCGACGAGCAGCCGTTGCTCGGCTTGGCGTTTCCTCTGGGTCCGCAAAGCGGCGACCGTCGCCCGATCGATGTCGATGGACCGTCGCCCGTGGTCGGTCTTGGTACGTGCAGAGAAGACGAGGCCGCCGTCAGGTGCACCGGGTGAGCGAACCACGTTGAGCTGTTGACGGACTTCGACACGCGCGCCATCAAGGTCGACGTCGGACCAGCGCAGCCCACAAACTTCGCCCCTCCGCATGCCTGTCATCGCTGCCACACGAAACAGCGGGCCGAGCGGCTCGTCCGCTGTGGCGGAAAGGAAC
>Ga0181521_10000841_pt1 | contig 38164 bp, 27 predicted proteins | sample PEATcosm2014_Bin_32_FD_119764 | JGI IMG/M metagenome (GOLD analysis project Ga0181521, IMG submission 119764) | Peatland microbial communities from MTU Mesocosm Facility, Houghton, MI, USA - PEATcosm2014_Bin02_60_metaG | ecosystem: Environmental > Terrestrial > Soil > Wetlands > Peat | place...
GCGCTCGCGCCGTTCCTCTCCGCGTCCCAACCTCATGCATCGCCGCCAAAGCTTCAAGCCCAAACCGCCGCCGGCCCCTCTTTTGTTGTTTTCTCCGCGCCTCCGCGCCTCCGCGGTGAAATCTTCTCTATCACTGCACCACGCTCCGCACCCTCCCCATGGCCTGCGCCAAATCGATCCTCGCCACGTTGAAGTTGTACAACGCCCCCGTCTGGTTATCCCGCGCCCGTTCCAGCCTGGTCTGCGCGTCCGTCACTTCCACCCCCGTCGCCACTCCCGCGTCATACCTTCGCCGCGCCTGCGCCAGTTCGTTCTGCGCCAGCTCCAGCCCGTCCTTCGCCACCTTCACTTCGTCGTCCGCCGACTCGAGCGCATCCAGCGCCAGCCGCACGTCCAGCTCGATCTGCTCTTTCAAATCGTTCGTCCGCACCTGCTCCGCCCGGTATTGCGACCCCGCTTCCACGCGCCGCGCATCGCGCCTTCCGCCATCGAACAGCGGCACCCGCACCGCAATTCCGTACGTCCGGGTAGGCAGCGAATTGCCCAGTCCCGTGCCGACCGTCCCATAATCCCCGAACGCCGCGACCGTGGGCAGCCGCTCCATCTTGGTGGCCGTCGCCGATAGCCGCGCATTGGCCTCGCGCTCCCGCTGCGCTTTGTAATCCGGCCGCTCCGCCAGCGCCGCCGCCCGCGCCTGTTCCAGCGTCACCGCATCCACCGGCACGTAACCCATCCGGTCGGTCAGCTTCAATTCCGTGTCCAGCCTCAGGTTCGCCGCCCGCAGCAGCCGCAGGTGCGCGCTTCGCCGCGCGTTCTGCGCCTCCACCAGCCGCTGCCGGTCGTTGGCAAGCTGCACCTTGGCGCGCGTGATCTCAATCCCCGTGCCCGTCCCCGCCTCTTTTTCGTTTTCCGATTGCTTCAACAGCGCTTGCGAAAGCTCCACATTGGCTTGCGCCGTCTCCACGTCCGTATCCGCCTTCACCGCCGCCAGGTATGCCCGCGCCACCTGCGCCGCCACTTGTTCCCCGGTGTTCTCCACGTCCTGCCTGGCCGCCATCACCCCCACGCGCGACGCCCGCCAGCGCTGGATGGCGCTGAAATCGAAGACGCTCTGCGTCCCCGTTACCCGCGCGTCCAGCGTGTTGAACGGCCCCACGAACTCGGGAATGCTGAATCCCAGAAACGCCGGAATCTTGATCTGCACCCCCATCGCCGCCAGGTTCTCGGTGCGGTTTTCGTAGGTCACCGAGCTCTCCACATCCGGCAGCAAGCTGGCGCGCGTCTCCAGGCTTCGTTCCTGCGCCTGCTTGAGCGCCTCGCCCGCCAGTTGCACGTTGCTGTTTCCTTCCCGCGAAACCGCAATCTCCACCGCCCGGCGCAAGCTCAGCTCCAGCGGCGCCCGCCCCGCTCCATCGTCCGCGCCCCAAACACAAAGCGGCGCCGCCAGTAATACCCAAGCAATCTTCATCTACTTCTCCTCGATTTTCGTTGTCGCCGTTGCCGGAGCGCGAAATCCGCCCGCCGCAAACGTCACCAGCCGCTCGATGCGCCGCCCCAGGTCCGCCGGCCCCCCGCCAGCTCCCGTCCAGTCCATTCCGCCACACACGCTGTGCGCCATCGCCCCAATCGTGAAATGCATTCGCAGCATGAATTCCTCGGGCGGCAACTCCGGCAGCGCCCGCTGCAAAGCTGCCGATATGCGGGCAGTTACGGTGGCAAAATGCTTCTGCACAATTCCCTGAATCATCCCTTCGGAGATCAATCGCCCCATCATCGCCACGAAGCGCCGATTCTGTCCCGCCGCCTCCGCCATCGGCTGAAAAAACGCGCCCAGCACTTCTTCCACACCCGGAACTCCTCCGCTCGCTTCCAGGCGGTCCAGTATTTCGAGCCGCCGCTCGTTTACCGGCCCCGCCTTGCGCATTACCACTTCGTCCAACAACTCTTCCTTGGATCCGAAATGGTAGTGAATCGAGGCCACGTTTACCCCCGCTTCCCCAATGATCTGGCGCAGCGAAGTTGCCGCATACCCCTGCTCCCCGAAGAGCCGCTCCGCGGTGTCCAAGATCTTTTGACGCGTATCAAGCATATGTTTCAAACGAATGATTAAATTATATGCTTGAATGAGAATTGTGCAACAGAAAAATCTGGCACCCAAATTGCTAACTACTCTGTGGTTAGTCTTTCGGAGGCGTCAAGGGAGCGGTATGTGGAACTATTTCTCTGAGCTTTGGTGTAGGAAAATGCACACCCGTGCGATGTGGCCGATTCATGGCCGTTATGTCTGTCAAGAATGCCTGCGGGAATACCCCGTAGCTTGGGAAGGCCCCGCAACCGCGCAGGAGTACGCGGATCCATCCCTGCGGCCGCCAAGCCTGGACATGCAAACCACCATCTCGCTCTACCAGTAATACGGTTTTCCCGGCGCAGTGCGCCTGCTCCGCGGGTTCTTTCGCGTTTTGTTCGCGCCCCGGCGCCTTCGCGGTGAATCTTCTAAATTGTGCGTCTAGGCATCCACACCTCCATCCACGGCTCGCTCGAAACCGCCGCCTTAACCGCGGCCGGGCTCAGCGCCAACACCTTTCAGATCTTCTCCGCCAGCCCGCGCATGTGGCGCGCCCGCCCACCCGATCCTCAACAGGTCAAACTGCTCCGCGCCGCCCGCGAACGCTTCGATCTCAACCCGCTTGTCATTCATGTCAACTATCTTGTCAATCTCGCCTCCATCGACCCCATCATCCGGGCAAAGTCTATTGCCTCCTTTCGCGGCGAACTCGAACGCGCCTCCCTCATCGGCGCCGACTACCTCGTCCTCCATCCCGGCAACCATCGCGGCCGATCCGTCGACGAAGGCGTCGCATCCTTCGCCCTGGCCCTCCGCGAATCCGTCCACGGCCTGAACATCCGTGGCGTCACCCTGCTCCTGGAAAATACCGCCGGCTCCGGCGCCCACATCGGCAGCCGCTTCGAAGAGCTCCAATCCATCCGTGAACTTTCGGGCGGCCTCACCGGCCTCCCCATCGGCTACTGCCTCGATACCTGCCATCTGCTCGCCGCCGGCTTCGATATCGCCACGGCCGCCGGTTTCCGCGCCACTCTCAAAAGCGCTTCCGCGGTGCTGGGGCTCGCCAACATCCACGTCATTCACGCCAACGATTCCAAAACTCCCCTCGGCTCGCGTGTCGATCGTCACGCCAACATCGGCCAAGGTCACATCGGCCTGGATGCCTTCCGCCGCATCCTTACCCACCCCAAATTGCGCTGCAAGCCCTTCATTCTGGAAACACCCGTATCCAAACCCGGCGACGATCGTCGCAATCTGAACACTTTGAAGCGCTTGCAGCGCGCACCCACACATCGGAACACCGCGTGTTGAAGAAAAGGCAGCCGCTTCGACCAAAGTAATTCGGCGCGCCGCCGCAAACGCTGGACAGGACCCCGTCACGGATGGCCGGCGGATAGAGGAGCCCAGACTCACATGCGCACTCCGCCTATCGTTTTACTGCCTCGCTCATCCCCGCCGCCGGCCAGCCCATCACTCTCGGCCTCATCTTCGATTGCAGCGGCAGCATGACCCGGAAGTTCCCCATTGCGCGCCAGCCGCGCGCCAGCCCGCGGCGCAGTGCGCCTCTCCTCTTTCCGGGCGTGGCGAAACCGTGCACTTCGCTGAGCTACCATAGAACTTCACCCCCTGAAAAGTAAACCTTATGCCCGAGAAGCCCTACGACCATAACCAGATCGAGCTCAAGTGGCACGACCGCTGGCAATCCGCCGGCTTTTACAAAGCCGAAGAGAACTCCTCCAAGCCCAAGTTCTACGTCCTCGAAATGCTGCCCTACCCCAGCGGCACCCTCCACATCGGCCACATCCGCAACTACTCCATCGGCGACGCCCTGGCCCGTTATAAATGGATGCGCGGCTTCAACGTTCTCCATCCCATGGGTTGGGACGCCTTCGGCCTCCCCGCCGAAAACGCCGCCATCGCCAACCAGCGCCCGCCCCGCGAATGGACCCAGCAAAACATCGCGGCCATGAAAAAAACCCATCGCCGCTTCGCCTTCAGCTACGATTGGGACCGCGAAATCTCCACCTGCGAGCCCGAATACTATCGCTGGAACCAGTGGTTCTTCCTCCGCATGCTGGAGCGCGGCCTCGCCTATCGCAAAGAGGCCCTCGTCAACTGGTGCCCCAGGTGCGCCACCGTCCTCGCCAACGAGCAGGTGGTCGAAGGCTGCTGCTGGCGCCACGAAGACACGCCCGTCGAACAGCGCGCGCTGGAACAGTGGTTCCTCAAAATCACCGCCTATGCCGAACAGCTCCTCGACGACATGCGCCAGCTCGAAAGCGGCTGGCCCGAGCGCGTCCTTACCATGCAGCGCAACTGGATCGGCCGCTCCGAAGGCGCCGAGATCGATTTCAAGCTGGTCGAAAATGGCGAACCGCTGCGCGTCTTCACCACGCGCGTCGATACCATCTACGGCGCCACCTGCGTGATCGCCGCCCCCGAGCATCCCATCGCCGCCGGCCTCCTCGATGCCGCCGGCAAAGCCCGCGCCAAAGCCATGGTGGACGCGCGCGCCAGTCAAGGCCCCGGCGAAGTGGAAAAGGAAGGCTTCTTCACCGGCCATTACGCCGTCAACCCTTATAGCGACGAGCGGGTCCCCATCTGGATCGGCAATTTCGTCCTCATGGGCTACGGCACCGGCGCCGTCATGGCCGTGCCCGCGCACGACGAGCGCGATTTCGAATTCTGCCGCAAGTACGATATCTCAATCCGCCCCGTCATCCGCCCCGCCGATGGCTCGCTCGCCGTCGAACCCGGCATGACCCAAGCCTTCACCGATTACGGCATCGTCGAAAACTCCGGTCCCTGGAGCGGTCTTGCCAGCGCCGAAGCGCGCCGCCAAATGGCCGCTCACGCCCAACAGCATGGCTTCGGCAAAGCCGCCATTACGTACCGCATCAAGGATTGGGGCATCTCCCGCCAGCGCTACTGGGGCACCCCCATCCCCGTCATCCACTGCCCTGCTTGCGGCATCGTCCCCGTTCCCGATTCCCAACTCCCCGTGGTTCTTCCCGACCGCATCGAAATTACCGGCACCGGCCGCTCCCCGCTGGAAAACGTTCCCGCGTTCGTCAACGTCTCCTGCCCCCGCTGCGGCGGCGCAGCCCGCCGCGAAACCGATACCATGGACACCTTCATCGATAGCTCCTGGTATTTCTACCGCTATTGCGATGCGCACAATGCCGAAGCACCCTTCGACTCCGCCAGGATCGCCTACTGGTTCGAGATCGATCAGTACATCGGCGGCGTCGAACACGCCATTCTGCACCTCATCTACTCGCGCTTCTTCACCAAGATGATGCGCGATCTCGGCCTCATCCAAAATAGCGAGCCCGCCCGCCGCCTCTTCACCCAAGGCATGGTGATCGCCGAAGGCGCCAAAATGTCCAAGTCCAAGGGCAACGTGGTGGGAGCCGACATGCTCGCCGAACGCTTCGGCGCCGATACCGCCCGCATGTTCGTCCTGTTCGCCGCCCCGCCCGAAAAGGAAGTCGATTGGCGCTTCGAAGGCGCCGAAGGCATCTACCGCTTCCTTGGCCGCGTCTACCGCTTCGTCACCCGCACCAGCAATTCCGGCGCGCAACCGAACGGCGCCGGCGATCGCAAAGTGTCACGCAAGCTTCACCAGACCATTCGCAAAATCACCGAGGATTTCGAGACCCGCTGGCACTTCAACACCTGCATCGCCGGCGTCATGGAACTGGTCAATGTGCTCTATGCCGAAGAGTCTGGTCTCGGCGCCAAAGTCCTCGCGCAAGTGAACGAGAAGCTCGCGCTTCTGCTGGCCCCCTTCGCGCCGTATCTGGCGCAGGAAATCTGGGAAGAGCTCGGCAAGGATGGCCCCGTCTTCCGCCAGAGCTGGCCCCAGTTCGATCCCGAGTTAGCCCGCGAAGAGGAAGCCGAAATCGTCGTGCAGGTCAACGGCAAGCTCCGCGCCCGCATCTACGCCCCCTTCGGCGCGCCAAAAGAGGAGCTTGAACGTCTGGCGCTGGCCGACGAAAAGCTGCAACCCTACATCGCCGGCAGACAAATCGTCAAACGAATCACCGTCCCCGACAAACTCGTCAACATCGTAGTGCGGTAACGCCGGCTTCAGCCGGCCTCAAAACTTCACCAACTCCTCCCAATCCACGTTCCCGCCCGAAATCACCACCCCCACGCTCCCCACTTCCTTGGGCAGCTTCCCAAACAAAACCGCCGCCGCCGGCACCGCCCCGCTCGGTTCCACCAATATCTTCAAATGCAAGAGCAAGAACTTCACCGCCGCGCGGATCTCATCGTCGCTCACCAGCACAATCCGCTCCACCCACCGTTTCACCACCGGAAACGTCAGCTCGCCCGGTTTCGGCGCGCGCAGCCCGTCCGCGATGGTATCCGGGTGCGGCACCGCTACCCGCTCACCCGCCATCATGGAAAGAAAAGTATCGTTGGCTCCTTCGGGCTCGCTGCCGAACACGCGAATCCCCGGCTGCATCTCTTTGGCGATGGTCGCCGTCCCCGCCAGCAGTCCGCCGCCGCCCACCGGCGTCACCACCGCCTGCAGCGCGCCCGTCTCCTCCAGCAGCTCCAGCGCCGCCGTGCCTTGCCCCGCCATGATCATGGGGTGGTCGAACGGCGGCACCAGCGTGGCTCCGCTCTCCTTCAGAATCCCCGCCGCAATCGCTTCGCGGCTTTCGTTGAAGCGGTTGTAGGTGACAATCTTGGCGCCCTGCGCGCGCGTCGCCTGCATCTTCGAGCGCGGCGCGTCCTCCGGCATCACGATGGTCGCCACCGCCCCCACGTACCGCGCCGCGATCGCCACCGCCTGCGCGTGGTTCCCCGAAGAGTACGTCACGATCCCGCGCTCCAGCGCCGCCTTGGGCAGCGACAAAATCAAATTCGACGCTCCGCGAATTTTGAACGCTCCGCCCCGCTGCAGGTTCTCGCATTTGAAGAAGACGCGCCGCCCCGCCTCTTCGTCGAAGGCCGCCGAAGTCAGCACCGGAGTCTTCCGCGCCAGCGGCCGGATGCGCTCCGCCGCGGCCCGCACATCCGCCGCTTGAATTGCCAGGTCCATCCTTTGAAACTACCAGCTTTGCACTCAACAAAAAACAAGTTCACCGCCCGGGCGCAGAGGCGCGGAGGGAAAACAAGGACTTTCGTAGCACACTCCTCCCGAAGTCCCGCCTGCCGAAGTTCCGCCAGCAATGCCTCCGCCCCAGCCAGAAAACCAAATTCACCGCCGGGGCGCAGAGGCGCGGAGGAAAAACAAGGACTTTCGTAGCACGCTCCTCCCGAAGTCCCGCCTGCCGAAGTTCCGCCAGCGATGTCTCCGCCCCAGCCAGAAAAACAAGTTCACCGCCGAGACGCAGAGGCGCGGAGGGAAAACAAGGACTTTCGTAGCACGCTCCCTCCCGAAGTCCCGCCTGCCGAAGTTCCGCCAGCAATGCCTCCGCCCCCTCCGTTCCCTCAGGTTTTGACTTTATCTTCGCATCCCTCTTCTTCTCCGCGTCTCCGCGCCTCAGCGGTGAAAATCTTTGCCTTTTCTTTCGAACAACAGTATTTGTACCCTGAATATCCGTCTTGGCATTCCATGTGCAGAGTATGAACTGACTCATACAGGAGGGTCTCGATGGCGAAGGGCTTCGTTGCCATAACCGTGGAACGCTGTAAAGGCTGCGGATTCTGCGTTGAATTCTGCCCCACTAAAGTGCTTTCTCTTTCCTCCGCTTATAATTCCAAAGGCTATCATCCACCGAATGTTGTAGATGCCGAGAAGTGCAGCGGCTGCGACTTGTGCGGTATGTACTGCCCGGATTTCGCTATCTTTGGAGGGCGCTATGCACGCAGATCCTAAAGGCGTCCTTACGGGTGTCCATTTTCTCGACGGTGACCACGCTTGCTGTGAGGGAACTCTCGCCGCTGGTGCGCGATTTTCCGCAGGTTACCCCATTACCCCGTCCACCGAGGTCGTCGAACGCTTCGCCTTGAGAATTCCCACCGTCGGTGGGATCTTTATTCAAATGGAAGACGAACTGGCCGCTTCCATCGCGATCCAGGGCGCCGTCTGGGGTGGCGCCAAGGCTTTCACCGTCACTTCCGGCCCCGGCTTTTCCCTCATGATGGAGCACATCGGCTATGCCGCCATGACGGAAACCCCTTGCGTCTTCGTCAACGTGCAGCGCGGCGGTCCCTCCACCGGCTTGCCGACCCTCCCCGCCCAAGCCGACATGATGCAGGCCAGATGGGGATCGCACGGCGATTACGCCATCATCGCCCTCTGCCCCAATTCCCCCCAGGAATGCTTCGACCTCACCATCACCGCTTTCAACCTGGCCGAGGAGTTCCGCGTCCCCGTCATGCTGATGCTCGATGAATGCGTCGGCCACATGACCGAAAAAGTGGTCATCCCCGAGCCCGACAAAATCGACATCACCCCGCGACGCTTCACCAGGCAGTCGCCTGAAGACTTTCGCCCGTTCCAGCCCCAGGCCGACCAGGTTCCCGACATGGTCAAAGCCGGCGACGGCTACCGCTTCCACGTCACCGGCCTCACCCACGATGAGCGGGGCTATCCCAGCATGACCGTCGAAACGCAGGACCGCCTGGTGCGCCGCCTGCAGGACAAGCTCGCGCCGCTCTCGAATGGCCGCGCGCTTTGCGAGACCGAGTATCTGGACGACGCCGAAGTGGTGGTGGTCTCCTACGGGATCACCTCCCGCGTGGCCCAGCGCGCGCTCCGCCTGGCGCGCCAGAAAGGCATTCGCGCCGGCAAGTTCCGCCTCATTTCCGCCTGGCCGTTCCCCTCCCAGCGCATCGCCGAACTGGCCGGACGCGTCAAAGCCTTCGTCGTTCCCGAGCTCAACCTCGGCCAGATGGTCCACGAAGTCGAGCGCGCCGCCGCCGGCCAGGCCAAAGTCATTCTCGTGTCGCACGCCGGCGGTACCGTGCATCAGCCCGAAACCATTCTCCATGCCATCGAGGAGGCCGCGCGATGAACGAAACCACTCTCGAAATCCCCTACGAAATTCCGGCCGACGCGCGAAACCCCGTCGAACCCTTCCTGCGCATGGACCGCATGCCCCACATCTGGTGCGCCGGATGCGGCATCGGCACCACCGTCAACTGTTTCACGCGCGCCCTGCTCGATTCCAAAGCCGATCTCGATAAAGTCGCCATCGTCTCCGGCATCGGCTGCACCGGCCGCGTGGCCGGTTACTTGCGCCTCGATTCCTTCCACACCACCCATGGCCGCGCCATCCCCTTCGCCACCGGCCTGAAGCTCTCCAATCCCGAATTGCAGGTGGTGGTTTACTCCGGCGATGGCGACCTCTTCGCCATCGGCGGCAACCATTTCATTCACGCCGCCCGCCGCAACATGGATATCAAGGTGATCTGCGTCAACAACCTCACCTACGCCATGACCGGCGGCCAGACCGCGCCCACCACCCCCGGCAAAATCATCAGCGCCACCAACCCCTACGGCGTCTTCGAGCCGGCCTTCAACCTGGTGGGTCTCGCCGAAGCCGCCGGCGCGGCCTATGTAGCCCGCTGGACCACTTACCACGTCAAGCAGCTCAGCCGCTCCATGGAAGAAGTGCTCCATAAAAAAGGCTTCTGCTTCATCGAAGTCATCTCCCCTTGCCCCACCCTCTACCAGCGGCGCAACAAAATGGGCGACGCCCTCGACGCCATGAAGTATTACAAGGCAGCCAGCAAAATCCGCCACGGCGCCCGCACCAGCGAGTGCGATCTCACCAAAGACGGCGAAATCGTGGTGGGTAAATTCGTGGATCGCGACCGGCCCGATTATTTCGAGCTGCTGCGCGGCCAGATGACCGAATCCCTAGGCGACCGCTACGCCGCTCCGGAGGTATCATGCTGCAGCGAATGCTAAAAGAAGTTCCTTTCACCGAAATCCGCATCGCCGGTTTCGGCGGCCAGGGCGTGATCCTCGCCGCCTCGGTCATCGGCAAAGCCGCCGCCATTTTTCAGGGCGCCTTCGCCACCATGACCCAGAGCTTCGGCCCCGAAGCCCGCGGGGGCTCCTCCAGCGCCCAGGTGATTCTTTCCAGCGAGCCCATCCTCTACCCCTACATCACCCGCCCCGATGTCCTGGTCGTGATGTCCCAGGAAGCCTACACCCGCTTCGCCCCCGAGCTCAAGCCCGGCGGCATCCTCATCATCGAGCGGGAGCTGGTGCGCGTCGACCGCTACCCCGCCGGGGTGCGCGCCTACGGCGTCCCGGCCACGCGTCTGGCCGAGGAGCTCGGCCGCAAAGTCGTCCTCAACATCGTGATGACCGGTTTCTTCGGCGCCGTCGCCAATCTCCTCGATCCCGACGCCCTCCGCCAGGCCGTGGCCGATTCCGTCCCGCCCGCACTCCAAAAGCTCAACCTGCAAGCCTTCGACAAAGGCTTCGAGTACGGGTCGAATCTCTTGGCGACCCTGGAAAATGGGATCAACGAACCGCTCCTCTCGGCCGTCGAAGCCGAGTAATCGAACCGTGTAGCGCAGCACGTCCACAAGCTGAACCACTCCGCCCTCTCCAGTTGGGGACGGGGATAGCGGTGCTCTCCACGCTCGATGCCCGCTACAGCATCCGCTGGCCCGCCATCCGTGTGTCGTAGCCTCCCATACTCTCCAGGTCCCGCCGGAAGCTCGATCGGTTCAGGGCATCCAACAAAGCTTGGATGGCCGGCAGCTCCAGGTGCCGGCGCCGTATCGCCAGGTCGTAACGCTCGCTCACCAGCGGTATGAAGCCCAGCCCGAATACCCGCGCGGCAGCCCGCGTCGCGATACAGCAGTCGGCCGCGCCCGTTCGCACCTGCCATGCCGCCGGCAGATGTCCCGCGGCCAGCGATTGATAGCCGGTAATCTTGCTCGCGTCCATCCTCAGGCGCTCCAGATGCGAGTCCAACAGGATGCGGCTGCCGGCTCCCTTTTCCCGGTTGACCATGCGCACGTCTTTGCGGCTGAAATCTTCAATCCCGCGGATGCCCTTCGGATTGCCTCGCGCCGTGACGATGCCTTCCTCCCACACGGCGAACGAAATCACCGCGACCGCATTCCTGGGAAACATGCGGGTGATCTCCGGGATATTCGACTCCCCGGTGGCTTCGTCCCGCAGATGCGTGCCCGCGATATGCACGCAACCCTGTTTGAGCAGCTCCAGCGCCTGCGAGCTGTTGCGATGGGCCAGAACCAGCTCCACCCCGGCCGCCCGAACGTGGCGCGCCAGCACCGATATCCCCGGATCGCATCCGGCCACCAGGATGCGATTCCGAAAGTCCTCCTCCGCATGATAGACCTGCACCTTGGTCTTCCGGCCATCCATCGCTTCGCTCGTCACAATTGCGTCGCTGGCCGGGAAGTACCAGGGCACCGCCGACGGCGCCGACGCCATCAGATGTTTCTCAACCCGGCAGAGTTGCACCGGCTGCCCCGGCTGGGGCGGGTCGGAACCGGGAAGCAGCACAACCTGCTCGCAAGGCAGCTCCGGCGCCGCGGATTTCCCCGGCAGCGTGAACAGGTCCTCCACGCTGACCTCGAGCGTGTGGGCCAGGCGCAGCGCTACCGCCGTATTGGGAACGTAGACGCCCGCCTCGATCGCGTAGATCGTCTGCCGGCTGACCCCTACGGTCTTGGCCAGCCACGCCGCGGAGAATCCCCGTTTGTGCCGGAGCGCGGCCAGGTTGCTTTCGATCTCCGGCGATATCGTCCTCTTCATAGACTGGCCTTCTGCAAGCCCGCCCCCGCCGGCAGCCGGCCGGTGGCAACTCTCACGCTAACACCATCGCCGGAAGCGCCGCGTCCACTCGCCGTTTCGCCATGCGCCATCTGTCTGTTTTACGATACACTGAAACTCTCACGGGACACACTTTCCATTTGAGGCCAAGCCGATATGCAACTGGATTCGACAGTGATTCGCTGGCGCGCTCCGCGACTCGCATGGCGCGCCCAGGCGTGCCGATGCCTAATCGTTTTCCTCCTGCTTGCCATAACAGGCAGCGCCCAGGTATCCGCCATTCTCTCGGGAACGGTCACCGACCAATCCGGCGCGGCCGTATCCGGCGCCGCCGTCTCCGCTAAAAACGTGGAAACCGGCGCGCAGCGGACCGTTGCCGCCGATCCCGAAGGCCATTACCGGTTCTTCTCGCTGCCCATCGGACCATACGAGATTCGAGCCGCGAAAGCGGGCTTCACGGCGGAAGTGCGCGGCGGCGTCCATCTGGCGGTTGCGCAAAGCGCCACCGTGGATCTGGCCCTGCGCGTCGGCCCCTCCAGCCAACAGGCTACCGTCAACGGCGACGCGCCTCTCGTGGGTGTGGACACCGCCGATATATCGGGCCTCGTTGGGGAGCGACAGATCAAGAATCTTCCTCTCAACGGGCGCAGTTACGATGAGCTCCTCACCTTGAGTCCCGGCGTGGTCAACTTCACCTGGGAGAAGACCGGCGGTATCGGGGTGTCGAATTCGACCGCCGGCAATAATTTTGCAGTGGCCGGGAATCGGCCGCAGCAGAATCTCTTCCTCTTGAACGGAGTGGAATTCACCGGCGCGGCGGAGAACAACATGCAGCCCGGCGGCGCCAGCCAACAACTGCTGGGCATCGATGCCGTGCGGGAATTCAGCCTGCTGGCCGATTCCTACGGCGCCGGATATGGCAAGCGCCCCGCCGCCCAGGTCCTCATCGTCACCCAGTCCGGCGCCAACCAACTGCACGGTTCGCTGTACGAATTCCTGAGGAACAACGCCCTCGATGCCCCCAACTATTTCGACCCCGGTTCCGCTCCCGGCTTTCAGCGCAACCAGTTTGGCGGTTCGCTGGGCGGACCCATCCGGAAAAACAAGACCTTCCTGTTCGGCAATTACGAGGGATTCCGCCAACACCTCCACCAGACCGGCGTGGATCTCGTCCCCGACGCCAACGCGCGCAATGGTTTTTTGCCTTGCAACCTGGTCAGCCCCGTTCCCAACCCCTGCCCGGCCTCGGGAATGGCGTTCGTGGGAGTTTCGCCGCTGATCAACGCCTGGCCCGCGCCCAGCCCCGGCGCCCCGGACTTCGGCGGAATCGCCGAGGCCTTCAACAATCCTCTGCAGACCATCCGGGATGACTTCGGAACGCTTCGGCTGGACCGCATCTTCTCGTCAAGCGATACCCTGAGCGCCGTATACACCATCGATGACAGCGCCGATTTCACCCCCACCAGCACCAACCAGTACAGCACCGACGTGGAGAACCTCCGCGAGCAAGTAGCCAGCCTGGAGGAAACCCACGTCTTCTCCGCTTCTTTGCTCAACACCGCCCGAGCCGGCTTTTCGCGCGCCGCTTATTTCTTCACCGGCGAACCTACCCCGGGCACTCCCGCCGCCAGCCTGCCCGGTTTTCTCGCCGGCCTGCCGGTTGGCGCCATCGTGGTGGGAGGCAGCGCGGCGTCCAATCCCACCGCCCAGTTGAGCCTGGCCGGAAGCAACAACGGCAGCAATCTCCAGGTCGCTCGCAATCTCTTCACGTATGAAGATCGCGTGTCTGTCACCAGGGGCCGTCACCAGTTCGACTTCGGCGCCTGGTTCCAGCGCCTTCGTTCCAACGAAAACCTGGCCCTCAGTCAATACGGCCAGGCCACCTTCACCAGCTTGCAGACATTCCTGCAAGGCGCCGTCGCCACTCTGCTGTACGATCCCGCGCCCACCCCGCTCGGCTGGCGTTCCTGGTTGGGCGCGTGGTACGCCGAAGATGTAGTCCGCGTGAGTTCCCGCCTGACGCTGTCGCTCGGCTTGCGCGATGAATTCACCAACGGGTGGAACGAAGCCCATGGCCGCGCCGCCACCTACACATTCACCGGCGGGGTCATCTCCACGCAACCCAACATCGGAACTTCGGCCTTTACCGTGAACCATGCGAAATTCCTGCCCCAGCCGCGCGCATCCCTGGCGTGGAGCCCTTTCTCCAGTCAACGCGCCACCGTAATCCGCGCCGGCTTCGGCCTGTACAACGATCTGCAGGACGCCCTCGGCTACCGCACCGATCAGAACGCGCCCTTCAACCCCACCTACAGCCTCCCCAGCCTGCCCGTCTCGCAACTCCCCGTGTCGCCGGGCGCCCCCGTTCCGGCCGCCGTCAAGCTGGTTCCAGGCGGAGTCCAGCCCGATTTGAAAACCCCCACGCTGCTTTCCTGGTCGCTGCGCATCCAGCAGGAACTCTCCGCCAACACCGCTCTAACCGCCGGATATCTGGGATCGCACGGATATCACGAAATCATCGGCGTAGACGCCAACGAGCCCTTTCCGGTAATTTGCCCGGCTGCCCCGTGTCCCGCAACCTATCCCGCCAGTTTCCCCATCGGCATAGCCGGCACGCCCGTTCCCGCCGGCACGTATTACGTGCCCACCTCTACCAAAGCCAATCCCGCGCTGGCCAACACCTGGACCTATTTTTCGGAGGGCGACAGTTCCCACAACGCCTTGCAGGTGGACCTCAACCGCCGCTTCAGCGGGGGCTTCTCCGTGCGCGGCGTCTACACCCGGTCGAAAACCATGGATGACGGAGACTCGCTGAACGCCACCACCTCCGGAGGCGAGCCGGCCCTGGCTTCCAATCCCTTCAACCTCCGCGCCGACAAGGGGCTCGCCAATTTCGACGTCAGGAATGTAGCCGTAATCGATGCCGGCTATGCCTTGCCCTTGGGACCGCAAAAACACTTCCGCACCCCCGCCGGCCCCGCCAGAACATTAGCCGCCGGCTGGACCGTCAATTCCATCGTGACTCTGCAAGGCGGCTTCCCGTTCACCCCCCAACTCAGCTATAACCCTTCCAACACGGGCGATTCGCGCAATCCCGTGCGCCCTTTCGTGAACCCCTTCTTCACCGGCCCCGTAATCCTGGGCAACCCGGTTCAGTGGTTCAACCCGGCTGCCTTTTTGGCCCCGCCCAACAGCAGCGGCTTTTACGGAAACCTGGGGCGCGACACCTTGATCGGTCCCGGTCTGGCCACCTGGGATTTCTCGCTCCTCAAAGACACTCCCCTTCGCGAAGGACTCAACCTTCAGTTTCGCGCCGAGTTGTTCAATCTCTTGAATCGGGCCAACTTCAATACTCCCAACGCCATCACCTTCACCCCTACGGGAGTTTCGCCGACGGCCGGGGTGATCACGAGCACCGCGACCACCTCGCGGCAGATCCAGTTTGGCTTGAAGCTGCTTTGGTAGGGGAGGAGCGGGCCGAAATTCAGATTCTCGCCCAGCTTCCGCCCGCGCGCGTCCCGCCTCCGTCCATGGAATGTCGGTGCGCCCCGTATGCGCCCTCGAGCGGCTCCACGCGGTTTCTCCACGCCGGATCAGCCGGATTTCCCGCCCCATCAGCCGAAGGTGGCACAAGCGGATTCGAGGCCGGGTGAACATTTCGCCGCTGTGTGTAGCGCCGCTTCCTTTACTCCGTAGTCGCGGTGTTAAGCTAATCCATTGATGACCGTAGATGAAATCCGCGAACTGATCAATCTTGCGACGGAGACGGGAATTGCGGAGTTGGAAGTCCAGCGCGGGGATAATCGCGTGCGCATTCGCCGCGGATTTCCCGGCCCGCAGGAAATCGTCGTGGCGGCGCCGGCCATCGCCGTGCCGCCCGCCGCGCACGCGCACCCCGCCACCCCCGCGGTGAGTGCGCCGGCCGCCGAAGCTCCCAAAGACAAGCCGGGAGAGAAACCTTCCGATCCCGGCCTGGTGCTCGTGAAGTCGCCTATTGTAGGCACGTTCTACGAAGGCCCTTCGCCGGGTTCGCCGCCCTTCGTACGGGTGGGCGAGCGGGTGCAGCCGGGCAAAGTTCTGTGCATCATCGAATCGATGAAGCTCATGAACGAAATCGAAGCCGAGACCAGCGGAATCGTCGAGAGCAAACTCGTCATGAACGGTCAGCCCGTGGAGTACGGGGAGGCTCTGTTTGCCGTCCGTACGGTTTAAGCGGATCCTGATCGCCAACCGCGGTGAGATCGCCGTTCGAGTCATCAGCGCCTGCAAGGAACTCGGCATCGAAACCGTCGCCGTGTACTCCGAGGCCGATCGCTACAGCTCGCACGTGCGCTTCGCCGACCGCGCCATCTGCATCGGCCCGGCCAAAAGCGCCCGCAGCTACCTGGACGTGCCCTCCATCATCAGCGCGGCCGAAATCACCGACGTGGATGCCATCCACCCCGGCTATGGATTCCTCAGCGAGAACGCGGCCTTCGCGGAGGTGTGCGAGACTTCTCACATCAAGTTCATCGGGCCGCGCCCGGAGGTCATCCGGCTGATGGGTGTCAAGGAGCGCGCGCGCGCCTTCATGCGGGAAATGGGCGTACCCGTGCTGCCGGGGTCGCAAGGCGTCTTGAAGACCCCCGAGGAGGCTCTCGAAACGGCCGCCGAAATCGGCTATCCGGTGATCATCAAGGCATCCGCCGGCGGCGGCGGCCGCGGCATGCGCGTCGTCAGACGGGCCGAAGATCTGCCGGCGCTCTTCGTGCAGGCGCAGCAGGAAGCCGGTTCGGCATTCAGCTCCCCGGACGTCTACCTGGAGAAATTCATCGGCGCGCCCCGCCACATCGAATTTCAGATTCTGGCCGACGAACACGGCGCCGTCGAGATTCTGGGCGAGCGCGAATGCAGCATCCAGCGGCGCCACCAGAAGCTCCTCGAGGAATCGCCCTCGCCCGCCGTCACCGATGCGCAACGCGCGGAAATCTCGGCGGTCTTGCGCAAGGCCATCGCCGCCGCCGGCTATACCAATGCCGGAACGGTCGAGTTCCTCATGGACGAAACCGGCAAGCTCTACTTCATCGAAGTGAACGCCCGCGTGCAGGTCGAGCACCCCGTGACCGAATTCGTCACCGGAATCGATATCGTGAAAAGCCAGATCCGCATCGCGCAAGGCGAAACCCTGGCGGAGATTTTGCCGGGGCCGGTCGAGTTGCGCGGGCATGCCATCGAATGCCGCATCAACGCCGAAAACCCCGTGACCTTCGTGCCCTCGCCGGGGCGCATCACCGGCTTCCATGTGCCCGGCGGAATCGGCGTGCGCGTGGACACCTGGGCGTATACCGATTGCGTGATCCCGCCCTACTACGATTCGCTGGTGGCCAAACTGGTGACCTATGGCAGCGACCGCGCCGAAGCCATCCGCCGCATGCATCGGGCCCTCGAGATGTTCATCGTGGAAGGCATTTACACCTCTATTCCGCTGCACCAGAAAATCATGCTCGACGAAGATTTCCAGGCCGGCAAATTCGATACCAACTTCATCCAGCGCTTTATGAAGCCGTAGGGTGAGCTTCAGCCTGGCGTGTCGGGTAGGGATGTGCATTCAGGGGGTGGAAGTCCCCTATGGAACGCCCGCAGGGCGTCTTTGGAGCGGTCTCCCTGGCCGGGCTGCGCCCAGCCGGCAATCTGAAGCATGCCCCGCCTACCGGTTGCGCACGTCCACCAGCGCGTTCTCGCGCACGGCATCGCTGGGATTGGAAATCACCAGGTCGCCGGCCTGCAGACCGGAAAGGATTTCGATTTCGGAGCCCAGGTCCTGGCCCAGCGACACGCTTTTGAAATGCACGATGTGGTCCGCGCCCACCACCGCGACTTTGGAACCGGCCTGATCCGTCATGACCGTGTCGCCGGGAACGCGCAGGGCCGGCTTGGCGCGCAGCGCCGCGAAGCGCACTTGCGCGTACATGCCCGGTTTGAGCTTGCCCGCGGCGTTATCGGTTTCCAGAATCACCAGCATGGAGCGCGAGTTGGCATCCAGCGAATTGGCCACGTTGGTGACGCGCGCGGAGAAGACTTCGCCGGGCAGCTCCTGCACGCGCAGGGCGGCCGTTTGCCGGTTGTGAATTTCTTCCACGAAACTCTGCGGCACGTTTACGAAAATGCGAATCGGCTGGATGCGCGCCACGCGGAACATCTCGCGGCTGGAGCCGCCGTTGCCGGCGTTGATGAGGGTGCCGACGTCCACGTTGCGCGCCGTCACCATACCGTCGAAGGGCGCGGTGACGCGCGCGAAGCCCTTCATTTCTTCCAGGCGGGCCAGGTTCGCCTGGTTGGCGCGGATGGTGTCCTGCGCGGTGGCGAGCGTGGCTTCGGCCTTTTCGGTCTGCGCCTGCTTCACGGCGAAATCGGCTTCCTTTTCTTCGCGCTCCTGGCGCGAAACCACGCCCTTTTCGGCCAGGTGCAGCCAGCGGTCCAGCGTGGCTTTGGCGAGATTCAAGTTGGCTTTCGAGAGCGCGATATCGGCCTGCAGCTCTTTGAGGGACGCCTGCGATTGCGCCAGGGTGGCGCGCGCCTGGTTGATCTGCTGATCGAGCTCGGGAGTTTCCAGCTCGGCCATGAGCTGTCCCGCGCGCACGCGGTCGCCGATATCCACGAGGCGCGTTTTCATGAACCCGTCGGCGCGCGCGAAAATGGGCGATTCGATGATCGCCTGCAGGTCTCCGGGAAGATCGATGGTCTCCTGCGCGGCGGCCAGATGCGCGGGAGAAACCAATACCACCGGCCGCTCGGCCGCCGTTTCCGCGGCTGCCGCCAGCAGATTTCTCTGCCGCGCGACCCGCGGCAACAGGCCGGCCACGATTCCCACCGCCACCAGCAGCCCGAGGATGCCGAAGAACGCCAGCACCGGGCGGCGGCTGGGTTTGGGAGGCCGTTGCATGCCCGGCGCCATCATGCCTCGACCTCCGGATTGCGCCCGTAGCGCGGCGGCGTTCGCCGCAGCGCGCTATACATCACGGGGACGAAGAAGAGCGTCGCCACCGTGGCCAGCAGCAGGCCGCCGATCACCGCGCGGCCCAGCGGCGCGTTCTGTTCGCCGCCTTCGCCCAAGCCCAGCGCCATGGGCAGCATTCCCACGATCATGGCCAGCGCCGTCATCATCACCGGCCGCAGCCGCGTGAAGCCGGCGTCGAGCGCGGCCGTGAGCGCATCGGCGCCGGTCTCGCGCAGGTCGTTGGCGAAATTCACCAGCAGGATGCTGTTGGCGGTCGCCACCCCGATGCTCATGATCGCGCCCATCAGGGAAGGCACGCTGAGCGTGGTCTGGGTGACGAATAACATCAGAACGATGCCCGCCAGCGCGCCCGGAAGCGCCATCAGAATAATGAAAGGGTCGAGCCAGGATTGGAAGTTGACCACCATGACGAAATAGACCAGTAGAATCGCGAAGAGCAGGCCGATGCCGAGGCCCGTGAAAGAGCTGCGCATGGTCGCCACCTGCCCGCGCGTTTCGATGAAGCTTCCCTTGGGCAGCTTGGGCGTGAAGTCGCGGATAACGGCATCCACTTCGCTCGCCACCGCGCCCAGGTCGCGATCCTGCACGTTGGCGTAGACGTCGTAGAGCGGCTGCACATCGTAATGGTTGACCACCGAAGCCGTGGTGTCGCGCCGCAGCGAGCCCACGTTGGCCAGCAATTGCGCCGGGGCGGCCGTGGCGTGGATGGGAGTGCGCAGCAGCTCGCTGATGGAATCCACGCGAAATTGCGGGGTCATCACGCTGATGGGGTAGTCCACGCTGTTGCGCGGATCGATCCAGTAATTCGGCGCGATCTGGTTGCTGGAAGAGAGCGAGATCAGCATGCTGTTGGCCACGTCCTGCTGCGAAAGGCCGAGCTCGCGGGCGCGCGTGCGGTCCACGTCGAAACGCAGCTCGGGCACGTCCACCACCTGGTGCGTATGCACGTCCACGGCGCCTGGAATACGCGCCAGGCGCGCTTCGATTTGCCGCGCCAGCGCGTAATTTCTGGGGGCGTTGGCGAGCGGGCCGATCACCTGCACGTCAATGGGGGCGGGAAGTCCGAAATTGAGAATCTGACCCACGATATCGGCGGGCTGAAAGAAGAAGGTCAAATTCGGGAACCGGCGGTTGAGGCCGATGCGCAGCTTGCGGATATAGTCCCACGTGGAGGCGTGCTCGCCGGGCCGCAGCGAAACCAAGATCTCGCCGTCGAACTGGCCGATGGTGGCGCTGTCGCTCATGGCGATGTTGAAACCGGAGTACGGCAGCCCGATATTGTCGAGCATATCGCTCAATTCGGCCGGCGGAATCACCTCGCGGATGGCGCTCTCCACCTGCGCGAAGTAGCGTTCGGTCTCTTCGACGCGCAGACCCGCCGGAGCGCGCACGTGCAGGCGAATCTGTCCCGCGTCCACTTGCGGGAAGAAATCCTCGCCCAGAAACGGCACCAGCGCGAGGCACGCCGCGCACACCAGGAAGAAGCCCGCGCCCACCAGCGCGCGATGCGCCAGGGACGCCTCGAGCAGGCGGCGGTAGCCGCTTCTTAGCGCTTCGAAACGGCGCTGGAAGGCGGCATGAATCCCGCCGAAGAAGCCGCGGCCCCGCTCTTCGATGGCCCCTTCTTCGCCGCTGTAACGCTCCACTTCCGCCGCCAGCAGGTAGCGCACCATGGTGGGAACGAGCGTGCGCGAAAGCAGGTAGGACGCCATCATGGCCAGCACCACCGCCACCGCCAGGGGCGTGAACAGGTAGCGCGCGGCGCCGGTGAGAAAGACGACCGGCACGAAAACGATGCAGATGCAAAGCGTGGAAACGAACGCCGGCGCGGCAATCTGCATGGCGCCATCCAGAATGGCCTGCAGGATGGGTTTGCGCTGGCCCAGGTTGCGGTGGATGTTTTCGATTTCCACGGTGGCATCGTCCACCAGGATTCCCACCGCCAGCGCCAGGCCGCCCAGCGTCATCACGTTGATGGTTTCGCCCAGCAGGTTCATGATGGCGAGCGACGTCAAAATGGAAAGCGGAATGGAAATGCACACGATGATGGTGCTGCGCCAGCTCCCCAGAAACAACAGGATCATCAAGCCCGTGAGCAGGGCGGCGACGATGGCCTCGCGCAGCACGCCGGCGATGGCCGCGCGCACGAACACCGATTGATCGAACATCAGCTTCAAATTAAGCGAAGGCGGCAGCGTGGAGCGGATGCGCGGCAAAATGGCCTTGAGGCGCTCCACGATATCGAGCGTGGAAGAGCCGCCGTTTTTCAGAACCGTCAACAGGGCCGCGCGCGCGCCGTTGTGCCGCACGATGTTGGTCTGCACCGCGTAGCCATCCCGCACGTGGGCCACGTCGCTCACGTAGACCGTGGTTCCATTGGTCTGGCGGATGGGCAGGCGGTTGAACGCGGCAACCAGGTCCGGCGAGCTGTTCAGCCGCACGGGATATTCCTGGGCGGCGATTTTGACGGTTCCCGATGGCAGAATCAGCGACTGCGCGTTAATGGCGTTCACCACGTCGCTCGCGCCGAGGCCCTGCGCGAAGAGCGCGCGCGGGTCCAGGTCCACCGAAATCTGCCGCGGCCGGCCCCCGTAGGGCAGCGGAAAAGTCGCCCCCTGCACCGTCGCCATTTGGGTGCGGATGAAATTATAGCCGTAATCGTAAAGCTGCTGTTCGGTGAGCGTGTCGCTCGATATGCTCAATTGCAGGATGGGCACGCTGGAGGCGTTGTAGCGCAGAATCGTGGGCGGGGTGATGCCGGTGGGCAGCGCATGTAAAACGGATTGCGACATGGCCGCGAGCTGCGATACCGCCGCTTCGACTTTGGCTTGCGGATGAAAGAAAACCTTGATGACCGAAAGACCCGGCAGCGATTCCGATTCCATGTGCTGGATATCGTTCACGGCAACCGTGAAAGCGCGCTCGGAGCGCACCGTGATGATCTCCGCCATCTCCTCCGGAGAAACGCCCCCATAACTCCAGATGACGCTGACCACCGGGATATTGATTTCGGGGAAGATGTCGGTGGGCATGCGCACCGTCGCCAGCCCGCCGAGAATCACGATCAACAGCGCCATGATGACGAATGTGTAGGGGCGCTTGAGCGCGAGTTGGACAATCCACATGCCGGGAACCGTGAATGGAAGCTGGGAGTACCCTTCTATGATAAACGGGCGGGCCCGGTCCGGGAGGGATCAGTCTTTTGGCGCGGCCGCGGACCGCTCAAACACCAGCACGTAGAATGCGTTGGCCGGCTGCACGCGCACGCGGAATCCCGCGGCTGCGAAGCGGCCGGCAAACCACGCCACGTTGGATGGGGTGTGCGTGACCAGCAGGACCTCGGGCCGGTCCTTCAGCCCGGATTCGAGCAGGCTGGATACGTGTTCCTTCACCTCTTCCGTCAACCGGTTTGGCAGGGGCAGCAGCGGATTGGGAATTGGGTAAGCCGCGAAAGGCGTATACAGGTAACTGTCCTTCGGATTCTGGGCGCGCCAGTCGGCGAAATTCGACTCCGGCAACTCGCTCTGAAAGAGCACGGGCGGCGGAGCGCCGGCACGGGCGGATTCCCGCCGGATGATGTCCAGGAACGGCTTCAGTTCCTCGTTGCCCGCCCCGAACATCACCACGCGCAAGGGATTCGCGGCGATCGCCGCCATGCCGAGGAGAGCCCACAGGCGGCCCGCCCGCCCGCCGAACATGCGGTAGCCCACATACGCCAGCAGCAGTGCGAGCCCGAGGCCGGAGTAGGAAAGGTATCGGGAAACGAACACCCGCACAGGCGTCGCGGAAGACACCGCGAAAACGATCAGCGGGCCGGCGGCCCATAGCGTCACGAACATGGCGGCCAGCGGCAGCGGCAACGGCCGGGCGGCAGCCGATCTTTCGCGGAACAGCCCATGGACCAGCAGACCGGCGAGCAGCAGGCCGACGCTCACGCTCGAGGGCAGCAGCAGGTCCGGCAGTTCCTGAATCGCAGGCTTCTCATTGAATACCAGGGTGTGCGATTCCCGCAGTGTCTGCAGGAAACGAGGAACAATGGGAGCCACCAGGGCGGCTATGGCCGCGTACGCCAGGACCAACTCGCGCCAGCGCGCCGTGCGCCGCCGCACGACCCCCTCGAACAGCAGGAAAACGGCGTGCGCCAGGAACACCGGGCTGAAGAGAAAATGCAGGTGCAGAAGCAGCGCCGACGACAGCGCGTACCAAACCAGCCACCGGCGTTCCCTGGTGGCGGCCCAGCGAACCAGCGTCCAGCAGGACGCGGCGGATGCGGCCATTGCCAGCGCGTAGGGACGCGCCTGGTATCCGAAAAGCAGCGCCATCGGACTGAACAGGAACAGGGTGGCGGCAATCCAGCCGGCTCCGCGGCCGATCTCCTCCTCCGCTAATCGGTACAGGAAGTAGCACGCCGCCACAATCCCAATCACGGTGGGGATACGAAGGATCTGGTTGCGAAATGGATTTCCGCCGAAGCAGAATAACGAAGAGAGAACCGAGAAAAGGACCGAGTGGCCGGGCAGCGGCCAGGTCCTTTTTAGGGCCGCGAGCGGGCCTCCGCGCGCCAGCCAGAATGTGGTCGACTCGTCAACCCACAAACTGCGCGCCAGCAATCGCCCGTAGAGAATCGCCGCCAAAAGAATGGTCGCGGCCAGCAGAACCGAAGGGGACGCGAGCGCCCGTAGCGCGATCCGCTCCCGCGCAGCGCTTCGCGGATCGGCTTCCGCGCGTTGCGGCGCGGTCATGCGCCACCCTTGCCGTTGGCGGCGGCGACCGCAAAGATGAGTCCGAGATTCACAACCGTCTCCACCCGGCCTTCTGGCGGCTTTTATTGTAGCGGAGCGCGGATGGTCCCCCGGGGGTCAGGGCGCGGGCGGCGATGCCAGGTCGATGGCGCGGCGGAGGGACCGCGGCGGAAACTCAAACCGCAGCGGCCTCTTCTACTGCAATCCCAGAGCTTCGGCCACGCCCTTGCCATAAGCCGAGGCGCGCAGCACGCAGGGATCCCTTGCGGCGGGGAGTGGGCGGGCACCTGGGCGCCCCTCCCACCACCACCCAAATGGGTTCGCGGAAGTGCTCCGAGCACAGCATCTCCGGGCTCTTGACCGGCAGCCCAACCAAAGCCAGGTCCCGCTTTCCGCCCTGCGGCAGTTCCGCCAGTTTGGGCGCGGGACGTGGTCAGACTGGCCGACCTGCGCGGCGAAAAGATGCTGCTGCTCAAAGAAAGCCACTGCTTCCGCGACGACGCCCTGCGCATCTGCACGCGCGCGCGCACGCCGTTTCACCCCATGTTCGAAACGGACCAGTTTTCCAGCATCTTCCCCATGGTGGCCTCCGGCCTGGGGATCACGCTCGAGCGCGAGACCTTCCGCCGCGTGAGCTATATCCGGGTGCGGCGGCATGCCACCGGAGCGGCGCAAAGCGCGTTTGTGAAGTGGCTGCGGGAATGGGCTAGAACTCCGCCTCCTCCACCTCCGGGAGAACGTCGCGATCGCGCGCCATCCACACGTACAGAGTAGGCAGCAGGAAGATGCTCATCACCAAATCGGAGATCAGCCCGCCGACGATGACAATTGCAAATGGCCGCTGCGAATCGGAGCCGATGTCATGCGATAAGGCCGCGGGCAAGAGCCCCAGGGTCGCCACCAGCATCGTCATCATGATGGGCCGCAGCCGCAGCACCGCGCCGCCGATGGCGGATTCTTGCACCGCCGCGCCGCGGGCCCGGAGCTGATTGATGTATTCCAGCATGATGACGCCGGTTTGCACCGAAACCCCGAATAGCGCCAGAAACCCGATGCCGGAAGAGACGCTGAAGTTGGTGTGGGTGACCAGCAGCGCCAACAGGCCGCCGATGCGCGCCAGCATCACGTTCATCAGAATCAGAATGGCCCACTTGAAGGAGCGGAACATGGTGTACAGGATGATGAAGATCAGCAGAATGGTCAGCGGAACGATCTTCAGCAGGCGCGCGTCGGCGCGTTGTTCGCTTTCGTATTCCCCCTCCCAATCGATGTGATATCCGCGCGGAAACCGGACCTGCGCCTTCACCTTTTTTATCGCTTCTTCGACGGCGCCGCCCAAGTCGCGGTCGCGCACGCTGTACTTGACCGCGATATACCGCTGGTTGTTTTCGCGGTAGATTTCCGAAGCGCCGTCGCGCTCGTCGATTCTGCAGAGCTGCGCCAGCGAAACCCGTTCGCCGGTGGGCGACAGCAGGCGAATATCTTCAATGGCTTCCTTGGTGTCGCGGTACCGCGGCAGATAGCGCATGACCAAGTCGTAACGCGCCTCGCCGTCCAGCACCTGCGTCAGCGCGTTGCCGCCCACGGCGGTTTGGATGGCGTCCTGCACGTCCGCCACATTGATCTGGTAGCGGGCGGCCTGGCCGCGATCCACCGTGACGTTCAGATTGGGCTGCCCGAGGACGCGAAAGACGCCGAGGTCTTCGATCCCCTTCACGCCGCGCATGATCTTCACCACCTGGTCGGCTTTGTCTTCCAGAAGTCTCAGATCGTCGCCATAGATCTTGGTGGCAAGCTGGCCTTTTACGCCGCTGACGGCTTCTTCCATGTTGTCGGCGATGGGTTGGGAGAAGTTCCAGATGACGCCGGGAAACTTTTCCAGCTCGTGGTTCATGGCCGCGATCACTTCGTCCTTGTTTTGGTGGAAGGCCGGCCGCCACTCTTCCTTGGGCTTGAGGCCGACGAAATATTCGGTATTGAAGAAGCCCGTGGTATCGGTGCCATCGTCGGGACGGCCCACCTGGCTAGTGCACTCCGTCACCTCGGGAAAGGAGCACAGGAGGATGCGCGCCTGGTTCGCCAGCCGGATTCCTTCGCTCGGCCCGACGCTCGGCGCCAGGGTGCCGCGCACCCAAAGAGCGCCTTCGTCCAGGTGGGGGAGGAATTCCGAACCGATCACGCCCCCGAACCAGAGGTACAGCGCGACGCCCAAACCCGCCACGGCTATGGAGACGGTCACCCAGCGCAGGCGGATGGCGACGGTGAGCGCCCGGCGATACGCGGCGGTCAGCCAGATCATCACCGGGTTGTGCCATTCGCGCGTTCCTCTGGGGAAGAAGAGGCTGGCGAGCACCGGGGCCACCAGTATGGAAAACAGCAGCGCGCCCAGCAGCGCGAATGCCACCGTCCATGCCATCGGCCGGAACAAACGGCCCTCCACCGCCTGCAGCGTGAAAATGGGAAGGTAGGCGGTAATGATGATGGCGATGGCGTAAAATACCGGCCGCTGCACTTCGTGCGCGGCATCGAAGATTTTCTCTTTCGGCGAGCGGTGGTCCTCGGTGCGGCTCAGGTGACGGACGATGTTTTCCACCATCACCACCGCGCCATCCACCACCATGCCGAAATCCAGCGCGCCCAGCGACAGCAGGTTCGCCGGAATGCCTTTCAATCTCAAGCAGGAGGCGGCAAAAAGAAGAGAGAACGGGATGGTGAGCGCCACGATGATCGCGCCGCGGAAATTGCCCAGAAACAACAGCAGAATAATGACGACCAGAATGATGCCCTCGGTGAGGTTATGGAGAACGGTCTTGGTGGTATGGTGCACCAATTCGCTGCGATCGATGAAGGGAACGATTTTCACTCCGGGCGGCAGAATGAGATCGTTCAGCTCCTGGATCTTGACATGCAGCCCTTTCAGCGCGGCTTCGGCGTCGGCGCCTTTCCGCATGGGGACGATCGCGGAAACCACGTCGTCGTTGTCGATCAGTTTGCCGTCTTCGCGCCGGATGGTGCGCGCGAACTGACCGAGCCGGATTTTGGGGCCCTGCGCGACCACCGCGATGTCCTTGATGCGCAGCGGCGTCCCGGTCTTGGTGGTGAGCACCGTGTTTTCGATATCGTGCACGGTGCGGACGAGTCCCACCTCGCGGACATTGACCTGTTGCAGACCTTCCTCCAGGAAGCTGCCGCCGGCATTGACGTTGTTATTCGTGAGTTGTTGCTCCACCTGCGCCAGGCTTAGGCCATAAGCGATTAGCTTATTGGGATCGACGCGCACCTGGTATTCGCGCGTGGGACCGCCGAACGTGTTGACATCCACGATGTCGGGAACGGACTTCAGGTTTTTCTCGACGATCCAGTCTTCGATGGACTTCAGGTCCATCACGTCGTACTGCGGGTTGCTGTTGCGCAGTGTGAAAAAATAGATTTGGCCGACGGGGCTCCAATCGGTTCCCATTTGCGGCGACACGCCAGGAGGCAGGTTGACCTGCGAGAGGCGCTCCAGAACCCGCTCGCGGTTCCAATTGTTATCGGTGCCGTCGTCCAAAATCAGCTTCAAATCGGAGAGGCCGAAAATGGAGAAGGACCGCAGATGGGCCACGCCCGGGATGCCGTTCATCACGATTTCGAGCGGAATGGTTACCTGCTGCTCCACCTGCTCGGCCGAGATGCCCGGCCACTGCGTGATGATCTCGACATAGTTGTTGGCGACGTCGGGGTACGCTTCCACGGGGAGTTGGTGAAACGATATGGCGCCCCAGATAAACAGGAGCAGAGCAACCGCCAGGACCAGAAAGCGATTGTTGAGCGCGAAATCGACCAGGCTGCGGATCATCTATTGCTCCACGGTATTTTGCAGGACCAGCGCGTTGGCCACCACCTTCGCTCCCGGTTGGAGGCCCGAAATCACTTCCTGCAAGTTCCCGGGGAGAGTGTCTCCGGCGTCCACTTCCACGCGCCGGAAGTTGCCGCCGCCTGCCGGCATATAAACCCAGTCGCGATCGTGCAGATGCAGAATCGCGGTCGCCGGCACGGTGGCGTGCTGCTCTTTGGTCAAGCCGTGGAAGGTCGCGGTAACGAACATTCCGAAGCGCATGAGCCCGGGATTTTCCACTTCCAACCGCACCTTCGCGGTTCGAATATTGGGATCCAGGATCTCACCGATGTTGCCGATGCGTCCTCGCAGCAGGCGGTTGGGATAGGCGTTCAAGTGAATGTCCGCGTATTCGCCCAGGTGCACCTGGGACAAATCGTTCTCGTAAACGTCGCAGATGATCCAGACGTGCGAGACGTCGGAGATGGTGAAGGGATTGGGAGGAGTGAGGGCCTGCACGCCGGAAGCGTCGGTGATCTCCTGATCGGTAATGACGCCCGAAACGGGAGCGTAGACGGCTACGATTCCCGTGGGATGAGCGGGATCGGCGCCTAACAGGCGCAGATGTTCGGAAGTGGTTTCGAGATCGACCTTGGCATTATCCTCGGCATTCTGCGCGATCTCGAGGGCGCTCTTGGCGATGGCGCCGTTGTCGAACAGAAGTTGCGAGCGGTCCAGTTGGATCTTGGTCAATTGCTCGTTCTTGACCGCCTTCTGATAGTCCGAGTAGGCCCCCGAGATATCGGTACTCCTGACTTTGAAGAGTAGCTGGCCTTGGGTCACGTTGTCGCCCAGCTTGGCGTCGATTTCCACGATGCGGCCCGAGGCCAGCGAAGGAACGGGAACCTGCCGCGATACATCGGGAGTTACCGTGCCGGTGACGTTCAATTCGGGAGAGGCGACATACTCGCCGGCGGCCGTAAGCGGAAAGCGCTCCGGATGGTCCACCTTGAAGTTGTTGGGGTCCATGTCCGGTACGATCGTCACGGGATGCGGTCCGGTGTCGCCCGCTTGGGCCTCAACGGCGGTTACTTTGCCGCCGCAGCCGGAGGCCGAGAGAATCACGCCCACCGACAGAGTTGCTTGGATAAGAAATAAGCGATTCATGGAATCACCTCCCGGCCCACCGCCATGTTCATTTGGGCCGCCGCGGTCATATACGAACCAATCAGGTTGAGATACGCCAGGCGCGTATCGCGATACGCTTTTTCGGCGTCCAGGTAATCCAGCAGCGAGTTGCCGCCGTTCTGGTAGGAAAACGAAATCCGGTTGCGGGTATCCTCGGCAAGCTTCAGGTACTTGTCGCGGTACGGGCGCAGCAGATTCAAGGCGCTGACCAGGGTGACATACGCCGAATCCACATCGCTGAACACCTGCGCTTGCGCGGCATCCAGCAGGCGATCGTTGCGGGCGATGTCGACTTCCGTTCGGGCCTTCTCGCCTTGATTGCGGTCGAAGATGCGCAAGGGAATCGTCACGCTCACGCCGAAATATACCGGGATGGGCGGGTTGCGCCCGAAATCCACGCCGAATGTGGGATCGGTGGAACCGTTGGCGACCGCCAACTGATGATTGGTCTTGGCCAACGCCACCGATTGCACCGCGGCTTTCAAATCCGGCCGGGCTTCTAGCGCGATGTTGCGAAATTCTTCCAGCGGCATCAGGTTGTCGAGGAAATCGTACGGCCCCGCGACGTCGAACCGCTCGATGGGCGTGCGGTCGTTCAAGAGCGTCAAGAGTTGGATCTTGGCCGTCCGCAGGTTCACGAGGGCGTTTTCGAGGTCCGATTCGAACTGCACACGCTGCAACTCGAGGCGGTCCAGGTCCACCTGCGCCAGATCGCCGGCGGAATAGCGTTTGCGATTCACCGCCAGTTCGCGGTCCCAGTACTCCAGGTTCTCCCTGGCATTCTGCTGCACCGCCTTGGCCTGCAGAGTTTGCACGAAGGCGTTGCGCAAGTTGAAGAGCAGCGAGCGCTCCTGGTCCGAGTATTGCGAAGCGGCGATCTGGGTCGATTCCTGGGCGCTTCCCAGGCGCAGCTCGCGTTTGTGCTGCCGCTCGTGCAGGTAGCTGACCGATCCATACGGCAGCGCGTTGGCGAAAGGCCGGTAAACGGACAGGCCCGAGACCGGCGAAGGCATGGTCGATAAGGGGTTGAGCTGATCGATCGAACCGGTCAGATCGGGGTTGGGGCGAAGATAGGCGGTGATTTCGGAGGCGCGGGACTCGTCCACGTTGAGCTGGGCGGCTTGCAGAGTAGGATTGGCGGATTCGAACTTTTCCTTGATCTGCTGCCAGGTGAAAGACGTTTGGGCGGAGATCGCGGGAGACAGGAGCGCGCACAGCAAAACAGCGGTGCGCATGCGGCACAAGGCTGCCCGCGCGGAACTTCCCGGAATCGGGATTCGCGATGTGCGCATAGAAGATGGAAAGGACCGCAATAGAGCGGGCGAAAATTGCCCTACAATTCTTTCTTATCGCGGTTCCACCAGGGGTCCTATCCATCTTCCGTGCAGGCAAGCCGGTCTTTCGATAATCGTCCGGACGTGCAGTTTCGCTACGCTGGCTATCTTTCGGCCATGCAAATAATCTTCCCGGCAGAACCTTGCATCTTTCGGCTAACGCGCTTGGCGGAAACGGCGATCGGCCATAAGCTGAATGCACCGTGTAGTGACCGGCTTGCAATTCAACTCCACATATTCCGCAATGCCGCATAGCCATGCAGCGGCAAGAGAGGAGGCTGCGTGAACGAACAAACCAACCGTATCAGGTTGCTGCTGGTGGACGATCAGGCGCTGTTTCGGGAAAGCCTGAGCCGTTTGCTGGCGTCGGAGCCCAGTCTCCTGGTGGTGGGAGAGTGCGGCCACTCCGCGCAGGCCATCGAGACGCTCGGCCGCTCGCCGGTAGACGTGGTTCTTGCGGACTTCCATCTTGCTGTCGAGCGGGGAGGCGAGTTCATCGCCACCGCGCGCCGCAAGGGTTACCAGGGCCGGTTTCTGATTATCGCCGGGGATGCCGACGCCAAGGATGCGGTACTCGTCATTAAGTTGGGCGCGGCGGGGATCTTTCTGAAATCGGACGCCCCCGATCGCCTGGTACAGGCCATTACACTTGTTGCGAACGGCGCGGCGTGGTTCGATCGAAGAATCATTCAGGTGCTGGCCGATCGGCCGCCGGGCGCCGGGATAATCGAAAATCCCTTAACGGATCCCGAGCAAAAGGTGCTTCTGGGCATTCTGGGCGGACTGACTAACAGGAAGATCGCCGAAAATCTGGGCCTGACGGAAGGCGGCGTCAAGGTATTAGTGCAGCATTTATTCCATCGCAGCGGCGTGCGCACACGCAGCCACCTTGTGCGGGTGGCGCTGGAAGGTTCGCTGGGAACGGCTCGCGCGGTTGTGAAACGGACGGTAGACCCGGCAACTGCCGGTGACGGTTCGAACTCCGGTAAAGCGCGGCCTCCCACGCCAGGTCATCTCGCCGCGTTTCACCAGTCCAACAGCTAGCCGTTGGGCGGCGCCGTGCCGCCGCCGCGGCGCCGGCCGCCCGGGATAGCCGGCCGTGGCTTGACCGGAATCCGTGGCTGCGCCTTCTCCCGCCCGTCGCACACCGCGCCCTCCAGGTGATCGATCTCTCTCTCTTTGGCGGCGATCGCAACCGTCATGTCGCCCAAAGTTTTCTTGAGAAACTCGTTGGCGGTGTTCACCGCCGCCAAATCCTCCCGCGCCGCCAGCAACTCCCGCCGGAAGCTCCAGCAGGCTGCCAGGGAACAAATCAGGGCCACGCCGAGAAGCAGAAACGCACGCTGGTGGAGATTGCTCACGCGTACACGCTCCGCGCCTCTTCGGCCGGCGGCAGATGATCGGTGGGCCGCGCCCACCACGCGTAGAACGTCGGCAGCAGGAAGGTGCTCATCAGCAAATCGACAATCAAACCGCCCACGATGACAATCGCAAACGGCCGCTGCGAGTCCGATCCGATAGCATGGGACATGGCCGCCGGTAACAGGCCCAGCGTGGCAACTAACATAGTCATCATGATCGGCCGGAGCCGCCGCGTGGCTCCTTCAATGGCGGCTTCTTCGACGGAAAGTCCGCGCGCGCGCAATTGATTGATATACTCCACCATAATCACGCCGGTCTGGATCGAGACCCCGAACAAAGCCATGAAGCCCACGCCGGCGGAGACGCTGAAGTGCGTCCCCGTGAAGTAGAGAGCCAGCAGACCTCCCACACGCGCCACCCCCACATTGACCAGGTGCAGAGTCGCCCACTTGGCGGAGCCGAAGGCGCCGTAGATGATCATGAAGATGAAGAACACGGTTAAGGGGACAATGATTGCAAGACGCGCATCGGCCCGCTGTTCGCTCTCGTATTCGCCCTCCCAATTCATGTGATAGCCGCGCGGAAGCTGAACCTGTTTGCTCACCTTGTCGATGGACTCTTTGACGGCGCCGCCCAGGTCCCGGCCGCGCACGCTGTACTTGATCGGGACATACCGCTCGTTTCCTTCGCGGTAGATTTCGGACCCTTCGTCCCGCTCTTCGATCTTGCAGAGCTGCCCGAGAGAAACCCGCTCGCCCGTGGGCGCCAGCAGACGGATGTTTTCAATGGCCTCTTTTGTGCTGCGGAACTGCGGCAGATACCGCATCACCAGGTCATAGCGCTCCTCGCCCTGCAATACCTGGGTGAGAGCGTTCCCGCCCACCGCTGTGTTGATGGCATCCTGAACATCCGCGACGTTGATCTGATAGCGGGCGGCCTGTTCGCGATTTACCACGAAATTGTCGTTGGGCTGACCCGTAACTCGAAAAATTCCCAGGTCCGTAATTCCCCTGACGCCGCGCATGACGCTGACGATTTCTTCGGCTTTGTCCTCCAGAACATGCAAATCGTCGCCATAAACCTTGGTGGCAAGCTGTCCTTTAACTCCGCTGACGGCTTCCTCCATGTTGTCGGCGATGGGCTGGGAAAAACCCCAGACCACTCCCGGCAACTTGTCTAACTCGCGGTTCATGGCCGCGATCAGCGCGTCTTTGTTCCGGTGAAATACGGGACGCCACTGTTCCTTGGGCTTCAGATCCGCGAAATATTCGGTGTTGAAAAACCCGGTAGTGTCGCTTCCGTCATCGGGACGCCCCGTCTGGCTGGAGCATTGGGTCACCTCTGGAAACGAACACAGGATGATTCTCGCCTGGTTCGATAGCCGGATGCCTTCCGTGGGTCCGGTGCTGGGAGCCAGCGTACCGCGCACCCATAACGCGCCTTCATCCAAATGGGGCAGGAACTCCGACCCGATCAGCTCGCCGTTCTTTCCGAGCAATAGGTACAGGCTGCAGCACACCGCCGCCACGCACACCCCCACCATCACCCAACGATGATGGACGGTCCAGGTTACGGCATGCCGATACTGCCGGGTAATCCACACGAGCACCGGATTTTCCCATTCGCGCGTGTCTTTGCGGAACAGCAGGCTGGCCAGCACGGGCGCGACGGTCATCGAGAAGATCACCGCGCCCAACAGGGCGAACGCCACCGTCCAGGCCATCGGCCGAAAGAGCCTGCCTTCCACCCGTTGCAGCGTGAAAATTGGCAGATACGCGGTAATGATAATCGTAATCGCGTAGAAAACCGGCCTCTGTACTTCGTGAGCGGCCGCCCGGATCCTGTCCGCGATGGGCTTCGATGACTCCTCCCGATGACCCAGGTGCCGGACTATGTTTTCGATCATCACGACCGAACCGTCCACCACCATCCCGAAATCCAAAGCGCCCAGGGACAGCAGGTTTGCCGGCACGTGATTGAGTTGCAGGCAAATGGACGCGAACAACAGTGAAAAGGGAATCGTTATGGCTACGATCAGGGCGGCACGGGCGTTTCCCAGAAATATGAACAGAATGATGCTGACCAGAAGGAAGCCCTCGATCAGGTTGTGCAGCACCGTATGAGTGGTGAAGCGCACCAGGTCGCTGCGATCGATGAGCGGATCGATCTTCACGCCGGGAGGCAGGATGTGATCGTTCAACTCGGCGATTTTTGCATGAATGCCGTGGGGACCATTCAGCGCTGAGTCCGCCTCGGCGCCCTTTCTGAGGAGCACGATGCCCGAAACCACGTCGTCGTTGTCGATGACCTTCCCGTCCTCCCGCCGGATGGCCCGCGCAAATTGGCCCAAACGAATCTTGGGGCCCTGCGCCACGACCGCGATATCCCGAACATGGAGCGGCGTGCCATTCTTCGCCAGAATCACGGTGTTCTCGATATCCTGAACGTTGCGCACCAGGCCGACTTCCCGGATATTGACCTGCTGCAGCCCGGCTTCGACGAAGCTTCCACCCCCATTAGCGTTGTTATTGCTGAGCTGTTGCTCCACCTGGCCGATGCTGAGTCCGTAAGAGATCAGTTTGTCGGGGTCGATGCGAACCTGGTATTCGCGCGTCGGTCCGCCGAAGCTGGCCACGTCCACGATGTTTTCGCAGGCCTTGAAGTTTTTCTCCACCACCCAGTCCTCGATGGACTTGAGCTCCATCACGTCGTACGCCGGGTTGGTGGTGTGTAAGGTGAAGAAGAAGATCTGGCCGGCGGGACTCCAGTCCGTCTGCATTTGAGGCGATACGCCGGCGGCAACCGCGGCCGGCGGAAGACTGACCTGCGAAAGCCGCTCGAGCGTCCGCTCGCGGTCCCTGAAATTCTCTTCTTCATCGTCGAAAATCAGCTTGATGTCGGACAGGCCGAACAGCGAGAACGAGCGCAAATGGGTCACGTGCGGCATGCCGTTCATCACGATCTCGAGCGGCACGGTGATTTGCTGCTCCATCTGCTCGGCGGAAATCCCCGGCCATTGCGTAACGATCTCGACATAGTTATCGGCCACGTCCGGATACGCCTCGATGGGTAGCTCATGAAAAGCAACGATTCCGGCGGCAACCAGAAGCAGCGCGAAAGCCACAACGAAGAGGCGTTTGTTCAGGGCGAAGTCGACGACTCGGCGAATCATTGGTTTATTGCTCCGCCGTGTTCTGGAAAACCAGCGCGCGCGCCACCACCTGGTCGCCGGGTTTGAGCCCCGAGACCACCTCCTGCAGGTTGCCGGGGAGCATGTTGCCGGCAACCACTTCCTGGCGCCGGAAGCGGCCATTTCCTAACGGCGCGTAGACCCACTCCCGGTCATGCAGGTGCAGAATCGCGGTGGCCGGGACGGTCGCGTACCGTTCCGCCGTTTGCCCATGAAACGTCGCGGTAACAAACATTCCCACCCGCATCAGCCCCGGGTTTTCCACTTCCAGGCGCACCTTGGCGGTGCGGATATTGGGATCCACTATGGGCAGGATATTGCTGATGCGCGCCTTCAGAACCCGGTCCGGATACGCCACCAGATGGATGTCCGCGTATTCGCCCATGTGAACCTGGGACATGTTGTTCTCCCACACATCGCAGATAATCCACACTCGAGACAGATCGGAAATGGTGAATGGGTTGGGCGCCGTCAGCGCCTGCACGCCCGATTGGTTGGTGATTTCCTGATCCGTGATGGTTCCCGATACCGGAGCGAAAACTTCGACGATGCCAGTCGGATGGTTGGGATCGACCCCCAGCAGGCCCAGTTGCTCCCTGGCCGTTTCCAGAACCACCAGGTTGTCGTCTTCGGCGTTCTGAGCTACTTCCTGAGCGCTTTTCGGAATCGCCCCATGCTCGAACAACGTGTTGGCGCGGTCGAGTTGGATCTTGGTCAGTTCCTCGTTCTTGACGGCCTGGCGGTAATTGGAAAATGCGCCCGCGATGTCCGCGCTCCGCACCTTGAACAGAAGCTGGCCCTTGGTCACTTGGTCGCCCAGACGGGCGTCAATTTCGACGATTCGGCCCGTGGCGAGCGACGGCACCGGCACCTGCAGCGAGACGTCGGGGTTCACCACTCCGGTGACGTTCAACTCCGGCGCCGCAACGTGATCGCCCGCCGTAGCCAAAGAAAACTGCTCCGGATGATCCACCTTGAAGTCATTGGGGTCCAAATCCTGCTGCACGGTAGTGGGAACCGTGCCGGCTTCCGCTATTTCCTGGGCCGTTATCTTCTTTTCGCATCCGGTGGCAAAAAGCCCCAGACCAACGCATACAACCGCTTCCAAAATCAGTAGTCGAGTCATTGCACCACCTCACGCCCCGCCGCCATGTTCATTTGCGCCGCGGCGGTCAAGTACGAACCAATCAAATTCAAGTAAGCCAGTTCCGTGTCCCGGTACGCCTTCTCCGCATCCAGGTAATCCAGCAAGGAAGCTCCTCCGTTGCGGAAGGAGAACGCGGTTTTGTCGCGAACGTCCGTAGCCAGCGGCAGGTACTTGGTCTTGTACGGCCGCAGGAGGTTCAAGTTTTGAACGAGCGTCCAGTACGCGGAGTCCACGTCGTTGAATACTTGCGCCTCGTTCGCATCCCGCAATCGCTCGTTGCGGCCGATATCGATCTGAGTGCGCGCTTTCTCGCCTTGGTTGCGGTCGAAGATACGCAGGGGAATCGTGATGCTCACTCCGAAGTAAACCGGAATCGGAGGATTACGCCCAAAGTCGACGCCGAATGTCGGATCGGTGGTGCCGTTGGCAACCGCCAACTGGTGAGTGATTTTCGCCAGTTCCACGTTCTGTACGGCGGCCTTCAGGTCCGGCCGCGCTTCCAGAGCGATGTTGCGGAACTCTTCCAGCGGCATTAGCTGATCGGTGAAATCGAACGGACCGGCCACGTCGAACCCCTCGATGGGTGTCCGGTCGTTCAAGAGCATCAGAAGCTGGATCTTCGACGTCCGCAGGTTCACCAGGGCATTTTCGAAGTCGGATTCGAATTGAACGCGCTGCAGTTCCAGCCGGTCCAGGTCCACTTGAGCCAGGTCGCCCGCCCGATAGCGGGTGCGATTTACCTCCAGTTCCCGATCCCAGTAGGCCAGGTTCTCCTGCGCGTTCTGAAGCACCGCCTTGGCTTGCAGGGTTTGCACGAACGCGCTGCGCAAGTTAAACACCAGCCCGCGCTCCTGGTCCGAATAAGTGGATTCCGCCACGGCGGTGGACTCCTTAGCTTGGTCGCGGCGTAACTCGCGTTTGCCTCCGCGCTCGTGCAGGTAACTCAGAGATGCGTATGGGAATGCGTAGGCGAAGGGCCGGTAGACCGGGACGCCGGTGGAGGGTGAAGGCGTGGTTGCGAACGGATTGAGCTGATCGATGGATCCGCTAACGTCCGGGTTGGGACGAAGATACGCCGTAATCTCGGCCGCCCTGGATTCGTCGATATTGAGCTGGGCGGCCCTCAAGGTCGGGTTGGCGGCCTCGAACTTCTCCTTGACCTGCTGCCATGTGTAAGATGTTTGCGCGAAGACTGCCGGGGACAGTAACGCGGCGAGCAGCATCGCGGCGCAGGCGCCCTGCCGGTAAGTCGACGCGGCAATTCCCCGGAATAATGTATGCAATAGCTTCATAAGTTGGAATGGACGCAGAGCGGGGGAAAGCTCCTACAGTTTGTTTTTATCCCGGGTTAGCTCCCCGGTGCCACTCTTCTTCCGTATATTGCGGCCGGTCTTTCGGCTAATCGTTCGATGTGACGGTCGCTGGGCGTTGATCTTTCGGCCCAATGCCGCGTCTTTCGGTTGAAAAACTTGGCAGAACACGAGATTCCTACTAAGCTGAACTCACGCCGCGTGGCTAACTTCCACCGGCGTTTCGGCACTCCGCAAAGTGGCACTCTAGCCATCCGGCAGCAGCGGGAAGGAGGCTGCGTGGGCGAACAATCACATGGGGACCATATCAGGCTCGTGTTAGTGGACGATCAAGCGCTGTTCCGCGAAAGCCTCGGCCGCCTGTTGGCCACCCAACCGGGTCTGCAGGTAGTGGCGGAATGCGGCGACACGGGCAACGCGCTCAGGGTCCTAAGCTCTGCGCCCGTAGATGTGGTTCTGCTGGATTTCGATTTTGGCATGGAACGCGGGGGCGGGTTCATGGCGGCGGCGCGCCGCAAGGGTTATCAAGGCCGGTTTCTGCTATTGGCCGCCGCGGCCGATGCCGGGAAATCGGCGCGCGCCATCAAGCTCGGCGCGGCGGGCATTTTTTTGAAGTCGGAAGCGGCCGATCGCTTGGTGCGGGCCATCACGCTGGTTTCCAATGGCGCGGTCTGGCTGGATCAGCGGATCATTCGCGTCCTGGCCGATCGGACCGAACTGATCTCGCAAATGGACGACCCTGGGCACGGGAATGCTCTGACGGGTCGCGAGCAGAAGGTGCTCCTGGGCATTTTGGGCGGGCTTACTAACCGGAGAATCGGCGAAAATCTCGGCCTCACGGAAAGCTCCGTGAAGGCCCTGGTGCGGCAGTTGTTCCATAGGACCGGCGTCCGCACGCGCAGCCAGCTTGTCCGGGCGGCGCTCGAAGGTTCGCTGGGGACCGCCAGCGTCTTGATGCGGCCGACGCAAAACGCGGCATCCGCGGAAGACGGCCTCAAGTCCGATGAGGAGCGAACCTCCCTTCCTGTCAAGCCCTTAACGGACAATTAATCGTTTGATTGGCTGGATGCACCCGCGCAGCCGCCGGGATTCGCGGTCTGAAATCGGAAGATTACGTCGTAAACCGTCGCGCCGGTTTCCCTCCGCGCATATCTGGCCGTAAACTAGCGGGAGTTTACTCGGATTTCGGCAGAGACACGGGCAAGTAGCTGTATTTCGTGTGTCTTAGCGGGACCGCTCTGTATTACCCACGATGGGTACTACAGAGTTGTTCCAGGCCAAGGGA
>Ga0181521_10000844_pt1 | contig 38080 bp, 31 predicted proteins | sample PEATcosm2014_Bin_32_FD_119764 | JGI IMG/M metagenome (GOLD analysis project Ga0181521, IMG submission 119764) | Peatland microbial communities from MTU Mesocosm Facility, Houghton, MI, USA - PEATcosm2014_Bin02_60_metaG | ecosystem: Environmental > Terrestrial > Soil > Wetlands > Peat | place...
GCCTTCGCTGGTCCTCGGCAGGACTGCCAGGCGCTGGCGCATGTAGTCGGCGGCCTTGCGATACTTCTCGTCGTGGGTTCGGTTGTAGATCTCGATGAGCACCAGGCCGGCGGGCATTGCGTCCAGCCGGAATCCGTTCTGCGGAACCTGCTTGATGCTCCCGTCGGCGGCGACGAACGAGCCGACAATATTTTCACCGTAGTCGCGCAACGCCGTGTTGCCGGTGCGCTCCGCCAGCCGGAGCAGTGACAGCGCGAACAGGTCGTTCGAGTAGTCCAGCGTGGCCTTGGGCTGACCGAATGTCACCGCGTTGCCCAAACGGTCGGTCGCCGATTGCGCCATGTCGGTCGACCATGCGATCGAGGTGCCGCCACAGAACGCGCCCTTCGCCGGTTGGGCAACGGCAGAGGCGGCAATCGCACAAGACCCGGCGGCGAGGAGAGCAAGTCCACCGCGCACGACCAAACGACCGAAGGGTGTTGTCCGGCGATGAGGTTCTGTGTCGCCGCCATCGCTGGGGCGGGCCGCAACGGCCGTCGGGTGACGCCAGTCGGCCCCGCCGCACGCGGCGCGAGCAGAGCCAGCCAGTCGCTGCCATATTTGGCCCATGACGCTCCCTCGATCCGTGGTGAAGCAAGCGACTTGGACTCCGCTAGCCAAATCTTCTGACCAACGGGCGACAAAAGTCAAGCAGTCGGTCGAATTGCACCCGTAACCAGCTTGCCCCGATGAGCCGCCGCTCACCCCCGCTGTCCGACGGTTGGGCAAGCAACGCCGCTCCGCTCGCCGCGCAACCTCTCAGTACATGACGTCGCCGCCGTTCGGTGACAGGCAGGCGCCGACATAGAAGCCGCCCTGTGGCCCCGCGAGCAACAGGGCGGTCGCGGCGATTTCCTCGGGGCGGCCGAAGCGGCCGACCGGCAGCGCGTCGATGAAGGCCTGGCGGTCGGTTGGCTCCATCGTCGCGGTCAGGTCGGTGTCGATCGGGCCGGGGGCGATGGCGTTGACGCGCACGCCCTGCGGCGTCGCCTCCCAGGCCAGCGCGCGGGTGAAGCCGATGATTGCCGCCTTGGCCGCGGAATACACCGACGCGTTCACCGCGCCCTTCAGCGCGCGTTGCGACGCGACGTTGATGATGCAGCCGCGGCCGCGCGCGACCATCGCCGGATAGACCGCCTGCGCCATGAAGAACATGCCTTTCACGTGCACCGCAACGATGCGGTCGAATTCTTCCTCGGTGTAGTCTTCGAACTTCTTGCGGACGTTGATGCCGGCGTTATTGAACAGGATGTCGATCGGTCCGAACGCGGCGGCGGCTTCCGCGGCGAAGGCGCGCGTCGCGGCGGTATCCGCCACGTCCACCGAGCGATGCATCGCGCGCCGCCCGAGCGCGGTAATCTCGGCCGCCGTCGCATCGGCCGTGGCGCCGTCGTCGAGATGGCAGAACGCGATGTCGGCGCCCTCGGCCGCGAAGGCCAGGGCGGTGGCACGGCCGATGCCACGCGATCCGCCGGTGATCAGCGCGACTTGTCCCGTAAGCTGCATGTTGGTTTCTCCCCGGACAGTACTCCTCTCCCGCGCCACGCGCGGGAGAGGAGTACTGTTATCTTACAGTCGTGGACCGGCGAAGATATCTTCCGCCACCTTGCGATGCTGCCACTTGCCGTCGGCCAGAGCGCCCTTCCACCCGCCATTCTCCACGACGGTTTTGCCACGCAGGATCGTCAGGCAAGGCCACGCTTCCATCTTGCGGCCTTCCCACGGCGTGTAGTCCGTCTCGTGCAGATCCTCCGCCCGGATCACCCGCTTATCGGCCGGGTCCAGCACGCAGATATCCGCGTCCGAACCCGCCGCCAGCGCGCCCTTGCGCGGATACAGGCCCATGATCTTCGCCGCATTGGTGGACACCAGATCGACATAGCGCGACAGCGCATAGCCGCGCTTGCCGACCATCTCGGTGTACATCAGTGCCACGCGCGGTTCGACGCCGGCATTGCCGCCGGTGGTGTCGTCGATGCGCGCGCCTTGCAGCTTCTTCGCCAGGGTGCAGCAGATCTCGTCGGTGGCGACGCAGTTGATCGCGCCGTCCAGCGTGCCGGCCCACAGCGCGGCCTGGTCCTCGGCCGACTTGAGCGAGGGGTAGGTGTGGTAGATCTGGCCGCGCGGCGTCTTGTAGTCTTCCTTGGTTTTCAGCATGTACTGGTGCAGCGATTCGCCGTAGATCGGCACGCCGCGCGCGCGCGCCTCGCGAATCGCCGACACGCCGCTCGCCGCGCTGGTGTGCATCATGTACAGCGCGGTGCCCGGCACCTTTTCCGCCAGCCGGATCACGCGACGGAAGGAAATATCCTCCGATAGCGTGTTGTGCACCTCGGCCATGTTCTCGAAACCGGTGCGGCCTTCGCGGATCAACTTGCCGTACATGTGCATCACGATGTCATTATCCTCGGAGTGGATCACCCCGAGGCCGTGATTCGCTGCCAGCACCTGGAAGACTTCCCAGATGTCGCCGAAATCCACCATGCGCCCCTTGCGCGACGGCGTGATATCGGTGGTGAAAATCTTCACCGTGGGGAAGCCGGCCTGGATCGCTTCGGCAAGCTGCGGCGGCAGATCGATCGGCAGCGCGCCCTCCACCATGATGTGCTGCGCGTAGTCGCAGGCGCAGTGGCCATGCCAGTCGGCCTCGCGCTGGGCGATCGCGTCTTGCAGGTTGGCGCCCTGGCTGGCGCGGGTGAAGTCGATGATCGTGGTGGTGCCGCCGTGCACCGCGGCTTTCCCCACCACGTCCGGCGGATCGGTCAGCGCGGCGCTGCCGTCGGGGTTGGGCAGGAACCACTTGCAGTGCACGTGCGGATCGATGCCGCCGGGCATGACGATTTTGCCGCCCGCGTCGATCAGCCGCGTGCCCTCGGCGACCGGCAGGCCGCCTTTGGCCGCGACCGCGACGATCTTTTCCCCGGCGATCGCCACGTCGAACGCGCCGACGCCCTGCGGCGTCACCACCGTATCGCCACGCAATATCAGGTCCACCATGGCATCCCTCCCCCGGCTTGCGATGCGCATGGTTCCGCGTCCGCGCCGTCTCGGCAAGAGCCGGGCGATTGGTTGAGAGTGGTAGCGGTTCGTTGCGCGGTGTACGGGCAGGACAGGCGCATCGCTGCGACCCGGTGAGCAGCCGCCACACCGGCCACTGCTCTCACGCAGCGCCGCTTTTGTCGTAAGCGTCGCCCATCAGTTCAAGACGCATCGGATGCAGCCCGTCATTCGGATCGAGCACATAGAAGGCCGACGCCTCGCCAGTCCCAGCGCTCTCGCGGTGCCGTCTGAGGTAGTCGAAGACCAGGCGATCCGCGCTCATGCCATTCTGGTCGCCGGGCAGCGGCACGGTCCACCAGGGAATCACCGGGGCGCATCGCGTGCGCTTGATCATCAGGCAGTTCGGGTCAACCCAACCGCCGCAGTTCTCATAGACTCCGGCACCCGGGCCGATGCTTTCCCATTCGTCGATGCAGATCGGACGCGCCGTCTCGGGGTGGACGAACCAGCGCAACGAGAACGCCCAATCGACCGGCTCGATCGCGCGCGCGAGGGTGGCGAGATGCCGAGGCCCCCACCAGTTGTCATCATCGAGGTAGGCGATCAGCGGGGCATTGGCCAGGTAGCTGAGGATGGTGCGCAGGGCACCGCCATCGCAGGCATCGCACAGTCCGCCGTGGCGCACGGATGTCGAATAACCCGGATAGAGCGCCTGCACGACGCAGTGCGATGGCGCCATGCGGCAGGTCGCCTCCAGCATCTCCATCGAGCCTTGCGGTTGGTCGATTCCGATGAGGATCTGCACGCGCCCGCCGAAGTCCTGGGCGAACACCGATGTGAGGGCACGGGCCAAAGACGGGCGTAGGATCGTCGGGATCACGACGGCGGCCGCGGCTTGTACCTGAAGGTCGGCATCCAACGGGCCCCAGGTCCTGAACCATGATGCGGGTGGATTTGTTAGAGGCATCTTTGGCTTTTCCCAGCGCCGTTTAGATGCGGTCGGGCGTCCACAGGGCGGCTGTGTGCTTCGGCCCGGCCCGGTTTATCGGCAAACGGGACCGGCGCCCTGTAACCGGCCCGGGCGCGAGCGGATCGGCTGCCAGAGCACCCAGACCCGGGCGGTGGCCGTCCGGACACCGGCCTCGCCGGTTCGCCGCCGTTACCGCTGCCCGCCGAAAATGTCCCGCAGCACGGCACCCGCGACACCGGCCTCCACCGCCTGCGCCGGCGGCACCGCCTCGTTACGCCCGAGATACGGCGACAGCGCATGCGCCAGGTTCGGCATGGTCAGCGTCTGCAACCAGATCCGCCCGGGCCCGGTAAGCCGCACCAGGAACAGCCCGTCGCCACCGAACAGCGCATTGGAAATGCCGCTGATCGTGGTGATGTCGAAGGTCACGCTCTCCTCGAACATGCCGACATGGCCGGGATGCACCAGCAGGGACTCGCCGGGTGCCAATTCGTGGCTGACGATCTCGCCGCCGAGTTCGACCCAGGCCTGGCAGGTGCCCGACAGGCGCTGCAACACGAACCCCTCGCCGCCGAACACGCCGGCCCCGAGCCTGCGCTGCAAGGCCGAGGTCAACTCCGCGCCCATGGTGGCGCACAGGAAGCCGTGGCGGTGTACCAGGTAGCCGCGACCGGGCTGCACCGTCAGCTCGAGGATCTGGCCCGGAACCTTGGCGGCGAAGGCCACCGCACCCATGCCGTTGGTGCTGGTGAACTCGGTCATGAACAACCCGCCGCCCGACACGGCGCGCGTGATGGCGCCCCACAAGCCGCGCGCGCCGGCGGTGTTGGTTGCCGTGCGCATCTGCACATTCGGCGTCATCCATGACAGTTCGCCGGGGGTGGCGACGATCATGTCGTTCGGTTCGAGGCCGATTTCCAGGACAGGGAGGGTGGTTCCGGTGATACGGGACTGCATGACGATCGGCCTCCGGCAATTGTTGCGCGGCCAGTCTCGCACAGCCCCCCGCACCAATACCATCACCCGTCTGTGATGGCGGCGAGAGTCAGTCCGTGGCGTCTTGCCGCCAGCGCGCGCTGACCAGCCCGACGCCCAGTACCAGCAGCACGGGAAGGGCCGGGGTTGACGCCGGTGTCGGCATGGCCGGGGCGGCCCAGGCGGCCCCCGCCGTAACAACCAGCAAGGCGTCAATCGTCACGAACGTCAGCAGTTTGCGCCAGCCCATGAGTTTGGTCATTGCCCAATCCCTCCTGTTGACCGCAGGCTAAGGCAGGGCAGCTTGCAAGCTGGTTGCACGTTGCGGGCCGATTGCGTGAACCACGGAAGACCAGGGCTCTGCCCTGGGGCCCGCCAAGGGGGCTTTGCCCCCCTGGACCCCCCAGAAAAGGCGCAGCCTTTGCAAACCATCCGTTTGGAGCAGTTGGACGGGAGGGGGCCTGCACGGGACTGCCTGATCCCGGTGATTGCCGGCATCGAAGGCAGTCCCGGCGGAGGCCCCCTCCCGTCCAACCACGCCAACTGAAGCGTCTCAAGGGCTCCGAGGGGCAGCCGCCCTCGGTGGGCTTGGGCCACGAAGCGGACCAAGGGGGCAAAGCCCTGTCTGCTTGCGACACGCTCGCCACCCCTGCCCGCAACCGTCTGATCCTGGCGGATTTTTGGCGTGATCTTGCTTGACGTGGGGCGCCGTGCTGCCTAGCGTCCTAGCATGCAAACGGTCACGCGCGCCCACTTGGCCGATACCATCTACACCCAGGTAGGGCTGTCGCGTAACGAGTCCGCGGAGCTGCTGGAAACCGTGCTGGAGCGGATGGCCACCACGCTGGAACTCGGAGATTCCGTAAAAATCAGCGGCTTCGGCACATTTTCGGTGCGCCAGAAGGGGCGCCGGATCGGCCGCAACCCGAAAACCGGCGAGGAGGTCCCCATCCTGCCCCGCCGCGTCCTCGTCTTTCGCCCCAGCCACGTGCTGAAGGCCCGCATCAACGCCGCCGACCCAGACGCCGCCGAGGGCGCATGAGCGACACGGCGGATGACGCCGGCCTCGACCCTCACTCCGGCCGCAACAGGCCGAAAAAAGCGCCCAATGCCTTCAGGACTATCAGTGAGGTAGCGGACGATCTTCACATCCCGCAGCATGTGCTGCGGTTCTGGGAGACCAAGTTCCCCCAGGTCAAGCCGCTGAAGCGCGGTGGCGGCCGTCGCTACTATCGCCCCGACGACATCAGCCTGCTCCGGCGCATCTCCGATCTGCTTTACATACAGGGATATACCATCAAAGGCGTGCAGCGGTTGCTGCGCGAGGGCGGCGGACGCCTGTCGGACGACATTCCCCCGCCCACCGAGGAGGAACGGGCGGCCGCCGCCGCGGAAGCCCACCCCGCCCCGCCGGATCATCCCGAGCTGCCGCTGCCCGGCCTCGCGCCGCCGCCGCTACCGGGCGCCGCGCGGATCACTATCCGGCCGAAAGTGGACCCTGAAACCGAGCGTCTGCGCGCCCTGTTGGCCGAGGCGCTGCGGGAACTGGAGACGATCCGCGCCTTGCTGCCCTGACCCGGCGCAGCCAATGCTTCGCCGCCTCAGCGGATCGCCGAATCAGTCACCGCCGGCACCACGGCGTCGCAGTTGCTGCGGCCCGCCAACAGGCAGTCCTCGACCTGCGCCTCGGCGTGCAGCGCATGCACCAGGAACACGCCAAGCACCAGCAGAAGCAAGGTGACAGCCACCCCGGCGAGGCTCGCGGTTTGCCGGTTGGCCTCTTCCTCCGCTTCATCCTCGCTGAGCCACGGACGTCGCTGATACATGTCGACCTCTCAGGCGCGCTCCACGCCGGCACAACGCACAGTAGCATAAAGTCATGCGGCAAGGTGGTCGCAAGTCACAGCCGTGCGCAAATCGTTTCGTGGGGCCGGGGTCCCCCCGATCTGCAATGCGTCGCCGCCCATCGCTGCCGGGCGGTCGCTGCCCATCGCTGCCGGGCGGTGGGGTGCGCTGCCGCTTCGCCCGACCAGGCATCGTGCCCGGACGGACGCGGGATCGCTTACTGCGCGTAACCTGACTCGGCCGGATTGACGTGTATGCCGTACAAGTGGAACGTGCTGGCGCCGATGCTCGTGCGGGTGAAGGTCAATTGGCCTTCGCCCCGGTAATACGCCTCGGACCGCACGCTGTCGCCGCCGAAGTAAAATGGAATGAACGCCTTGCCGGTGATATGTGCCGAGGTGTCCGTCGGCGGACCAATCAGGTCGAACACCTCCTTCATCGGCATCCCGAGCTGCAGCTTGGCGAACTTGCTGCCGGGCGCGGGGGTACCGAAAATCTCCCCACGGCTGGAAACGTCCGCCGGCCTCACCGTTTGAGACGGCTCCGACCTGTTGGCACAGCCGGCCAAGGTCAACACACAGGCCGCGACCAATCCATATCGAACCATGATGACGTCCCCCCCAGTGGTAGCCCGCTGCCTGATTAACCGGCGGCCGAGGATCCGTTTGAATGCGCCTATAAAACAATTTCGGCTTCGCGGCAACCGCTTGCCCGACAGCTAGCCATCCGGCCAGGCCGGCGGCGAGTGCGGCAGATGGGCGCTATCACAGGCGCGCAGTCTGCCCCGGCGCGACGCAAACCGCCGAATAGCGCAGCGCATCCTGCGACCAGCGTCGCCGCGTCAACCGCCGCTCCTTGGGCGACGGGCGCCTCGCGCGCCATTCGCCCGTTGCCCTGTGTTGCCTGTTCCCGTCGGGCGCGATCCGCTCTAGCGTTCGCCCCGAAGCCTGCGTCACGCCAGGCACCTGGGGAAACGACCATGCAACCGATCACCCGCCGCGGGCTTGTCGCCCGTCTCGCCGTCGCTCTGTCCACGACATGGCCCGGCTCGCTGCGCGCCCAGGGCAATGCAGGCGCGCAACCCATCACCATCGGTTTCGCCGAGGCCCTGACCGGCGGCCTCGCCGCGGTGGGAAAATCCGGCATCCTTGCCATGCAAATCTGGGCCGAGGACGTCAATGCCAAGGGCGGATTGCTCGGCCGCCCGGTCAAGCTGGTGTTCTACGACAACCAGTCAAACCCGGCCAACGTGCCCGGCATCTACGTCAAATTGCTCGAGATCGATCACGTCGACCTGGTGATCTCCGGCTATTCCACCAACATGACCGCGCCCGCCATGCCGGTGGTGATGGGCCACAACAAGCTGTTCGTCAGCCTGTTCTGCCTCGCGGTGAACAGCGAGTTCCACTACCCGCGCTATTTCTCGATGCTGCCGACCGGGCCCGATCCGAAGCACGCGTTCTCGCAGGAGTATTTCAACCTGGCGATGACGCTGACACCGAAGCCAAAGACGGTCGCCATCGTCGCCGCCGACGCCGAGTTCGCGCGCAACGCCTCCGACGGAGCGCGCGACAACGCCAAGGCCGCCGGCCTGAAGATCGTCTACGATGGCACCTATCCGCCCACCACCGCCGACTACTCGCCGATCGTGCGCGCCGTCCGCGCCGCTAACGCGAACATCATCTATGTCGCCTCCTACCCGCCCGACACCGCCGGCATCCTGCGGGCGGCCAGCGAGATCGGCCTGGAGGCGCAACTGTTCGGCGGCGGCATGGTGGGCGTCGCCACCGCCGCGCTGAAGACCCAGCTTGGGCCCCTGCTGAATGGCGTGACGGTGCAGCAGAACTGGGTGCCGGCGCCGACCCTGCAATATCCCGGGGTCATGGATTTTCTAGCCCGCTACCGGGCCAGGGCGCCGGCCGAGGGCGTCGATCCGCTGGGAGTCTTCCTGCCGCCCTGGGCGTACGCCAGAATGCAGGTCATGCAGCAGGCGATCGAGGCGGCCGGCAGCATCGACGACGCGAAGCTTGCCGCCTATCTCGGCAGCCATGTTTTCAAGACTGTTATCGGCGATGTGACATTTGGCAAGGATGGCGAATGGGCCGTGCCGCGCATGATTGTCACGCAGTTCCAAAATATCCGCGGCAACAGCCTGGAGCAATTCAAGGACCCGAACAGCGAGGTGGTGCTGCTGCCAGCGGAATCCCGTTCCGGTCAATTGATCTACCCATACCGAAGCACCCGGTCGTGACCGGCCATTCATTCTCGCGTAGCATATACTTTTCTCTGGACACGCTCACAACCAACGCTAACATACATCAACAAACCGGGTAAGCGACAGAAACCCGCAGCCTGAACGCGGGGTCGCCAGACGAGGTGTTGATGGACGTCTTCCAAGAGGCTGCCAAGGCGGCCCAACGGCGTCATGGGGAGGGATGGTTGGTGCTGTCGCCGCAAGAGCAGACGCGCTGCATCTACGAGGAGATGCGGCGGATCGACGCTGAGCTTGCCGCAGCCGCCAAGCGACCCCCACGGCAAAGATCGGGCAACCGCGGCAACCGTTCGCTCGCCGCCTGACGGTTAATATGACTCCCCCTGCCCTTGGGGGAGGAGGCTGTTCGTCGCTTACGCCAGACCAAGAATCTCCGCTGCGGCGTCGGCGAGTACCGCGCAACCCAATACGATGTCCGCCTCGCTGGTGTCCTCCGTCCAATGGTGGCTGATGCCGCCGATGCTCGGCACGAACAGCATCGCCGCGGGCAGCCGCGTGGCCAGGATCTGCGCATCGTGACCGGCCCCGCTCGGCATCCGCACGACCAGGCCCGGGGCGTGGCGCTCCGCCGCTCGCTCCAGCACACTCTGAAAGCCGGCATCCATCGCCGTCGGCAGCGAGCGTGACAGCCGTTCCAGCGTGACTTGGCAGGGCCCCTGCCCCGCCTCCGCCACCAGCGCGTCCAGTGCCTGTTCCAGCCGGTCGAGCAGGGCGGGGTCCGTGTCGCGGAACTGGAGCAGCATCTCGGCCTGGCCGGGGACGATGCTAGGGGCGCCCGGATGCAGCGTGATGCGTCCTACCGTCCAAACCGTGCGCGGCCCGGCGATCTGCGGAAACCGCCGGTCGATCGCGTTGGCCAGCCGCACCAGCGCCACCCCGGCATCGCGCCGGATCGCCATACGTGTGGTGCCGGCATGGTTCTGCACGCCCTCGAAGGTGATGCGGAACTGCCGGGCACCGACGATGCTGGTCACCACGGCGAGCCGCTTTCCGGACGTGTCCAGTTCGTCGCCCTGCTCGATATGCGCCTCCAGGTAGCCGCGATAGCGCGCCGGATCGAGCGCCGCGCGCGGGCGCCCGGCCAGCCCCGCGCGTTGCAGCGCCGCGCGCAACGGCGAGCCGTCGTCGCGGTTGTGGCAGGCATCGAGTTCGGCCTCGGCCACCAGCCCGCAAAACGAGCGGCTGCCGAGGAACGACCCATAATGCCCCTCCTCGTCCGCCCAACCGGCCACGTCGATGCCGCGGCCCAGGGCGCGCGCCACCTCCAGGCCGTAGATCACGCCCATCGCACCATCCAGCCAGCCGGCCTGCGACTGGGTTTCGAGGTGGCTGCCGATCAGCAGGGTTTGCCCGAGGCCATGGCCGACAGCCCCCGCGTCGCGGTCGGGCCCGGTGTCGTTGTCGTAGCCAGGCGCTCCGCGTTCGCCGCCGGTGTCGTTGTGGGTCCCGCCGCCCGGCGCGCCGCGATAGCGGCCGATGACGTTGCCGATGCCGTCGATCTCGGCGTCCAATCCGGCTTCGGTCAGACGCGCGACGAGCCAGTGCCGCGCCTCGATGTCCTGCGCCGAGTAGGTCGGCCGATGCACCCCGCTGCGATAGGCGCCGATCGACCGCAGGGTTTGCAGGTCGCGCAGCAGGCGGTCGCCGTCGATCCGGCTCACGGTGCCACCGCCATGCCTTGCGGCCGGATCAGCCCGTCCGGCGTCGGCACGAATCCCGAAACCTTGTCGCTCAGCGCCCACAGCCACCGCGCGTGATACAGCACGATATGCGGCCGGTCGTGCAGGTAGATGTCCACCACCTGCCGGTACGCCACCTGGCGCGCCGCCACGTCGGTGACGCCGCGCGCCTTGGCCAGCAGCGCATCGAAAGAGGGGTTGCAGTATTTGCCCCAGTTCAGGAAGCCATCGCATTGCAGCCAGATCGCCACGTTGCCGTCCGGGTCGGGCCGGCCGCTCCAGATCACCACCGTCGCGTCGTAGTTCCCCGCCCGGGCCGACGCGACCTGGGCGTTCGCCTCAGCCGCCTGGAGCTTCACCAGGAACCCCGCCTCTTTCGCCATCGCCTGCAACACTTCACCCGCCTGTTGCTCGACCGAGCTGTTGCCAACCAGCAGAGTGAACGCCGGATGCAGCATGCCGGCCTGTTGCAACAGCGCCTTGGCCTTGGCGACGTCGCGCGCGGGCACCGGACGCTCGGCGTCCCAATAGCGGCTGCCCGGTGCCTCGAACTGGTTCGACGGGATGAACTGGCCATCGGTCACCACCTGGCTCAGCACCGTGCGGTCGATCGAATCCTCCAACGCCTCGCGCACCAGGGTGTTGGTCAGCGGGCCGTGGTTCGCCAGGTTGATGCTGATGGCGTAGTACGCCAGCGCCGTCTGCCCCACCAGCTTCAGCTTCGGGTTCTGGCGCACCGCACCGGCGTCGTTGGGGCCGAGCCGCTCCACCATGTCGAGCTGCCCGGCCTGCAGGTTGACCAGCCGCACACTGGTGTCGGGCTGCGGCTGGTAGACGATGCGGTCGAGATGGATCGCAGGGGCGTTCCAGTAGGAGGGGAAACGATCGACCACGATGCGGTCCTGCGCCACGCGCTCGGTCAGCTTGAACGGCCCGGCACAGGGCAGTTTTTGCGTCACGTCGCCGCCCAGCGCGGCCGGCGAGATCATCATCCCGGCGCGATCCGCCAGCACCGCGACCAGCGGCGCATAGGGCTGCAACAGATGCAGGCGCAGGGTGTGCGGATCGACCACCTCCACTGATGCGACCGGCTTCAGTTCCGACTTGCGCACGCTTTCCGGGGCGGAGCGGTAGCGTTCCAGGTTGGCGCGCGCCGCGTCGGCATCCATCGGCGCGCCGTCCTGGAAGCGCACGCCGTCGCGCAGGGTGAGCGTGAGCACCAGGTTGTCCGGCGACCATGACCAGGCGGTGGCAAGCTGCGGCACGAAGTCGTTCTTCGCATCGGTGTCGATCAGCTTGTCGCACACCGCGGCGAACACGATGCGGCCGACGAAGGTGCCGCCGCGGGCAGGGTCCAGTGCGTCGGGATCCTCATTCAGGCCGATGCGCAGCGTGCCGTCGGCAAAGGCGGCGCCGGCTATCAGTATCAGTACCAGGGTGAGGACGGCGGCGCGCAGGCGGTGCATGCGTGGGCTCTCCGGGGTGGGGACGCGATGCTGCCGCAAAGCGAAGGACGGTGCCAGTGGAAGAAGGTTTGCTGCCGGGGCAATCGCATTTGGCCGCACTGGCCCATTCGTCATGGCGGGCAAAGTCCCGTCATCCACGACTTTCCATCGCGTCCGGGCCGAAAGTCATGGATGGTGCGCCGGAGCCTGCCCCCGGGCGCTTGACCCGGGGGCGCACCATGACGAGAGGACGGTCGCAGCGTAGGACCCCAAATGCGATTGCCCTGGGTTTGCTGCCGGGGCCTGGTGGCTGAGTGCGGGTTGTTATGCGCATATCGTATGCGCATGCGGCACAAGGTTGCTTCCCTCCTGGAACACCAAGCCGTTGTCTTACGCGCACTCGATATTCTGTTCACCGGCATCCGAGCCCCCCGGCGACGGCGTTCCACAGTCCAACTGTCGAGCAATGCCGTCAGCAGGTCGAACAACACGGCATCATAATGACGCGGCATGGCGGACTTCCTCGTGGACTGCGCGCGAGCATGCCACGGCGCAGCCGGAGACGGCACGCAAGACCTGGCGCCGCCAAGGCTGACGCACGGCTGGCTGGTCTCATTCGCCGCTGCGCCGTGCCGACGCAGGCCCCCCCAGCCGCGCCGCATCCCTGCGTCAGCGCAAATTGAACGCCTCGCTGAATGCCTGGACCGACCGCGGGAGATCCGCCGCGGCCGCACTCTCCGGCATCGGATCGTTGGGAATCGAATAGCGGTGCAGCCGGTCGATATCGTGCAGGATGACCCGGCCACCGTGCGTCTCGACCCCGAGGTCGCGCAACACCGCAAAGGCGCGCGAGAGATTCTCATGCCGGCAGCCGATCTGGCCGGCCAGCAATCGCTTGCGGACCGGCAGGCGGAACTCGGCCCGATTGTCCTCGACGTCGTGCACCAGCCGCAACAGATAGCAGCCGAGCCGCTGTGCCGCCGACCGCAGTTTGAGGTCGATGACGTGCCGGGTCACCGTATCGAGATCGAGCGACAACCCTTGCAGCATCGTGGTGGCCAGGGATGGCCGCAGTCCGATCAGGGTGCGCAGCGGCTCGGCGCGAATTTCCAGCAGACGGGACATGGTCAACGCCCGCGCCGTCATCTGATGCGTCAGGCCCGTAACAACGTTGGCCAGGGCGATGCCGCGAACCGGCCGGACCACGTCAATAACGGCAACGTCCCCATTCGCCGCCGCCTGGGTCATGGTCACCTGGCCGTCGAGCAGATAGTGCAATGCATCCGGCGGGCCGCCCTGGCGGCACAGCACGGCTTTGCCAGGTACTTCGATCAGCCGACTGATCGCCTCGACCGCGCCGAATGTCTCTCGATCCAGGTCGCGAAACCCCGGCAACGCCTTGAGCGTAGCATCGGTAATCTGCATCGGGCCTCTCAGCGATCCGCGTCGGGATGATTCTCGGACGATCTGGAAGGATTATCTACCAATCGCCTGCCTCGCAGCAAATGGCATTGCCGGCGAAGCGAAGCAATCTCCGCCGGAGATATCGCCCCAAGCCACGCGGGAGATCGCTGCGCTACGGTCGCAGTGACGAGGAAACGGCTGGGCTTGAAGCGTCAGACCCGAAGCCCTAGCGGCTGGCGCGCCGTCGGTTCTTGACGAGGATAGCGATGATGATGAGCAAATAGGCAGCGACGCGCAGCAGGTAGGTCCAACTTTGCGGCGCGTCGGGGATTTCGATCAGCGCGGTGCAGACTTGCAGCGTGAGCAGCCAGAATGCGCCGGCGAATGCCAGAAACAGCCCGTCGCGCGAGCGGGTCCAGAACCGCAGGAAGAACAGCCCAATCAGGCCGAAGGCCATTGCGGTGGCCCCGGCACCGAATGGCAGCAGATTGGGCAGCGTCACTTGGCCTCCCAGATGAAACCGAACAGCAGGACGGTCCCGGCAGCCAGGCTGAGGGCGAGGCGATAGGGGCGCAGGTCGACGTCGGGCAGCAGCACCACATCCACCATCAGCAGAAGGTTGTTCAGGCTCAGGCAGACGAAGCAGATGCCGCTCCACAGCAGCAGCCGCATGCCGGTGCGACCGTAGCCTCGCAGCAACAGCAGCATGCACGCGAGGCTGCTGAGCAGGCAGACGAAGTACAGGCTGTCCGCGAGAACGCTGATCAAGGCGGGTCACCCGAGTGGCAGTCGGATCGTATCTCCTGTGTAACGCGGACCGGTCGGCAGGCAAACCCGCGCGGCATGCGTGGGCGATCGGCTGAGCCCGCCGGCCCCGGCCGGCCAGAGCGGCGACCCCGCGCGGCGTGCGGCCTGGTTCCCGTGCGCCGCGAGGGCCTGCTGGCTCGCCACGCAACGCGGGGCTGCCCATAGCGTGGCGTCATGGCTCAGTTGTACCGGTGGTTGTAATGCCATCGGGGCACATGAAGCGCCGGGAAGGACAACGAACGTGGCCGAGAAAATCCCATCGACGCCGCGCGTGCGACAGATCCAGCGGGCCGCGTTGGTCCTGCTGGTTGTCAGCGGCGCGATCAACACGATGGACCGGGCTGCCCTGGCGATCGCCAATCCCCTGGTGCGGCACGAGTTCGGCCTGTCGATCGCGCAGATGGGCGCGCTGCTGTCGGCGTTCCTCTGGGCCTACGCGTTCTCGCAACTACCGGTCGGGGTGTTGATCGACCGCTTCGGTCCGCGGAAACTGCTCACCTGGGGACTGGCCCTCTGGTCCGGCGCGCAATTGCTGTGCGGCGTGGTCACCGGCATGGGGCAATTCTTCACCGCGCGCCTGCTGCTCGGCATCGGCGAGGCACCGCAGTTTCCGTCGGCGGGCCGCGTGGTGCGCGACTGGTTCGCGGTCCGCGAGCGCGGGTTTGCCACCGGCATTTTCAATTCCGCCTCGACACTGGGAACCGGGCTCGCCGCGCCGGTGCTCACCGCTCTGATGCTGGCGTTCGGCTGGCGCTGGATGTTCATCGTCATGGGCGTGCTCGGGCTGATCATCGCCGTTGTCTGGTACCTGCTGTATCGCGACCCGTCGCAGGTCGCTCTTACGGCGGAGGAGAACCGCTACCGGTCGGAAGGCGACCAGGCCGGCGAGATCAAGCAGATCACGCTGCGCGAGTGGGGCGGGCTATTCGGTTCCTGCACCACCTGGGGACTGCTGGTGGGCTATTTCGGCGTGATCTACGTGCAATGGGTGTTCTACTCATGGATGCCCGGCTACCTGGAGATCGAGCGCCACATGAGCGTGGCCCATACCGGGATCGCGGCCGGAATACCGTACATCTTCGCCGTGGCCGGCGCCCTGTCGGCGGGCTGGTTCGTCGATTTCCTGGCGCGCTGGGGCGTGAGCCCGATCAACAGCCGCAAGCTGCCGCTGTGCACCGTGCTGGTACTCGAGACGGGCTTCGTCATCGCCGCCGCGCTGGTGCCGAGCAATACGGTGGCGATCGCCTGTCTCTCGGGGGCGATGTTCTTCGGCACCGCGGCGACGACCTATTCCTGGACGCTGGTGACGGTGGTCGGACCGGCGAACTGCACCGGCTCGCTGGGGTCGCTACAGAATTTCGGCGGCTATATCGGCGGGTCGCTGGCACCGGTGACCACCGGCTTGATCGTGCAGGGGACAGGCTCGTTCGTGCCGGCGCTGTTCTGCGGCGCGGGCATGGCGCTGTTCGCCGCCATCGCCTACTTCGTGCTGGTGCGCGGACCGATCGTGCATCGGGTGCGGGCGGCGGTCTCGCCGGTGAGGTAGCGGCTGGATTGTGGATGACCGCGAAACCGCACCGCGGCGCAGCAGCCGCGGGTTTGACATCCGCCCACTCCCCCGCCCATAACCCGCCACATCCGGGTCAACCAAACCGCCCGGTCCCCGCCTGACGCGGGGGCTCCGCCGCTCCGCGAAGGTTCGCGCAGCGGCGCTTTCGTCGTTCTGGAGTGCCACCCAGTGTTCGAAGCGCTGTCAGACAAGCTTTCCGGGGTATTCGACAAGCTGCGCCGCCGCGGCGCGCTGTCCGAACTCGACGTCGGCGAGGCGCTGCGCGAGGTCCGCGTCGCCTTGCTCGACGCCGACGTGGCCCTGCCGGTGGTGCGCGACTTCATCGCCAAGGTGCGCGACCGCGCCCTCGGCTCGGAGGTGCTGACCTCGGTCACCCCCGGCCAGCAGATCGTCAAGATCGTCAACGACGCGATGATCGAGGCGCTCGGCGGCGAGGGCGCCGTGCCGCTCAATCTGAACGCCGCGGCACCGGTGCCGATCCTGATGGTCGGGCTGCAAGGCTCCGGCAAGACCACCACCGCCGGCAAGATCGCACTGCGGCTGAAGGACCGGATGCGCCGCAAGGTGCTGCTGGCGTCGCTGGACACCCAGCGCCCGGCCGCCCAGCTCCAGCTTGCCCAGCTCGCCGAACAGGCCGGCGTGCCGTCGCTGCCGATCGTCGCCGGCCAGACGCCGGTGCAGATCGCCCGCCGCGCCATGGACACCGGCCGGCGCGAGGGCTTCGACGTGGTGATCCTCGACACCGCGGGCCGCCTGTCGATCAACCAGGAACTGATGGACGAGGTGCGGCAGGTCCGCGCCGAGGCCAACCCGGCCGAGACGCTGCTGGTGGTCGATGCGATGACCGGCCAGGACGCGGTGAACACCGCCAAGGCGTTCCACGACGCGCTGACCATTACCGGCGTGGTGCTGACCCGCATGGACGGCGACGCCCGCGGCGGCGCGGCGCTGTCGATGCGCGCCATCACCGGAGCGCCGATCAAGCTGATCGGCATCGGCGAGAAGCAGGACGCGCTGGAGGATTTCCATCCGGAGCGTGTCGCCGGCCGCATCCTCGGCATGGGCGACATCGTCGGCCTGGTGGAGAAAGTCTCCGAGACGGTCGATCAGGACGAAGCGGAGAAGCTCGCCGCCAAGATGGCGCGCGGCAAGTTCGACCTCGAGGACTATGCCGGGCAGCTCAAGCAGATCACCAAGATGGGCAGCCTGTCGGGCATCCTGGGCATGCTGCCGGGGATCGGCAAGATGAAGGCGCAGCTCGACGAGGCCAACCTCGACCAGACGATCCTGAAGCGGCACGCCGCGATCATCGGGTCGATGACGAAGAAGGAACGCAAGGCGCCGGACATCATCAAGGCCAGCCGCAAGAAGCGCATCGCCGCTGGGTCGGGGACCTCGGTGCAGGAGGTCAACAAGCTGCTGAAGCAGTTCGACGACATGTCCACCATGATGAAGCGCATGACCAAGCTGGGGCAGAAGGGACTGATGCGGCATGGCATCTCGGCGCTGCTGCCGCGCCACATGCAGCAGGGGGGTCAGCACCGCCGGCCGTTCTAAGGCAGCGTAAAGGCCAGACTCCCCCTCCCCTTGTGGGAGGGGGTGACATAGACAGACACAGCACACACGCATTCGTAAGGAGATACCGATCGATGGGACTGAAGATTCGCCTCGCCCGCGCGGGCGCCAAGAAGCGGCCGTACTACCACATCGTGGTGGCCGACAGCCGTAGCCCGCGTGACGGCCGCTTCATCGAGAAGCTGGGCAGCTACAACCCGATGCTGCCGGCCGAGCATACCGACCGCCTGCGGCTGTTCGATGCGCGCATCCAGCACTGGATGGGCCAGGGCGCGCTGCCGACCGACCGGGTGGCTCGGTTCCTCGGCAAGGCCGGGCTGGCACCGATGCCGGCGATGCGCGAGCAACCGGTGAAGTCGGCGCCGAAAAAGAAGGCGCAGGAGCGCGCCAAGGCCGCTGCTCCGGCGTGATCGGGCCGTGCCGCAGCAACGCATCCTGCTGGGCGTGATCGGCCGGCCGCACGGCGTGCGCGGCCTGGTGCGGGTGACCAGTCACACCGCCGATCCTGCCGCCCTGACCGCCTACGGACCGCTGTCCGACGACAAGGGACGGCGCTTCGTGCTGCGCTGGCGCGGCGCGGGCGTGGCCGAGGTCGAAGCGCAGGTTGGCGGGACGGCGGTCAAGGTCGCCGACCGAACGGCTGCGGAGAAGCTGACCAACACGCGCCTGTATATCGAGCGCGCCCAACTGCCGGAGCCGGAGCCGGACGAGTTCTATCTCGCCGACCTGCTGGGGCTGACCGCGGTGGACGCAGGCGGCCGTGTGCTGGGCACGGTCGGCACGGTGCACGACTACGGCGCCGGCTCGAGCCTGGAGATCGTCCAGGACGGCGCGCCGCCGCTACTGGTGCCGTTCACCCGGGCGGCAGTGCCGGAGGTTGATCTGCCGGGCGGACGGGTCACGGTAGACGTGCCGGCGCCTGTGCACCTCGCGCACGAAGGGGACTTGGGCCGCGAAGCGGACCAAGGCGGTCGGGTCGCGCAGCGAACCAACCGCAGCGACGAGGGTGAGGGTGATCGGGTCGGCGCGCCGCATGCAGGCGGTGCGGGGCGACCCGATCACCCTCACCCTCGCCGTTCACACGCCTCGCCTCAGTCCGCGTCGCGGCTCGACCTCCCCGCAGGCGGGAGAGGCGTACTGCGATGACCTGGCGGGCTTCCGTGCTGACGCTGTTCCCCGAGATGTTCCCGGGTCCCCTCGCCGGCGCGCTCGCCGGCCGGGCGCTGTCGCGCGGCATCTGGTCGCTCCACCCGGTCGCCATCCGCGACTTCGCCACGGACCGCCACCGCTCGGTGGACGACACCCCGTTCGGCGGTGGCCCCGGCATGGTGATGCGCCCCGACGTGGTCGACGCGGCGCTCACCTCCGTGGCCGACGACCGTCCGCGGGTGTTCCTCACACCGCGCGGCCGCCACTTCACCCAGGCCGATGCGCAGCGCTACGCCGCCGCCCCCGGCCTGATCCTGCTGTGCGGCCGCTACGAGGGCGTCGACCAGCGCGTGATCGACGCCCGCGGCATGGAAGAAGTCTCGATCGGCGACTACGTGCTGTCCGGCGGCGAACTCGCCGCCCTGACCATCGTCGACGCCACGGTGCGCTTGCTCCCCGGCGTGATGGGCGCCGCCGACAGCGTCGTTGAGGAAAGCTTCGCCCAGCACTTGCTGGAATACCCCCACTACACCCGCCCGGCCGAGTGGCAGGGCCGCCGCGTGCCGGACGTGCTGCTGTCCGGCCACCACGCGGCGGTCGCGGCCTGGCGCCGGGCGGAAGCCGAACGGATCACCCGCGAGCGCCGGCCCGACCTGTGGGCGGCCTATCGTGCCACCGACCGCGCCGCCCCGGTTGCCAGCCCGGCCACGGCGCCCTAAGCACAGCCCGAGAAGGACCAGACCGATGAACATCGTTCAGCAATATGAAGCCGGCGAGATCAACCGCCTCACCGAGGGCCGCATCGTGCCCGAGTTCCAGGCGGGCGACACCGTGCGCGTCGCGGTGAAAGTGGTGGAAGGCGAGCGCACCCGCACCCAGGCGTTCGAGGGCGTCTGCATCGCCCGCTCGAACAAGGGGCTGAACAGCAACTTCACCGTGCGCAAGATCAGCTACGGCGAGGGCGTGGAGCGCGTGTTCCCGCTGTATTCGCCGCTGATCGCCGAGATCGCCGTGGTGCGCCGCGGCGACGTGCGCCGCGCCAAGCTGTATTACCTGCGCGGCCGCTCCGGCAAGTCGGCGCGCATCGCGGAACGGGCGCGCGCGGTCCCCGGCGCAGCCACCGCCGCGGAGGCCCCGGGCAGCGAGACCGCCGCGGCGGAATAGCCGGCAATTTGGTCATCGACTCCCCTCCCCTTGTGGCAGGGGGTGGGGGAGGGGTGCGTACATCCGCCGTCCTTCGTTGTACGCACCCCTCCCCCCTCCCACAAGGGGAGGGGGCGGCCGGTTCCGAACGTCTTCCACCACCACCCATCGCTCCAACGTAACGATCCCGCCGGTCGCCGCCACCGGCGGGCAACGGGATTGTTGGCCGCACGCTGCTTGATCTAGGTCAACGACAATTTCTCCCCTCCGAGATACGAGAACGCATTCGGTTGCGGAACCGCCGCCCCATGGCGGCTGCGCGCGATTGAAAATCCGGAGAGGGAACCATGGTGCAAGTTCAACGAGCCGCAGCCTCCGTGCTGGCCGTCCTCGCGGCGCTGTACATGCTGCCTGCCGCCGCCGCCGACCCCCCTGTTGTCCCGACCGGGCCTACAACCATCGAGATCTGGTGGCACGAGTACGGCCCCTTCACGACCTACGTGAAGCAAGAGATCGAGGCCTACAAGAAGCTGCATCCCAACATCACGATCAATGCCACCGTCACGTCCTCGGCCGACATCAATCAGAAGATCAGCGTCGCCCTTGCCACCGGCACGGGTCCCGACATCATGGACAACGACGCATCGTTCTATTCGCTCTACTACAGCAAGGGCGTGCTGGAGCCGTTGAACCTCGCGGTGTTTGGCGCCGAGACCTACGCAGACGTCATAGCACGATATACCCCTGGCGGCCTCGATGCCGCGACGTTCAACGGCAAGGTCTATGCCCTGCCCTACCAGGGCAACTCGATGAGCCTGTTCATCAACAACAAGGAGTTCCGCGCGGCCGGACTCGATCCGAAAAAGGATGCGCCGAAAACCTGGCAGGACGTCATCGCCCTGGGACCCAAGCTGAAGATTGTCCAGGGCACCCGCACAGTGCAGAAGGCATTCGACTTTCCGTATCATAGCAACCGCTGGGAGGTGCAGGATTTCCAGCCCCTCACCGAGCAATTCGGCGGCAAGCTGCTGAGCGACGACGGCAAGACCGCCTACCTCAACAGTCCGGCCGCGGTGCAGGCGTTGACCCTGTGGCTTGAGGTCACCAAGGCGGGTGGCGACCCCAGGACGACGATGAACACCCCCAGCAATCCGAACCAGGACTTCGTCGACGGCCGCACGGCGATGTACATCACCGGCCCGTGGGCGACCCCGCAGGTCCAGCAGTCGCCCATTGGCAACGACTTCACCGTCGTGTCGCTGCCGCAGGTCGATCCGGCGCATCCGCACACCCTGGTGTATGGCTGGATGTGGGGCGTGAACAACGCCAAGCCCGCGGCCGAGAAGGCGGCCGCGTGGGACTTCATCCGGTTCATGCTTGCGAAGCCGGATGAGTGGCTGGGCAAGGTCGGTTTCGTACAGCCGGTCAAAGGCGTGGACCAAAGCGACGTGGCCAAGCAGTTCCCGTACTTTGCCGTCCACATGCAGGATGTCTCGACCGGGTCCTGGTATCTGCGCTCCGAATACACCAACGAGATCACCCAGGCGCTTGGGCGCGCCATCGAGCGGGTGGTGTATGACGGTGCCGATCCCAAGGCGTCGCTCGATCAGGCGCAGGCCGAGGCCGAGCGGGTCCTTAACAAGTAGCGGACCAGAACGGGAGGCGAGAGTTCGTGCGCTCCGCCTCCCGTCCGACTGTACGGCGCAACCGTGCAAGCCGCGACCGGCGCTCTCGCACGACACCCCTAACATGACGACATGCCGCAGGAGCCCCACGTGTCTTCGGCCGTTCACGCAGAACCCATGATGCTGAAGCGACGTTTGCACATGGGAACGGCCGCGAAGCAGGCCGCGTTCGGCTATGCTATTCTGCTCCCGACGCTGGCGATACTGTTCATCTTCCGCTTCCTGCCGATGCTCGAGGCGTTTGTGATCGCCTTCAGCAAATTCGATTTGATCCACCCCGCGCACTTTGTCGGGTTCGCCAACTTCGTGGACCTTGTCCGTGATCCGCTGTTCCGGAACTCCGCACGGATCTCGTTGATCTATGTGGTGTTCAGCGTACTGCCGGTGTGGCCGTTGTCGCTGGGGCTGGCGGTCCTGTTCAACCGCAGCCTGTTCCTGAAGAACGTGCTGCGGTCGGCGGTGTTCATGCCGGTGGTGATGCCGGCCGTGGTGATGGCCGTCGTCTGGACCTTCATGTACCAGCAGGACGGCGTGATCAACACGGCGCTTGGCTGGTTCGGCATCGATCCCATTCCGTGGCTGCGCAGCAGTTCGACCGCGTTGCCGGCGGTCATCCTGATCGGCATCTGGCGAGCCACGCCGTATTACATGGTGATCTTCCTGGCCGGCCTCCAGGCGATCCCCACCGAATACTACGAAGCCGCGGAAATCGACGGTGCCAGCCGCTGGTCGATGTTCCGGGACATCACCCTGCCCTTGCTCAAACCCACCACGCTGCTGGTCATGGTGATGACCGTGATCGTCGCGATGAAGGTGTTTGCCGTGCCGATGATCATGACCGGTGGCGGCCCGTCGGATTCCACGCGGGTGCTGCCGCTGTTCATCTACCAGACCGCGTTCGAGTTCTTCGACATGGGCCGTGCCGCGGCCATGAGCGTCTTCCTGTTCGTCGCGGTGATGCTGTTCTCGGTCGCACAGATCCGCATCTTCACGCAAGCCGAGGACTGAGATGCGGAACCTGGCCGCACAGGTCGCGACGCCACCGACGCACCGGAACAAGCCGGCGGAAAGCTTGCTTCGCCAGGCAGGTCGCCATCGCGGGAGCATCCTGGCTTTTGTGCTAGTGCTCGGGGCGGTGGCGATCTCGGTGCTGCCCTATCTCTGGATGGTCTCGTCGTCGCTCCGGACGATGACCAACATGTTCAGCATTCCGATCCAGTGGATTCCGCATCCGGTCAACTGGCAGTCCTATGTGCTGGCGTGGCACGCGCAGGACTTCCCGCGCTACTTCTTCAACAGCGGCGTGGTCGCGGTGGCCATCACACTGGGCAATCTGCTGTTGTGCTCGCTCGCCGGCTACAGCCTGGCGAAGTTCCGCTATTTCGGCCGTGGCCTGCTGTTCATCCTGATCCTGAGCACCATGATGCTGCCGCTGGAAGTCACCATGGTGCCGCTGTTCCTGATCATCAAACGCCTGGACTGGGTCAACAGCTACCAGGGCCTGATCGTACCGTTCCTGGTTGACGGTTTCGGCGTCTTCCTGATGCGCCAGTTCATGCTCGGGATTCCCAAGGACCTGATCGATTCGGCGCGGATCGACGGTGCCTCGGAATTTCGCATTTTCTGGCAGATCGTGCTGCCGTTGTGCAAACCGGCCCTTGTCGCGTTGGGCGTGTTCACGTTCCGCGAAGCCTGGGACATGTATATCTGGCCACTGATCATCGTCAGCAAGGATTCGCTGCGCACCCTGCCGCTGGCGATTTCGCTGTTCATGAGCAGTTACGGCACCGCCTGGGACCAACTGATGGCCATCGCCGTGCTGGGGACACTGCCGATGATCCTGCTGTTCTTCTTCCTGCAGCGTGCCTTCATCCAGGGCATCGCCGTCACCGGCCTGAAGGAGTGAAGAGCATGTCGGACATGATGCGCGCCGTGGTGATTGCCCGTTATCGCGGGGCGCTGGAAGTCATGCATCGCCCGGTTCCGCAGCCCGGCCCCGGCGAGGTGCTTGTGCAGGTGCACGCCAGCGGCCTGTGCAGTACCGACCTGCATCTGCTATCGGGCCGTCAATCGCTTGGCGACCTGCCGCGGATCGTCGGCCACGAACTCGCCGGCGAGGTGGTCGCGCTGGGGGAGGGCGTCGCGCATTGGCGCCTGGGCGATCGTGTGACCGCGGCCATCGACATCACCTGCGGCCGTTGCCGCCACTGCCTGACCGGCGAGACGCAGCGCTGCGTCGCCATGCAGCGGATCGGCTTCGAAAAGGATGGCGGCCACGCGGATTTCGTCACCGTGCCGGCCGCGAACCTGGTCGAGGTGCCGACCGAAATTTCCTACGCAGCGGCAGCGATCCTGCCGGACGCCGTCGCCTGCATGTACCACAGCCTGATTCACCAGGGCCGGGTGGGGATCGGGCAGCGCGTGCTGATCCTCGGCGTCGGCGGGCTCGGCATCCATGGCGTGCAGATCGCGCGGAACGCGGGTGCGGAAGTCCTGGCGACCAGTCGCCGGTGGGAGCGGTTGGCGCTCGCGGAAGAATACGGCGCGGTCGGGATCAACACCAAAGACCAGTCACTGGACACCGCAGTAGCGACGCTCACACAAGGCGAAGGCGTCGATCTGGTCGTCGATAACATCGGCACACGCGCCAGCGTCCGCGAGGGCCTGTCGGTGCTACGGCCGGGCGGCAAACTCCTGCTCGTGGGTTACCTCGACGAGACGCTGGAGGTTCCCTCGATGCGATTCTTCAAGACAGAGCAGGAGATTATCGGCTGTCGTGGCAGCACGAAGCGGGATCTGGTCGAGGTCGTCCGCTTGGTGCAGTCGGGGCGGATCACGCCGGTGATTGGCGCGCACTACAAGCTTGAACAGATCGACGAGGCCGCGGCACGGCTCGACTCAGGCGACCTGCTGGGGCGCATCGTGCTGACGCGATAATGGGAAATGGTTCGGTAACGTCCGGTTCGGACAAGGAGATTGCGGTGTCGACAACTCTCGCGGCGCAGACGCAAAGCCTGGCTCTCCCGGAGCAGATGCGCGCGCTGGTGCTTACATCGCCGGGAAAATTCGAAATCCGGACCGTGCCGGTGCCTCGGCCGGGCGCGCGCGAGGTGCTGTGCAAGGTGGGGGCCGTGGCGATCTGCGGCAGCGACCCGGAGATCATCCGCGGCGACCTCGCGGGCACCTGGCCGCCGGCCTATCCGTTCACGCCCGGCCACGAATGGTCCGGCGAAGTCGTCGCCACCGGTGCGGGCGTGGTCGACCTGGCACAAGGCGATCGGGTGGCGGGTCAGGCGCATTGCGGCTGCGGCACCTGCGCCAACTGCATGGAGGGCCGCTACACGATCTGCGAGAACTACGGCCGCCCGGAAGCCGGCCACCGGCACTACGGCTTCATCACCACGGGGGCCTACGCGCAATACGCGGTGCTGTCGGTCAAGAGCGTGAACCGAATGCCGCCGGCGATGAGCTTTCGCGAGGGAGCGCTGGTCGATACGGCGGGCGTGGTGCTGCATGGCCTCGAATTATCCGGCGTGCGGCCCGGCGGCACCGTGGCGGTCATCGGGCCCGGGCCGATCGGCCTGATCGCGATGCGCATGGCACGGCTGTTGGGGGCGGCGCGGGTGATCGCGGTCGGACGCGGCGCACGCCTGGAGGCGGCGGGCCTCGCCGGCGCCAACACACTGGTGAACTTCGAGGCTGGCGATCCCGTCCTGGCGGTCAGAGCAGCCACGGATGGGCGCGGTGTGGACGAAGCGGTCGAATGCTCCGGCGCCGCCGGCACGTTCCGCCAGGCCGTGGAGATGGTGCGCAAAGGCGGGCGGGTCGTGCTGCTGGGCGTGCCGCCGAACCATGTGCAGGAGCCGCTGCCGTTCAAATACGTCGTGCATAACGAGATCGCGATCTACGGCTCGCGCGCCAACCCGAATGTCTCGCGCAAGGTGATCAGCCTGATCGGGGCCGGGCAACTGCGGGTCGGCGACCTGGTGACGCACGCTTTCCCGCTGGAAAACTTCGCCACCGCGCTCGACACCTTCGTCAAGCGCCGCGGCGGCGCGATCAAGGTCGTGGTCGAGCCGAACTGACGCCGTTCGGTGGCGTGCGGAGTACGCAGCATGACGGCCGAGATGCTGGTCTATGTCGGGACGTATACCGAGCCGATCCGCTTCGGAACCGGAAAAGTGCTCCAGGGGAAAGGCGAGGGCATCTACGTCTTCCGGATGGACCCGGACTCCGGCGCGCTGCAACCGGCCGGCACGGCGACCGGCGTCGTCAACCCGTCCTACCTGGCGTTCGATGCCACGCAGCGCTTCCTGTACGCGGTGAATGAGCTGAAATCGTACCATGACCAGCCGACCGGAACCGTCAGTGCGTTCGCGGTGGATCCGACAACGGGAGCACTCGCGTTGCTGAACCGGCAACCGACCCATGGCACCGACCCCTGCCATGTGGTTGTCGACCGCCATCGCAAGCACGTCTTCGTCGCTAATTTCATGAGCGGCAGTGTCTGCGTCCTGCCGGTGCGTGATGACGGCAGCCTCGATGCAGCCTGCGATTTCATTCAGCACCAGGGCGCCGGCATCGATCCGGTGCGACAGAACGGTCCGCATGCCCATTCGGTCACGCTCGACCGGACAAACCGCCACGCCTTCGTTCCCGATCTTGGTCTGGACAAGCTGCTGATCTACCAATTCGATGCGAAGCGCGGCATGCTGGAACCGAACGGCGTGCCCTGGATCAAGATGAGACCGGGCGCCGGTCCGCGCCATGTGGCGCTCCATCCGGGCGGCAGGTTCGCCTATCTCATCAATGAGCTGAACTCCACGGTGGCCGCCCTGGCATGCGACCGTAAGACCGGAGCTTTCCAGCAGTTGCAGGTTGTTCCGACGCTGCCGGACGGGTTTCGCGGCGAGAGCACCGGCGCCGACATCCAGGTGGCTCCGTCGGGCAGGTTCGTCTATGCGTCCAATCGCGGTCACGACAGCATCGCGATCCACCGCATCGATCCACGCAGCGGGCGATTGACCTATGTCGATCACGCCGCGGCTCAGGGCCGCACGCCCCGCAGTTTCTGCCTCGACCCCGGCGGCAGGTTGCTGCTCGTTGCCAATCAGGACAGCGATACGATCGTGACATTCCGCATCGACGCGCGTAGCGGAAAGCTGCAACCGACGGGACATGTCGCGCACGTGCCGACACCCGTTTGCGTGAAAATCCGCGCGCCGGCGATTGCGACCTCGAAGGGAGGCCACGCATGGCGTCAGTGACCCTGGAGCATGTGTCCAAGCGGTTCGGCGATTCGACAGTGGTCAGCGACGTCTCGCTCGAGATTCAAGACAAGGAATTCCTGGTTCTCGTCGGCCCTTCGGGCTGCGGCAAATCGACCATCTTGCGCATGATCGCCGGACTGGAGGAGGTCTCGGACGGCGACATCTATATCGGCGACCGGCTGGTCAACGATGTTTCCGCCAAGGACCGCGACATCGCCATGGTGTTCCAGAATTACGCGCTCTATCCGCATATGAGCGTGTTCGACAACCTGGCCTACGGTCTGCGGCAACGGCACACCGCCGGCCCCGACATCAAGCGGCGCGTCGAGGCGGTGGCCGAGCGGCTCGGCATCGGTCAATTCCTCCTGCGCAAACCCAAGCAGTTGTCCGGCGGCCAGCGGCAGCGCGCCGCCCTCGGCCGCGCCATCGTGCGCGAGCCGCGGGTCTTCCTGATGGACGAGCCGCTGTCGAACCTGGACGCCAAGCTGCGCGTGCAGACCCGGGTGGAACTGACCAAGCTGCACGCCCGACTACAAACCACGGTCATCTATGTCACGCACGACCAGGTCGAGGCCATGACACTGGGCAACCGCATCGCCATCCTGAAGGACGGTGTGCTGCAACAGATCGACTCCCCCGCCGAGGTCTATGCCAGGCCGGCCAATGTGTTCGTCGCCGGCTTCATCGGCAGCCCGTCCATGAACTTCTTCAACGCGCGGCTGGCACAGGTGGATGGCGCGGTGCGGGTCATCGGGAGTGGGCTGCAGATCGATCTGCCGTCGGAGATCGTGGCGCGGACCGGTGACTACGCCGGCCGGCCGGTGATCCTGGGGATCCGTCCGGAGGACATCCATGACGGCAGCCGCGTCGCGCCGAACGGTGCCCCGCCGGCACAGGCAAGCGTCGACGTCGTGGAACACATGGGTAGCGAGAACTTCGTGCACCTGACCAGCGGGGAGTCCAGTTTCGTGGCCCGGGTGGACCGGGCGGTGGATCCCAGGCCGGGGGATACGCTGCCCATCGTTGTGGACGCGCACCGGATCCAGTTGTTCGACCCTGCCACTGAGAAGGCGATCCTGTAACGCCGGATCACGCGTGACCGACAAGCGACGCTGCGGCCATCTCTGGGCGGGCCCCTGCATCCCCGAGAGCCGGTGCACGGCGCAGGATGGGCTTGGCCCACACCGCCGCGAGCCGGCGCACGGCGCGGGATCGGCCGGGCGGTCCGATGCGCCGCAAAAGGATGGGCGGCGAGCCATCGGATGCTACCAGGCGCCCGAAACCCTACCGTAATACCAGCCCGCTTATAGATTGACCCATGAACGGCGCCACCTTCGTCATGCCGACCCCCGGGTCAAGCGCCCGGGGGCAAGCTCCGGTCGGCATCCACGACTTTCCTTGTTGCAAGCGACGTAGTCGTGGAGGGCGGGCCTGCGCCCGCCATGACGGGGGACATGACCGATGGGTCAGCCTTTACGCGGGCTGGTATAAGGCACGGAACCGCCCCCAGTCGTCATGGCCGGACTTGACCTGGCCATCTCTCGCGGCGCCACGGCTCCATCGATGGGCCGGGTCGAGCACGGCCATGACGACTGGGACAAGTCGTGCAAACCGGCCGGGAGTCGATCATTCGGGCGCTCGATATTACGCCCTCGCGTCGTCGCAACCAGCGCGATCGTCCCGCAGCGAACCGGTACCGAGACAATTTTGCGCCCCGATCCCGGGATGCCCGCACAACGCGCGGACATCGTTGGGATTGGCGGAGGGTTGCGTCGCCAGAGCAGGTCTGGCGCCGCTTTCCAGGCCGATCCGGCATCTGCGACGTCTGTCGGGAATCTTTACACCTCGATTTGATAACGCCCGCGGAATGCGGCTAAGCGACTGAATTCATTATGTGGCGCGATTCTTGCGTCGACTTTCCCAAATTACGTCAGTCTGGGCGAGGACGTCCTATGCCACGATCGAAGCCATCAACCGTTGCGCTTGCCGTACTGCTCGGATTATGGGCGGCACAGGCAGCGACTCCCGCCAGCGCAGCGGTCGATACCGAGACCGGGACAACCGGATCTGACGGAGCGAACGGTCTGGGCGGCCCGGGATCTCCCGGCACCGCCGGTGGCCCCGCCAGCGCGGATGCCGGCAATGCCGTTGCCAACAACGACCCCAGCAACACGGCCACCGCGACCGCCGGCAACGGCGGCAATGGCGGCAATGGTGACACGGGCTTCGCCGGCGGCGCCGGGGGCGATGGCGGGCAAGGCTCGGCGATCGCGGTGACCAACCCGTCTCCGGCGGTCGCCAACGGCGACGCCGAGGCCTACGCCTATGGCGGCAACGGCGGCAATGCCGGAACGGCCGGCACCGGCGGCGGCGCAGCGAATGGCGGCAATGGTGGCGCGGCCTATGGCACGACCAACGTCGGCAATGCGGCGAACAGCGCGAATACCACGTCTGCCTATGGCGGCAACGGCGGCAACGCCTCGCTGTCCGGCGACGGATCCACCCTGGGCGTGGCGGGCGCGGGCGGCAACGCCACGGCCAGCGCCACCGCGACTGCCGGCACCCAGGCCTACCCGAACAACACCAACGCCTATGGCGGCAGCGCCGGATTCGGCACCGCCGCGGCCGGCGGTGCCGCCAGCGCGACCAGCAATCTGACCGGCGGTACCAACGCGATCGACGCCACCACGCAATCCACCGGCGGCACGGGCAGCTCCAACAATACCACTGCCGCGGGCAACGGCGGCAGTGGCGGCGCGGCAACCACAAATGCCACCTACGTCGCCGGCGCCCTGGTCAACAATGACGACTATTACGTTTTTGGGAATACCTCCGCCACCGGCGGCAACGGCGGTTACTCCAACAACGGCACCGGCGGCGCCGGTGGCTCGGGCGGCACAACGGTGAGCGGCAACGCGTCCGTCGTGACTGTCACCGGCCAGGGCTCCGGCGGCAACGGCGGGTACGGCTCCGGCAATGGTGGCAACGGCGGCAACGGCAGCAGCTCGGTCACCGCCACGTCCATTGGCGGCGGCTCCGCCACCAGCTTCGCCTACACCTACGGCGGTAACGGCGGCCAGGGTTCCGGCGGCGGCAACGCCGGCGGCGCCGGCGGCCTGGCGGATACGGCGATCAGCAGTACCGCGAGCACCCCTGACTCCGGCACAGCCTCGGCCAATGCGCAGGCGGGCGGCGGCACTGGCGGCGGCGGCGTGAACGGCGCCTCGGGTGGCAACGGCGCTTCGGTCACCCTGACCAACGCCGCCACGGCCAGCACCGTTGGCGGCAATGCCTACATGCAGCAAACCGCGTATGGCGGTAACGGCGGCGGCAACGACGGCACCGGCGGCAGCGCCGGCCAGGCTGGCACGGCCGCAGCGGTGCTCAGCGTGACCGATACGACCTCCAGCTACGTGGAGGGCGACACCTACGCCACCGGCGGCAACGGCGGCTCCTCCGGCGGCACCACCAACGGCGCGGATGGCGCCACGGGCACCGCCAGCGCGACGATGACCGGGGCGAACTCGGTCTCTGCGTCGGCGAGTGCGACCGGCGGCTCGGGCGGTAGCGCCACCGGCGGGGGCACCAGCGCGGGCAACGGCGTCGCCGGGATCGCAACCGCGAGCGCCACGTCAACCGCAGTGGGCGGCCAAGTAGAGGCCGCGGTCAGCCAGACCGGCGGCAGCGGCGGCACCGGCAACGCCGGCGCCCATGCCGGGAATGGCGCGGACAGCACGCTGAGCAACGCGGCCACGGTCAGCACGTCCGGTGGCAACGCCACCATCACGCAGAACGCGTACGGCGGGAATGGCGGCTTCGCCTACGGTGGCGGCACGCCGGGCACGGCCGGCAACGCCAGCTCCACGATCAACCAGGCGACGTCCGGCTATATCAACGGCACGAGCACCGCGACGGGCGGCAATGGCGGTGGATCGGATACGCTGTCCGGCAAGGACGGCGGCACCGGCAACGCCCAGGTCACGCTCAGCACGTCCAGCGGGATTGACAGCACCGCCACGGCCTCCGGCGGCACGGGCGGCCAGGGCAGCGGTAACGGCAACAGCGGCGGCAACGGCGGCACCGCGACCGCGGGGCAGGTGCTGACCTCGACCGGTGGCGGCCAGATCACCAGCTACACGTCCGAGTATGGTGGCAGCGGCGGCAGCGGGGTCAACGGCGCCAATGGCGGCAACGGCGCCGACGCCACCGCGACCAATCTGGCCACAACCAGCACGACGGGCGACGCGTCCCTCAACCAGTACGCGCAGGGTGGCAACGGCGGCTTCGCATATGGCGGCGGCACGCCGGGCACCGCCGGCAACGGCAGTTCGGTACTCACCCAGACGACGTTCGCCGACAGTTCTGTCGCGAGCAATGGAACGGGCGGCAGCGGCGGCGGATCGGACACGGTGTCCGGCGCCAACGGCGGCACCGGCAGCGCCACGGCGGTGGCCATATCCACCGGCAGCGGCAATGCCTACAGCAGCGCCACCACTACGGGAGGCGTCGGCGGCCAAGGCGCCGGCACTGGCAACACCGGCGGCGCCGGCGGCGCGGCAGACACGGCAATCAGCAGCAACGCGAGCAGTTCCGGCAGCGGCACGGCAACGGCCCAGGCCAGTGCCACGGGCGGCAGCGGCGGCAACGGCATCAACGGGGCCTCGGGCGGCAACGGCGCTTCGGTCAGCCTGAACAACGTTGCCGGCGCCAGCACGAGCGGCGGCTTTGCCGTGACGGATCAATATGCCACCGGCGGCAGCGGCGGCGGCAACGATGGCACCGGCGGCCATGCCGGCCAGGCCGGCGCGGGTTCGTCAACGCTCGGCATCAACGACACGACGTCCGGCAATGTCCAGGCCGTGGCGACCGGCACCGGCGGCAACGGCGGCTACTCCAGCGGCATCACCAACGGCGCCGATGGCGGCGCGGGCAGCGCCAGCACGACGGTGAGCGGGATCAGCTCGGTCTACGCGGAGGCGGATGGGACCGGCGGCTCGGGTGGCTTTGCCACCGGTTCCGGCACCCATGCCGGCAACGGCGGTGCCGGAACGGCATCCGCGAGCGCCACGTCGACCGGCAGCGCCACCGCCCAGGCGGTGGTCAACCAGACCGGCGGCAGCGGCGGCACGGGTCACGCGGGCGCCAATGCCGGCAATGGCGCGGACAGCACTCTGAACAACGCGGCCACGGTCAGCACGTCCGGCGGCAACGCCTACATCACGCAGAATGCGTATGGCGGCAACGGCGGCTTCGCGTCCGGCAGCGGCACCCCGGGCACAGCGGGCAACGGCAGCTCCACGATCAACCAGACGACGTCGGGTTATACCCAGGACACGGTCACCGCCTCCGGCGGCAGCGGTGGCAGATCGGACACGGTGTCCGGCAAGGCCGGCGGCAACGGCACCGCCCAGGTTACGCTCAGCTCGTCCGACGGCATTTACAGCACGGCTTCGGCCACCGGCGGCAACGGCGGCCAGGGCAACGGCGTCGGGAACAGCGGCGGCAACGGGGGGATCGCGACCGCGGGGCAGTCGCTGACCTCGACCGGTGGTAGCGAGGTTGACAGCTACACCTTCGAGTACGGCGGCAGCGGTGGCTATGGCACCGAAGGGGCCAGCGGCGGCAACGGTGCCAGCATCAGCGTCGGCGACCTGGCCACGATCAGCACCGCCGGCACCGAGAGCATCAACCAGACCGCGCAGGGCGGCAGCGGCGGCTTCGCTTATGGCGGCGGCGCGCCCGGCAAGGCCGGCAACGCCAATTCGGTGATGAACGATACGACGCCGGGCGATACCTCGGTCTCGAACTCCGCCATTGGCGGCGCCGGCGGCGGATCCGACACCGTGTCCGGCATGGCGGGCGGCAACGCCACCGCCCAGGTCACCGTCACCACGCCGGGCAACATAAATGGCAGCACGGCCTCGGCCACCGGCGGCAACGGCGGCCAGGGCAGCGGCATCGGGAACAGCGGCGGCAACGGTGGCACCGCGACCGCCGGGCAGGTGCTGACCTCGAGCGGTGGCGGCCAGATCACCAGCTATACGTACGAGTATGGCGGCAACGGCGGCGACGGCTATGCGGGTGCCAGCGGCGGCAACGGCGCCGACGCCATCGCGAGCAACCTGGCCACGATCAGCACTTCGGGCGACGTCAACATCAACCAGACCGCGCAAGGCGGCAACGGCGGGTCCGCGTACGGCGGTGGCCCGCCGGGCACCGCCGGCAACGGCAGTTCGACGATCAGCCAGACGACGTCCGGCGACGCCCAGGTCTCGGCCAACGGAACGGGCGGCAATGGCGGCGGTTCGGACACGGTGTCCGGCATGGCTGGCGGCAATGGAACCGCCCAGGTCACGCTCAGCACTCCGGGCAATATTACCAGCACCGCGACGGCTTCCGGCGGCGCCGGCGGCCAGGGCAGCAGTAGCGGCAACAGCGGCGGCAACGGTGGCACCGCGACCGCCGGACAGGTGCTGACCTCGACCAATGGTGGCCAGATCACCGGCTATACGTACGAGTATGGCGGCAGCGGCGGCAACGGCTATGCGGGCGCCAATGGCGGCGCCGGCGCCGATGCCATCGTGACCAACCTGGCCACGATCAGCACCACGGGCGACGCCAACCTCACCCAGGTCGCGCAGGGCGGCAACGGCGGCTCCGCGTACGGCGGCGGCACGCCGGGCACGGCCGGCAACGGCAGTTCGACACTCACCCAGACGGGGGCCGGCAATGTCTATGTCTCGAGCAGTGGGACGGGTGGCAATGGCGGCGGATCGGACACCCTGTCCGGCCTGGCTGGGGGCACCGGCAGCGCCACCGCTTCCGCCACATCCACCGGTGGCTTCGACGCCACCAGCATCGCCACGACAACCGGCGGCACCGGCGGCCAAGGGTCCGGCGTCGGCAACACGGGCGGCAGCGGCGGCGTGGCTGACACGGCGATCAGCAGCAGCGCGAGCACGTTGGGCGCCGCTTCGGCCAATGCCTCGGCCTACGCCTATGGCGGCGGCGGCGGCGGCGGCACCAATGGGGCATCGGGCGGCAACGGTGCCTCGGTCAGCCTGACCAATGTGGTCAGCGCCAGCACGCTCGGCGGGTCTGCCACCATGCAGCAAACCGCCTATGGCGGCAGCGGCGGCAGCAACGATGGCAGCGGCGGCAATGCGGGCCAGGCCGGGTCGGCCTCGTCAGTGCTCAGCGTGACCGATAGCACGTCCAGCTACGTCGAGGGCGACACGACCGCGGTTGGCGGCACCGGCGGCTCCTCTGGCGGCATCACCAACGGCGCGGACGGCGCCGCGGCCACGGCCACTTCGACGGTAACCGGGGCAGAGGCGGCCTATGCGTCGGCGAACGCGGTCGGCGGGTCCGGCGGGTCTGCCACCGACGCCAGCATCCACGCCGGCAACGGCGTTGCCGGTTCGGCGACGGCGAGCGCCACGTCGAGCAATGGCGGCCAGGTCACGGCCGTGGTCAACCAGACCGGCGGCAGTGGCGGCAATGGCTACTCGGGCGCGAATGCCGGCAATGGCGCGGACAGCACGCTGAACAACGCGGCCACGGTCAGCACGTCCGGCGGCAACGCTTATATCACGCAGAACGCCACCGGCGGCAGCGGCGGCAACGCCTATGGCGGCGGCACGCCGGGCACGGCCGGCAACGGCAGTTCGATCATCAACCAGACGACATCCGGCTATACCTCTGCTTCGAGCAGCGGGACAGGCGGCAACGGCGGCGGATCGGACACGCTGTCCGGCCAAGCCGGCGGCACCGGCAACGCCCAGGTCAGCATCAGCACCCTCGGCGGCATTGCCGGGTATGCCACTGCCACTGGCGGCGATGGCGGCCAGGGCAGCGGCAGCGGCAACAGCGGCGGCGCCGGGGGCACCGCGACCGCCAGCCTGGCGTTGACCTCGACCGGTGGCGGCGACGTCTACAGCACCGCCTACGTCCTTGGCGGCAGCGGCGGCAGTGGCACCAACGGAGCCAATGGCGGCGCCGGTGCCGGCGTCGCCGTGAGCAACCTGGCCGCGATCAGCACCACGGCGAATATCTCCATCTTCCAGCAAGCGTACGGCGGCAACGGCGGCAGTAGCGACTCGGCGCTGGGCGGTGCGGGCGGCAACGCCAGCTCGACGCTCAGCCAGGCGGTCAACAACGGCGGCTATCTGTCGGTTGACAACGAGGCGTACGGCGGCAACGGCGGGGACACCGGGACCGGCAGCGCGGGCGCCGCCGGCAATGCCACCGTGGTGACAACCTTGACCGGCGTGACCGGCACCGGCTCCGCGATCCAGAGCGGCAGCTTTGCCGTCGGCGGTGGCGGTGGCTACGCGTATGACGGCGGCGTGGCAACCGCGGGTGGCAATGCCAGCACCACCTCCGCGTTGTCGGGCGCTGACACCATCTTTGACCAGGCCGGAAGCGCAGGCGGTTCCGGCGGCTCCGCCTACGGCGATTCCGGCAATGCGGCCGCCGGCGGTAATGGCGCCGTGCACCTGAACATCAATGGTGGGGGCGGCGCCGAGAGCCTGAGCATCGCCTACGGCGGCCAAGGCGGCTCCAGCAACAACGGCAATGGCGGTGCCGGCGGCAAGGCCTTCGTCACCGGCACGGTCAGCGGTGAAGCAGTGTTTGTCGGGAGCGCGATCAATACGGACGGCGGCAGCTTCGGTGGAAACGGCGGCAACGCCAACAACGGCGCGGGGGCCACGGGCGGTGCCGGCGGCTTCGCGCGCAACGCGGTAACCGGCAATGCCAGCGATGGCCCCGCCCTCGTCTACAGTACCGCGTTTGGCGGCGACGGCGGTAACAGTGCCGGGACCGGTGGTATCGGCGGCAATGCCGACGTGTACTCGCACGCCATCAGCAATGGCGACAGCGCCACGGGCTATGGCGGCGCGGAGGGCGGCGACGGCGGGAATGGCGCCGGGGAAGGCGGCGACGGCGGGAATGGCGGCAGCGGCAACGGCGCCGGCGGTGCCGGCGGCAACGCCCGCACGACGATGACGGCTTCCGCGACTGGGGCCTCCGCGCAGGCGTCCGCCTATGCCTATGGCGGCGATGGCGGGTATGGCACAACCGGCGGTCAGGGCGGCAACGCATCGTCCAACGCCATCGCGCGTTCCGATGTCTCCACCGCCACCGCCTCCTCCGAGGCGGGCGCGGGCTTCGGTGGCGGCGGCGGCGATTTCTATGCCGCCAACGGCACCGCCAGGGCCAGCGCTCATGCCACGACCGGCAATGGCAGCCTCGCAACCGCGGAGAGCTACGCCAACGACGGCACGAGCAATACGGTGCAGGCCACGGCCACCACCGGGCTCGGCGCCGGCAGCCTGCTGGCGGCGCGCACGGCGCTGTGGACCACCACGCAAGGGGACGCGACGGCGTACGCCTATTCCAATGCCGGGGTCTCGGCATCCTCGATCGCGTCGGTGAACGGCGGCACCCTCTGGGGCCAGTCCACCGGCATGCCGACCGATATCGTGGCACTGTCCCCGGCCGCCAACGTCACCGCCGCCTTGCTGCAGACCGGCGATCAATTGCTCGGCGCCGGCGTGCTGGGCGCGAACTATAATGGCGCCGGCGAGACCGAGACGTATCACGGCGCCGGGCACTTCGTGTTCGACGTCGGGTCGTTCAACGCGGGCAATCTGCAGTTCGGCCTGGTCGGCGTGCAGGATCAGTTGACGTCGGGCGGCTTCGTGGGCGGCAGCTTCTCGCTCCAGGTGGTGGACGGAGCGTTCAGCTACAGCGAAAGCATGACGTTCACGTCGCTGACGGCTTTGGACAATTTCTTCACCGACGACGTGCTGGACGTGGGTGACGTGACCGACCCGATGCTGACCGTCAACTTCGACCTCTCGCTCGATCTGAACGGTGGCACTGGCTGGGGCTTCTCCTACGCGTTCGGTACGGCACCGGTGGAGAACGCGCCGGAACCGGCATCATGGAGCGTGCTGTTGACGGCCTCGGCGCTCGTCTGGTTGCTGGCCCGGCGCAGGCACAGCAAGAGCATGCTCGGGCGCGGCTAGGCGGATGTCGTCCGCGCCAGATGACGGCAGGGTCCGCGGCTTTCCGCTGCCTGCATTGGCGATCCTGGTAGTCGGGCTGGCGATTGCCGTGGCTTTGTTCGTGCAGGCGTTGGGCGGTCCGGAATCGTTCAGGCCGGCCGGCGCGGTCGGCAGCCTTCAGACGGTGACGCTGAGCAATGGACAGGTCTATTTCGGCCGGCTGAAGGCGGTGGAGCATGCCAGCATCGTGCTTACCGACGTGTTCGAGGGTGTGACCACGACCGACCCCAAGACCCAGCAGCGGAACACGCAACTCGTCTCGCGCCGGTTGAGCAATTGGCATGGACCGCTCGACATGGCGATCCCCGTCGAAAAGATCCTGTTCACCGAGACGGTCGGTCCCGATTCGGCGGTGGGCAAGGCGATGGCGGCCGGCGCGGCCACGAAATGAGCCGCCGGGCGCCCTAACCATCGCCACGGCAAAGTCGCGGACGGTCGGGCGTGTGCCTCCGGCCGCGTGGCATAGCCGTCAGGACAACCCCGGGGGAAACGGACACTCCCCCCCTCCCGTTGTGGGCGCCTGGTGGGAGGGGTGCGTTCATCCGGTGGCCGGCAGGACGCACCCCCTCCCACAAGGAGAGAGGGGAGAAGCGTGCGTGGCTTGAGCTATCCGACCCGGTTGTCCACCAGTTCCGTGACCACCGCCGGATCCGCCAGAGTGGATGTATCGCCCAGGCTGTCCGTTTCGTTTGCCGCGATCTTGCGCAGGATGCGCCGCATGATCTTGCCGCTGCGCGTCTTCGGCAGCGCCGGCGCCCACTGGATCGCGTCCGGCGAGGCGATCGGTCCGATCTCCTTGCGCACCCACGCGATCAGCTCCTTGCGCAACTCATCGGAGGGTTCCTCGCCCAGCTTCAGGGTGACGTAGGCGTAGATCCCCTGCCCTTTCAGATCGTGCGGAAAGCCCACCACGGCTGCCTCGGCCACCTTGGGATGGGCGACCAGCGCACTTTCCACCTCGGCGGTGCCCATGCGATGGCCGGCCACGTTGATCACGTCATCGACCCGCCCGGTGATCCAGTAATAGCCGTCGGCATCGCGCCGCGCCCCGTCGCCGGTGAAGTACAGCCCCTTGTAGCTGGAGAAATAGGTCTGCACGAAGCGCGCATGGTCGCCGAACACGGTGCGCATCATGCCGGGCCAGGCATCCGCAAGGCACAGGTTCCCCTCGCACTCCCC
>Ga0181521_10000845_pt1 | contig 38046 bp, 25 predicted proteins | sample PEATcosm2014_Bin_32_FD_119764 | JGI IMG/M metagenome (GOLD analysis project Ga0181521, IMG submission 119764) | Peatland microbial communities from MTU Mesocosm Facility, Houghton, MI, USA - PEATcosm2014_Bin02_60_metaG | ecosystem: Environmental > Terrestrial > Soil > Wetlands > Peat | place...
GCAAGACAGGGGCTTCGCCCCTGAAACCCCACCAAGGGGCTCTGCCCCTTGGATCCCCGCCAAGGGCGAAGCCCTTGGGACCCTTCAGTTGGCTGGGTGGACGGGAGGGGGGACGGCGCGCTGCGCCGGTGTCGCCATCGTGGCGACACCGGCGCAGCGCGCCGTCCCCCCTCCCGTCCACCCAGCCAACTGAAGGGTCCCAGGGGCTTCGCCCTTGGCGGGGATCCAAGGGGCAGAGCCCCTTGGTGGGGTTTCAGGGGCGAAGCCCCTGTCTTGCTTGCTTCACCCGATTGCCCGGATCAGCCCCGCGCCAGTGCCCGCCTACCCGCCCAACCGGCGCCAGGCCAGCCTTATCGGTGCCGCCCGGTAGGCGTCCAATCCCCGTCCCGGCGGTGGCGTCCCTCCACCCGGGACCGTCTGCGGCAAGATCCGCACCCCGGCGCTGTGCCGCGGCGGCGGCTGGAACAGGCCCGGACCCAGCGTTGCCCCCCAGGCCTGCGCCAGGGCGATCCGTGGCGCCGCCTCCGCCAGTCGCTGCTCTTCCGGCCAGACGGCCATCACTTTCTGCTGATACGCCGCTCCCAGGTCGGGAGTCGCGGAGTGATACAGCGCGGTGGCCGCGGGCCATGTCCCGGTCTGGCCATGCAGCTCCACCAGGAACCGCCCCGCGTAGTCGGCGTTCGCCATCGGATCGAAGGCCTGCTCCAGGCTGTTGAAGGCGGTCGGGTGGTGCAACAGGTTGACCTGCATGCAGCCCACGTCGATCGAGTGCATGCCGCGCGCCTGCAATGCCCGCACCGCGGCGATTGCCTGTTCCTTGCTGTCATAAAACGCGCCCTGACCCTCGGCATCCACGGTCCAGGGCCAGGGATGCAGCGCCCCGCTGACGGGGTCGTGCCGCCCGCTTTCCACCCGGCCGATCGCCGCCATCAGGCCGGGAGGTATGGCGTGCGCCCGTCCTGCCGACTCGATCGCCTGCTGACAAAGCAAGCCGGGTTGGCCGCCGGAAAGGGCGATCGGGTCGGCCGAGGCCCACTGACCGGCCAGGCAGAGCAGTAAGGCAAACACGAGGAGGCGCATGCCCGGAGCCTAGGGTGCAAAGATGAACAGATCCTTGCCGCCCTGACGTTCCTCTTGCCCCTTTTCCCGGTCGGCGCTCCCCGACATCCCGCTGTAATGCTGCGTTGCAAAAAATCGCTTGCAGACGAATGACCGGCGGCCTAGGTTGTGCGTCGCAGCAATGCGGCCCCTGGCCGCGCTGTCTGCTTTCTTGGACGTTTCCTCCCTAAACTTGGCGGCCCCACAAGGGTCGCCATTTTTTTGCCCTGGCTGCCCGCGGTTGGGCCGGGCGAATCAGCGGGGGAGCAGCCCGGCGGCGGTCTGCGCAATCGCCGCGACCAGCGCGGTGATGTCCTGCTGGACCGCAGCGAAACGAGCCAGCCGCTCGATGCGCGCCTCGTCCATATAGAGTTCCCGCGCAATCTCCAGTTGCACCACGTGGACCTGTTCGCGGGGCCTCCCGTAATGCCGCGTGATGTAGCCGCCGGCATAGGGGTCGTTGCGGCGGACCACGTAGCCCAGCTCGGTCAGGGTGCGATCGATGAACTGGGTCACCCGAGGGTTGCAGGCGGTGCCGTGCGCATCGCCCAGCACGAAATCGGTCTTGCCGCCCGGCCGTCCGGCGCCGTACGACGGCATCGAGTGGCAGTCCACCAGCAGGCACGCCCCGAACATCGCGCGCGTCCCGGCGATCAGCGCCTCCAGCGTCTCGTGGAACGGCTGCCAGAACTGGTGCACCCGCCGCTCGGCCTCGGCGAAGGGCAGCTTGCCGCGATAGATCGTCTCGCCCGAGGCGACGATGCGGGCGATCGTCCCCAGCCCGGCGCCGACCCGCGCGCTCGTGGTGTTCACCCAGGGCGGCAACTGGTCGGCGAACATCGCCGGATCGAGTTCCCAGGGCTCGCGGTTGGCGTCGCAGAAGGCGCGCGGAAACGTGGCCGCGACCAGCGGCGCGCCATGCTCCGGCGCGGCGGCGAACAGGTCGTCCACGAACCCGTCCTCGCTGCGCCGCAGACTGAGCGGATCGAGCCGCGCGGCGGCAAGGAAGTCGGCGGGGTAGGCACGCCCCGAATGCGGCGAGGCGAAAATCACCGGGACCATCTGGCGCGCCGGACGCGATACCAGGACCGGGGCGGTCTCCTGGGACAGGGCGGGGGCGACGGGCAGGTCCATTTCCCTATTCAAGCGGTGCCGCGGCGCTCTGTCACGCGGCAAGCGTGCCGAAACCATACAACATGCGTGCGAAGCTCCTCGGGCCGGATCGCGGAGGCCACCCGAAGCTTGCCAAGGCCACCCGCGACGCTTGCGGAGGCGCGGTGGGGCGCTTAGAAACCGCCTCGATAGCGGCGGATGGGCGCGTAGCTCAGCGGGAGAGCATCGCCTTGACATGGCGGGGGTCACAGGTTCAATCCCTGTCGCGCCCACCATCCTCCGTGATTTCATCTACAAACAGTTGATTTCGTGCGGTCCTCCGGCGCAGTGAGGAACGGTCATGACCTGGACGTTGCTCGACCTGGCCGGCTCCGTCGCGTTGCTGCTGTGGGGTGTGCACATGGTGCAGACCGGCATCCAGCGCGCCTTCGGCCCGGAGTTGCGGCGCTGGCTGGGCTCCGCGCTGCACAACCGGCTGGCCGCCTTCGCCGCCGGGCTGGGCGTGACCGCAATCCTGCAAAGCAGCACCGCCACCGGCCTGATGGTCGCCGGCTTCGCCGCCGGCGGCGCCGTGGCGTTGCAGCCGGCGCTGGCGGTGATGCTCGGCGCCAATGTCGGCACCACGCTGATCGTGCAGGCCTTCTCCTTCGACGTGGCGGGCGTCGCGCCGGCCCTGATTCTGCTCGGCGTGGTGCTGTTCCGCCGCGCCGGATCGACCCGCGCGCGCGATCTGGGGCGGGTGGCGATCGGCCTCGGCCTGATGCTGATGGCGCTGCGCACGCTGGTCACGCTGGTGACGCCCTATGAGGACATGCCGAGCATGCGGCTGGTGCTCGGTGCGGTCGCGACTCAGCCGGCGCTGGACGTGCTGCTGGCGGCGGGGCTGACCTGGGCGGCGCATTCCTCGGTCGCCGTCGTGCTGCTGGTGATGTCGTTCGCGGCGAAAGGCGCCGTGCCGCCGGAGGCCGCTTTCGCCCTGGTGCTCGGCGCCAACCTCGGCACCGCGATCAACCCGGTGCTGGAGGGTGTGTCGGGCGACGACCCGGTGGCGCGGCGGCTGCCGATCGGCAACCTGTTGAACCGGCTGCTCGGGGTGGTCGTCGCACTGGCACTGCTGCCGCGGCTGGCGCCGCTGTGGGTGACGCTCGACCCCGATCCGGTGCGCGAGGTCGCCGACTTCCACACCGCGTTCAACCTGCTGCTGGCAGTGATTTTTCTGCCGTTGCTGGGGCCCTGGGCGGGGCTGCTGCGCCGGCTGCTGCCGGCCCGGGTGGAGCCGGACGACCCGGGCCAGCCGCGCTACCTGGATCAGGCGGCGCTGGAGACTCCGCCGATCGCCCTGGCGGGGGCGGCGCGCGAGGCGCTGCGCATGGCCGATGCGCTGGAAACCATGCTGACCGGCGCGGCCGAGGCGCTGACCGGCACCGATCGTCAGCGCATCGCCCAGGTGCGCCGGCTGGACAACGTGCTGGACAAGCTGAACGGCGCCATCCGGGCGTATCTGACCTCGCTCGACGCCGATGCCTTGACCGAGGCGGACGATCGGCGGCTGTCCGAGGTGTTGGTGTTCGTCACCAACCTGGAGGCGGCGGGCGACGTGGTGGACCGCTCCATCATGGGCTACGTGGCACGCCGCCTGAAGCGCGGGATCCCGCTGTCGGCCGCGGAACAGGCGGAGGTGAGCAAGGTGCTGCGGCGGCTGGCGGGCACGGTGCGGGCCGCCTCCGCGGTGTTCATGACCGAGGACGCGCGGGCTGCCCGGCTGCTGGTGGCGGAGAAGGAGGCGTTCCGGGAGATCGAAAGCGCCGCCACCGCGGCGCATTTCGCCCGGCTGCGCGGCACGGCGGGGGCGGACGCGAGCGCGCTGAACCTGGACCTGCTGCGCGAGTTGAAGCGGGTGAACAGCCACCTGGTGGCGGCGGCGGCCTATCCGGTGCTGGAGGGTCAGGGCGAACTGCTGCCGAACCGGTTGCGGGCGGAGTCGTAGGGCGGAACTCGCCCGAGGCGTCGCAGGGACGTCTCGTTTCCTGGCAACGCAGACGGTGACGCGTGGGGCGGGAATTGGCCGGACCGGATGCGGGGCTGGCGGGGCCACGGGCAGTCGGTGAGTTTGGACGTTACCTGCGGACCCAAAAGCACCAGCGTCGAACGAGCGCTTCGACTGCTACCGTTAAGAGTTATCGGACGCCCTGGACGCCTGCCGACACGGACCGCGCGCGACGCTGGGACGGCAGGCGGCCAGGGCGTCCGATAAGGCTCGAAGGAGGAAACCGCGGGGAGGTTCGCGATGCTGGTGCCGGCCTATGGTGATTTGATCATCGCGAGAGATAGGTAGTCGGCAGCTTGAAGTCTGGCGCGGCGAGAATTGGTAGCGGTCTGCACGGCAGGACCGGCACGGCAACGCGATTTGAACCCGATATTGGTGAAATCGGGTGCGCGAAGTACCGCGAGGCCACGGTGGTGGATCGCGCGGGGCGCAGACCGGCCGGCGAGCAGGCCGCCAATTTCGACAATCCGGGAACGTGTCACGTGCCTGGCGATGCTCATGAGCTGTCGATCCGGATGCGCTGCGTTGGGTGATGTTGCGGTGTGCAACCACGCTCGACATGGCCGCCGAGAGCCGCGGTGCGGCAGCTCTCGATGGCCGACATGACCTTCAGTTGCGCGAGGCTCACCTGGCCGGCGTTGGCGGTGCGCCAGGCCGGACCGTAGCGGCGGAAGATATCCGCCAACTCGATCGCGGGACGCGACAAGGGTAAGCCGCGATCAGGCGGGCGGTCTCACCTCGGTGAGCAGCAGGTCGAGCGGGCTGGTGACCTCACCGATCGCCTTGATGGCGACACGGGTATAGAGCGCCGTGGTGTCGAGCTTCTTGTGACCGAGCAATACCTGAATGACGCGGATGTCGGTCTTCTGCTCGAGCAGATGCGTGGCGAAGCTGTGCCGCAAGGTGTGCATGCCCACGCGCTTGTCGATCCCGGCCCGCTGTGCGGCCACGTGTATGGCGTCGTTGAGCCGCCGCACGGTCAGGGGCGCGCCAGGGACACGGCCGGGAAACAGCCACTCCCTTGGCCGTTTGACCAGCCACCACCGTCGCAGCAGATCGAGCAACTGCTGCGACAGCATCACGTAGCGGTCCTTGTGGCCCTTACCTTGATCGACCCGGATCAGCATCCGGGCGCTGTCGATGTCACCGACCTTGAGCGACATCACCTCGGAGGCGCGCAGGCCGGCGGCGTAGGCGGTGCTCAGGGCCGCCTGGTACTTGAGGCTTGGAGCCGCCGCCAGCAGCCGGGCCACCTCCTCCGGGCTCAACACCACCGGCAGCCGTCGTGGCTCGCGCGCGAACACGATGTCTTCGGTGACGTCGCCTCGTCGCAGCGTGAGCTTGAAGAAGAAGCGTAGCGCCGTCATGGTGGCGTTCACGCTGGGGACGCCGAGGCCGCTGGATGCGAGATGCAACTGATAACGGCGGATGTCTTCGACGCCTGCCCGGTCTGGCGAATGGCCGAGGAACGCGGCGAAGTTCTTGACCGCGCGGATGTAGCCGGACTGGGTCTTTGCTCCGAGCTTGCGGATGGTCATATCGTCGATCAGGCGCCGGCGCAGCGGGCTGATGGCCGTGTCGGTCATTGGGGGCTCCTGTCTTGGGTGAGGTTGTGAAGCCCCTCCATCCCAAGACAGGACGCGCCTGCCGGCTATCGTGCCGCTATCACCTGCGGCGAGTGCTTACCGCGACAGCGGTTTAGTCCTCCGACCCAAAGCGGCGATAGCAGTGTCCCCTGGCATGCCCCGCCGTATCCGCCTCTTTGCGCCCACCAAGCTGCCGGTCCGCCGGCGCCCCCACTTCTTGCGGCGATCGCGACGGCGCGCGAGAAGCCCGCCGTTTGCGGTGATACGAGCGATCAGGGATGACCCTCCGGTCCTTGCACTTGTAGCATGCGGGCGAATCGATGGCCGAGGATCGAGGCTTCAGGGATTCCGGCGCACTCAACCCTCCAGGTGGGGAAACGATGCTGCCACGGGCAATTCTGTTCGACCTCGACGACACCATCCTGTCCGCCTACGGGCGGCCGGAGCTGGCCTGGCCGGTGGTCGCTGCCGCCTTCGCGGCCGAACTGGCCCCGCTGACCGCGGACGAACTCGCTGCCGCCATCGTTGCCGTCTCCAACGCGTTCTGGGCCGATACCACGCATCAGGCGTTCTGGCGCATGCGGCTTGCCGAGGCCCGTCGCGCCATCGTCGCCCGCGCCCTCGCCCGGCTCGCCGCTGCCGGCCGGCCGGTGCCCTCGGCCGCCACCGGCGATCGTCTGGCCGACCGCTTCTCCGCCTACCGCGAGGAGCAGATGTGCCTGTTCCCCGACGCCCTGGTGGTGATCGATGCGCTGCGTTCGCTCGGGGTGCGTCTGGCGCTGGTGACCAACGGCGCCGCCGAGCCCCAGCGCGGCAAGATTGCCCGCTTCGACCTCGCCCACCGTTTCGACCACATCCAGATCGAGGGCGAACACGGCTTCGGCAAGCCCGACGAGCGCGCCTACCGCCACGCCATGCGCGCGCTGGAGGTCGAGCCGCACGACACCTGGATGGTCGGCGACAACCTGGAATGGGAAGTCGTGGCGCCGCAACGCCTCGGCATCCACGCCATCTGGCACGACCCGGTCGGGCAAGGCCTGCCACCGGACAGCCCGATCCGCCCCGACCGCATCATCCGCCGCCTGGCCGAGTTGCTCCCGGCTGGCGTGACGACGTGACCTTCGGATAGCCCGGCGCGGCCGGTGCGAGCCGGTTCTCTCGTCATGGCCTGTTGCGCATCGCCGACCGTCCATTATACATGACGTATGGCTACTATCGTGGACGACCCCGGCCCCCGGATCGCCCGCCGCCTGCGGCTGGAGCGGGACGCGCGCGGCTGGTCCCTGGCCGACCTGGCCGCGCGCTCGAACGTCTCCAAGGCCACCATCAGCAAGATCGAACGCGAGGAAATGAGCCCGACCGCCGTCACCCTGGTGCGGCTGGCCGGCGCCTTCGACCTGACCCTCGCCGGGCTCTTGCTGCGGGCCGAGACTCCGGGGGAACGGGTGTCGCGGGCCGCCGACCAGCCGGTCTGGCGCGACCCCGATACCGGCTATCGCCGCCAGCAGGTGTTCAGCCGCCCCGACCATCCGCTGGAGGTCGTCCATGTCGAACTCCCGGCCGGGCAGCGCGTGACGTTTCCGGCTGCGTCCTATGCGCACATCCGCCAGGTCGTCTGGGTGCAGGTGGGCGCGCTCGTCATCCTGGAGGGTGGCGAGCGGCATGCGCTGGGCGCCGGCGACTGCCTCGGCTTCGGTCCGCCGTCCGAGGTGACCCTGGCCAACGAAACCACTGCTCCCTGCATCTATCTCGTCATGCTCGCCCGGAGCTAGCCGCCATGTCCGAGATCGCCATCAACGCCCTGAGCGCCGCGCCGCAGGTCTGCGCGATGCTGAGCGAAATTCTGATCGAAACCGTGGCACATGGCGGATCGGTCAGCTTCATGCACCCGTTGCATCCGGACGCGGCGCGCGCGTTCTGGGATGGCGCGCTGGCGGCGGCGGATCGGGGCGAACGGGTCGTGCTGGGTGCCTGGGATGGCGAGGTCCTGGCCGGCACCGTCACTCTGCTGCTGGATTGTCCGCCCAACCAGCCGCACCGGGCCGAAATCGCCAAGCTGATGACGCGCGTGAGCCACCGCGGCCGCGGCGTGGCAACGGCCCTGATGCGCACGGCCGAGAGCCTGGCGGTGGACCGGGGGCGCAGTCTGTTGGTGCTCGACACCGCAACCGAGGGTGGGGCGTCGGGGCTTTATGAGGGGCTGGGGTTCATCCTGACCGGAGAAATCCCGGACTATGCGCTGAAGCCGCATGGCGGCCTGACCGGAACGCTGATTTATTGGAAGCGCATTGGAGGGAACGCTGCAATCGCGGCCTCCTGCTCCCGCGATATTGCTCAATCTGCGCAGCGATGATCTCAGCACGGCTTGGTGTCTGCCTGCGGTGCGGTGGCGGATGAGCGGCGGACCGTAAGCGATCCAACACCAGTTTGCGACCCGAAGCGGGCATTCATGTGGCGCTGCCGGTGGCGTTCCGGCCCGGCCCGCTTGATCTGAATCAAGGTGCCGACAGGCATGGCGTGGCAGCCTTGCGTATTCTGATGGAGCGCGCGCGCATGGCCGGCACCATCGCCAACACTCGGGGAGATACGCTTACGGTCAACCCGACCGCGCTCGCGTCCACGCTCGGACGCGCCGGCGCCGGCGCGGTGAACGCGGTGGCCAGCGAGGCTGGCGCAGCGATCTCCGCCAGCGACGCCCGGGCCACCGGCGTTATCGGCGATTTCGACAACCCCACCAAGTGGACCGACGGCGCGGTTCGGCAATGCGGTGTCTCGCCGCTCGGCGCCTCAACTTTCGAAGCTGGTCCTGATCCGGCCGCAGGCTACCGACTGTCCGCTGCTGGAAGTTGCGATCTCGTGACATGAGGAAGCACGCAAAGCCACGCCGTCTTCGCTGTCTCGCACGCTCGTAATGAGTAGGAGCGACCATGACCACGATCGGCGCCAATAGGCCCAACGGGATTACCCTCAGCCTCCCGGCCTACACAAGTCCGATCGTGATCAATCCGTTCGTTACCATATCGAGCACCGGCAACGGCGTTGCCAACAGCAACTTTCCCCCGAACAACATTCCCTGGACGATCCAGAACCACGGCACCATCGCGCAGCACAACGCGACGGGCGGGTTCGGGATAGACCTGATGGCAGGCGGAGCGGTCACCAACGCGGCGTCCGCTTCCATCACCGGCTATCGCGGCATCGCCATCTACAACGGCACGGGCAGCGCAACCGGGACGGTGATCAATTACGGGCGCATCGCGGCCTCGGGCACCAATGGATACGGCGTCGCGTTGCTGCCGGGCGGTTCGGTGACCAATGCGGCGTCCGCCTCGATCGCCGGGGGCGGCGGAGTCAAGATCGTCGGCGGCGGCGCCAGCCGTGGGATCGTGATCAATAGCGGCACCATCGCCGGCAGCTCGACCATCGATGCAGGCGTTAACCTCGAGGCGACTGGCCGCGTCACCAACGAAGTCTCCGGCACGATCAGCGGACATTTCGGGGTCGAGGGCGGCTCCTATGTGACCGTCACGAATGACGGCAGCATTTTCGGCATCGGCACCAGCGGGCTTGGCGTCGCGCTGGGGCCGTACGGCACCATTACCAACGCCGCTTCCGCTCTGATCACCGGCGCCGCCGTTGGTGTGCTTACCGAAGACGGCACGGTGGTCAACTACGGCGCAATAGCGGGCACCAGCGGAGACGGTGTCGAGCTGGAGTCCGGCGGGTTTCTCACCAACGCGGACTCCGGTTGGATCGCCGGGGCGGTTGACGGCGTCGTTGTGACCCTATCCAGCGGGACCGTGGTCAATGACGGCAGCATCGCCGGCACCGGCGCCTACGGGGCCGGCGTCTTCCTGGCTGACAATGGATGGGTCATCAACGAGGAGAGCGCCGAGATCACGGGCTCCGTCGCCGGCGTCGTGCTGGGCGCGGGCGGCTGGGTGATCAACGACACGGAGGCTTCGATCACGGGCGGCGACGACGGCGTCCAGGCAATTGGCGGCGTCGCCACGGTGGTCAACAACGGCGCGATCGAGAACACGGGCTTTGGCGGCGCCGGCATCTATCTGGCATCCGGCGGAACGGTCACCAACGGAGCGTACGCTTCGATCATCGGCACCCAGAACGGCGTCACGATCAATGGCGCCGCCGGAACCGTGCTCAATGACGGCAGCATCGAAGGCACCGGCCCGGTCGCGGTCGGCATCTTCCTGGGTGAAGGTGGATGGGTCACCAACGAGGGGACCGGTGAAATCTCCGGCAACGCCGTCGGCGTCCTGCTCGGCGGAGACGGTTATGTGACCAACGCGGCCGGGGGTTCGATCGCGGGCGTCGACGTGGATGGCGTCGGGACCGTGATCAATCTCGGCGATATCGGTGAATCGGATTTTGGGCTAAGTGTCGAACTGGACGCCGGCGGATTGGTCACCAACGCGAAGGACGCGACGATCACCGGCACCAGTGCCGGCATCACGATCAGCGGTGCTGCCGGGACCGTGGTGAATAGCGGCGTCATCTCGAACACGGGCGAGGAGGGTTCCGGCGTCGATCTGGCAGCCGGCGGTTCGGTCACCAACACAGGGACGGCCGCCGTGATCAGCGGTGCCGACAACGGCGTCTACCTCCGCGCGGGCGGCTCGGTCACCAACATAGGCGCCGGTTCGATCACCGGGGACGGTGACGGCGTCAGTGCGATTGGCGACGCCGGGACCGTGGTCAACGACGGCAGCATCGATGGCACGGGGAGCAGCAGCGTCGGTGTCTATCTGGGGGCGGGTGGATCGGTCACCAACACGGCGGACGGCTCGATCACCGGAACCGATGTCGGCATCACGGTCAAGGGCGAAACCGGGACGGTGGTCAACGCCGGCGATATCGCCGGTACCAGCACCAGCGGCTTCGGCGTTTACCTCGGTGCTGGCGGTAACGTCACCAACACGGCGTCCGCTTCGATCACCGGCAGCGAAGGCGGCGTCACGATCAGCGGCGCTGCCGGGACCGTGGTCAATAGCGGCAGCATCGAGGGCACGGGCACCAGCGGTTTCGGTGTCGAACTGGGTTCCGGCGGCGTGGTCACCAATGCGGGGACCGGCGCGATCATCGGGACCGGCGTCGGCGTCACCCTCGGTGAGGCCGCCGGGACCGTGGTCAATTACGCCAGTATCGCGGGTACCGGCGATGCCAGCTTCGGCATCTACCTGGGCGCCGGGGGGGTGGTTACCAATGCGGCCAACGCGACGATAACGGCAAGCGATGCCGGCATCCTTGCCACCGGCAGCGCCACCGGAACGGTGGTCAATAGCGGCAGCATCGCGGGTACCGACGCCGACGCCACGGGCGTCGAGTTGCGCTCAGGCGGCTCGGTCACCAACGCGGGGACCGGCTCGATCACGAGCGGCTATGGCGTCTCGATAGGCGGTCTGCCTGCGACAACTGCCAGTGCCGGGACTGTCGTCAATTACGGCCGCATCGCGGGTTACTACGATGGCGTGACCGCCAGCGGATTCGGCGTCTACCTGGGCTCCGGCGGAACGCTTACCAACAAGGCGTCCGGCTCGATCACTGGTGTCGGCGACGGCGTCACATTCAAGCGGGTTGCCGGCACCGTGGTCAATTACGGCCGCATCGCAAGCACGGGCGCCGAGGGTCCCGGCGTCTATCTGGGATTTGGCGGCTTCGTCACCAACGCGGCGTCCGCGGCGATTACCGGCGGCGATGTCGGCGTCAGCATGACTCGTGGCACCGGCGGCACCGTGGTGAATGCCGGCAGCATCACAGGCACGGGCGCCGACGGGGTCGGCATCGAACTGGCATCGGGCGGCAGGGTCACCAACGCGACGTCCGGTTCGATCACCGGCACTGTGAACGGCGTCACCATCAGCGGCGTGGCGGGCACGGTGGTGAATGCCGGCAGCATCGCGGGCGGGGGTTTCAGCGGCGCCGGCGTCTACCTGCGGGCCGGCGGCTGGGTCACCAACGTGGCGTCCGGTTCGATTGGCGGGGGCGATGACGGCGTCAGCGTGATGGGTGCCGCTGGGGGTGTGATCAATTACGGCGTCATCGCGGGCGGCGGCATCGACGGGCTCGGCGTCGATCTGGCATCGGGCGGAGCAGTGACCAACGCTGCGTCGGCCTCGATTACGGGGACGGATGACGGCATCAGTGTGGCTGGCCACGCCGGGACGGTGGTGAATGCCGGCAGCATTGCCGGCACGGGCCTCGACGGGATCGGCGTTTCCCTGAATGCCGGCGGTGCGGTCACCAACCTGGCCTCCGGCTCGATCACAGGTTTCGACCTGGGGGTTTACCTGGCCGCGGGCGGCACGCTGACCAACGCGGGAACGATCTTCAGCAACATCAACACGGCGGTCTCATTCGGTGGCACCGGCAGCAATCGGCTGGTGCTCGACCCGGGCTTCGCCCTTTATGGCCTGGCGGATGGTGGCGACAACGCCAGCAGCAGCACGCTGGAGTTGGCGTCCGGTGCATCCACCGGCACGCTGGGCGAAATCGGCACGAAGTTCATCGACTTCACGCAGGTGACGATCGACCGCGGCGCCAGGTGGCAGTTGACCGGCACCAACACGGTAACGGCCGACACCGCGATAACCAACACCGGCTTGCTGACACTGGCGGGAGCGACGCTCACCGCCGACGGTGCACTGACCAACAATGGCGGCATCGTGCTGGATCCCAGCACGATGACGGTCGGCAGCCTGATCGGCACCGGCTCGGTGACGATCGATGTCGGCGGCACGCTGGAGGTAACCGGCTCGATCGCCAGCACCGAGACGATCGTGTTCTCCGGCCGTGGCGCCTATCTGCATCTCGACAACCCGGCCAATGCCGCCGGCAGCGTGACCGGGTTCGGTCCCAGCCAAACGATCGACCTGAAGGGGATCACTGCCAGCGCGGTCAGCTACGCCAGCGGGCAACTGACGTTCGGCAGCGGCGAGTCGTTCCCGCTGACGATCACCAACGGCCAGACGCTGCAAATCGCAACCAGCACGGACGGCACCGACCTCACCACGCTATGTTTCTGCATCGGCACGCTGATCCAGACGCCGAGGGGCCAGGTGAAGGTGCAGGACCTCGCGGTCGGCGATCTGGTGACGACGCTGCGTGGTGCGGCACGGCCCATCACCTGGATTGGTATCGGTGCGGTGCTGGCCACGCGTGGACGGCGCACTGCGGCAACGCCGGTGATCGTGCGCAAGAGCGCGCTGGCCGACAACGTTCCGTTCCGGGACCTGCTTGTGACCAAGGGGCACTCGTTTCTGATCGATAACGTGCTCATTCCGGTGGAGTTCCTGGTCAATCATCGCTCGATCTTCTGGGACGATCGCGCGCAGGAAGTCAGGCTTTATCATATCGAGTTGGCGACGCATGACGTGTTGCTGGCGAACGGAGCGCCGGCGGAAAGCTACCGCGACGATGGCAATCGCTGGCTGTTCCGGAATGCCAACAGCGGCTGGGGTCAGCCGCCGCAGGAACCCTGTGCGCCGGTGCTGACGGGTGGTCCGATTGTCGATGCCGCATGGCGCCGGCTGCTCGACCGCGCCGGGCCGCGGCCCGGCCTGCCGCTCACCGACGATCCGGACCTGCATGTCCTGGTGGCCGGCAAGCGCTTGAACGTTTCGGCCCGCTGTGGGACCGCGCATATTTTTCACCTACCGGCTGAACGGCCCGCCGTGCGCGTGGTTTCGCGCGCCGGCGCCCCGGCGGAGTTGGGCCTGGCGCGCGATCCGCGTGTGCTCGGCGTGGGAATCCGGCGCATCGCGGTGCGCCAGGGGACACGCTTTCGGGTGATCGAGGCCACGGATTCGGCGCTAGCCGAGGGGTTTCACGCTTTCGAACCCGAGAACGGCCTGCGCTGGACCAACGGGAATGCCGCGTTGTCGTCGGTTCTGTTCGAGGGCTTTGAGGGTCCTGTGGAGTTGGTGCTGCACGTGGGCTGTACGACGCATTATCCACTGGTCGCCGAGGCGGCTGGGCGGGCGGCCGCGTAGGGTTGGTACGGTGCGCGTACCAGCGTGCGCTGCAAAGTCGTGGGTCACCGGGCCAAGTCCGGTGATGACACATCGGGGCAGACGGTCGGCCAAACCATTGAAGTTAGCGACTATGCTGTCCAAGCCCGCCCTCTCAGGCGCCTTGCGCCGGAGCAGTCGGGCTCGGATAGCCGATAAACACCACCTCGATCGTCTCCACGCCTCTGGGTGTGTGTATCGCGACTTCGTCTCCGACCCGGGCGCGTGCCTTGATCAGCGCCGTCGCGATCGGCGACGTCAGGCTGATTTTTCCGGCGCTCATGTCGGCCTCGTCCGCCCCGACAATTGTCACCGTCCGCTCGACCTCGGTTTCGTCGATGAAAGTCACGATGGCCCCAAAGAAGACGCGGTCGCGAATGGGCTGCCGGGATGGATCGACCACGTGAGCGTTCTCCAGCCGCCTGGCCAGGAAATGTGCCCTCCGGTCGATCTCGCGCAGCCGCCGCTTGCCATATTGGTAATCCGCGTTTTCGCTGCGATCGCCGTTGGACGCGGCCCAGGAGACGATCTCGACGACACGCGGCCGTTCGACTCGCAGCAACTGATCGAGTTCGTTTCGTAGCCGCGCATGGCCCTCCGGGGTCATGTGGAACCGGCCGTCCAGCCGCAGGCGAGGGGCTTCATCGTCGTCCATGCTCAACGTTCGTCCACCTGTTGCCGCGCGTTGTTGCTGACGGGCTGTCGGGTAGCCGGGGGCGGTGTCGTGCCGCCGGCCAGCCAGGCCAGCAGGTCATCAAGGCTGATACCGGACGCCCGAAACGCTGACCTACGGCACGGACCGCCCCCAGTCGTCATGGCGGGGCCTGACCCGGCCATCTATGCAGCCGTGGTGCCGCGCTAGATGGCCGGGTCAAGCCCGGCCATGACGGTTGGGACCGGTCGTGCGAACCGGCCGGGAGTCGATCATTCGGGCGGTTGGTATAACACAGATTGCGCTGATCAAGTCACAGATGCAGCCACCGACTATTGCTTGGGCCTTGCGCAGCGATTGACGCCAAGCCGGCGCAGGCGCTGGATCATGCCCTTGCGCATCAACCGGTGCCTTGGTCGGTGCAATCTATGTTAGCGCCGCTTACCTGCCTTGGGCCTCGTCCACCGTCGTTCGTCGGTCTCTGCCGGCCTCCCAACCCAGCTTCGATCCCCCGACACGCCGCCCGTCCCGCCATCGAACCAGTGCGCCGCCGCGAACGCGGACATGCGCATCCCGTCATGTCCGACCCCCGGCACCACGACAAGCCGCCAGTTGCACGGCACACCCAGCGCCGCCGCCTCGGCCCGCCCGCGCTCGAGATAATAATGGCGCGACCGGGGGGATTGCGCCGCCTCGCTCGCAATGACGGCGTTGGCCGCCTGACCGACCCTCCAGGATCGCCACACGACGTCCCGAGGGTTTCGCCCGGGCACGGCCCGTCACGGGTCTGCCACCACCACCGCGCGGGTGCTACGTTCGTTGCGTCAGCGCGAATGCCTGCGTCCTGGGCGCGCCGCGGTTCAGTGCCATGTGGATCCACAGCATCGCCATCGGCTCCAGCAAGCGCGCCACGGTCAGCGGCCCGGCATCGATCGCCTGGAAGCCCAGGTCCGACACCAGAGCAAGCACCGCCGGCTTGCGCACCGTGTCATCGCCGGCGACGTACATCGCCGCCGGCAATGGCGCGAAGGCGGCGGCGTGCTCCATATTCGCAAAGCCCGTCTGGTTCAGCGTCTTGAACACCGATGCGCCGGGCGCCAGCGCGGCCACGCGCTCCCCGCCCGAGCGGCTGTGGCCGATTTCCAACTCCAGTCCGCTCGCGCCCATGCGCAAGGGATTGGTGCAATCGATCAGCAGCTTGCCGCGCAAATCGCCGGCCCCCGCGAGTGCGTCCGGCACCGCCGGCCAGGGGACGGCGAGGACCACCGCCTCGGCGCCTTGTGCTGCCATCGCCGGACTCGCATAGCGGGCACCCGCCGGTCCGCCGGATCGCGGGGCTTGCGGATCGCGTATGCCGAACGTGACATCGTGGCCGGCGGCGATCCAGCCCACTCCCAGCGCATTGCCGACATTGCCGGCACCGATGATGGCGATTTGCATGAGCGTCTCCCCGTTGGTCATCCGCGCGACGGAGTATCGCGCAATCGGCGACCCGATGGCACCGGCCAATCGGGGAGGGGAGCGAGCCGGACGCTACCGGACGGAGCGGGAGGCCGCGTTGCGCCGATACACCAGGCGCCGTCCCGATATCGCCGTCGCCCGGCACGAAACGCCGCCGCGCCGGCTGCCCGGATCGCCCGTCATCGGCTAGGTTGCGCCTCCACCGCAACGAGGGAGACCCCGATGGCCCGGATGCGTACCGCACGCGCGGCGCAGTCTTGAGCCGCCCCCCGGTCCAAGCCCCGACCCGCCATCGGGTCACCCGGCTCGACCTGCATTGGCTGCGCTCGATCGGCTTCACCGTCGTCCTCGTGGGCCTGGTGGCCGCGGCGATCGGCGCCGACTGGTCGATCACCCTCGGCTCGGTCGCCACCTCCGCCGTCGGGTTCGGCTTCTTCTACCTGCTGTTTCCCGGCGGCGCGCATTTCGGCATGACGGTGGCCAACTTCCTGGCGATCTACGCCTGCATGTTCGAGTTCTTCCGCAGCGCCAACTTCTCCCGCGCGCCGACCGAGTTCGCCCTGCCCGCCCTGGCACTGCCCGTGCTGGGCTTCCTGTTCGGGTGTTTCCTGCGCCGCCGTCAGGTGTTCGCCATCATCCGCGCCAGCCGCGTGCGCGGACTGGAGCATCTCCCGCGCCTCACCGGCTGGTTCATCGGCACAATCGCGGTCGGTGCCGCCTCGTTCACCCTGCCGCGCCTGGCGCTCCAGCCGATCGCCCAGGGCCTGACCCTGCTCGCTTCGATGGCGGTGATCAGCGCCATCGTCGTGCTTGCGGTGCGCGACGTCGTGCTGGTGATGATCGACGTCGCCACGGTGTTCGAGAGCGTGACCGCCCGGCTCGACCGGCTGGTGCTGCCGATGATGGCGTTCACCACCTTCTATGCGCTGATCGTGGTGGTGTTCGCCTGCCTCTACCGCATCGCCGACCTCACCAGCCTGGAGCCGCAATTCGCGGTGCATGCCCTGGCGGCGCGGATCAGCTTCGCCGATGCGCTGTATTACAGCGTCGCCACCATCACCACGCTCGGCTTCGGCGACATCGCCCCGAGTGCGCAACTGGTGCGCGCGCTGACCGGGCTGGAAGTGGTATCCGGCATATTGATGCTGCTGTTCGGCTTCAGCGAGATCATGCGCGGCGCCGGACCGGACAGCCGGCCGCGGCCGACGCTGCCGGAGCAGCGCCCGCCGCGCTCGCCGGACGACACATAGCCGGCGCGGGGAAACAAGTGCTGCAAGCGGTCCCGATCCGCCCGTCAATGACTCGGTTATTGCGCGGCGGACCCATAGTATTGCCACGGTGCGGCGGCACAGGGCCGGCGCGATGCAAGGGGGACGTATGGACTGGACAGGCCGACGCGTGCTGGTGACCGGCGGTGCCGGATTCCTCGGCAGCAATCTGTGCCACGCCTTGGCCGCGCGCGGCGCGCGGGTCACCTCGCTCGACGGTTTCCTGTTCGGCGGTGGCGCCAACCTGAAGAACCTGGAGGCGTCCGGCGTCGAACAGGTGCGCGGCGACATCCGCGAGATCGACCTGCGGCCGCTCTGCGAGGGTGCCGACGTGATATTCAACCTGGCGGCACAGACCAGCCACATGGGCGGCCAGACCGATCCGCTCTCCGATATCGCGGTGAACGCGGTGGCGCAGGTGCGGCTGATCCAGGCCGCGCGTGAGGCCGCGCCCGACGCCACGGTGGTGCACGCCTCGACGCGGCAGTTCTACGGCCGGGTCACGAAGCTGCCGGTGGACGAAAGCCAGCCGGTGGCGCCGCCCGACGCCAACGGCGTGTCGAAATTCGCCGGCGAGCAATACTGGCTGCTCGAGCACCGTGTGCGCGGCCGTCCGGTGGTGTCGCTGCGGTTGACCAACTGCTACGGCCCGCGCCTGCGCATCCGCGATGCCCGGCAGACCTTCCTCGGCATCTGGATCCGCTGCGTGCTGGAAGGCCGGCCGTTCGAGGTCTGGGGCGGTGCGCAATTGCGCGACATGACCTATGTGGACGACGTCACCGAGGCGTTCCTGCGCGCCGCTTACCATCCCGCGTGCCACGGCCGCATCTTCAACATCGGCGGCTCCCCGCCGGCGTCGCTGCACGACCTGGCAGAGCTTGTCGTGCGCCTGGCCGGCCCGCCGGCCCACTACACCACCCGCGAGTTCCCCGCCGAGCGCGCGAGCATCGACATCGGCAGCTACCACGCCGACGACCGAGCGTTCCGCGCCGCCACCGGGTGGCAGCCCACGGTCGGCCTGGAGGAAGGCATTGCCCGCACGCTGGACTGGTACCGGCCGCGGTTGGCGGATTACCTGTGATGGTTCCGATGCTGCATGATCTGCTTTCAGTAGACGCACCACAAAGACACCAGGACACGAAGATAGGCGGATCTTCGTGTCTTGGTGTCTTTGTGGTGAACCTGCCTTGCGGACAGTGCGAACCGCACGGACCCCGCCGATGACCACACCGCCGCCCCTGATTCCCCAGGCCAACCCCGGCGCCGGCTATCGCGCGCTGAAGTCCGAGATCGACACCGCGGTCGCGCGCGCGCTGGAGTCCGGCTGGTACATCCTCGGCGCGGAAGGTCGCGCCTTCGAAGCCGAGTTCGCCGCCTGGCTGGGTACAACCGCGACCGTCGGCTGCGCCAACGGCACCGATGCGCTGGCGCTCGCCATGCGTTCGCTCGACATCGGCGCCGGCAGCAGCGTCGTCACCGTATCGCATACGGCGGTCGCCACCGTCGCCGCTATCGAAATGACCGGCGCCACCCCGCTACTGCTCGACATCGATCCCGCCAGCTATACGCTGGATCCGCGCGAACTCGCGGCGGTCCTGCAACATCCCCCGCCCGGCCTGCCGCCGATCCGCGCCGTCATCGCCGTGCATCTCTACGGCCAGGCCGCCGACCTCGACGCCATCGCCGCCACTTGCCGGCAGCACGGCGTCGCGCTGATCGAGGATTGCGCGCAGGCGCACGGCGCCACCTGGCGCGGCCGCAAGCTGGGCACCATCGGCGACCTCGGCACCTTCAGCTTCTACCCGACCAAGAATCTCGGCGCGCTGGGCGACGGCGGCGCGGTGGCCACGCGCGACGCGGACCAAGCGACCCGCCTCGCAGCGCTGCGGCAATACGGCTGGCGCAGCCACTACATCAGCGACGAGGTCGGCGTGAACAGCCGGCTCGACGAGGTGCAGGCAGCGATCCTGCGGGTGAAGCTCGCGCATCTCGACGCGCACAACGCGCGGCGCCAGGCGATCGCCGCCGCCTACGACGCGGCGCTGTCCGGATCGTCGCTGCGCGCCCCGCCACGCCGAGCCGACGCCGACCACGTCTTCCACCTCTACGTGGTGCGCACGCCGCACCGCGATGCGGTGCAGGCCTGGCTGCGCGCGGCGGGCGTCGCGACCGGCATCCACTATCCGAGCCCGGTGCATCTGCAGCCCGCCTATCGCAACCGCGTCGCCCTCGGCCCCGCCGGCTGCCGGCAGACCGAGGTTGCGTCGCGTGAGGTGCTCAGCCTGCCGCTCTATCCGGAGCTGACCGACGCGCAGGTCGAACAGGTCTGCGCCGCGCTGCGTGCCAGCGTCGCTCTGCCGCATTGCGGGTGAGGCTCATGCGTGTGCCCCGCCGCATCCTCACCTGACCTCTCCCGCTTCGTGGGAGAGGGATTTACAACCCCGCCCGAGACCCGCCATGCGGAATTGATCCATCACGATCGCGCGGGCGCGGCGTCTCTACAATAACGTGACCGCCGCGCTGCGCGGAGCACCGCGCCAACGCTTGCAAGCGAGGCGGTGAACAGTGACTCTATCCCCCTGCGCATGATGTCCAACCCTACCACATTGATCGATCGCTTGCCCGCCATCTTGCAAGGCCGGATCCACCACTTCCGGCAGCATGCGGCGCGGCGCAGCTTTGCCTGGAACGTCTCGATCATGCTGGTCGGAACAGTCGCGGGGCAGGCAGTCAGCCTGTTGCTCGCGCCGGTGCTGACGCGGCTCTACAGTCCCACCCAGTTCGGCTATCTCAGCGTCTATAGCGCGGTGCTGGCGATCTTCGGCGTGGTCGCCAGCCTCGGGCTGGAACTGGCGATTCCGATCTGCATGGCGGACGACGAATGCGCCGATCTGCTGGCGCTGAACGGTCTCGTGCTGGTCGGCACCACGACCCTGGTGGCGTTGTTCGCCTGGCTGGTCTCTGCACACATGCTCAGCTTGCTCTGGGTCGGTTCGCTGGCGGATTATCGCTGGCTGCTGCCCATCGGCTTCGCCTGCCTTGGCGGCTACTACATCATGGTCGCCGTCGCCACCCGCAGCGGAGCGTTCAAGGACATCGCGCGCACCCGCGTGTCCCAGGGCGTCAGCGGCCCGGTCTCGCAAATCCTGCTGGGGCTGTGCGGCATCGGCACGCCCGGGCTGGTGCTCGGCTACGTGATCGGTCAATCCAGCGGCACGCTGTTGCTGTTCAGCCGGCTGGTGCTGCGGCAACGCGTCTGGCTGGAACAGATCACCTGGCGCGGCATCGTCGCGATGGCGCGGCGTTACAACACGTTTCCCCTGGTGGCGAGCTGGGCGCGCGTCCTGGACATGGCCGGCGGCGGCATGGTGCTGTTCGTGCTGATCTCGGCCTGCTACTCGCCGGAAATCGCCGGCTTCATGTTCCTGTCCGAACGCGTCATCGCGCGCCCGCTGCTGATTGTCAGCACATCGCTGCTGCAAGTGTTCACCGGCGAGGCCGGGCGCGCGGTGACGCAGGACCCCGTGCTGCTGCGCCGCCGCTTCTACCAGGTGGTGCCGCGGCAGTTCGTGCTTGTTGCGGGATGGATATTATTTGCCAACCTGCTGGCTGGCTGGGCCTTTCCGCTGCTGTTCGGCGCGCAGTGGGGCAATGCCGTGCCTTACCTGCGCGCGCTCAGCGTCTCCTATTTGATGCTGTCGGTCCTGCACCCGGTCTCAACCACGTTGCAGATCCTCGAGCATCAGGTCACCGCCGTGGTCTGGCAGGTCTGCCGCCTGGTATTGCTCGTCGCCGGCGTGTTGCTGGCACGCCACGCCGGCCTGTCGGCGGTCGCGGCGTTGTGGATCACCTCGCTGGTGCAGGCGGTGTGCTGCCTGGTGCTGCTGGCCCTGATGGTCGGCTCGATCGAGCATGTGGTAGCGCGTTGGGGCGATCGCCGCGTGGCGGAACGCTGAGCAGGGCTAACTGCCGCTGTCATTGCGTGCCCGGCATCCCTGTCGCTGCGTGCCTCGCCATCACAGGCGCGCTCCAGCCGGCGCCTCCGGATCGCCGTTTCGCCGTGCGGCGTTACTTCGGCACCACCTGCTGATCGCCGCCCGGTGAGCCCGGGGGCGGAATGATCGGCATGGTGCCTTGCGCCTGCGCGGGTGGGCTGACCGTCATGCCGGGATCCACGTCGTGCGGCGGCTCCACCGTGCCGTGCTGTAGCGCCAGCCTGTCGCTCAGCGTCTGCTTGCTGCCGGCATGCGCGTCCCTCTCGGCCGGCGCGATTTGCTCAGGCGGGGGCGAGGGCGCGTTGGGCGGCGCCATCGGGGTCGGCGTCACGCCGGGTGGCGCGGGTTGCGGGTTCTGCGCCTCGGCGCGCGGCGCCGCGACAGCGGCACAAAACCAAAGCAGGACGACGATATTGCGAGTCATGGTCCCCTTTCCGTTGGCAGATCGGGACGGCCCGTGCCCGGCGCCATGCAGCGCCGGGTGGTCGGGCACCAACGCGCCATGCCGCCTGACGTTCCCGCACGGGTTCGCGTACCGACGCCGCTTGCGTCCCGTGTCGTCATGGCGGGCGAATTGTCGCGTCATGGCCAGCCAAGGCCGGCCACCCACGACTTAGCGACCGTCCGGGAACAACCGAGTCAGTTGCCGGCGGATCGCAACCTCCGTGTCATGGCCAGCCAAGGCCGGCCACCCGCGACTTTGCTGTGTGGAACAAAGGAAAGACGTGGGTGGCCGGCCTTCGCCGGCCATGACACGGAGGTTGCAGCGCGATCATTTGAAGCACTTGTTCCCGGAAGGCCCCTTGCGGTATGGCAAGGGGCACGGTTGTGGCTGTCCGGCCGGAGCCGGCCCCCGGGCGCTTGCCCCGCGGACCGGCCATGACACAAATTCTCTCCGGACGGCCGCCCATCCTGATGTGCATGGAATCGAACCCGGCGACGACTGGGTGCCCCGTGCCGCTACGTCGATCTCTTGGTCTGGTGGTGGAGCGCCGCGACCAGGCGTCCTACGCCGCGACCAGGCGTCCTACGCCGCGATCACGCGCCATACGCCGCGATCACCCCCTCCACCGGATCGAAGAACCCGCAGATCGCTTGTTCAAGCCCCGCCATGTGGGCCCGCGCCTGCGGGTCGCCGGACCACCGCGGATGCGCCTGCACCTCATGCAACGCCAGCACGCGGCGAGTCGCCACCCAGCGCGGCGGATCGTCGCTGTGCAATGCGAGATGCGTGACCAGGTGCCGCAGCACCGTCTCCAGCGCAATCAGCCGCACAGAGAGATCGTCGGTCTCGGTCATCTCAAGTCTCCATACTGCCGGGGTGTCGCGCGGACTCTACCAACCTGCCGGTGGCCGCGCGACCACCAATCGACCCAGATCGCCGCATCGTGCGCGGCATTATCAAAAGGTTACAGGAAAAGCCTCACAAATTTCATAGTTCGAGGGAAAGCCGCGCAGCGGTTTGCGGCGCGATCCAGTCCGGCCAGCAGGCATCGCGGGCGTCCATCAGCACCGGTTCGGCCGGCCAGCGCACGGCGAAGGCGGGATCGTTCCACCGCACGCCACGTGCCTTGCCCGGCACGTGCAGTGGACTGATCTGGTACATGACATCGGTGTCCGGCTGCAATGTCATGAAGCCGTGCGCGCAACCTTCCGGTACGAACACCGCATTCATCGCCTCGGCATCGAGTTCCACGGCGATCCATTCGCCGCAGCGAGGACTGTCGCGCCGCAGGTCGATCACCACATCGTAAGCCCGCCCGCGCACCGCGCGCACCAGCTTCGCCTCGTCGTGCGGCGGCGCCTGGAAGTGCATGCCGCGCAAGGTGTGGCAGGTCGGATTGCGCGACAGGCTTACCTGCCACGCCTGGCAATCGGCGATGCCGGCGGCAGCGAATTCCTCCGGGCAATACAGCCGCGCAAACGCGCCCCGCGCATCGCGCCGCGGTTCCGCGTCGATCCGCAACACCCCGGGAAGCGTGGTCAACAGGAAGCGCATGGGCCTGGCATTTCGTATGTGCCGGACTGCCGCCCAGTCATGACGGGAGGATCGAACGCCGCCAGTCCGGCACCATGCGACATGCTGGCACGGCCCTACAGGGCGCGCGCTTCCGGCACGGCGACCCATAGCCGCGTGCCGGCAGCGCGCAGCGGCGCGAGTTCCGCCGCCACCTCGTCGGCCAGGTTCCACGGCAGGATGACCACGTCGTCCGGCCGCGCGGCGGCCAGTGCGTCCGGCGAGACCACGGGAATGTGACTGCCTGGCAGCAGCTTGCCTTGCTTCTCCGGATTGCGGTCGGCGACGCAGATCACGTCGCTCGCGGTGATGCCGCAGCTATTCAGGAACGTGTTGCCCTTGGCAGCCGCGCCATAGGCCGCGAGCCGACGCCCGCGCGCGTGTTGCTCGGCGACGAAGCTGCGAAAACCGCGCTGGATGCGCGCCACCTTCGGCGCGAAGCTGTCATACGTCTCCGGCCGGTGCAGCCCGGCCGCCGCTTCCCGCGCGCGCACCGCATCGAGGCCAGGCTGCGGCGCGTGGCTCGCATCCGCGTGGCAGGCGAAAACCCGCAGCGATCCGCCATGCGTCGGCAGGCACGCCACGTCGAACACCCGCAGGCCGGCATCGCGCAGCACATGCTCCACCACCAGCAGCGACAGGTAGGAAAAATGTTCGTGATAGATCGTGTCGAACTGCACATGCTCCAGCAGCGAGAGCAGATGCGGGAATTCGAACGTGGCGACGCCTTCCGGGCGGAGCATGGCGGTGAAGCCGGCGACGAAGCCGGGCAGGTCCGGCACATGTGCCAGCACGTTGTTGGCGGCGATCAGGTCGGCGCGGCCATAACGCGACGCCAGTCCTGCCGCCGTGTCCGCACCGAAGAACATTTGCTCCGTGCGCACGCCGATCCGCCGCGCCGCCGCGGCGACGCCGGCCGCCGGCTCGATGCCCAATACCGGAATGTCCATCGCGCGGAAATGCTGCAACAGGTAGCCGTCATTCGATGCCACCTCGGCGACCAGTGAGCGCTCATGCAGATTGAAGCGCGTGGCCATCGCCGCGGCGTAGCGCCGCGCGTGCGCCACCCAGCTTGCCGAGAACGATGAGAAATACGCGTAGTCGGCGGCGAAGATCGCCTCCGGCGGAATCGTTTCCCCCACCTGCACCAGCAGACACCGGTCGCACACCAGCACTTGCAGAGGATAGGGGCGGTCGGCGCCGCTCGCGGCCTCTTCCCCCGTCACGTAGCAATTGGCCAGCGGGGTTGCGCCGAGATCGATCAGCGTGCGCTGCACCGTGGCGCCGCACAGCCGGCAAATGCGCGTGGTCACGACAGGGCCTCGTAGGCGGTGATTTGTTGCAGCGTGACGGCCCGCATGTCGGCGGCCTCGGCCCAGGCCTGGTACCAGGCCGCGGTCTCCGCGATCATCCGCTGGCCAGGCAAGCGGTCGGACCAGCCGAGGGTGCGGCGCGCCAGCGTCGAATCCAGCGACAGCACATGCGTTTCCCGCACCTCCGGCGTCGGCGCGTAGGCCCAGGCATCCGGTGCGCCCAGCGCTTCGAGCATGGCATTGGCGATCTCGCCAACCGTCGGGCCAGCGGCATTGCGCGGCCCGAAGTTCAGCGCCGGCGGCACGGTCGGATCGGTTGCCAGTGCCGCCGCATAAAGCAGGTAGCCGCTGAGGCAATCCAGCACGTGCTGCCAGGGCCGGCGGGATGCGGGATTGCGCAAGGTCAGCTTCTGGCCCGACCGCGCCGCATTCACCACGTCCGGCACCAACCGGCCGGGAGCGAAATCGCCGCCGCCGATCACGTTGCCGGCGCGGGCCGTGGCCACGGCGACGCCGTTCGGCGCCAGGAAGCTCTGCGCCATCGCGGCGGTCGCCAGTTCGACGGCCGCCTTGGACGCGGAATAGGGGTCGCGGCCGCCCAGCCGATCGCCCTCCTGGCGGGCCTGGCCGTCCGGAATGTCGGCGTAGACCTTGTCGGTGGTGACCACCAGCACGCCGGCCAGGTGCGGCACGGCACGCAGCGCATCCAGTAGATGCACGGTGCCCAGCACGTTGATCGCGAAGCTCTCGGCAGGATCGACCACCGAGCGTTGCACCGAGGTCTGCGCGGTCAGGTGCAGCACCACGTCCGGCTGTGTTGCGGCGACGGCCGCGGCGACGGCGCTGGCGTCGCGCAGGTCGGCCACCCGTGTCTGCACCAGGTCGTCGAGATGCAGCAGGCGGAACAGGCGGTGCTCGGCTGGCGACCGGGCAATGCCGGTGACCGCGGCGCCGAGGTGATGCAGCCAGAATGCCAGCCAGCAGCCCTTGAAGCCGGTATGCCCGGTCAGCAGCACCCGCCGGCCTCGCCAGAAGCCGGGATCCGGATTGATTGCTGGCATGGTTCAGTCCGCCCAGACTTTCCAGGGTGCGTTGCCGGACGTCCACAGCGCCTCCAGCGTGGTCTTGTCGCGCAGCGTGTCCATCGGTTGCCAGAACCCGGCATGGCGGAACGCGCGCAGCTCCCCGTCTTGCGCCAGGCTTTCCAGTGGCCCGGTCTCCCACGGCGTGTCGTCGCTCTCGATGCGGTGCAGCACCGTGGGGTGCAGCACGAAGAAGCCGCCATTGATCACCGCATTGTCGCCCGGCGGCTTCTCGCTGAAGCTATCCACCCGATCCTGCTGCAACATCAGCGCGCCGTAGCGGCCGGGCGGTGTCACCGCGGTGACGGTGGCGAGCCGGCCGTGCCGGCGGTGGAAATCGACCAGTCCGGTGATGTCGATGTCGGCGACGCCGTCGCCATAGGTCATGCAGAAGCTGTCGTCCGGATCGAGATACCGTGCGACGCGCTTGAGCCGTCCGCCGGTCATGGTCGCGGCGCCGGTGTCCACCATCGTGATGCGCCAGGGCTCGGCGTAGTTGCGGTGATAGATGGTCTCGCCCGACCGCGCATCGATGGTGACGTCGGAGGCGTACAGCATGTAGTTGGCGAAATACTCCTTGATCATGTGGCCGCGATAGCCGAGGCAGATGATGAACTCGGTGACGCCGTGCGCGGTGTAGATGTTCATGATGTGCCACAGCAGCGGCTTGCCGCCGATTTCGATCATCGGCTTCGGCCGCAGATGCGATTCCTCGGAGATCCGCGTGCCGAGGCCGCCGGCGAGGATGACCGCTTTCATGCGCGTGCCCCCGGGTTGCCAGGCATCGCAACGGGCGCGCGCGGCTTCGCAGACAGGCAAGATTTCAACACGGAGGACGTGCGGAGGGCCACGGAGGGCCACGGAGAAGCAATACCAACCGTCCGAAAGTTTGACACACGGACGACGCCCACATCGTCATGCCGCCCCCCGGGCCAAGTGCCCGAGGGTAGGCGGAGCTTGCCACCGGGCACTTGACCCGGTGGGTCGGCATCCACGACTTTCCCCGTTGCAAGCGCCAAAGTCGTGGATGGCAGGCCCACCGGGTCAAGCGCCCGGTGGCAAGCTCCGCCTGTCTCCGGGCGCTTGACCCGGGGGGCCGCCATGACGATGAACGCGACCGACGAGTCACCCTCACGGGCGATTGGTATAAATTCAACACGCATCGGGCAAAGCGCAATTCTGATCTGCTCCGTGGCCCTCCGTGGCTCTCCGCACGTTCTCCGTGCTGAAATCTTTTGCTTGCTGCACGCACGATCGCTGCGGCCCGGGCGCGTGGCCTCTCCATCCGACACAAGCAACCCGTTTGCGCTGCGTCTCATGACACCCGCCGCAGGAACGCGTTCGGCCAGTAGGTGACGCGCTGGCGCACCTTGCCTTCGTTGAACGGGAAAGCCGGCTCCTCCAGCACGAACTCCGGATGCCGCGCCAGGAACGCGTCTACCGCGCCGAGCGGATTGTTCCACCCCCAATCCGGCGCCGAGCGGGGTGCGCCGGCGAGGTTCGCCATGATCCCGTCGCAGGCCACGATGTAGCCGCCGACAGGAACCAGCGGTGCGTACAGGTCGAGTTCGGCTTCGACGTGGGCGCGGCTGTGGTTGGCGTCGAGAATCACCAGCGCCTGCTCGCCCGGTGCCAGGGCGGCGTGCACTGCGGCAACGGTGGCGGGATCGGTGGAGCTGCCCTCGATCAGCGCAATATACGACGCCAGCGGATGCGCCTCGATCGCCGCGCGGTTGTGCGGCCGGACCTCGACATCGATGCCGATCACGCGGCCATGGCCCATCGCTGCGAACAGGCTGGCGTAGAACACCAGCGAGCCACCATGCGCCACCCCGGTCTCGACGATCACGTCGGGGCGAAGGCGCCAGATGATCTCCTGGATGCGGATCATGTCTTCGGGGAGTTGGATGACCGGTCGGCCCATCCAACTGAAGCCATAGACGTATTTCACGTCCCAGCCGCAGCGCAGCCACGCCGCCGACACCGCCTCGAACGCTTCGGGCGTGTCCAGCGCATGCTCTGTCCGCATGCCGTCGGTGCCGTGCAGAATTACCCGGCCGCCTCGCTCATCGATGGTGAGCATTGGACCTCCTGTCCATCTGCCACCAGTGTCGCGAGGTCTGCTGAAAGATTGCTTAACGCCCCGCCGAATTCGCCAGTCAGGCGTGTCGTGTCGATCGGCGGGAAGCGCACGGTGGACGCGCCGGGGGCGAAATCGATGTGCCAACCGAAGCGGCGGCGCAGCACGACGGCGATCGCGGCGTGGCTGGTGTTGCGGCCGGCGGCGAGGTTGTAGAGCCGGTGGCGTCCGCCGGTGGCGATCGCCGGCAGCAGCCGGGTCACCGCGGCGAGGCTGACATAGTCCTTGCTGGAGTTCGCCGACTGGCGGAAGCGCACCGCGCCGGTGGCGCTGCCTTCACGCAGCAACTGGCCGAGAAACGTGTCGGTCGGCATGTCGCCGCCGTACACGTTGGACAGCCGCACGACGCGGACCGTCGGGCGCGGATCGGCCAGGCACAGCGCCTCGCCGGCGAGCTTGGTGAGGTTGTAGAGGTCGGACGGGTCGGCGGGCGCACAGGCAAGGTGCGCGTCCTCGTGCGTCGCGGTGGCGCGCGCATAGACCCGGGTGGAGGACAGGAACAGGAAGGAATCGAAGCGCAGCCCGGCGAGGCAGCGCGCGGTGATGCCTACATGCGCCTCCGCCGTGTCGTTCGGGCGGTCGCGAAAATCGCCGGTGAGGCCAATGCAATCGATGACGTGGTCGGCGTTGCGGCGGGTCTCCAGCAGGACGGGAAGCGCGCCGCGGGTGACCGGGCGGACGCGGTGTCCGGCGCGCTCCAGCGCGGCGACCAGGGCGCCCCCAACGAAGCCGGAGGCGCCGAGAACGGTGAAGGCGGCGGGGGCGTGAGGAACCATTGTCAGCCTTGCGATGGCGGCGGGCGGGTGCGTGTCATCCGAATAGCCGTCATCCGAGCACGTGTCGCCCGAGCAGCGGCATCCGGGTGCTTATCGTCCGGGTGAGCGGCATCCGAGTTCCGGTCATAGCCAGGTGACCACCGGCTGGCGGTCCCGATCCTCCCCGAATGAAACAATTTCGTCTGACTCGACTATCGCAGCAAATCCTTCCTTCTTGTTAGAAACGCAGCGGTGGCTGGGCTTGACCCGACCAGGCATTCCCCCGCATGGCGCGCAGCAACATCCCCCCAAGGCCCAGCACCGCTGCGTCGCTTCGCTGCTCGCCATGACAACGGCACGCGGCCTCGGGCCGAAGGGTTGGGCGTCATCCGGGCTCGACCCAGGCTGCCGCGCGGGCGAGCGTGGACGGTTCCTGACCCCGCCAACCCCGCACCTCCGCCGGTACGCCGAAGGCGATGCAGAACCCTGGCAGTTGGCCTCGCACCAGGGAGGCCGCGCCGATCACGCTGCCGCCGCCAATCCGTGCGCCATCCACCAGCACGGTGTTGGCGCCGATCCATACGTCGTCGTCGATGCAGATACCGCCGCGGCTTGGCTGGAACCCTTGTTCCCGGATCGGCCGCTCCGGGTCGGCGAATGCGTGGTTGGTCGGCGCGAAGGTGCAATTCGCCGCCACCAGAACGTTGCGGCCGATGCGGATGCCATGGCCGGTATACAGCACGCAACCGGCGTTGATGACGCTGCCGCGCCCGATCACCACGTCGCCGCTGCCGCCAGCCGGCTTGATCTTGACGAAGGCGTCGATCACCACGTCGTCCTCGATGACGATGCGGCTGCCGCGCTGCGAATCCTCGATGTCCGCGAGGTGCGAGACGCGGGCGCTGGCGGCAATGCACAGCATGCTAGTCCGCCGCCAGTTCCAGCGGCGGCGCGGTGCGCCAGGCATCCCACAACATCCGGCAGGCCTGTTCCACCTCGCGCGCCAGGCCGGCGGCGTCGAGCAAAGGCGATGCAGCCAGGCGCGCCCGTAGGGTCGGACGCAACGCCCCCAGCGCGGCTCGGCCGGATGCGGCGGCAACGGCGCGCGCGACGTAGGCGTCCGGGTCGCTGGTGATCCAGTCGTCCAGCCCGGCGGCATGCAGGATCGACGCGCCGAAGCGTCCGACCGTCGGCCGGCCCGCCAGGGTCACCACCGGAACGCCCTGCCATAGCGCTTCGATCGTCGTGGTGCCGGCGTTGTGCGGGAACGGGTCGAGTGCGATGTCGATCGCGCCATACGCCTCCCACGTGCGCGGCTGCGGCGCGGTCGCGATCATCGCCAGCCGCTCGGCGGCGACGCCCTGCGCGGCGAAGCGTTCGGCGAACAACGCGCGGAACGCGGCCTCGGCGAAGTTGCGGTTGTTCAGCACCAGCCGCGCATCCGGCAGAGCGGTCAGGATGCGGGCCCAGGCGGCAACCACGCAGTCGTTCAGCCGCTCCGGCCGGCCGAAATAGCCAAAAGTGACATGGCCGTTCGTGGTGGCCGGCAACGGCACGACCGGCGGCATGCCGTCGGGCGGCCGGTAGGCCAGCGGAATGCGCGACAGGCGGATCAGCCGCTCGCTGAACAAGGCGTCCGCGCCCGGCGGCGCCAGCGCGTCATCGGCGAGGAAGCCGTCCATCGCCGCCATGCCCGAGGTGTAGCCATGCCCGAGGATGTACTCGATCTGCACCGGCGCCGGCTTGCGCGCGAACACCAGCAGCCGGTTGGCCGCGGTATGGCCGGCAAGGTCGATCAGCACGTCGATGCGGTCATGGCGGATCATCGCCGCGATGTCGGCGTCGCTGCGGCCAGACGTGGGGCGCCAGTGGTCGGCGAGCAAGCGGAAGCGCGCGGTGGTGGCATCTTCGATCGGGACCTCGGCGTAGCAGAACAGCTCCACCTGGCTCGGGTCGTGCGCCGCCAGCAGCGGCTCCGCGAACAGCGCCGCCGCGTGCTGGCGGAAATCGGGGGAGACGTAGCCCAGCCGCAACCGGCGCCCTGGTGTGCGATCCACGGCGAATTGCGGCTCGGCCGGTGCCAGGCGTCGCGCGTGTTGCGCGTCCCAGCGGCGGTATTCGGCGAAGATCGCCTCGGGCGCCAGGTCGTCGCGGTAGTTCAGCGCGAACAGCAGGTTGCCGTGGCCGGATGGATAATCCGGCCGCAGCGCCAGCGCCTCGCGATAGCAGCGTTCGGTTTCCGCGTGCCGGGCCTGCATCTGTAGTGCAACCGCGAGGTTGGACAGGCAGCGGGCCTTGTCCTTCATCCGGGGCAGCGCAGCGCGGTGATGTTGCTCCGCCTCGACCGGGCGGCCGCTCTGCGACAGCAGGGCGCCAAGCGTCTCGTGCACCTCGGCGTCATCCGGGGCGTTGATCAGCGCCTGCCGCAACTGCGTCTCGGCGCCGGCGACATCCTGTCGGGCGAGCAGGGCGAGCGCCAGGCTGCGGCGCAGCCAGGGCCGGTCCGGCGCGTGTTCGATCGCCTGGAGCAAAACCGCCTCGGCCTCCCCGGCACGGCCCTGGTCCATCAGGGCGTTGGCAAGATTGCCCAGCGCCGGCACCAACTCCGGATCGAGCGCCAGCGCCCGTCGCAGCGTTTGCTCCGCCGCGGCCGGGTTACCCTGCGTTCGCTGCATCACGCCGAGGTCGCACAGGATGTCTGCGCGCTCCGGCGCGCGCGACAGCAGCGCGGCGGCGGTTGCCACATCGCCGGCGGCGTAGGCGAGGGCGCCGAGCACGTGCAGCGCGTCAGCCTGCGCCGGGTCTCGTTCGAGCAATCGGTTGGCCAGGGCACGTGCCGCTTCCTGGTCGCCGCCGGCATACAGCCGATGCAGGCGCGGCACCGCGCCTTCGCGCCATTCATCCCACAGGTCGCGATAGGCGCGTTCGATCGCCCGGGCGAGGCCGGTGGCGTCCAGCAGCGGCGAGGCTTCCATCCGCTGACGCAGTTCCGCGCGCAGCTTCGTCAGCGCGTCGAGGTCGCCCGCGGCAGTGACCGCGCGCACGACATAGGCATCGACGTCGTTGGTGACCCAGTGGTCCAGCCCGACCGCGTGCAGGATCGCCGCGCCGAACCGGCCGACGGTCGGCCGGCCAGCCAGGGTCAGCACGGGAACGCCCTGCCACAGCGCCTCGATCGTCGTTGTGCCGGCGTTGTGCGGAAACGGGTCCAGGGCGATGTCGATCCCGCCGTAGGCTTCCCAGGTGCGCGGCTGCGGCGTGGTGCAGATCAGGTCCAGCCGGTCGAGGCCGATGCCGTGCGCCGCGAACCGCCCCGCCCAGTCGTCGCGCCCGGCGGGTTCCGCGTATGGCGCGCTGTTCAGCACCAGCCGCGATCGGGGGACCGCCCGCAGGATGCGCGACCAGGCGGCGACGACATCGTCGTTCAGCCGCACCGTGCGGCCGAAATAGCCGAAGGTGACGTGACCCGCGGCGCGCGCGGGGAGCGGCGCGACCGGCGGCATCCCCTCCGGCGGCCGATAGGCCAGCGGAATCCTTGGCAACCGCACCAATTGCTCGGTGAACACCGCCTCCGCGCCGGGGGGCGCCAGCATGTCGTCGGCCAGGAACGCATCGATGGCGGACAGGCCGGAGGTGCAGCCGTGGCCGATCATGTACTCGATTTGCACCGGCGCCGGCTTGCGCGCGAAGACCAGCAGGCGGTTGCCGGCGGTATGGCCGGCGAGGTCCACCAGCACGTCGATGCCATCCTGCCGCACCGTCTCGGCCAACTCGGCGTCGCCACGGCCGACGGTCGACCGCCAGTGATCCGCCATGGCGCGGAAGCGCTGCGTGGTGGCGTCCTCGACCGGCACCTCGGCATAGCAGAACAGTTCGACCTGGCTGCGGTCGTGCGCCGCCAGCAGCGGTTCGGCGAACAAGGCGACCGCGTGGGTGCGGAAATCCGGCGAGAAGTAGCCGACGCGCAGCCGCCGCCCCGGCGTGCGGTCCAACGTGAACTGCGGTTCCGCCGGCATCAGCGGGCGCGCATGCCGCGCATCCCATTGCTGGTATTCGGCGAAGATCGTCTCGGGCGGCAGCTCGTCGCGGTAATTCAGGCAGAACAGGATGTTGCTGTGCGGCAGCGCGAAATCCGGCCGTAGCCGCAACGCCTCGCGCAGCGCCGTCTCGGCTTCGCGCAGGCGGCTCTGGCGCATCAGGGCGCCGCCGAGGTTGTTGTAGGCGTTGCTGTTGTGCGGGTCGGCGGCGATCGCCCGATTGGCCGCTTGCTCGGCCTCCCGCGCGCGGCCGTTCAGCGACAGCACCCAGGCGAGGTTGGACCAGGCATCGGCGAAGTCCGGCGCGAGGCGCAGTGCCGCCTGGTAGCAGGCGATGCTTTCGTCGTGCCGGCCGGAGTCGCGCAGGATGTTGCCCAGGTTGTTGTGCGTCTCCACCCGGTCGGGCGCCAGCGCCAGCGCGGCGCGCGCGGCTGCCTCGGCGTCGCCCAGGCGCCCGAGCGTGCGCAGCACCGCGGCGTGGTTGGCGTATTGCTCCGGGTCGTTGGGGGCGGCGGCGATCGCGGCGCTCAGGTAGCGGTCGGCGTCGTCGAAGCGGGATTCGCGGTGGGCGATCAGGCCGGCGACATGTGCCGCGGTCGCGGCGGCGGGATCGCGCTCCAGGATCTGTTCGGCCAGTTGTTTCGCGGCGGCGAGGTCGCCGGAGGCGAACCGGCGGCGGAGCTCGGGATCTTCCGGGTTGGCGCGGGCTGCATCAACCACCGCAGGCTCGGCCGGGGCGGTATCTTCATCGTCATGGCCGGGCTCGGCCGGCGCATCTTCGCAAGCACGATCGGGACGCGCATCCTGCGGGAGGTCCGATTGGTCGGGGCTTGATGGCGGGGTCACGTCCGGCGTTGGCGATGCGGGTGCGGCCTCCGCCTCGCCGGCGGCCACGGTCTTCGCCCGCGCCGTCTCGCCGTCGCGCCATGCCTCCCACAACCGCCGGACCGCTTGCTCGAAGCAGCGCGCCAGCCCATCCGCGTCGAGCAAGGCCGAGGCTGCCAAGCGTGGGCGCAAGCCGCTGCGCAGCGCGGCCAGCGCGTCGAGGTCGGTTGCCGCGGCGACGGCCCGGGCGACGTAGGCGTCCTGGGTTTCGGTCACCCAATCGTCCAGGCCGGCGGCATGCAGGATCGCCGCGCCGAAGCGTCCGACCGACGGGCGCCCCGCCAACGTGACGACCGGCACGCCCTGCCACAGCGCCTCGATCGTCGTGGTGCCGGCGTTGTGCGGGAACGGGTCCAGCGCGATGTCGATGGTGCCGTAGGCTTCCCAGGTGCGCGGCTGCGGGGCGGTGTAGGTCAGGTCCACCCGGTCGCGGCCAATGTCGTGCGCCGTGAAGCGATCCAGGAACACGCGGCGGAAGTCGCGTTCCTGGAAGGAGCGGTTGTTGAGCACCAGGCGGGCGCGGGGCAGCGCGTGCAGGATGCGCGACCAGGTGGCGACGACACCGGCATTCAGCCGCTCCAGCCGGCCGAAATAGCCGAAAGTGGGGCTGCCGCTGCCGGCGGCGGGAAGCGGCGCCACCGGTGGCATCTCGGCGGGTGGCCGATAGGCGAAGGGCAGGCGCGGCAGGCGGATCAGGTGCTCGCTGAACAGCGCCTCGGCGCCCGGGGGTGCCAGCGCGTCGTCTGCCAGGAAGGCGTCCATGGCCGACAGGCCGGACGTGTAGCCGTGGCCGAGCAGATAGGTGATTTGCACCGGGGCGGGGCGGCGGGCGAACACCAGCAGCCGGTTGCCGGCCGAGTGGCCGGCCAGGTCCACCAGCACGTCGATCCGGTCGTAGCGGATCAGCGCCGCCAGTTCTTCGTCTTCCAGGCCGACCGTGGGTCGCCAGTGATCGGCAAGGGCGCGGAACCGGGCGGTGGTCGCGTCTTCCACCGGGACCTGGGCGTAGCAGAACAGTTCCATGGCGCTGCGGTCGAGGGCCGACAGCAGCGGCTCGGCGAACAGGGCGACGGCGTGGGTGCGAAAGTCGGGGGAGACGAAGCCGACGCGCAGGCGCCGGCCCTCGGTGCGGTCGAGCTCGAAAGGGGCGTCCTGCGCCAGATGGCGTGCGTGGCAGGCATCCCAGTTGCGATATTCGGCAAAGATCGCCTCGGCCGAGAGGTCGTCGCGGTAGTTCAAGGCGAACAGCAGGTTGCCGTGGCCCGAGGCATAGTCCGGCCGCAGCGCCAGGGCGCGGCGGTGGCAGACTTCGGTTTCCACGTGGCGGCCCTGCATCTCCAGGGCGACGGCGAGGTTGGTGATCCAGCGATGCTCGTTGGGGGCCAGGGTGATGGCGTCGCAGGTCGCGTGTTCCGCCGCGATGGGGCAGCCGGCGCGCAAATACACCGCGCCGAGATTGCCGTGGGCGGAGGCGTGCGAGGGGTCGATGGCGATCGCCGCCTGCAACGCCCGCTGTGCCGCGTCGTAGCGTTCCAGGCCGAGCAAGGCGACGCCGAGATTGGTCTGGGGTTCGACCCAGCGCGGCGCGTACTGGGCGGCGGCGCGAAACGCCTCCACGGCGTCTGCGAGTCTGCCACGCCGCTGCAACACGGTACCGAGCGCGTTGAACGCCTCCGGGTAGGCGGGCCGTGCCGCCAGGGCGGCGCGATAGGCGGCCTCGGCGTCGGGGAGGGCGCCTGCGTCGCACAACAGGTTGCCGAGATTGTAGGGTGCGGCGGCGAACTGCGGATCGAGGGCGATGGCCCGGCGGTACGCCGCCGCCGCTTCCGCGGGCTTGCCCAGGGCGCGCAGCAAGGCGCCGAGATTGGAATGGTCGGCGGCGTCGCGCACCACCGGCCACAGGATCTTCAACGCTTCAGCGGGCGTCGCCTCGCCCCGCTGCCAGGCGGCGAGTGCCGCCATGGCATTGGCCCGGGCCACGTTCGAGGTGCGTGCTGTCGTGGCCCGGGTGTTCATGCGTCTCCGATCAGACCTGGGTGAAGCTGCTGGCGTTGAAAGTCCAGGCGGTGGCGCCGTTGGTGGTGACTGTCCCGATCAGCGTGCCGCCGCCGGCGAACGACCCGTTGGCGCTATAGTACAGGCCACCGGTATCCTGTTCGTAAACAAACGCGCCATTTCCGCCGTTGGAGAGCGTGGTGGCCAGGCGTGCCGTGGCATTGGCCACGTCGGCCAGGTCGACCCCCACGGTCAGCGCGGCGCCGCCGAGGTTGTACGTGTTGCCGGTCAGGATCGAACTGCCGGTGGTGTCGAGCGCGATCTTGTCGCCCTTTGCCGAGTTGAAGTTCTCGACCGTGGTGTTGTTTCCGGTGCTGTCCTGATCGAACACGTAGGTGTCGGCCGCCGCATTGCCGGTGATGAAGTTCAGCCCGCCGCCGCCGATCACCATGCTGGACATCGATCCGGTCAGCACGATGGTGTCGGCGCCGCTGCCTCCTACTACGGTCCCGGTGCTCGACACCGACACGTGGTTGGCGCCGTTGGCCAGTGTCAGCGTGTCCGTGCTTGCTCCGAGACTGATCGAGCCGTTCAGCAGGCTTGTGCCGAGGGTGATGTTGTCGGTGCCGGTGCCGCCGATCAGCGTGTTGACGTTGCTGATCGTACCTTCATTGGCGCCGGTACTGGACAATGTCAGCTTGTTCGAGCCACCGCCGAGATCGATATGCACCGAGTCGGTGAGGTTGGTTGCCAGGGTGATGGTGTCGGTGCCGCCGGTGCCAAGGATCGTGTCGACGTTGGCCACCGTCGCGGTGTTCGTGTAGATGCCGAAGGTCAGTGTGTCGCTGCCGGCACCGAGGTTGATGCTGGCATTGTTCGCCGCGTTGCCGTAGGTGATCGTATCGGTCCCGGCGCCGCCGATCAACGTGTTGATGTTTTTCACCGTGCCGGCGTTGGCGCCGTTGTCCAAGGTCAGCGTATTCAGCCCGCCGCCAAGATCGACCGTCATGCTGCCGGTGAGCCCGGTGGAAAGCGTGATGTTATCTGCGCCGGTGCCACCCATGATGCTTTCGACGTTGCCGACGGTGGCGGAGTTGGTGAAGTTGCCCAGGGTCAGCGTATCCGACCCGGAACCAAGATCGATGCTGGCAGCGACTGCCGCGGTACCCAGAACGATGGTGTCCGCGCCGGTCCCGCCGATGATGGTCTTGACGTTGGAAACGGTGCCGGTGTTGGTGCCGTTGGCCAGCGTCAGCGTGTCCGCACCGGAGCCGAGGTTGACGCTGGCATTGCTCATGGCGGTGGCCAGGGTGATGGTATCCATGCCGGTGCCGCCGATCAGCGTGTCGATGTTGCCGACGGTGCCGGTGTTGGCCAGGTTGTTGAGCGTCAGCTTGTTGTCGCCCGCGCCCAGATCGACGTTCATGCTGTCGGACAGCGCGGTGGACAGAGTGATCGTGTCGCCGCCGGCAGTGCCGGTGGTCGTGCCGGTGTCGACAATCGTGTTGACGTTCCCGACCGTGGCGGTGTTGGCACCATTGGTGAAAGTCAGGGTGTCACTGCCGGCACCAAGATTGATGCTGGCATTTTTCGCCACCGTACCGAGAGTGATCGTGTCGGTGCCGGTGCCGCCCAGCAGCGTGCCGACGTTCTTCACCGTGCCGGTGTCGGTGCCGTTGTTCAGCGCGAGGGTGTTCGTCCCGCTGCCCAGATCGACCGACATCCCGGTGGTCAGTGCGGTGGCCAGTGTGATGCTGTCGATGCCGCCACTGCCGGTCAGCGTCATCACATTGCCGACCGTGGCCGTGGTGCCGGACTTGCCCAGGATCAGCGTGTCGGCGGCGCTGCCGAGACTGATGCTGCCGTTGCTGAGGGCGACGGCCCCGAGGGTAATCGTATCGACGCCGGTTCCGCCGATGATGGTCTTGACGTTGGAGATGGTGCCGGTGTTGCTGAAGTTGCCGAGTGTCAGCGTGTCGACGCCGGAGCCGAGGTTGACGCTGCCGTTGGCCATGGCGGTCCCAAGCGTGATCGTATCCGCGCCGGTGCCTCCGATCAGCGTGTCGACGTTGTTGACGGTGCCGGTGTTGGTGGTATTGGCCAGCGTCAGCGTGCTTTTGCCGCCGCCGAGATCGACCGACATGCTGGTGGTGAGCCCGGTCCCGAGCGTTATGCTGTCGATGCCGGTCCCGCCGGTGATGCTCTCGGTGTTGGACACCGTGACGGTGTTGGAGAAGTTCCCGAGAGCCAGCTCGCTGGCGCCGCCATCCAGGTTGACGCTGGCATTCACCGCGGCGGCCCCAAGGGTGACGATGTCGCCGCCGCCACCGCCGATGATCGATTCCGAGTCGCTCACGGTCAGCGTGTTGCCGCCGGCGGCGAGCGTCAGCGAGTCCGCGCCGCTGCCGAACTCGACGCTGCCGTTGGTCATGCCGGTGCCAAGCGTGACAACGTCGGTTCCGGTGCCGCCGATCAGCGTGCCGACGTTGCTGACCGTGCCGGTGTTGGCGCCATTGGCCAGGGTCAGCTTGTTGGTGCCGGCTTTAAGATCGACCGACATGCTGTTGGTGAGCAC